>Ga0075434_100000561_pt1 | contig 28555 bp, 25 predicted proteins | sample RhiMethybrSRZTD3_FD_75298 | JGI IMG/M metagenome (GOLD analysis project Ga0075434, IMG submission 75298) | Populus rhizosphere microbial communities from Tennessee, USA - Rhizosphere MetaG P. TD hybrid SRZTD3 | ecosystem: Host-associated > Plants > Roots > Rhizosphere > Soil | place: USA... | reverse complement strand
GTACGTGCTGTGGGCGATCACGACTGAAGGACGTCCGGCCAATCTCGGCGAGCTGCAGGTCCGCGATGGCTCGGCACGGGTTCGCAGCACGACCGAACTGCAGGCCTTTGCGCTGATCGTGACCGCGGAACCGTATTTCGCGGTGACGCAGCCCAGCGACGTCGTGGTCATGGAGAATGTCGGCAGCAGGAGCGCGAGCGGCGACGTCGACAGAGTGCAGGCGCATTACGAGCTGTTGCAACGCGGCTCGTACTTGCGCAATCAGGAGGCGGCGTACACGATCGGACCGCCCGAGCCAGGGACGCCGCTCGACTTGGCTGAGGCACGCAACGCGATCGCGCTCGCCCGCATCGCCGGCGCCGATCAATTCGCGACCGATTCCTACATCAAAGCCACGCGATTACTCGCAGCCGCAGAACAGGCGTTCGGCCAGCACAAGCGATCTGCGGAGATCACGCTCACGGCGCGACAGGCGGCGCAAACCGCGGAGGACGCGCGCCTGATCGCCGTGCAGCGGCAGGAAGAGGCCCGGCAGGCGCGCGACCGCGTTGCTGGCGCGCAGCGCGAACGTGATGCCCTCGATCTCGCACAAGTGGAAGAACAGAAACGCCTCGAGGCGGAGAAGGCGGCGACCGTCGCTCGAGCCGCTGCCGAACAGGAGCGCATCGCGCACGAGCGCACGCGCCAGGAGACGACACAAGTACAGGCTGACGCCGCGAGCGCGCTGGCTGCCGCAGAAGCGGCCAGGAAGGCCTCCGATGACAACGCGCGCGAGGCGCGGATGGAAGCCTTGCGGGCGCAGGCGGCAGTTGCCGTCGCCGAACAGGAGAAGAAAGCGCTCAGGGAGCGGCTGCGACAGCAGCTGAACGCAATCCTCGAGACCCGCGAGACGGCCCGCGGTCTCATCATGAATGTGCCGGACGTCCTCTTCGATACGGCAAGTGCGAGATTGACGGCCGTGGCTCGAGAAAAGCTGGCTCGCGTCGGCGGCATCCTGGCGGCACAGCCCGATTTGCATATCAAGGCTGAAGGCCACACCGACAACGTCGGATCGGCCGACGAAAACCAGCGCCTCTCGGAACGACGCGCGGCTGCGGTCTTTGCCTATCTCGTTCAGCAGAAGATCCCGCTCACCGCTGTCGATACCATCGGCGTCGGCGAGGCCCGTCCGATTGCGTCGAACGACACGGCAGCCGGACGACAACAGAATCGTCGCGTGGAACTGATCGTGACTGGCGAATCGATCGGACGCACGACGCCGGCGAGCAGATCGAATCAGTAAGGGAATGGGCCGCCTGAAGGCGGCCCCAGATCGGCGTATACCGCTATCGTGCGTCGACCGACTGAATCATCCAGTCATCGCGAACCTTTGCCAGGTTGAACGTCCACTGCCGTCGATCGACCAGCGTGCGGCCGCCGATGCGTGGCACGTACCGTGTCACACCGGTGCAGACGGCTTCTGCACGAGTGTCCTTGATGTTGGTCTGACAGCCGTCGAATGCGATCCGCTGTTCCTTGAGTTGATCGAATGCACGTGTGAGCGTTCGCGTGTCGACGGTGGGCCACACCTCCGCGGCGGCACGGGCGTTCAGTGCGTTGAACGCGCTGCGATATCGAGCCAGCGCGCCTTCGATGGCGCGGACATCCGCGTCTCGCGAGCGATCCACGATCGGGGCTGCCGAGCGCGGCGCGGCCGCGGCAGCCGATGCAGGAGCGCTGGTCGATGCTGCCGGCGCAGTCGGGGCCGATGCCGGCGGCGCAGAGGCTGGTGCGGTTGCAGCGGCAGCCGCAGGCGCGGCTGCTGGCGCAGTCGCTGGCGACGCGGGTGCGGGCGGCGGCGCAGGCGTACGGGCGGCGGTCTCCGCCGATGGAGCAGCGGTGTTGGCGCCGGGTCGCGATGGAAGAGCGATGACGCGATTGACATCCGATGGCAGTCGAACGCGATTGACGTCGGAGGGGACGGCAACGCCGTTGGCATCGGGCCGTGTTCCCGTTCGACTCGCATCGGTTGCGCTTGGTGTGGTCGTCGGCGCGCTTGCTGCCGCAGTCGGCTGCGGGGCTGCGGCGACGGACGTTGCCGGTGAAGGCGGCGTCGGTGCTGCCTGCGCCGGCGTCGAAGACGGCGGCGGTGCGGTGGTCGTAGGCGGCGGTTGCGATTCCAGTGCGCGAGGCGGAACAGCATCGTTCCGCGGGGTGAACGCAGCACTCTGACTCAGTGGCGGTTGCTTGGGAGCCTCGACCCTCGGAACTGGAGGAGCGAGCGCGGGCGCCGGCGCCTTTGCGATCGCGGCAGGCCGAGTTGTTTTCGGAGGCGCGACGCGATCAGCCTGCTTCGGAGGCTGGACCGGTGGAGGCGGCGTTGGCGCGACGCGCGCTGCGGCCTCAGGCGGGACACGTTGGGGTGTGATGGCCGTGTCGACAGACGACCGTTCACTCGGGGCCGGAGTCACAGCAGCATTCGCGTCGGTCGCCGGCGAGGTCGCGGCGTTGGGCGTGTCGACGACGGCAGGAGGAAGCGTCGCCGCAGGCCCGTTTGCATCGGTTGCCGGCGCCGACCTGCCCCAATCGAACATCGACGAGAGATTCCCTCGCTGTAATATCGGTATGGCAAACAGGCCCGCGGCCAGCAGCACGCCGAGCAGGCTGAACCTGAAGACCCGTTTCCTGAACTCGCTTGCCGCGGCCTCGCGCATGGCGTCGGCCGACAAATCCCAATCAAGCGACTGACGCGTCGAGACCCGCTCCTGGTAGACGAGATCGAATCGATCGCCGGCGGGGGGCTGGTCGACCGCGCCTTCGGGTAGAAAGTCGAACTCGGAGCCCGTTGTCGTGGCTCTATGTCGTGGATCTGGGAGAGTGTCCTTCATGAAAGACCGTCGCTCTATTTGCCAAACCAACCATCGAACGTGATAGTTGGCACATAGTCGGCGTTGAGGCCGACCGATGTGATCGAGCGTAGCACGCTGGCGGTCATCAGCCAGGTGCTGGCCACGTTCCACTTGAACCCCGCGACAGCCATGAGACGATTGGTCGCCTCTCCCGAACTGGTCAGCCTGATCGTGTCGACTCCGGCAAGCCGCGGATGCGGCTGGACCGTTTCAATCAATCGTCCGAGCCCCTCGAGCCTACGGCCGAGCAGCTCGCCGATGACCGTGACCCGCGGCGCGGCGGCAACGGTCACGGCCGCGGAGTAGGCGAGCGCGTTCGAGACCTTGTCGAAGGAATAGCCGAAATCACCGTGAACGCCGATGCGATCGCGCTCAACCGAGCCGATGACCACCGGCGTGAACGCCAACTCTCCCGCACCAAGCAGGTTCTCCGCGCTTCCGGTCGGGAGTCGCACTTCGGCGCCGACCGCAACCCCGCTCGCGCCCTCGGTGAGCACATTGTAGCGGCTGCGTACTATTACATCGCCGAAACCTGAGGCCGAGGCGGTGCCTCTTGCCTGCACCAGACGGCGACCGCGATAGGTGTCGACGCGCTCGCCCTGCAGGCTCAGGTGTACGAACGGAATACCGGCACTGATGTCCAGCCGATCGGTGATGCCGTAGCTGCCCGTGAACGTCATCGAGTCGGTGCGGATGCGCAGCGACACGGTCTCGATGTCGAACGGCGCGGCATCGCCTCTCAGAATGGCGGCCGTCGACAGCAGCGTGCCGTCGCGCAGGCTGCGGCCGTCGATATTCGTGAAGTTCGTGCTTCGGTAGCTCACGCCGAACGACGCGTGGTTCTGTCCAGCGAGCAGCGATCGCTGGGTAAAGATCGGGCCGAAGCTCTCGGTCGTTCGAATCGGCGTGCCGAGCGCCGGATCGAGACGGTAGCTGAATCCGGCCGCGGACGAGGACGGCAGGCTCGCGAGATCGAGCACGAACAGATTCGCGATCGTGTTGCTGGTCGCGATCGCCGCCTGTTCGTCGTGCACGAAGTCATCGGTCGGAATCGATCGGTTGGTCAGCAAGAACGACAACACGTCGGTGATGGTTTGTTGCGCCTCCGCCGGTCGCGCAACAACGACGGACTGGACGAACGACAGACAGAAGATCACGAACAGTGTTCGCATGACCCCATCCTTTATCTATCTTCTTCGACCGTCACGGTCTGACCCGCGACGGTGATCGTCCCAGTTCGCTTTATCGTGCTGGTGTTCTTCGCAATCGAAATCGACACGTTGCCATTGCCGCTGCCGCTCGCTCCTGAGGTGATGGTGATCCACGAGGTGTTACTGGACGCAGTCCAGGTGCAGCCGCTCGCCGTCGATACCTTGATCGATTTGTTGCCGCCGTCCTTGCCGACTTTCACATCGGTCGGCGAAACCGAATACGTGCACGTCGGCAGGTTCAGGGCCGCCGCCTGGTTCACGGTGAACGCTCGACCTGCCACCGTGATCGTTCCGGTTCGCGCGGCACCGGCATTGATCGCGACGCTGAAGCCGACCGATCCGTTGCCGGTGCCGCTGGCACCGGACGACAGCGACAGCCACGAGGCGGTGCTGCTCGCGGACCACTGGCATCCGCTCTGCGTGGTCACGGAAAACGATCCGCTTCCGCCAACTGCGGAGACGTCCTGACTCGCCGGCGTGATGGTGTAGGTGCACCCAGGCGTCGGACCCGGACCTGGAGCGCCGGCCGCAGCCTGCGTGACGATCGCTCGCTGCCCGCCGATGGTGACCGTGGCTGTCCGTTCGGAGCCGCTGTTGGCTGGCACGCCGAAGCCCACCGTACCGTTGCCACGACCGGAGACCGAGGCGGCCAACGTGAGCCAGCCCGAATCGCTGTTTGCCGTCCACGAGCACTCGCTTCCGGCGCTGATGTTGATGCTGCCGGAGCCTGCGCCTGCACCCACGGTTTGGCTTGCCGGCGCGAGTGAGTACTGGCACGCCGCCTTTTGCGACACGCGCACCCGGCTGTCGTTGACCACGATGTCGCCTTCGCGTACGGCCGATCCGTCGTTGGGTGCGACGCGGAATTCCACATCACGCGTCCCCTGACCCGTTCCGGGCGACACGCTCGAGATCCAGTTCACGGTGCTGGATGCGTTCCATGAGCATTCAGGCTGTGTCGTGACCGAGACCGTTCCCGTGCCGCCCGTGGCCTCGACGGCCGACGGCGTGCCGAGGGTCACCTGACATTTCGCGACATCAGACGCAGCGGTCACGTCGGTTGCGGTCGACGAGGTTTGGCAGCCGGCGACAAGCGCGGCGGCGATCGCCACGAGGCAACACGCAGCGGCCATCGCGCGCGGGCAGACGCGGGCGCGGGAATCGAACGATGAGGTCGACATCATGGACGTGAGAGCGGGGCAAGGGCCAGGCCCGAGCCGCCTCCGCTTTGTTGCTGTTGAACGGTGGCAGTCTGGCCGGCGATCGTCAGCGTGCCCGTGCGGCTGCCGCCGATGTTCGTCGCGACCGCGAACATCACGGTGCCATTGCCCGTGCCGCTCGCGCCGTTGGTGATGACGATCCAGGTGGCATTGCTCGATGCCGTCCACGCGCAGCCGGCCGACGTGGTCACGTTGACGCTGGCGACGCCGCCCGTCGAAACGATGGTCTGCGACGGTGGCGCAATCGAGTAGGTGCACGACGGCGCCGGTGCCGCCTGATTGACGGTGAAGGTCTGGCCGGCAACGGTCAGCGTTCCGCTTCGTGCGCTGCCGGTGTTTGCGGCGATGCTGAACGCCACCGATCCGTTTCCAGTGCCGCTGGCGCCGGACGTGATCGTGAGCCACGCGGCGTTGCTGGTCGCGGTCCACGCACAGCCTGCCGTGGTCGTCACCGCGACGGAACCGCTGGATGCCGTGTCAGGAGCGTTCTGGCTCGGTGGCGCGATCGAGAACGTGCATGGTGCCGCACCGGCGTCCTGCGTCACGGTGAACGTCTGACCCGCGATCGTCAACGTTCCGCTTCGCGCGGCGCCGGTGTTGGCCGCAACGCTGTAGCCGACGGTTCCGTTGCCGGTACCCGTTGCTCCGGCGGTGACGCCGAGCCACGCCGCGTTGCTGGCGGCGGTCCAGGCGCACCCGGCGCCGCTCGTCACGTTCACCGTCCCTGAACTCGCGCTTGCGGGCGCGGTCTGACCGATAGGCGCGATCGAGTACGAGCAAGGCGCGGCACCCGCTGCCTGCGACACGGTGAACGTCTGGCCTGCAATCGAGACTGTGCCTGTGCGCGCCGCTCCGGTATTGGCCGCCACGCTGTACCCCACCGATCCGTTGCCGACGCCAGTGGCCCCGGCAGTGACGGTGATCCAGACGGCGTTGCTGGTCGCGGTCCACGAGCAGGTCGCGACGGCTGTAACCGTGACGCTCCCCGTGCTTGCGGTTGCGGGCGCGCTCACACTGGGCGGCGCAATCGTACCGGCGCACGTGAGCGAGCCTGCTGCAGCCTGCGTGACGGTGAGCGTGCGACTAGCGATGGTGACCGTTCCCGTCCGCTCGGCACCGGGATTGGCGGCGATAGCCAACGCGATCCCGCCGTTGCCAGTCCCATTCGCGGCCGAGGTGATCGTGATCCACGGCGCATTGCTGATCGCGCCCCATCCGCATCCCGATTGCGCCTGGACCTCAACGGACATCGCTCCGGCAGTGGCGGGGATGCTCACGGTGGAGGGTGAGATGTTGTACGAGCATTGGGTGGGCGTCGAGGTCGATCCCGACTGCACGATCGTGGCTCGCTGTCCGCCGATGACCACGCTGCCGGTGCGCTCGCTGCCGGTGTTGAGCGCAACAGTGAAGCTCACCGTGCCGTTGCCAGTGCCGCTGCTCGGCGCGGCCACGGTGATCCAATCGCCGTCGGCCGCTGCGCTCCATGCACAATCGCTCGCGGTCGCGACCGCGATCTGGCCGCCGCCTCCGCTGGCGGCGATGTTCACCATCGCAGGTGTCAGCACGTAGCGGCACGGCGCCCTCTGCGACACGCGCACGCGGCTGTTGTTGACGGCGATCTCGCCATCTCGTGCGGCCGCTCCATCATTGGCCGCGACTCGAAACGCGACGTTGCCGTTGCCCTGCCCGGACGTCGGCGAGATTCCCGATATCCACGTCGCCGATGTGCTCGCGGTCCACGCGCATTCGGGCTCGGCGGTGATGCTGAACGTGCTCGAGCCGCCTTCGGCCGCAATCAGCGGCGGCGTGCCCACCGCGACCTGACACTTCGGCGAGTCGGGCGCGGTGGCCACCGAGGTGACAGAGGACGACGTTTCGCAGCCGCCGACGATGATGCCGGCAAGAAGCAGGAGCGCCGCGAGATGCCACCCAGGCTTCACTATCATCGCGCCCTTGGTCCGCGCGTCTCGAGCCGCTCCATGCGGTCTCTACGACTGACCGCGTTGCGGTCGAGCCGTACGCGCAGCGTGGCTCGAGCAAGACACATTCCAGAGCGCGGCGTGGCTCAGATGCGGGGAGTCAGCGGATCAGGTTGGTGGCTGGAGCGTAACGAACGGACGTGGCGGAGTGTCGTGCGTCGCAACATGCATCATCGTGCTTGGTGATGCAGATGTCGAGTGGTGGAATGGAGCGGCCTATCGCGTCGGGTGTTTGCCGCGACGTATATCAGGTGATTCACTGAGTCGTGGTACGCCCTTCAGGATCGAGGACTGCCGATCGTGATCGAGACGCCGACAACGCCGGGCGCGATGAGCGGGGCCACCGTGGGATGCGGACCGGGCAGCTTGATCGCAAGACCACTCGCGACGCCGATCGCCGCACCGAAGGTGACGTCGCTCAAGTAGTGAACGTTCTCGAGACGGGTGACGCCGATGAACGTGGCAACGAGGTATGCCGGCACGCCCGCCTTCCAGCCCCACTTGCGCTGAAACACCGTGGCAGTTGCGAACGCCGCCGACGTATGGCCCGACGGGAACGAGCCCTTCGTCGGCGTCGCGGTGTCCTGATAGGGCCGCGCGCGCGGAATCAGCTTTAACCCCCGCGTGAGGATCGCATTCACCATCTGCGTCCTCACGATCATGATCGACAGGTCCTGTGCGTCTTGATTACCGATGGCGCGAGAGATGAAATACGCGGCCGCCGGCGCGCCGAACTGGACGCCGGCTTCACCGAGGTATCGGCCAACTTCGATCGACGTGTCTTGATCGGGTTCCGACATCTTCTTTCGGACCTCGTCGTCGAGCAGAATGCTTCCCCCCGCGAGCAGCCCTCCGACGGCGAGCGACCGCAGGGCATCGCCCTGCGCGATGCCGCTCACGTCGTGCGGAATGCATCGAAAGAAGACGGTGACGAGCCGATAGCCATCGCAGACCGACGTGCTGTGATCCTCGGAGGCCGGTGGGGTGAGCTCCGTCGTGCCTTGCGCCGACGCCGCTGCCGTGCACAAACAGGCGACGACGAAAGTAGTGAGCGCGCACCTCTCCCTGAATGAAAATCGCATCGGCGTCGGTCCCAGGTTTTCGGGGTTCGTCGGAGTCGCTGCGACGATAGCACGAGAGTGCGCGTTCACACCACGTACGCACCGGCCTTAGCCGGCCACGTCAGCACCAAATACAGGTGCGACATCAGAATCTGAACAACACGCCGAACACGAGATGATGCGTGCGCGACGGGATCTTTGCGGTGCCACCGGCCACGTCGATCGTCGGCGAGGCGTCGGTGAATTTGTACTCGCCGAGCGCACCAACGCCGTGCCCGAGCGAGACCTCGATACCGCCGCCGACCTGCACGCCAAGGCCCCCGCCCTCGTACTGCTCCATCGTCACATTGCCGAGATTGCTCTCGGCGTGCGGCATCGTTGGGCCCGCTCCCGCGCGAACGACGCCGACGATCCGATGCGCGCCGCTCGGATCTGCCCCACCAAACCCGCGCCGCGCCGCCACGTTGACGAGAATGAAATTGAGGCCGTGCGACATCGACAGCCGCTGCACGACTGATGACAGCCGCACATCTGAGGCGAGCGGCACGCCGAATCGCGTGCCGGTCGCCCGCACGTCGCGATCGACCTCGGCGAATACCTTCGCGTGAATGAATTCGCCTTCAATCCCCAGCCACGGGCTGAGCGTCCGGGTGAGCCGCAGGCCGTAGTACTGCGGCGACTGAAACGATTCGCCGCGATACTCGGCGCCTTCGAGCTGAAGGTGCGTTGCCTGCCCCGGGAGTGAAAGATCGATCGTGCTCGACTGCGTCTTCGCGGCGCCGAGGAAGCCGCTCAGGATCCAATCGGCTCGGGCCGCCGACGGTACGAGCATCGCGACAACGGCCACGACGGCCACGCGCGCCGTCCACGTTCTCTCAAAAGGCATAGCCAACCTTCAGCGCCAGCGGCACCATCACGCCCGCGTTCTCGGACATGAGATTGCCATTCGAATAGTGATTCAGATTCAGTTCGACGTTCAGCCGTCGATCGGAGCCGATGAAGAAGCCGAGCGCCATGAAGTCCTGAAAGGTGAAGTGGCTGCCCGTCGGAAGCTCGTCGAGCTCGACGCGCGAGATGTAGGTTGGGCCCGCCTCGGAAAACGACGCGTAGACATCGGCCGGCTTGGTGCGCAGGAAGGTGAATCGCAGCACCGGATACAAGGACAGCGTGCGAAAGGCGCTGTCGGTGGCGCGGCTCCGCCACTCCGAAAAGCTCGCGCCGAGATCGATCGCGAACACCTTCTTGGTGTGAAACAGGTTGCGCTCCCACTGCAGGCTCACGATGCTGCGTTTCACCTTGACGTCACCACCCCAGAAGATGGGCAGGTCCTTGTTGAAGAAGTTATTCAGCGCGAAGCCGAATGCGTCGGTGGCGTAGCCGACCTGTACGAGGTTCTCCGGAAACGGATAACCGGAGTCGATCGACTCCGACACCCGATCGGGCGGCAACGGCCGCATGGTGTAGCGGATGCCCGCCGACGTGAACATCGTAGCTGGATTATTGGCTTCGTCGCGCCGTGGAATAAACGCTGTGCCGACGAGAAGGTCGAGCTTTTGATTCAGCCGGTATTCGACGCCCCCGCCGACGAGCGGCGACCAGAAATGCGCGTCCCTGACACCAGGCTGATCGCCGAGCTCGAACCCGCTTCTGTTGGTGAGCGCGACGCCGCCCTCGCCGAAGATCGCGACACGGTTGGCCACCGGCGCCCGCACCTGCGCCGTCACGGTGCCGAAATGCATCCACACCGTATGCGTGGTGCCGGTTCCGTCAACGTCTCGGTACCGCACGTACTTGATCGGCCGCATGTAGCTGCCCTGTATCGAGACGTACTTGCCGAAGTGATGGCCGAACAGCATGACGCGCGCCGCGACATGCGGCACGGCGATCGAGCCAGCCTGATGTCCTGGCTCGAGCTGTTCCTGCGAGAAGTCGTAGTTGATCGAACCAACGTTCAGTGTGACAAACGAATTTGCCAATCCCTGCGGGTATTGGACGCGTCCATCGTCACGCGGATTGACCGCGGTCTGCGCCGAGACGGCAGCACCGAAGCAGAGAGCCACACCAAGGGCAGCCAGGACGCGCGACTGTCTGTTCATGGATGGAGCATTGTAGCGCCGTGGTTTAATGAGGGCCATGCGGCGCGCAACTCTGTCCACGTTCTCGATCGTCATCACGTGCGTTGTCGTCGGCGTATCGCTGCACGCGCAGTGGCTCCATCAGCCGATGGCTGGAGCGCCACGGACGCGCGATGGCAAGATCAACATGACCGGGCCCGTGCCCCGGTTGAACGGGAAACCCGATCTCTCCGGCATCTGGCAGGCGCCAGGTGATCCGCGCGCACCAGGCGGGCTCTTCGGATTGGGTGAGTCGCTCAACTCGCGGTACTTCAGGAACGTCCTGTCCGACTTCAAGCCCGACGAACAGCCGCTCACGCCAGCCGGTCTGGAGCTGCTGCGTCAGCACACCCAGCAAGGCGCTTTCAATCCGACGCTGAACTGTCTGCCAGACGGTGTGCCGCACGGCGATCTGCTGCCAGAGCCCTTCAAGATCATCCACTCGTCCGGCGTCATCGTGATGCTCTACGAGGTCGAGACAACCTTCCGTCAAATCTTCATGGATGGACGCAAGCATCCACCCGACATGTCCCCGACGTGGCAGGGATACTCGGTCGGTCGTTGGGAAGGCGACACGCTGGTGATCGACACAACTGGCTTCAACGATCGCGGCTGGCTCGATGCGCGCGGCACCGGTCACAGCACCGAGATGCGCGTCCAAGAGCGCTTCCGCCGTCGCGACTATGGCCACATGGATCTGACAGTCACCATCACCGACCCTGTGGTGTTCACGAAGCCGATCACCTTCAGCGTCGTCGAGGAGCTGCTGCCCGACACTGATCTGCTCGAACACTACTGCCTCGAGAACGAAAGGGACGACGCGCACTTTCCAGGCCGCGAGAGGAAGTAGCGTTGAAGTGGACGGCCGCGGTGTCGCTGATCATCGCGCCCGTGCTCATCGTGCTGCTGGTGACGCTGTGGCGAACGCCATATCCGGTCACCGAGGCAGTGGCGCTGTTCGAAGATGTCGCGCGCGTGTCGTCGCCGGCGCGGTTCTGGGTGCCTGAGACCTCCTACTACCGTCCTCTCTTTCACAGCACGTTGTGGGCGATCTGGCACGCCAACAGCTCGCTCGACACGAAGCTGGCGCTGGTCAAGGTCGTTCACCTCGCGCCCATCCTGCTGCTGGTCGTTGTGTTCGTCTGGTATCTGCGTCCGCAGACGATGGCTGCGGCCGCGGCGACGACGTTGGCGACTGCGGTGCTCATCGGCAGCCCCGGCCTGCGCGACAACCTCGAGATTCCTTTGAGCTACACCGCCATGGCCATGCCGATCGTGGTGCTCGTGTGGATGTTGGTGCACCAGCCGGCGCAACGCTGGCGTAGCGCCGCGATCGTGACGCTGGTGCTGATCGCAGTCGGCTTCAAAGAACAAGGACTCATTCTGATACCAGTGTTGGTGGCGGCCTGGTGGATGCGTGCGCCTGGGGCAACGCGGACCACCGCGTGGACACTGGTCGCCATTGGCGTGGCCTACGTTGCGATGCGGCTGCTCTGGCGAGGAAAGTGGCCGCTGTTCGAGCAGTCGCTTGGTCTGGGTTTTTCGATCGTCGAAACACCGGATGCGACGGCGCAGTTCGGGGCGTTTCCGTATTTCATCTTTGCGTATAACAGCGCCAGCACGATCGCCAACGTCCTCTTCTCGGAGCCGACGAGCGGACTTTTCTACACCCTGCGCGACATCGTCTACAACCAGATCCAAGCGTGGCGGATCATCAATCTCCTGTCGTCGATCGTGTTGACCGCTGCCATCGTGTGGTGGGGCGTCTCGTCGCTCAGGGGCGCTCGGGACCAGTGGACCACCGACGCGCGATTGTTCGTGGCGTTGGCGATCGCCCTGCTCGGGTGCGGCGCGTTGAGCTTCGACTACTCGCGCGATCGACTCGGGGGGATGGCCGTGGTCTTCTACGCGCTGGCGGCGTATCACGCCGTGTACGCTGTCGCGGCACGTGTGGCGATGGCGCCGCGGCGGCTCTATGTTTCGGGCGCGGCGGCGCTGGTCATGCTGGCCGCGGCGTGGGAGATCCGCGCGATCGGCACGATCGAGTGGACGCGACGATTCGCCCACCGCAACGAGATCGAATGGCTCGTCGAGCTCGCGCCGCGTCGATCGGAGTTTGCCGATCGTCGGGTGTATCTCGACATCATGGAACGGATGATCGCGCAAGGCACCAGGCCCGGATCGCCGAAGCCCACCCGCTATCCGCAATGGGTCGCGCGCACGATGGTGCCCGAATGACGACGCCCCTGGAGCGGCGACAGCAGGTGGTCGCACTCGGGATGATCGCGGCGATGGCGACGCTTGCACTCGCGGTCGTGTTGGTCGAAGTCGAGCGTTGGCATCAGCCGTTGTCGCGTCTGTTCGCGTACCCGAGCTACTCCTCGCTTGCGGATGCGATTGCCGCCGACGATGTCGAGGCCACCTATGCGCTGCTGCGAGCGGGCGCCAGTGCCAACGACGCGATCGTGGTGCGGGATCCCGCGCTCACGCGCGGCCGGTCGGTGCCAGTCTCGCCGCTCGTCTGGGCGGTGGCGACGCAGCATCGACGTCCCGTGCTGATGCTGCTCGCGCACGGCGCGCGAATCGAGAGCGATGCCGACAAGGCAGCGTCGTGCCTCGCGGATGCGGTGGGGAACGCAGAACTCGCTGCCCTGCTACGCAAGTACGGCAACACGTTACCGCGTGAGAAATGTCCGCCACCGCGCGATGCTGCCGCACCGCTTCTCTCGTTGATCGGGGTGACGGACTAGCCGCGCACGGGCGTGCGGGGCTCGCTTGCGCTCGCCGTGCGGGGGCTCGCTTGTGCTCGCCGTGCGAGGGCTCGCTGGCGCTCGCCGTGCGGGGCGCTCGCTCACGCTCGCGCGGTGCGGGGCTCGGCGGTGCCGAGCGTGCGAGCCTCGCTACCGCTCGGCATGTGCGGCGCTCCCTTTGCCCGTAGTGTCGCGACGCGATCTATTCGACAATCCAGTCGCTGGTGGACATGCTTGCTGCGGGCATCCCGCACGCGAGCGCACCGAAGCCCCGCACGTGAGCGCAGCGAGCCCCGCACGGCGGGTCTTCAGACCCGCCTCACGGCTTCGGCAAGGCGACGTGGATCGGATAGGCGCGCTCGCCCGCCAGCAGTTTCACGTCGAGACGATTCTCAGGAATCGGGATCGGGCACGTCGTGTAAGGGTTGAACGCACACGGCGGATTGTAGGCCTGGTTGAAATCGAGCACCGTGGTGCCGTCGTCGCGCAGATCGGAGTACAGAAAGCGCGCCGCCTCGTAGGTTTCCTCCCCGCTGGATCGATCGCGGAACACGAAGTAGAACCGCTTGGGTCGTGTGATGAACGGCCGCAGTCTCAGCGTGCGGCCCTGCAGCGTGAACTCGACGACTCCCTCAGTTTTGTAGGTGTCGACGTCTCCAAAGGTGTTCACCACGTGCATGTCGCGCGGGGCGGCGTCGCGAATGAACCGAGCGGTCACGCGGTAATCCATCTGAATCGGAAACCAGCGGAAGCCGAGAAATCCTCGCGCCTGCTCTCCTTGCGGATCCCACACGCGAAGCGTCTTGCGGCGACCGCTTCGATGCACCATCATCCGGACGTCGCCCGCCTCGAGCTCGTCGGGCATGTCGGCTTCATCGTCCACGAGATCGATGGGCGTCGTGACCGATCGATCGCCGATGTGCACATGCGCAGCGGCGTCCGGCTCGAACCGCACCACTTCCCCGCTCAACACGAAGCGACCGATGCGAGGCGACGAAGCCGACGCCGGCAAGACGATGTCGTTGCCGGGCGCGCTGCCGGCAGTATGGCTGCCAGGCTCGAGGACATGCAGACCGGCGATCGTGGCCCAGTTGCGGCGATAGCTCTCCTCGTGCATCGCGCGCCACGTCTCGGTTTCCTTGGTCGCCGCCGCGACATCTGTCGCAGCGGGATCCAGTGACGCACCGCCGCGGCAGGCGAAGGCAAGCGCCAGAGACCCAACAGCAAGCGACGCCGCCAAAAGGCGAGCCTGCAATCCCGTTGGTTGAAGGCGCGACATGGGCAAATGGTAGGTCGAAAAATGTGATCCAACCACAGTGATCGCATGTCCAAGCCCGGCCAAGGCGAGCGCCCCGATTGCAATGGGGTGTCAAACGGTGCCCATCCGGGCTGGACCGGAAGTTGCGCCTGAAACCGCTCTATGACGACACGAGCCCTCACGTTGCCGTTTGTGATCGCGGGTCTGCTCACGGGCACTGCGATCGCCCAGACCGTCGGTCAGACGGGCGCATCACCACAGCAAACCAATGTGCCGATCTTCCGCGTGACCGTCGTCGGCCACGTCACGCCGGCGATCAACTATCGGCCGCGGAAGGGCGACACCGACGTCGACTTCAAGGGCACACCCCTGATGCCGTTCGCACTCGGCAAAGCGAACGTCTCGGGCAAGAAGGGCTACATCGACATCGACGCCAAGTTCGACAAGCTTGGCGGACCCACGCAGTTCGGACCCGAGTATCTGACCTACGTGCTCTGGGCGATCACGCCGGAGGGGCGCGCGACGAATCTTGGCGAGGTGCAGGTCGTCAACGATGACGAGGCGAAGATTCACGTGACCACCGAGCTGCAGGCCTTCGGCATGATCGTCACCGCCGAACCGTACTTCGCCGTCTCGCAGCCGAGCGACGTCGTCGTCATCGAGAACGCGGTCCGCGAGGGCACCAAGGGGAACATCGACGTCATTCAGGCGAAAGTCGAATTACTCAAGCGCGGCTCGTACACGATGAACCAGGACGTGCGTCAGCTGAAGCTCAAGCCGCTCGAGCCCGGTGCGCCGCTGGATCTCGCCGAGGCGCGCAACGCGGTGATGCTGGCGCGGGTAGCCGGCGCCGACCGCTACGCCGGCGACACCTATCAGAAGGCAACGCGGCTCCTCACCGAGGCCGAAGACCTGCGCGCACGGAAGAAGAACAACGACAGCGTGATGATGTCGGCGCGCCAGGCGGTTCAGACCGCGGAAGATTCGCGACTGATTGCGTTACAGAAGCAGGAAGAGGCGTTCCAGAACGAGCAGCGCGATCGCGCCAAGGAGCGCGAGGCCGCAGCGCTCGACCGCGCACGTCTCGAGGAAGCCACCCGCAAGCTGGCGGAGATCGACCGCCTGCAGGCCGAGAACGCGAGGATTGCTGCGGAACGCGACAAGGCCGCAGCCGACGCCGCGCGTCTGGCCGCGGAAACGCAGGCACAGCAGGCGAAGGCGATGGCCGACAAGCTGGAGCGCGACAAGGCCGCGGCCGAAGCGGCGCGTCTGGCTGCGGAACAGCAGGCGCAACAGGCGCGCGCCGCCGCGGATCAGGCCGATCGCGACCGAGCCGCGCTTCGCGATCAGCTGAAACAGCAGCTCAATCAGGTGCTCGAGACCCGTGAATCGGCGCGCGGATTGATCGTCAACCTCTCCGACGTCCTGTTCGACACCGGCAGCGCGGCGCTGAAGCCGGGCACGCGCGAAAAGCTTGCACGCGTGTCGGGCATCCTTCTCTCGCACCCCGAGCTGAAGGTGCAAGTGGAGGGTCACACCGACAGCGTCGGCGATGACACGTACAACCAGCGGCTGTCGGAGGATCGCGCGGGCTCGGTGCGCAATTACATCGTGTCGCAGGGCATCTCAGGCAACGCAGTCACGACCGCCGGCTTCGGCGAGGGGAAACCGGTCGCGTCGAACGACACGCCGGCCGGACGACAGCAGAATCGACGCGTGGAGTTGATCGTCAACGGCGACTCGATCGGCGGGACGCCGCTGAGCGCGCGTCGCAGCACGCCGTAAGACTCCGTAGGGGCCGCCTTCAGGCGGCCCGCTTTATTGCCGATCGTACACGCGCACGTATGACGCACCGTCGACGGTGATGGTCAACGTGCGGCCGTCTTTGGACACCGTCTTCCTGCCGCTGGCGGTGATCTTGCCGTTCACCTTGTCCGCCCATTCGGTGACGTACTCGTCGACGATCCGCTCTGAATAACTGCGCGGCGTGGGCGTGCCCGCCGCGATCATCTCGGCGACGATCTCGTCCGAGTACTCCGGATAGTCCTTGCCGTCGCTCTTCGCGGTGAACTGCAGGTAGTGATAGCCGCGCGGGCTGTGTGTAAGCAGCAAGCCGACAAGAAACCCATCGGGTCGCATCGCGTACTGACGAATCTCGAAGAACCCCGCGGGCATGGGCGGGAGCTTCGACTTTTCCGCGTTGAGCGTCCAGGTGCCGACGATCGCCGGCTGTCTTTGGGCATCGACGCGCAGCGAACACACCAACGTCGTCAGAACGACCGCTGGGACAATGAGTCGCTTCACCCGTTGTCCTCCCACATGTGGGGGCACTCTACTCGTAATCCAGTGAAGGCGCCAAGTCTTCATGACCAACCCAGTTACACACCGTTGATCGCGTCGATCTCTCTCTGGAGCTTCTGGGTGGCGCGTGCATTCAGCCACGCAACGCCCAGGAACAGCGCGATGCCGACCACGGCGACACCGGTCCGATGAACCGTCGTGAGACCCTCACCGATCACGCCATGCAGGAGGCTCAGGGTCACACCGGGCACGAACGGCAACAGATATCGAATGCTCTGCCCTGCCAGATTCTGCTCGTAGACGAGTTGAGCGCGATAGAAATCGACACAACTGGTACGACCAAGTCGATCGGGCGCCGATTGAGAGTACTTGTGGTACTCGTACGCAATGTAGAGGAGTGCCGCGATCGTCAACAGATCTCCAGCTCGCTCGATGACATCGCGGCCCAACCACACCTGTACGACCTCGGCGATCAGGGCGACGATGACGGCCGCGGCACCCACGTTTCTCCACCATTGCACCTTCTCGTCGAAACGTTGGGCCTTGGTTCGAATGACGTCGACCGAGAGCCGCGGCGTCTCGAGCGGCTGTTGTTGCCAGATCTTCTCGACATCGGTTTCAGCTTTTCGTTCCATCACTGCTGCCCTCATGGAATTGCCGGATCAGGATCTGCTTGATTCGGTGAACCCGTGTCGACACGTTCGCGGTCGAGAGACCAGTCACCTCCGCGATCGAAGCGGCATCGAGCTGTTCGAGATACAGCAGCATCACCTGACGATCGAGGGGCCTGAGCCTCCCGATCAGGTCGTGCAGCCGTTCAATCGCACGCGTCCGATCGAGATGCTGCTCGCCAGCGGCGCGGTCGGCCAGCGAGTCGAGGCTCTCATCGATCGCCACGAGCGTCGGCGCGTTCGTTCTCGGCCTCAGTGCCTTGGACGTGGCGGTGTTGTGAGCAACGCGGTACACCCAGGTCCGCAGCGAGCATCGACCGTCGAAGCGACCGAGGCTCCGCCACAGCGCGACGTGAATGTCCTGCAGGAGGTCGGCGCGTTTGTCGGCGTCGCGCTCGTATGCCCGCGCAAGCCGCTCGAGGGCGGGACCGAAGGTCGCCGCCGCGTCGAGATAGCGCCGTTCCTGCTCCTGTGCCCGGGCACGATCACCCATTCACGTCAGGTAGTCGCATGAAAGCGACATTCCTGACAACACACAGCCCACGGTTTTGCGGAGCGACCTACGGTCCCGCGCCGCTTGCAGCGGCGCAGGAGCAGAAACCGGAAGCCGTTAGACGGCGTTGTAGCCGATGCGGACGATGGCGCGCGGCGCGTTCGATCGGTTCGGCAGCGAGCCGTGCACGGTGTAGATGCTGCAGCACACGAGATCGCCTGGCTGCGCGCACACCTCGACCAGGTCGGCCATGTCGTACTGTGGCAGATGCGCCTTGCCCTTGCGATTGTGCTCGACCAACCCGCTCTTGTGCGACCCGGGCAGGAATCGCAGCGCACCGTTCTCGGTAGTCGTCGGATGCAGGTGCAGCACCGCGATGATGTAGTCGGCCTGGTCCGGGGCGTAGTAGGCGGCGTCCTGATGCGGCGGAAATGCCTGCCCGGTTTCCGGTGGCTTGATCAGCAGCATCGCATCGACCTGCTGCATCGGTTTGCCGCTCAACGCTTCGATCGGCCCGACGATCTCGCGGCTCGAGAGCCACTGCTTCCAGCGCTCGCTGCGCGCAGCGAGCTTGGGCAGCGTTTTCAGCGTGAACCGATCGCCGTCCTGATATCGGGCGCGCCATTTCCCTTGCCACGCGGAGTCGGTGAGCCCTTCGGCTCGGACGGTCTCCTCGAGATTCGCCACGAGGTCCGCCAATCGTGCCGCGTCCACGACGGCTGGCAAATGCACGAATCCCCGCTCGCGATACTCGGCGACTTGTTGTATCGATGGCGTCATAGGCGTCGGCGTCGACCCCCATTAAATCACCACTTGATACAATGCCTGCGCTTGCGTGCGGTGGAGGAATCTGATGAAACGCGTTGTGCTCTTGGGAATGGCGATCGCTGGCGCGCTGCTCGCGCCAAACGCAAGCTTCGCACAGGTGTCGTGCACGCGCGACGGATTGCAGCGCGCGGCGGATCTCTACCTTGCCGCTCAGACGAAAGGCGATCCGTCCGGCCTGCCGCTGGCCATGGGACTCGGCTACTCGGAGAACCACGCACTCGCCGATATCAACAGCGGTCTTATCAAGACGGCGATGACGATCGATCATCACCGCAGCCTGATCGATCCAGCCACCTGTCAGACCTTCACCGAAGTGATCGTCACCAACAAGGAGAAGCCGTACGTCCTCGGCACGCGCCTGCGCGTCAATCGCGACAAGATCGCCGACATCGAGATCCTGTGGACGACGACGGGCTATTGGCTCTTCAACGCCGATGCGTACTTGAAGTGGTCGTCGTCTGAGAAGTGGGATGTCATCCCCGCGAACCAGCGCGACACGCGCGACACGCTGGTCGCTGCGGCCAACGCCTATCTCGATGCGTTTCTCGAAGGAAAGAAGGATCTCGTGCCGTGGGGTTATCCGTGCAACCGCACCGAAGGCGGAGCGCACACCGGCAACGGATCACCGATGGACAGCTGCGATGTCGGCGTGCCCAGCGGCGTCAACATCTCCAATCGCCGCTTCATCGTCGACCCGACGATCGGATCGGTCGTGGTGTTCTGCACGTTCGGCGCCGGAAGCCCCGGCGGCGGCAGCGGCGCGCCGGACACGCATCTCTTCCGCATCGAGAACGGCAAGCTGCGCTATGTGCATACGCTCACCCATCTGCTGCAGTCGAACTTCCGTGGCCGCGGTGCAGGCGCTGGCGGACGGGGCGGCGGTCAGGGCGGGGGAGCAACCCCGAACACGCAGCGCTAGGCCACTCTGATTGTCAGCGGCGCCGTCAGCCGAACGTTGAGCGCGGCGCCGCGACCCACGCGCACATCCTTCCCGCGCGTCGTCAGAACCGCCGCCGTGCCGGCGCCACCGCCCACGGCTGCGCCTATGCCCGCGCCCTTCTTACCGTCGATCAACGCGCCGATGACGGCGCCGCCTGCGGCGGGAATTCCGATCTTCAGCGCGTCCTTCTCCTTGGTCGCCGGTGCGACCGCGACCCACGAGCGCGTCTGCATGTTGTAAGTCGCCCTGTGGTTGGCGGGACTGATCCGCGTGAAGCGCACGGCAACGCGCCCACGTCCTTTCACCTTGCCCGACCGCGCGGCGTCGGACACGTAGCCCGACGCGCTGCTACCCGCGGGCAACACCGTCCGGCCTCCGATCAGCACGGGCCGCGCGAGAGTCGCGGACACCGGATCTTCGATGCGTGAAATGTCCGAGCCGAACGCGCGAGTCACGCGCAGTTGCAATACGGTGCCTGCGGGAATGGTGATCTGCCGATCGATCCGCGTCGCGTACTCGCGTGCGTCGCGTCCCACACCGTAAATGGTGTGGGGCACAAGGATCGACGCAGCCACGATGAGAGCACTCGTTGCGCGAGCGATCGTTCTTGTCATGCCTGCCATGGTCGAGCCTCCTGCGATCCATGGTGGCAAGGCGTGTACCCGACGTTCAGATTCGACTTTTCCAGTGAACGGCTAACGACTTACGGGCTGCCAGCACGACAACAGCCAGCCGTAGAACTGGTTTCGATCTGTACAGTGGCGGTCAGTTGAGTACCCGCAAAAGAGGTCAGTCGGGACGAGCCTCGCGGCTACTCAGCTGCGAGCCGCCAGCCGATGGCCCAATTCTGGGCTTGCAGCTGATCGCTCCAGCGCAGTGCGCTCGTCCAATCGCCGAAGTCGCGAAACCCTAACGGAGCGCCGTTGACGAACCAGACGATGAAGGCTCGTTCCGAACGCGGACCGATCACGGCGTGAGACAGGAGGCCGTCGGCGCGGCGCATTCGCCAGAGGACGACCGCCTCGTCGTTTTCAAGTGGACACGGATTCTCGGACACGCTTGCGCGCGGAGGCAAGAGTGATACCACTGATAATCAGCGGCGGATCAACACATCCGCCGCCGCATCGAATCGCGAAGGTCGCGGCTCGGAAGACATAAGTAGTAACAACGAGGGTCGGGCCTTCACTCGCTTCGCAGTGCTTTCAGCGGATCGATGCGGCTGGCGCGCCACGCCGGGATCGACACCGCGGCAAGCGCCACCAGGCTCAGAAGCAACGGAATCGACGCGAAGACGAGCGGATCGCGAGCCGGCACGCCGAACAGCAGTCCTTGGATCGTTTGTGCCAACGCGAACGCCGCGACAAGACCGATCCCCACACCGGACACAGCGAGGCGCATCCCCTGCCGAACCACCATGGCTGCGATGCGAGGCGACTCGGCGCCAAGTGCCAGGCGAATGCCGATCTCGCGCGACCGCTGCTGCACCCAGTACGACACGAGGCCGTAGACGCCGACGGCGGCCAGACCGAGCGCGCAGAAGCCGAACGCCGTCATGAGCCACGTGTTGAAGCGCGTGCGTGCAGTGGAATCGGAGACGACGTCCGTCAGTGCGCGCATGCGGGTGACGGGAAGGCGCCCAACGCTCGATTCGAGTGCCGCCTTGATCGGTCCGCCCATCAGCCTCGGTTCCGCCGCTGTTCGCACGATCCACACCAGCGGCAGCAGCTTCACGTTGACGACAGTCACACCGTCCGGCTCTTGAGCCATCGGCACATACATCGCCGGTCTGGCTGCGTCTCGCAACCCCGTATCGCGAATGTTGCCGACGATGCCGATGATCTGCCGAACCGGCTCCTGATCGTAGGCCGGCCGCATCCCGCGTCCGATGATCAGTTGATCGTTCAGCGGATCGCCGTTCGGCCAATATCGACGAGCCATTGCCTCGTTGATCATGACGACGCCGGGGGCATTGGCATCATCTGAAAACGTGAAGTCGCGACCCTTGAGAACCGGAATGCCGAGCACGTCGAAATAGCCGGGCGATACGAACGTCCATCCTCCGAAGCCGTGGAATCGCATGGCGCCCGCTTGCGTCAACCCCTCACCAGCGCGGCTGGCGATGACGAACGGGAGTTGCCACACGGTTTCGAGTGGCATGCAGCACGTCGTGCTGGCGCGAACGACACCAGGAATCCCCTGGGTGCGCTCCACTCCCACGCGCGCGAGTTCGCTGATGCCGGCACGCGTTTCGAATCTCGTGCCGCTCACCGCCATGCGCATGGTCATCACGTGTTCCGAGTCGAAGCCCGGATCCACACGTCGCAACGCCATCGAGGTCAGGACCAGCAATGCCGCACCGACGACCAGAACAACGGCGAGCGCCATCTCGGCGACCACCAACACCATGCGCGCATTCACTCGTCGTCCAGGCGAGCCGGTCGCGAGGGTCGATTGCTGCAGGAGTGGATTCAGATCCGAGCCCACGACGTGCCGCGACGGCACGAGGCCGAAGATCACACCGGTGGCGATCGACATCAGGAGAGCGAATCCCAGCACGCGCCAGTCGACCGTCACGGCCGCACCGGATTCCCCAATTCGCGGAAGCGTACCGAGCGCGCCCAACATGAACGGGTTGCTCCCGGGATAGAGCCGAAGGAGCGCATGCGTGGCGAGGACGCCAACCGCGAGTCCGACAACACCCCCGATCAGGGACAGCACGAGGCTTTCGATCAGCAGCTGCCGCACGAGAGGCCCGCGCCCCGCGCCGATCGCCGTCCTGATCGCCATCTCGCGCTTGCGTGTCTCGGCACGCACGAGCAGAAGGTTGGCAACGTTGGCGCATGCGATCAGCAGAAGGCACGCAACCGCCGCGACGAGCACATTCAACGACACTCGAGCGCCGCCGACCATCGCGGTTTGCAAAGCCTCTGCGATCCAACGGCCCTGCCGCGTTCGTTCAGCCGTCGCGGCGGTCGGCGGATTGAGCCTGGCATATTGCACGGCCAGCGCCGCGTTCGCCGCCTCGTGCGTCACTCCAGACCGAAGTCGCGCGGTGACTTGGTAGATGCTGCCGCCGTCGACATGGTCCGGGTCGGTCTGGAGTGGCAACCACAGATCCGGACGCGGTTCGAACTGCTCGCTGTCGAACCCCGTGGCGATGATGCCGACAACGGTGTGAGGCACGCTTCCCAGCGTCACCGTCTGTCCGACTATCTGTGGATCGCTGCCAAAACGGCGGGCCCAGAACTCGGTGCTGAGCATCGCGACCGCGGGGCCGTTGGGCCGGTCTTCGTCGGCCGTAAACGTACGGCCCGTCACGAGGGATGCGCCGAACAGACGAAAGAATGGTTCGGATACCCGCCCCACGGAAACCTGCTCGGGCTCGGATCCTCCTATAAGAGGAACCGAGTCGAGTCGGTGTGCGGACACATCTTCGAAGACGTCTGTCAGTTCCTTCCAGACCTTGAGCGTATAGGGACTCGGGAGGTCCGACGCTCGACCGCTGCTGATGCTGAAAGACCGGACGAGTCGCTCGGCGTGCGGTGCCTTCAATGGCCGGAGCACCACGGCGTTCACCACCGAGAACACCGCCGTCGTCGCCCCGATCCCCACGCCGAGCGTGAGGATCACCACAGCGGCGAATCCAGGATTGCGGGCGAACGATCGCAGTGCGTGACGAAGGTCCCGTCGGAATCCGTCGACCCACTGTGCGTCTCTAGTGACCGTCATCATCGTCATGGAGCCATCCACGCGCGAGCACGAGCTCACGCACCTTCATGCGCACCTGATCTCGAATGGCCCGGACTGTTTCAAGGCTCTGTCCTGCAGGATCGGGCAAAGGCCAATCCTGGATGGAGAGGCCCGGCACGTACGGGCACTCGTCGCCGCAGCCCATGGTAATCAACAGACTGGCATCGGCGGCGAGATCTGTGGTCAATCGCTGTGGCCGGGCGGATGACAGATCCAATCCGACCTCTCGCATCGCTTCGAACACAACCGGATGAATGCGCTCCGCCGGCTGCGTCCCGGCGGAAATCGCGACCGCACGCTCAGAGTTCGCCATCGCGTTCAAGAAGGCTGCCGCCATCTGTGATCGGCCCGCGTTGTGCACGCAGGCAAAGACGACTTTATCCAATGCGTTCCTCGCGAGCGGTCTCAGATTCTGCCTCGATGGTCATCGGGCCGTCGAGCAGGCCATTTGTGAAAGCGCCCGCCAGCGGCCTGAGCGATGACGTAGACCAGCGTGTCCGTCCAGTCTACACACAACAGTCCGACGCACAGCACGCGCGCGGCTTCTGCGCGCGTACGAATGCGCTGGCAACGCGACCGTCAACCTCGCGGGCGATCGTGTCGGCATCGAGGCCGCTTCCGGCGAGGAACTCGCGCGCATCGTCCACGTCGTAGGTGCGCCAAATCTCGGTGGCGATGCCGTCGAATCCCGCCTGCCGAAGCTTTGATTCGTACTCGGCGACCTCGAGTGCGCCGGCGACGCAGCCGACCCACAGCTCCATGCTCCGCCGCACCTGGTCGGGCACGTGCCCCTGAATCACGACGTCGGCGACGGCAAACTGCCCGCCTCGTTTCAGCACGCGAAACGCTTCCTTCAGGACCGCATCCTTATCGGCGGCGAGATTGATCACGCAGTTGGAAATGATGACATCCACGGAGCAATCGGGAAGCGGAATCGCGTCGATCGAGCCCTTCAGGAATTCGACATTCGTCAGACCAGCCTTCTTCTGGTTCTCGCGCGCGATGGTCAGCATCTCGTCGGTCATATCGAGGCCGTAAGCCTTCCCGCCTGGTCCGACGCGACGGGCCGAGAGCAGGACATCGATGCCACCGCCCGACCCGAGGTCTAGGACGGTCTGGCCCGGCTTCAGATCGATCAGCGCGGTTGGGTTGCCGCATCCGAGCGACAGATCGACCGCGGCCGTCGGCAGCTCGCCGAGTTCCGCTTGGGAGTATAGGTCCGAGGAAATCGGATCGCCGCAGCCGCACGAGCGCGGGCCGCAGCAGCCAGCGTTGTGAGTCGCACGCGCGATCTCAGCGTATCTCTCGCGCACGGCCTGTTCGACGAGGGGATCGGTCATCGGTGGATACCTCGATATATGCGTAAGCGCATATAGAACTCTAGCCGCCGTCGAATATATCTGTCAACGCGAATATATGGCGATCGCCTGGCTTCCCCACGTGCTATATTTGTACACGCGTATATGCGAAACGATCTCGACGGCATGGCGCGGCTGTTTCAGGCGCTCAGCGACCCGACCCGATTGCGGATCATGGGTCTTCTGCTCGCCGGCGAGGTGTGCGTCTGCGACATTCACGAGAGCCTGAAGCTGTCACAGCCCAAGGTGTCGAGACATCTGTCCTACCTGCGCCGGGCGGGTCTGGTGAGCACCCGGCGTGAGGGGCTGTGGATCCACTACCGACTCGCCGATGCCTCCAATCCGTTCCTGAGCACGATCAGTCACGCCGTCACACACGTTCTCGGACACGTCGACACCGTGAAGCGAGATGCCCTTCGCCTGGAGAAATCGACCGGATGCTGTTTGCCGGCCCAGACCAAGAAGCCCGCGCTGCATTGTTGCGCTCCGTCGAGTGCCGCGCGTTGAGCGTGTGGCGGGCATGAGCGTACGCATCGAACTCGCCGTGGCCGACGACGCGTCAGCCATCGTTCAACTGTTGAAGGATTGCGCGCTTCCGCCGGACGGCGTTCTCGATCACCTGCGGACGGCGCTGGTGGCGCGCGCCGACCACGGCGTCGTCGGGAGCGCGGCGCTCGAAGTGTATTCCGATGGGGCGCTGCTGCGATCGGTGGCGGTCGACACGACGATGCGCGGGAGCGGTCTCGGACATCGGCTCACCGAGTCCGCGCTCGATCTGGCGCGCACGCTCCACGTGCCTGCCGTCTATCTCCTCACGAACACGGCGGCCGCCTTCTTTCCAAGGTTCGGTTTCGAGCGAATCGAACGAGCACACGTGCCTGATGGCGTTCGCGGGTCGATCGAGTTCCAATCCGTGTCTTGCTCGAGCGCCGTCGCAATGCGAAAGCTGCTTGCCGACGTCTAGCCAGCGAAGTACTTCGGCAAATCCGATTTCGTTTCGCGCAGGATGTCGATGATGGCCCGCCGATCGGCTGCGGATAGGCGCCGATAACGGGTGTCCTTCTCCTTGCCGGACAGTATCGTCCACAGACGTTCGTAGATCGCCGTCTTGGCGTCTGCCGGTAGGTGGTCGAACTGCGCTGAATAGATCATGTAGCTGCACGGATACCGCAGCAGGCGCGTGTTCAGATCGAGTTGCCGCAGCGAGCGTCCCTTGGCATCTCTCGGGCCGCTGCTGCTGAACGCTTCCGCGAACCCTGACGTACCTTCGAGCTTTGACGTAATCGGCGCTTCGTCGACGAACAGCATGTAGTCGACCAGTTGCGACACGTACTCGAGGATCGCCGGACGTCGCGCGTCGAATTGCTTGTCGTGCAGCGCGACTCGCGTTTCCCAACCGACGCGCGTCATCAGATTGATCATCTGCATCTGATGCTCGAACACCATCAGTGCGGCGATGTCACTATACGGCGCCAGGTAGCCGCGCGTGTCGAAGGTGCGTTCGAGCGACGCGAGGGTGACGGTCTTGGTCGGTTGGTTTACCGCTTTCAGCACGTCGACGTTGCCGAAGTGTTGAATCGCGCCGAGCGATCCGGTGACATACCACCCGCCCCACCGACGCTCCAGCGGGCGCGTGTGCCCCATCGGCTCGATCATGCCGGGCACCTCATTCGTCCGGTTCGAGTTGTGGCAAGACAGACAAGTGTCGGACCGCGCGAGCGAAGGGCGTCCGAGCGGATTGGTGTTCACGGCGTAGAAGACGGTGCCCTGCTCCGGATCTTGCGCGGCAATCTCGATGAACCCGCCGCGCACCCATCCGACGACTGTCGAATCGTTGAAGTAGAGCGCGCGCGGGTTACTGGCCGCGATGAGCCGGCTCTGGACGCTGCCCTGCGAGAACACCATGATCTGCGACGACACCGGCACGTCGAGCGCCCGCAGAATCGATCGCAAGAACCCGGATGGACCATCAGCGGTAAGCCCAGCGAGATCGGCTGGACGCTGGAGCAGGCGTGCGGCCGCATCATTCGCCGGCCGCTCGTACTGGATAGCAGGATGCGTCAGCTCGATCGCATCGTATTGCTGAGCAACGGCCCGAACGGCCCCCAGCAGTCCGACGATCGCGAGAAGGAACGATCGCGGAATGTTCGCCCGTAATCGGCGACCCCGCGACTCAGGCAATGACCTGATTTCCCGCGACACCAGCGCTCCGCATAATCCCCATTCATGACCCCGCACAGGTTGTGTTCCAAATGCGGTAGAGACGCAAGGATGCTTGAATCCTGCACCTCTGTCTTCGTCACTTACTACAGGTGCGACCCGTGCGGCCATGTCTGGTGCGCCGACAACAACCGCCCCGATCTCCCAGCGCGCGTCGTCACGATCCCGCGAGAAAGTGCCTACCGCGAACTTCTGCTGCAATAACCCCTCTGCCCTCCCGGACGCTCCGTCCGATGTTCGCTCGTGATCACCACGAGCGGCAGCAGAACGTGACGACGCGCGGCTTCATCTGAATCTCGTATCGGCTGGGCACGTTCGTTCGCGAGTAGCCCGACGCTAACGGCGCGCGTGTGTTGCCGACTCGGCCCCGAGCGGCTCGCTGAACGCATCCATAGGGATGCGCTCGTAACGCACTTCTAGGATCTGCAGCTGCTCGGTTCCTCCAGGCGCGTGAAGCACGACACGGTCGCCGGGCCCGGATTTCATCAGCGCGCGCGCTAACGGCGATACCCAGCTGACGTAGTTGCGGCTGAGATCGACTTCGTCGACACCAACGATGCTGACCACTCGCTCCGTTCCAGCAGCATTGGCGTAGTGAACCGTCGCTCCGAAAAAGATCTGTGTCGCGGCGCGGCCGCTTCTCGGAGCTTGAGGGTCGACGACTTCTGCCGCATCGATTCGTTTCGTGAGGAATCGAATCCGTCGATCGATCTGACGCAGGCGTCGTTTGCCGTACTGATAGTCGGCGTTTTCGCTGCGATCGCCGTTACTCGCCGCCCACGCCACCACCTGTGTCACTGCCGGCCGTTCCCTGAAGAGCAGGAACTTGTGCTCGTCTTTGAGCCGCTGCAGGCCGCCGGGCGTGATGTAGTTCTTGAGCCTGGCGACCGCTGCGCCCGCGGGCTTCTCCTCGTCCGGTTTCCTCCTGAACCCTCTGGTCATGCCGCTTCACCGATTCAATCACGAATGCGGGTCCCTGCGCCTGAATGGCTCACCACGCCAGCGCCGCCGGAGGATCCGACACCGACTGAACCCTGATCGCGACCACCGCATTGCGATCGCGGCGGCTCGCGAGAGGGATGAGTCCCGCGGTGAGCAGCCTGTCGATCTCGCTCTCGGTCAGGAAGCGTTCGGCGCAGGCCTGCATTTCGCGCTCGCCGTCTCGTACGAACGTGTACGCCGGCAGATCGCCGATCTCGCGCTCGTCGCCCGGCTCCATGTCCCAGCCGCGCGCGGTGAACGCTCGGCCCAGGAGCAGCGCAGTGGCAAGCGAGGCGTTGCCCCACAGAAACTCCTCGTGCAGCGGCGGGCCGACGAATTCTTCGAACGCAAAGGAGTCGATCGGGTCGCTGCCTTTGCCGTACGGCAGGCGCATCAGCACGCGCGGAGCGCAGAGTCCGATCCAGGGCGCCGCTTCGCTGCGACGCAGCGCCTGCCACGCAGCCGACGCTCCCGCGTCGGCGCCTGATGACAGCGTGCCGTGTGCGCCGGCCAGGATCGGTCCGCCGGCCTG
>Ga0075434_100000560_pt1 | contig 28562 bp, 22 predicted proteins | sample RhiMethybrSRZTD3_FD_75298 | JGI IMG/M metagenome (GOLD analysis project Ga0075434, IMG submission 75298) | Populus rhizosphere microbial communities from Tennessee, USA - Rhizosphere MetaG P. TD hybrid SRZTD3 | ecosystem: Host-associated > Plants > Roots > Rhizosphere > Soil | place: USA... | reverse complement strand
AGCGGATCGCTCTCGGCGTGCTCCCTCCTGTCGGCAATCGCCATGCCAGGCCCCGGGACGGCGCCCGCCCACGCCAACTACCTGATTACGAGGACGCTCAGCGCGAGCCCAAGGCAGCGAGACACCGCGTGCTCCTCGAGCGGTGCCGGCAGACCAGCATCTGCTGGTCGGTTGGCAGCGGAGTCGATGCACGTATCCTTCCGCGATCACACCCTCGACGCTCGCCCCCCATCCCCCACCAGTCGGTTGACCGCGACCGCGAACTCCCGGTAGAGGGCATGTATGCCGTGGTCGGGGTCGTCTTCGGGCGATCTATCTGTGGTGACGTCATGCGCGGCGGTGGCCAGCGTGTCGTCGGGGTCGACCGCGGGCACGTCGCCGCCGCGCCTCAAGCGCTGGGCCAGCGCCTCCAGAGCCGCCGACCCGTCCCGCGGCAGCCGTCGCGTTGCCTCCCGCGACGATGCGGGGTGCACACTTTCGTGGCGGGCGATCGCCAAGAGGACGAGGAAGACGGACTGCGCGTCGCCAAGTAGCTGCGCGGTGACTCTCGCGCTCCCGCCGTCGAGCTCGAACTTCGAGGACTCGATGAAGCCCTGGACGTCCGCCACCTGCTGGGAGACGAGACGGCGTTGCGCATCCACCTCGGCGGGACGCAGACCTCCCGGGTTGGCGCACGCGAGCGCCAGTGCAGCCAGTGAGTGGAAGACGTCCGCCAAGCGCTCACGCATCCGGTCCACCGCGCGGACCGGCCAGAGCACGTGCTCCAGGAGACCGAACACGATCAGGCCGAGGGCAACGCCGACGAGCCGGTCGCGGAGCACGGTAGCGCTGACCGCGGGGCCGAAGCCCTGAAACACCGCCTTGTAGAAGGTGAGCCCGCTCTGGTATCCCCCGTACGAGACTCGCGGGGTGCCGAAGTTGATCCACGCGGCGACCGCGGTGCCGGCGGCGAAGATCAGCCAGAAGCCGCCGATGCCGTCGATGTTCGGAAACGCGTAGACGAGGGCGACCAGCCCCATCAGTCCCCCGACGGCGGCGCCGGCGAAGCGCAGCAGGCCCTTCTGATTGCTCGACCCGATGGTCGTGAGCGCCACGACGAAGCAGGTGATGACCGAGGTGTAGATGCCCGGGTAGTCGAATCCGACGAAGAGGAGGTAGCAGATCAGGCACGCGGCGGCGCCCTTGACCGCGAACTGGACGTACTCGGGATTGGTGAAGGCATCGGGCAGCAAGAGGCCCGGCCTTGCTTCCTCGCGCCGCTCCGCGGGCTCCTGGATCCGCACCGCGAGCGCGATCTGGTCGAGAGCTCCCTCCATGTCCGCGATTGGCGGCCACTTCGTGCCGGTGACCGCGGGGGTCGAGAGTGCCGTCCAATCGCGAGGCGCGGGGCGGCGCCGCTCGGCCAACGCCTTTCTCACCAGCTCGCAGGCATCGCCCACCCGGAGCAGCGAGGCCTGCGTGGCGGCATCCGGTGGCGATGACGCGGCAAGCGTCTGGAGGGCCGCGGCGTCCGTCACCAGCCGGTCGACCAGCGTGATGATCGCGGCCAGCTCCTCGTGACGCTGCCGGGCCCAGCTTCGCGTGAGCGCGGCGTTCTTCAGCAAGGCGAGCGGCCGCGACATGCCGGAGGTGGCGAGAGAGTCTAGGGAGATGGCCGGCAGCGATGCCGGCACTGCCGCGCCGGCGAGGCGGCGGACGGTCTCGGCCACGACGCGGAGCCTCGTATCGAGCTCACGCTCCAGGAGCGTCAGCGGGTCGCCCGACGCGAGCAGAAGCTGCACCCCGACGTTCACGCCGAGCCCGAGGGTCGCGCTGAGCCATAGCCAGAGGACCGCCTCGGTCAGCACCTCCGGCGGTGGCGAGGAGACGTCGGGCACCGTCATCACGTCGGGCAGGATCATCATCAGGGCACCGGGGAGGCCGAGCGCGGAGCCTAGCGCGCCGATGCTCAGAACACGCTTGAGGAAGAGTCCGCCGAAAAGGAAGGCGGCGATGACGCAGATCCGCAGCCAGGCGATGTCGAGCACGACCATCCACGCGAGCAGGGCCAGACCCAGGCTGATGGTGAGACCGGCGACCCCGAGGATCGAGCCGAGAAGCGTGGCGGCCGTGTCCTCCTGCGTGATCAGGTACATGAGGATCAAGGCCACGAGCGCGAACTGGAACCGATGCGTCAGGATCGGGACCGTGGTAACCAGGCAGGCCAGGGTCAGGCGAAAGGTCGCGGCGCCGCGGCCGGGTGTGGGGGCGAGCTCGCGGCGCAGGAAGGCCACCCACGCGGCCACGAGATCACCGATCCGTGCGCTTGAGCGTGCCGTGAACCGTAGCGACCGCGGAGGCCCCTACCCGGAATGATTCGTCGGGGTCTTCCACCTTGATGCGCACCGGAAAGCGGGCCGCGAGCCGGATCCAGTCCAGCGAACGCTCGACCCGCGGCAACCCGTTGACGCTGGTGCCATTCTCCGGCAACACGGCCCAGCCCAGGCCGACGACCGTGCCGCGGAAGTGTCGCCCGGGATGAGATTGGAGATAGATGTCCGCGGCCGCGCCGGCGGGAATGTGCCGGAGCTGGGTCTCGCGGAAGTTGGCCATGACGTACCAGTTGGCGACGTCGACGAGCGTGAACACTTCGACGCCCGTGCGGGCGAAGGCGCCGATGGAGATGTTGAGGTTGACGACCCGGCCGCCGAAGGGAGCCTGTACCCGGGTGTACTCGAGGTCCAGCTCCGCGGCGCGCACCGCCGCCTCGGCGGCCGCCAGCCGTGCGTTCACGCCCGCCTCCTGACCCACGTTGTCCTCCGCACGCGCCCGCTCACTCTTCGACTGCTGGAGAGCGGCTTCGGTGGCAATGTGCTGGGCGCGCGTCGCCGCGAGGGTCGCCAGGGCCGCCCGCTTCTTGGCGCGTGCCTCATCGAGCGCCGCGTCGGTGGCGAGAATGGACGTCCGCGCCTGCTCTACCGCCATGGCGGCCGAGATCCGCTTCGTTCGGGCGTCCTCCACCCGGTCCTCGGTCACGAACTGGCGAGGGAGCAGCGGCTCGAGACGGCTCAGGTGGTCCCCGGCCTGCTTGAGCTCGGCCTGCGCGCGCTGCAGGGTTGCCTCCGAGGCCACCCGCTGTGCCTCCAGACGGGCAATCTCCGCGTCGGCGGCGACCGGGTCGGTCTCCCGCCGCGTCACGTCGGCCGCCGAGGCGTCGAGCTGCGCGGCCGCCTTCGCGACGGCCGACGCGGCCGAAGACACACTGTTTCGCAGCCCCGCGACCTCCTTCCGCGTCAGCGCGAGCGTGGCCTGCGCCCGCGCGAGGGAAATCTCGTAGGGGCGCGGGTCGATCAGGAAGAGGAGATCCCCCTGCTTGACCTGCTGATTGTCCCGCACGCGAAGCTCGACGATATGCCCATTGACCTGGGGTGCGATGCCCACGAAGTTGGCGCGGACCGTGGCATCGTCCGTCTGCGGCCTCGTCTCCCATTGCAGCAGCGTCACGATCACGGCGATGACGGCCGCGCCGACGATGCCCGCCCCGATCAGGCGACCGAGGAGCCGGCGGCCACTCTCGCTTGACTGCGCCCGATCGTCGGTCATGACCCTAGACTCTGAAGAACCCCACCCAGAGGACGAGGGTGACCAGAATGGCGAGGCTCGAGTAGACGAGTGCGGGCGGACCGACGTAGGGATCGATCCCGGTGCGGATGAGGAGCAGCCGCACGAGCAGGGCCGCCACGATACCGATCAGGACGCACAGCATCCACGAGGGGAAAAACGAGCCGATGATGTTGATCTGTGGTCCCATCACGCCCCTACCGTCCCGGGGGCTGGCCCGGCGGAGAGTCGCCGGTCGTGAAGGCCAGCGCGGCTGACGCATTCATGAGCTGGAGCTTGGTGTCGACCTCGACGAACCGGGCCCGGCTCAGCTCGCGGCGGGCGGCCAGAAGATCGGTCAAGGTGCCGAGTCCATGCCGATAGGACTCCAGGATCGATTCGTAGGACTGCTCGGACGCGGTCACGAGGGCGGCGGCGACATCGAGCCGACGAATGGCGAGGTGGACATCCGTGTAGGCCTTCCACACATCGTTGACGGCCCGGTCACGGGCCACCGTCACCTCCTGCTCGGCGGCCCGCCGCTCCGCCTCCGCCAGCTCCACCCGCCGCCGCGTCGCGCCGCCCTCGAAGATGTTCCACTCGAGGGCGATCCCTATGCCGTAGTTGGGCTCGGCGGCGCTGAACCAACCGGTATTCCGGTTTCCGCCCGTGATCCGCGCCCGGCCCAGGATCGAGCTGACATCACCCACGAGGGACAGGGTTGGAAAATAGGCCGCCCGCGCTCGACGCACGTCGGCTTCCTTGGCGCGGACCGCCGCCACCTTGGCGATGAGGTCCGGGCGTTTCTCGAGGGCCCGGTCGATCACCTTGTCCACGGAATCTTCGAGGGCGGCCGGGGCCGGCAGCGCGGAAAAGTCCGTGACCTGAATCGCGGTCGTGGGGATGATCCCGATGCTCTCCGCCAGCGTCACCTGCGCGTCGCGTTCCCGGGCGAGCGCGTCCTCCAGATCGAAGGCGGCCTGGGCCTCCTGTTGCCTGGCGAGGGACACCTCCGGGAGCGTGGCCAGCCCGCTTTGCAGCTGACCCTCGGCCGCTTCCCGAACGGAGCGGGCGGCGTCGAGGGCGCTCTGGGCGACCGCGATCTTGCGCTGGAGACTCGTCAGGGCCAGGAACGCGCTCTGGACGCGGAAGATGATCTCCTGGTGCTTGCGATTGAACGCCAGGTTGGCCGACATGAGGCGTTCCTTGGCCGCGTCCAGGGCACTCCCTCGGCGCCCGAAATCGAGCAGGAGCCATCGCAGGTTCAGCATGGGGACGGCCTGCTCCAGATCCGCCCGGAAGAACCCGTTGGGCGCCACATCCTTGGGCGCGGGAAAGGCCACGCTCTTGTAGCCGCCGATCGCGGCGAGCGCAAGCACCGGAAAGTACTCGCTCTGGACCAAGCCGATCCCGATCGCGGCCTGACGGGCTCCCTCCCACGCCACTCGGGTCTCGGGATTGGTCCGCTGCGCCAGGTCGATCAATTCGACGAGGTCGTACCGCTTCTGCGGGTCGATGACCACGCGCTCGTCGGCCTTGAGCACGCTGGTGTAGCCGCGCAGAGCGGGCGGCTGCCACGGCGTATTCGGGCTCGGCGCCACCAGGCGTTTGAGCCGCTCGGGCATGGCACCCGCGTCTCGCGTCGATGACGACACGTCCGGGTCCGGGCGCGTCTCCTGGGCCGCGGCCGGAGTGACGTAGCTGATCAGCAAGACGCCTAGCGCGGACGCGGCCAGCCGAGACATCGCGGCCACATCGATCCGGGAGCTCCCTCTGCCTCGCCGCAAGTCGACTACTCCTCGGTGAGGGGCCAGTCCCCTGATATGGTCCGGACGAGCTCCGTCATCACCGCTCCCGAAGCGATCAGCCGCGCCCCGTTGCGGCGCATCAGAGCCAGCAGATATCTGCCCGCCCGGTCGACCTGCTCGACCGCCACCAAATCCACGCAGAGCGAACGACCCGCGAGACTCGAGTGGGCCGACCGCCAACAGTCCTCGAGCTCCGTCACCCAGGCCCCCGTGAGGTTGCCTTCAAGCTTCAACCTCACCTCGCGCGGGCCGTGCTGTACCGTGATCTTGAGCATGTCGAGCCACATACCGAGGCAATCGGAGTGCCACGCGTGACCAGAAGCCCAAAGGCTTCAAACTGCCGAGGCGGCGGCCAATTGGGCCGGCGGCGGGACTCATCGAATGCCTAGTGCCAATCGGCTTGTGCCGAGGGACTACCAGGTGCCAGCCGATTGGCACTAGCGGCGGGGCCTCGAAGCGCGGGGTCGAGTGCCCTCACGCCGGCCGGACGATCCCGAGCTTCTTCATCCGAAACTGCAGCGTCGACCGGTTCATCCCCAGCCGCGTCGCCGCGCCCCGCGGTCCCGAGAGCACCCACTTCGTCTCCTTCACCGTGGCCAGGATGTGCGCCCGTTCGGCCTCCTCCAGCGTCCGGTGCGTCCCGGTCCCCCGGCCGGGGGCGACGCAATTCTGAAGATCCTCGAGCGGCACCCGTAGCACCGGTCCGGACGACAGGATCACCGCGCGCTCCACGACATTCTCCAGTTCGCGGATGTTGCCGGGCCACGGGTAACGGACCAGGCTCTCCATCGTATCCGAGCTGATCGTCTCGATCGTCCGGTTCATTCGCCGGGCGAAATGCTGAACGAAATGCCGCACGAGCAGCGGAATGTCTTCTGCGCGCTCCCGAAGCGGCGGGAGCTGAATGGGAAAGACGTTCAGCCGATAAAACAGATCCGCGCGGAACCGCTGCGCCTCCACCATCGCGGCCAGGTCTCCGTTGGTGGCCGCAATCAGCCGCGCGTCGGACCGAAGGGTCCGGCTGTTTCCCAGGCGCTCGAACTCCCGCTCCTGGAGCACGCGGAGCAGCTTCGGCTGCAGCTCCAGGGGGAGGTCTGCGATCTCGTCGAGAAACACCGTGCCGTGATTCGCCAGCTCAAACCGACCGATGCGTTGCGTGATCGCGCCGGTAAAGGCCCCGCGCTCGTGACCAAAGAGCTCGCTTTCCACGAGTCCGGTCGGAATGGCCGCACAGTTCAGTTTCACGAATGCCTGCGGGCGCCGAGGACTGAGATTGTGGATCGCGCGCGCGATCAGCTCTTTGCCCGTACCGGTCTCGCCATAGATCAATACGGTGGCATCCGTCGGCGCCACCGTCTCCACTTGCCTCAAGACGCGTCGCAGCGCCGTGCTCTTGCCGATGATCTCCTCGAACGGCCGATCGTTTCGAATTTCATCTTCCAGATAGAGCTTCTCCAGGGCGAGCTTGTCCTTGAGCGCACGAATCTCGCCGTAGGCCAGCGCGTTCTCCACCGCGATCGCGATCTGATTGGCCACCTGCATCAGAAAGTGAACCTCGCCGTCGGTGTAGGCGTTCTCGTCGCAACGACGAAGTCCCAGCGCACCGAGGACCCGGTTCCGACTGATCAACGGCAAGACGCACCCCACCTTGAATCCCAAGACACTCCACTTCTCGTGTGACTCCAGACCCGTCTTGAGGAGATCGTCGACGTAGCCGACCCAGGGCGTGCCGGTGCGAAAGACATGACCCGCCACCGTGCCGTCGAGCGGAATCAGTCTCCCGGCTTGGGGGGTCTCCTTGCCCCCTGGGAAGTCGAGGGCACAGACGCGCAGGTGGCTACGGCTCGCGTCGGGCAACAGCACGCCCGCAGAATCGGACCGCATGACGCGCCGCGAGGTCGTCATCACCGCGCTCAGCACCTCGTGCAGATCCAGGTTGGACACCACACTATTCGTCAGCTCGAGCAAGAGCATGAGCCGATCCTTCTCGTCCTGCAGCTCCGCGTGGCTGAGCGCATTGTCCAGGGCCACCGCCACTTGATCGGCGATACCGGAGAGAAACCGCACGTCACCTTCCCCATAGGCGTAGGCTCGGGTGGCCGCGATATTCAAGCTGCCGAGCCGCCGGTGTGCCGTCGTGAGCGGAAGGGCGCACGCCGACTGAAACCCGCGTTCTCTCAGGAGTCGCTTCGCATCCAGGAATTGCGTGTCCTGCTCCAGCCGAGGAATCACGGCGGGCTGCTGGTGCTCGAAGACCCACGACGCCTGCACGGCCTCGATCGGAGTCTCGCGCGTCGGCGTCAAGGTCAGGCTCGGTTGATCCGCACCGGGGGGCACATACCACATCGCGCCCCTCGCGACCTCCCGGTCCAGGAAGAGGCTCATGTAGTCGAAATCCAACACTGGCTGGAGCGCGCGTGGGAGCACCCGTACGAGCTGGTCCGGGTCGCGGTGCACTCTCAGGGCATCGAAGATAGCGTTAGGCATCTCGCACCTCGCAGCGCCTCGTGGCGGTCGCGGTCTGTTGGGCCTTGCAACCCTGACGGGAGGCTAAAGCAGCGCAACGCGGAAGTCGTGAGCGCCCGGTCACGTATTGGTTGAGGAATGGTGTCCGCCTGGGTTCCCAATAAATACGATGAGTTGCGGGAACACCGTTGCGGGCGCCCGGCTCGATTCGCGGCCGGGGTTGTTCCAACTGTTGTCCATCTCGACTTTCCTCCTGTCGGCAGGGGTCCCGGCAGCCAGACCAAGAAGACCCCGAGGGACGACAGCCAGCGGCCGGGGTACGTGGAGTGGAGCCCGAGCGGACCGGTTCCCGCGAGAAGAGCGAGCCGATCGGCCTCAATCGCGCGTACCTCGTCGGCAGCCGTGACGCGCATGCTTAAGAGAACCGGGTGTGCTGGCAGTTCTGGTCCCCTCGGAAATGCGCAAGGTTACGACAATTGGCGCAATGGGTCAAACCGCGGGGCGCCCGGGGGAGTGGCGCCTCTTTGCAGTCGAGGGCGGGTGCGCTTAGACGCGGCTGGGATCGAACCGACCGGGAGCGGGTCCTCCGTCCCTCAGCCGCGCTCCGACTGATCCGGTCGGCTGAGGGTCGGCGGGGCCGCGGTTGGTTCGCGGGATCGTAAGTCGGCGACGGGAAAGCTGAGCGCCATCCACCCGGCCAGGCCGCCCTTCAGCGGGTGAACTCGGGTGATGCCTTGACGCTTGAGCTGAAGCGCCACCCGGGCGCTCGTGGCTTCGTTCGGTCACGAGCAGTAGAGGATCAGCTCGCGGGCCCGAAGCATCTCCGCTTCGTGCCGATCGATATGGTCGGCCTCCACCCAAAGACTGCCGGGAATGGCGTGCGGCACCGCCGCCACCTCGAGCGCCGTGCGCAGGTCCACAATGGTCAGGCTCTCTCCCCCGTCGAGGCGCAACTTGAGAGCCTCCGGTGAGATGCTCGCCGTTCGCAGGCCCCGGAGGTACAGCCAGCGGCGCAGGTACTTGACGAGGATGTAGCCGCCGAGCAACGCTCCCAGGACGATGCCGAGGTGGAGGCCCAAGGCGGCCACCCGACTCGCAATCACGGCAACCGCGTCGCTGAACACGTATCCGACCCCGATCCACAGTCCCGCCCAGAGCCCCACGCCGGCCAGGTCATAGAGCGCGAACCGGATGCGGCCAACCGCGACAACGCCGGCCAGCGGCGGGACGATCGTCGTCAAGCCCGGGACGAACTTGGCGACCAGCATCGCGCTGGCGCCAAAGCGGGCGAATACGTTCTGAGCCCGTCGCACACAGGAATCGGGCTCGACTGATAGACGGCAGAGCCCGGTCAGGACCCGGGCGCCGCGGCGCCGCCCGAATTCGTACCAGGCGAAATCTACGGTCAGGGCCACGATCGCCAGCGTGCCCAGCATCAAGGGAATGCTGCCCTGCCCGTGCGCCACCAGGGCGCCGAACCCCAGGAGCGCCGGCACCGCCGGCACCGGGATCCCGAACTGCTCGGCGACGACAAGCGCGGGGAGAATGACCAGGCTGTAGCGGTCGAGGACCTGCAGAGTGGCCGCGGGGCTCATCGCCAAGACCGGACCACGGCCCCACTCCGCTTCATGGCTCGACTCTCACGACCCCGGATCGGGACGCGCGAACAGCACGACCACCGAGCGCGGCTCCGCTCGATAGGTCAAGCCGGGGACCGAGGGAGCCCGCTCCCAGTCGACGATATCGTTTGGAGAATCGAGGAAGGTGTCGATCCATCGCCGCCATGGATCTCGAGCCCCATCGAAGAGCAACGGAAGCTCGAACTGGAGCGGCTCCCAGTACGCGTTGAGGATCACGTGAAAGAACATCCGATTCTTCGTGAATCTCGCCGTGAAGGCCACGCTGTGCGACGAGTGGCGCCAGTCCGGTTCGTCGAGTCTGACGCCGTGCCAGGTAATGTCGGCCTCCCGGATCTGCTGGCCCAGGGTCACCCCTTGCCGCTCCGGCTCCTCGTCTCGCTGCACCCGCCGGGCATTGAGCGCGGTCGCAAACCGGAGCACGTCGCTCCGCTTCGCCAGCAGTGTCCAGTCGAACCAGCTCGTCTCGTTATCCTGACAATAGGCGTTGTTGTTCCCGCCCTGGGTGCGCCGCACCTCGTCGCCCATGAGCATCATTGGCATTCCGCCGGACAGCATCGTCACCGTGAAGAAGTTCTTCACCTGTCGGGTTCGCAGCTTCTCCACCGAGGGATCCTCCGTCGGCCCCTCCACTCCACAGTTCCAGCTCCGATTGTCGTCTGCGCCGTCGCGGTTGTCCTCGCCGTTCGCCTCGTTGTGCTTGGCGTCGTAGGAGACCAGATCGTTGAGGGTGAAGCCGTCATGACACGTCACGAAGTTGACGCTCTCCTCGGCCTCGCGCTGCTTGTGGGCGTAGAGCGAGGGGCTGCCGATCAAGCGGTCGGCGAATCGCTCGATCGCGCCCTCCTCGCCGCGGAAGAAGCTGCGCGCGTCATCGCGGAACCGTCCGTTCCACTCCCTCCAGCTATCTCCGATGAAGCTCCCCACCTGGTACAGGCCCGCCGCGTCCCACGCCTCGGCGATGAGCTTCACCCCCGCGAGCGCCGGATCCGACTCGATGTCCCACAGCACGGGCGGGCTCGGCATCACGTTGCCCGACTCGTCGCGCGCGAGGATCGACGCGAGATCGAACCGGAAGCCATCCACGTGCATCACTTCGACCCAATAGCGGAGACTGTCCACGATCATCCGCCGAACGATGGGATGATTGGCGTTGAGCGTGTTCCCCGTTCCGCTGTAGTTGGCGTAGCGCGAGCGGTCCTCTTCGAGGATGTAGTACGTCGTGTTGTCCAGCCCGCGGAAGGTCAACGTAGGTCCGCGGTGGTCGCCTTCGGCGGTGTGATTGAAGACCACGTCGAGAATGACCTCGATGTCCGCCCGGTGAAGCGCCTTCACCATGTCGCGAAACTCATGGACGGGGCCGAGCGCATCCCGACGGGAGCTGTAGGCCCGGTGCGGGGCAAAGAACGAGACCGGCGCATATCCCCAGTAGTTGACCCGTCCGGGCGGGGCGTCCTGGGCGTCGAACTGGAAGACGGGTAGCAGCTCGACGGCCGTGATGCCGAGCTGCCGCAGATATGGAATCTTCTCGATCAAACCGGCGTACGTGCCGCGGGTGTCTTCCGGCACGCCCGAGCTGGGGTGACGCGTGAACCCTCTCACGTGCATCTCGTAGATGATGGTCCGCGAGGAGGGCCGCCGCAGGGGGACGTCGCCCTCCCAGTCGTACGCGGACACGTCGACCACGACGCTCTTCATCGCGGTCGCGGTGTTGTCACCCGGTCCGCACGCGACGGCGCGACTGTACGTCCCGGGAACCATGACTCCGCGGCCGTAGGGGTCGAGGAGAACCTTCCCGGGATCGAAGCGCATCCCGATCGAGGGGTCGGACGGGCCGTCGACCTGATAGCCGTACAGCTGACCGGACTGGACGTTCGGCACGAACACGTGCCAGTAGTGGTACGTGCGATTGGCCGATGGATCGAGCCGAACGACGCGCGCGGCCTTGGCGTCGTCGACACGATCGAACAGCAGCAGCTGCACGCCGGTTGCGTATCTCGAGAAGAGGCTGAAGTTGACGCCGTTCGGCGACGGCGTCGCTCCCAGAGGCGAGCTGCTGCCCTCCTCGAGGCTGTCGCTCACTGCCGGCCCAGCACCTCCCTGGCCGCCGCTACGACCCGGTCGGGCTCGAAGCCGAACTTCTCCTGAAGCGCCTTCAGGGGCGCGGAGGCCCCGAAGGTCCTCATGCCGATGACGCGACCGGAACTCCCGACGTAGCGCTCCCATCCGAACGTCGAGGCCTGCTCCACCGCGACCCGCGCCTTCACCGTGGGGGGCAGCACGCTGTCCCGATACTCCTGAGGCTGGTGGTCGAAGATGTCCCAGGACGGCATCGAAACCACTCTTGAGCGGATCCCCTCGGCGAGCAGCTTCCCGTGGGCCTCCACGGCAAGACTCACCTCGCTGCCCGAGGCGATGAGGATCACCTCCGGATTCCCGCCCGGCGGGTCCGCGAGCACGTAGGCCCCGCGCGCCACGCCCGCGGCCGCGGCGTAGGCGCCTCGGTCCAGAGTCGGCAAGGGCTGCCGTGACAGCACGAGCACGGCCGGCTGGTGACGCAGCTGCATCACGTAGCGGTAGGCCTCCACGACCTCGTTGGCGTCGCCGGGTCGCAGGGTGACGAGCCCGGGGATGGCGCGCAGCGACGCCAGCTGCTCCACCGGCTGGTGGGTCGGGCCGTCCTCGCCGTCGCCCATGGCGTCGTGGGTGAACACGAAGATGCTCGGCAGCTCCATCAGCGCGGAGAGCCGGATGGCCGGCCGCGCGTAGTCGCTGAAGATGAAGAACGTGGCGCCGAAAGCCCGCACCTTCGACAGCGAGAGACCGTTGACGATGGCCGCCATCGAGTGCTCGCGAATGCCGAAATGCAGGTTCTTGCCTCCGGGGCTCCCGGCCTGAAAGTTTCCCGCGCCCTCGTACGTCAGGGCGGTCTTGTTCGACGGCGCGAGATCCGCGGACCCTCCGAGAAACCACGGGATGCTCTGGGCGAGCACGTTGAGGACCTTGCTCGAGGCGTCACGTCCCGCGATACCCTTGGCATCCGCCGGGAAGACCGGGAGATTGCGATCCCACCCCGCCGGCAAGTCTCGCCGTTGCATCTGGTCGATCTCGTTCGCAAGGTCGGGGTATTCGGCCCGGTAGGAGGCGAGGAGCGCCGTCCACCCGCTGCGAGCGGCCGCACCTCGTACGCCGACGCCGGCGGCGAAGTGCTCGCGGACGCCGTCGGGGACCAGGAATTGCGCCCCCTCCGGCCACCCGTAGCTGCGCTTGGTGAGGCGAACCTCCTCGTCACCAAGTGGCTCGCCGTGGGCCGCGGCGGTGTCCTGCTTGTGCGGGGACCCGTAGCCGATGTGGCTGTCCAGGATGATGAACGTGGGGCGGCCCTTCGTCGTCCGGAAGACCGAGAGCGCGTGCTCGATGCGATCCAGGTCGTTGGCGTCACCCACTCGCAAGACGTTCCACCCGTACGCCAGGAAGCGGCCGGCGACGTCCTCGGTGAAGGCCAGGCTCGTCTGCCCTTCGATCGTGATGTGATTGTTGTCGTAGACCCAGCAGAGGTTGTCCAGACCCAGGTGCCCGGCCAGGGAGGCCGCTTCCGACGCGACGCCCTCCATCAGGCAACCGTCCCCACATACCGCGTAGATGTTGTAGTCGAAGATCGGGAAGCCCGGTCGGTTGTACCGGTCGGCGAGCCATTTCCGAGCGATGGCCATCCCCACGCTCGTGGCCACGCCCTGCCCGAGCGGGCCGGTAGTGGTCTCGACGCCCGACACCCAGTGATACTCGGGGTGCCCGGGCGCTTTGCTGCCGAGCTGGCGAAAGTGGCGGATGTCCTCCAGGGACACCGAGGGCTGCCCCAACCGCTCGTAGTCGGCATTCACCGCCCTCGTCCCCGTCAGATGCAGCACGGACCAGAGCAGCATCGAGGCGTGACCGTTGGAGAGCACGAACCGATCACGATTGGGCCAGATCGGATCCAGCGGATCGAAGCGCATCACGCGATTCCAGAGCGTGTAGACGAGCGGGGCGAGCGCCATCGGCGTGCCGGGGTGCCCCGACTTGGCTTGCTGGACCGCATCGATGGAGAGCGTGCGGATGGTGTCGATCGACAATTGGTCGAGCTTCGTGTCTGTCATCGGTTCAGCGACAGTCGTAACACTCATCGGGGTGTCCTCGTCGGTTGGAGTTCCAGGGAGGCCACCTTGCTCAGGCGGCGCAAGTGTCGCGGAGCGTGGCTGAACTCGGCGGCCAGGAACGTCTGCACGAGATCCCAGGCCACGCCGGGCCCCACCGTGCGGCCACCGATGCAGATGATGTTCATGTGATCGTCCTCGACGCCCTGCCCCGCGGAAAAGTGGTCGTGGATCAACGCGGCGCGAATAGCCGGCACCTTGTTGGCGCAGACCGAGGCGCCCACGCCGCTGCCGCAGACGGCCACCCCGCGCTCGACCGTCCCCGCCGCCACCGCCTGGGCGAGCGGAATGACGAAGTCCGGATAGTCGTCGTCCGGGTTCAGCTCGTGCGCCCCGAAATCGACGACGTCGTGTCCGGCCGCGCGGAGCCGCGCGACCAGGTCCTCTTTCAGGCCAAACCCGCCGTGATCGGTGGCGATTCCGAGACGCATGCTGATTTCTCCGTGGTGCCTCAGCGTAGTGATGGCTCAGGTCCCGACCGTGCCGCCGCCTCATGGTCGGCCAGCACCAGGGCCTGGTGCTGATCGATCCGCCCGGCGGGAATCGACCGATCACCCCGACACAGACGCTCCAGCATGTCCGCCTTCTCGCGCCCGGTGATCAGCCAGACGATGCGCCGGGCCCGGTTGAGCGCGGGATAGGTCAAGGTCATCCGGCGCCGTCCTTGGTAGAGGCCGGTGAGCGCGACGTCCGCGTCGGTGACGTCCAGCACCGGATCCCCGGGCACCAGCGACGCGGTGTGGCCGTCGGGCCCAAGGCCGAGATGGGCGAGATCGAGCACGGCCGGAGCTCCGGCGATGTCCTCGAGGGTCAGGGCGTATCGCCGGATCGCGGCCTCCAGATCGGCCGCTTCCACCGGCATGGGATGGATCTGCTCGGGCCGTAGCGGACAATGAGCGAGCAGGCTCTCGCGCAGGTGCGTGAGGTTGCGGTCGGGATCTCCGGCCGGGGCCACGCGCTCGTCCACCTGGACCACATGCACCCCAGGCCATGGCACCTCCTCATCGGCCAGCGCACGTAGCATCTGCCACGGGGTGTGCCCTCCGCTGAAGGCCACGATGAAGCGACCACGCGCGGCCACCGCCGTGCGCGCCTCCGCGGCGGTCAATGCGGCGCCCGCTCGCGCGACCGCATCGGCGTCGGCCAGGGCGTCGATCCTCATGACGCCCCTACCTTCGGGTCCTGCCAAGCACCGGGGGGCGCGACGCGCGCGTCGACCTCCTTGGGTCCCCAGGTGCCCGGCTCGTATCCGTAGACGGGTGTGCCGGCCTTCAGCACCGGATCGACGATTCGCCACGCCTCTTCGACGTAGTCCTCCCGGGCGAACAGGGTGGCGTCCCCCTGCATGGCGTCCCCCAGCACCCGCTCGTACGCGTCCATCTCCTCCGCGTGGGGGTGCCGGGTCCCCACCATCTCCGCGATTTGGCTGCGCGTGTCCTCCCCTGGCGCGATGACATTCGCGCCGATGGCGAACTGGACGTCGGGGCTGATCCGGAACCGGCAGTAGTTCGCGGCGAGGTCGAAGCCCTGGAACATCGCGGGCGGCCGGCGGAGTCTGACGACGACCTCCGCACACGTCACCGGCAGGCACTTCCCGGCGCGGATGTAGAACGGCACCCCCTGCCACCGCCAGGAGTCGATCTCGAGCTGCAAGGCGACGAAAGTCTCCACCGTGGAGTCCGGTGCCACCCCGGGTTCCTTCCGGTAGCCTTGGAACTGGCCACGGACGATGCTCTTCGCCTCCAGGGGCGGGATCGCCTGCAGGACCTTGGCCTTCTCGTCCCGGATCGATTCACTGTCCGTCCTGACCGGCGGCTCCATCGCCAGGTTCGTCAGAACCTGGAACAGGTGATTCTGGACCACGTCGCGAACGGTGCCGGTCTCGTCGTAGAACGCCCCGCGGCCCTGGATCCCGAAGTCCTCCGCCATGGTGATCTGCACGCTCTCGACGTGGTTGCGGTTCCAGAACGGCTCGAGAAACGCGTTCGAGAACCGGAAGAAGAGCATGTTGTGCACCGGCCGCTTCCCGAGGTAGTGGTCGATCCGGAAGATCGACCCCTCGTCGAAGGCTCCGAGCAGGACCCGGTTCAGCTCCTGCGCCGAGGCGAGGTCGCGGCCGAACGGCTTCTCGACGATGACGCGGGCGCCGGTGGCGCAGCCCGCCTGGCCGAGCTGCTCCACGACCGTCTCGAACAGCACCGGCGGGATGGCCAGGTAGTGCGCCGGCCGCTGGGCCGAGCCGAGCTCCTTGCGGATCGCCCGGAAGGTCGCCGGATCCTTGTAGTCGCCATCCACGTAGCGCAGCAGCCCGCTCAGCTTCTCGAACGCGGCGGGGTCGAGCCCCCCGTGCTTCTCCAGACTGTCCTTGGCCCGGGCCCTGAGCTGGTCGAGATTCCAGCCGGCCTTGGCCACCCCGATCACCGGGACGGTCAGGTGGCCGCGCTTCAGCATCGCCTGCAGCGACGGGAAGATCTTCTTGTAGGCCAGGTCGCCGGTGGCTCCAAAAAAGACCAGCGCGTCGGACGGGGTGGCGCTCATGGCCCGGCCGGCTTCTCGAGGTGACCGCCGAACTCGTAGCGCATCGCCGAGAGCAGCTTGTCGGCGAAGTCGGCTTCACCACGCGAGCTGAATCGCTCGTAGAGGGCCGAGGAGAGGACGTGGGCCGGCACCCCCTCGTCGATGGCCGCCTTGATCGTCCAGCGCCCTTCGCCGGAGTCGGACACGCGCCCCTCGAAGCCCTTGAGGCTCGGGTCCTTGACGAGCGCGGCGGCCGACAGGTCGAGCAGCCACGAGGCGATGACGCTGCCGCGCCGCCACACCTCGGCGATGTCCGGCAGGTTGAGGTCGTACTGGTAGTGCTCCGGATCGCGCAGCGGCGTGGTCTCGGCGTCGACCGCATGGTCCCGCCGGCCGACATTGGCCGCGCGCAGGATGCCGAGCCCCTCGGCGTAGGCGGCCATGACCCCGTACTCGATGCCGTTGTGGACCATCTTGACGAAGTGGCCCGCGCCGTTCGGCCCGCAGTGCAGATAGCCCTGCTCGGACGTGCCATTCGCCTTCTCGCGTCCCGGAGTGCGGGCCAGGTCGCCGGAGCCGGGCGCCAGCCTCGAGAAGATCGGATCGAGGCGCTTGACCACCTCCGGCTCCCCTCCGATCATCAGGCAGTAGCCACGCTCGAGCCCCCAGACGCCGCCGCTGGTCCCCACGTCGACGTAGTGGATCCCCTTCGCCGCGAGCTCCTTCGCGCGCCGGATGTCGTCGATGTAGTAGGAGTTGCCGCCGTCGATGAGGATGTCGCCCTTCTCGAGGAGTGGCAGGAGGTCGGCGATGGTCGCGTCGACCGCGGCCGCCGGCACCATCAGCCACACCGCCCGCGGCTTCTCCAACGTCTTCACGAAGTCCGCGAGCGAGGAGGCGCCCACCGCCTTCTCCTGGGTCAGCTCCTGCACCGCCTTCCGCGACCTGTCGAAGACCACGCACTGGTGGCCCCCCTTGAGCAGCCGTCGCACCATGTTGGCGCCCATGCGGCCGAGTCCGATCATTCCGAGCTGCATCACTGACTCCTTTGAAGCGCCGATCGCCCGGCCGCTTCGGTTTCGTCCTCTTGGTGGTAAACCGCCATCCGCAAGCGCTCCATCGCGGTGGCCACGCCGTCGCGGTCGCCGAAGATCGCCGAGCCGGCCACCAGTACGGTGGCGCCGGCTCGAACGACCAGCGGCGCGGTCGTCACATCGATGCCTCCGTCCACTTCCACTTCGCATCCCGGCTTGAGCCGTTCGATCAGCTCGCACACCTGGCCGATCTTCGGCAGGGTCGACCGGATGAATTGTTGATGGCCGAAGCCGGGATTGACCGTCATGACCAGCACCTGGTCCAGATCCGGGATGATCTCCTCCAGCACTCCGGAGCCGGTCGCCGGGTTGATGGCGACCCCGGCGCGCTTGCCCAGCGCCCTGATCCGCTGCACCGTGCGGTGCAGGTTGTGGTTGCCCTCCCAGTGGACGAGAAAGGAATCGGAGCCCGCCGCGACAAAGTCCTCGAGAAAGAAGTCCGGATCCGAGATCATCAGGTGTATCTCGAGGGGTAGCCGGGTCACCCGCCGGATGGACTGAACGATCGCGGGGCCCATGGAGAGATTCGGCACGAAGCGTCCGTCCATCACGTCGACGTGGATCCGATCGGCCCCCGCGTGCTCCGCCTCGGCCACCTGCTGGCCCAGACGGGCGAAGTCGGCGGCGAGAATTGAGGGAGCGAGCTTCACCGCGCTCACGTGTTGGACGCCTCGAAGATGCTGCGAATGGCTGCGTCGAGCATCGCGTTGAACTCCGCGTCGGATTGCTGGGCCGACAGACCCTCGACCAGCGCCCGGGAAAAGCTCGCCACCACGCCGTGATTCCTCCGCAAGCGCTCGTTGCCTTCCTCTCGGGTATATCCGCCCGACAGGGCCACCACCCTCACGACCTTGGGATGCTTGACGAACTCCGCGTACAGATCGTCCTTCTCCGGCAGGGTCAGCTTGAGCATGACGAGTTGCCCCGCCGGCAGCGCGTGAAGCTCGTCGACGATCGCCGCCTTGAGCAACGTTTCCGCCTCGCCCTTGTCGGGGCAATGGATGTCCACCTCTGGCTCGACGATCGGCACGAGGCCGGCGGCGATGATCTGCCGGGCCGCTTCGAACTGCTGGGTCACGATGTCCTTGATGCCCGCTGCGTTGGCCTGCTTGACGAACGAGCGCATCTTGGTTCCGAAGACACGCTTGGCCTTGGCCTTGTCGAGCAGCGCGGCGAGGTCGGGCATCGGCTTCATCAATTGGACCCCACGGCTCTCACCGGCCAGGCCCTTGTCCACCTTCAAGAACGGCACGACCCGCTTCACATTCCACAGATAGTCCACCGCGGGCGCCCCCTCGATGTCCCGGTCGATGGTGTTCTCGAACAGGATGGCGCCGATGATCCGCTTCCCGGTGAAGGCGGGGCTGGTCACGATGCGCGTGCGCATCTGATGCACGATCGCAAACATCTGCTCTTCGGTGGACCAGGCCCCCTCCTTGATCCCGTAGGCCCGCAAGGCGCCGGGCGTACTCCCTCCGCTCTGATCGAGCGCCGCGATGAACCCGGGATGGGTCCTCATCTGCTCCAGCTGGGCGTTGAAGTCACCCATCTCGCGCGTCATCGCCCGGCGTCCTTGCGCGCGCGGTAGCGCCTGATGAGGTTGTTCGTCGAGCTGTCGTGGCCGAGCGCGGGCTCCGTCTGGCTCACGAGCTCCGGGATGATGCGCTGGGCCAGCACCTTACCCAGCTCCACGCCCCACTGGTCGAAGGAGTCGACACCCCAGATGACCCCCTGGGTGAACACCGCGTGCTCGTAGAGCGCGACGAGCTGACCGAGGCTCTCCGGCGTGAGCTGGTCGGCGAAGATCGTGTTCGACGGGCGGTTGCCCTCGAAGACCCGGTGGGGCACGATCCGGGCCGGGGTACCCTCCGCCGCGACCTGCTCGCGGGTCTTGCCGAACGCGAGGGCCTCGGTCTGGGCCAGGACGTTCGCCACCAGGATGTCGTGGTGCGGGCCGAGCGGGTTGAGCGGCGTCGTGAACGCGATGAAATCGCAGGGAATGAGCCGGGTCCCCTGGTGGATCAGCTGGTAGAAGGAGTGCTGGCCGTTGGTCCCCGGCTCCCCCCAGTAGATGGGGCCCGTCGGATACGTCACCTCGACCCCCTCGAAGGTGACGTGCTTGCCGTTGCTTTCCATCGTCAGCTGCTGCAGGTACGCGGCGAACCGCTTCAGGTATTGCTCGTACGGCAGCACCGCCACGGTCTGGGCGCCGAAGAAGTCGTTGTACCAGAGGCTCAGCAGGCCCATGAGCACGGGCACGTTGCGCTCGAACGGTGCGGTGCGGAAGTGCTCGTCCATCTGGTGGAAGCCGTCGAGCATGGCCCGGAAACGGTCGGGACCGATGGCGACCATCGTCGATAGCCCGATGGCCGAGTCCATGGAGTACCGCCCGCCGACCCAGTCCCAGAAGCCGAACATGTTCGCGGTGTCGATGCCGAACTCGGCCACCTTCTGGGCGTTCGTCGAGACCGCCACGAAGTGCTTGGCCACCGCGGCCACGTCACCGCCCAGCCCTGCGAGCGACCACTTGCGCGCGCTCTGCGCGTTGGTCATCGTCTCGAGCGTGGTGAAGGTCTTCGAGGACACGATGAAGAGCGTTTCCGCGGGATCGAGATCGCGGGTGGCCTCCACGAAGTCGGTGCCGTCGACGTTGGACACGAAGCGGAACGTCATGGCCCGGTCGCTGTAGTGCCGCAGCGCCTCGTAGGCCATCACCGGGCCGAGGTCGGAGCCGCCGATCCCGATGTTGATGACGTTGCGAATGCGCCGGCCGGTGTGACCCTTCCACGCGCCGCTGCGCACCCGGTCGGCGAACTCGGACATCTTGTCGAGCACCGCGTGGACCTGCGGCACCACGTTCTCGCCGTCGACCACGATCGACGTCCCCCGCGGCGCCCGGAGCGCCACGTGCAGAACCGCTCGGTTCTCCGTGACGTTGATCTTCTCCCCCGCGAACATGGCGTCGATACGCGCCCGCAGGCCGGACTCCTCCGCCAGCTGCATCAGGAGATCGAGGGTCTCGTCGGTGATCCGATTCTTCGAGTAGTCGAGGTACAGACCCGCCGCCTCGGCGGTCAGCCGCTCGCCTCGCTTGGGGTCCTGCTCGAAGAGGGTCCGGAGATGGAGGTCCCGGACCTTCTCGTGATGGGCCTGGAGGGCTCTCCAGGCCGGCCGTGCGGTCAGTGGCGCGCTTGCCGTGGTCATGACGCGATCCCTTTCCTCTTGTCCTGATCGTTGCGGACTAGTCTCGGCCGGGCGGGAGTCCTGGACCCTGCCGCTTGCTCCCACAAGCGAGCTCCTCCGACGAAGGCGTTGGCGTTGTCGCCGGCCCGGCACCCGGCCGGCAGCTCCTTCAGCTTTCTGACGTTCCCACCCCCGAGCACCACGTCGTCGGGCTCGAGCGCCGCGATCAGGCTGGCCACCACATCCGCGACGTGGCGGCGCCACTTCTTCTTTCCCCGCTGCTCCAAGCCGCGCTGCCCGACGTATGTCTCGTAGGTGCCCTTCCGATAGGGCAGATGACCGAGCTCCATCGGCTGGACGATCCCGTCTACGATGAGGGCGCTGCCGAGCCCGGTGCCGAGGCCGAGGAAGAGCATCTTGCCGCCCTTGTAGCTGCCCAGGGCCTGCATCGCCGCATCGTTGATGATCTTGACCGGTCGCCCGAGCGCGGCGCGATAGTCGAAGTTGACCCATCCCCGGCCCAGGTTGTGCGGCTCCGCGACCACCCGCCCGTGAAGCACGAGCCCCGGGTACCCCATCGAGATCGCCTGGTACTTCAACCCCCGCGCGAGCTTCTTGACCCCGGCGACCATCTGCCGGGGCGTCAACGCCGGCCCGGAGGCGAACTTCACGGGCTCGTTCTGCCCGGTGGCGAGGAGCTTCACGTGGGTGCCCCCGATGTCGATGACCAGGACGTCCATTGCGCTCAACCCGCCTTCCCGAGGTCGGCGCTCTTGGAGACGATCACCTCCATGAGCTCGTGCCAGGATTTCACGAAGGCCTTCGCCCCCTCGTCCTGGAGCTGGCTGGCCAGCGCCTCGACGTCGACCCCGGCCTTCGCGAACTGCGCGAGCACCTCCTCGCAATCACCGCCGTCGGCCGGCAGGATCGCACCCAGCTCGCCGTGGTCGGCCAGGGCCTTGAGGGTCCCCTCCGGCATGGTGTTCACGGTGAGCGGCGCGGCCAGCGCCTTGACGTAGAGGACGTCGGAGGCCTGGGGGTCCTTCGTGCCCGTGCTGGCCCACAGTGGGCGCTGCGGGCGGGCGCCGGCGTTGTAGGCGCGCTGCCAGCGCGGCGAGCCGAGCAGGTCGCGCGCCGCCTTGTAGGTGCGCTTGGCGATCGCGATGCCCAGCTGGTTGCGGAGCGCGGCGGGCACCTTGTTCGCCACCGCGGCGTCCCACCGGCTGATGAACACCGAGGCGACCGAGCCGACATCCGGCCTGAGGCCGGCGGCCATGCGCCGCTCGATCCCGCGCATGAACGCCTCGGCGGCGGCCAGGTATTGCTCACGCGAGAAGAGCAGGGTCACGTTGATGGGCACCCCGGCGAAGATCGCCTCCTCGATGGCGGGCAGGCCCTCCCGGGTGCCGGGAATCTTGATCAGAAGGTTGGGACGGCCGGCCCGCGCGTGCAGATCCCGGGCCGCGGCCAGCGTGCTCGCGGTGTCGTAGGCCAGAAGCGGCGACACTTCCAGCGACACCCATCCGTCCACGCCGTTCGTCTTGTCCCAGATCGGGCGGAAGAGGTCGGCGGCCCGGGTCAGGTCTTCCAGCGCCAGCTCGAAGAAGAGCGGCTCGCCCGCCTTGCCCTCCCCGACCTTCCGGCGAATCGCGGTGTCGTAGGCCGCGCTGTTCTTGATGGCGTGATCGAAGATGGTGGGGTTGGACGTGAGCCCGGTGACGGACAGCTCGTCGATGTAGCGCTTGAGCGTGCCGCCCTCGAGCAGGTCGCGGGTGATGTTGTCGAGCCAGAGGCTCTGGCCCAGGTCGTGGAGCATCTGCGTGGCTTTCATCGTGTCACCTCCGCGGAGTATGTGATCGAGCGGCCCGAGGTGGTCGTCAGCTCTCGCAGCCACTCGAAGGCCGGTCCCGCCAACGCCGGCTCCGTGCAGCGCCAGCGCCAGTTGCCTTGGGCCCGGCCGGGCACGTTCATCCGGGCGCCTCGACCGAGGTTGAGTACGTCCTGGAGCGGAGCGATCGTGAGCGCGGCCATGGAGGACCACGCCAGACCGATCAGGGCGGCCACCGCCTCGCGGCCATCACCGCCGGATCGCTTCACGAGGCCCCAGAAGTTCCGTCGCTGGTCGTCCGGCAGATCCGCGTACCACTCGGAGGTCGTGGGATTGTCGTGGGTGCCGGTATACGCCACCGTATTCGTTACGTAGTTGTCCGGCAGGTACGGATTGTCCTCGTGGCCATCGAAGGCGAACTGGAGGACTCGCGTCCCGGGCACCCGGAAGCGGTCGCGGAGAGCGTAGACATCAGGGGTGATCAGTCCCAGGTCCTCCGCGATGAACGGGAGCGCTCCCAGCTCCCCTTCGACCGTGCTGAAGAACTCGGCCCCGGGGCCGGGCACCCAAGCGCCCGGCTGAGCCGTCGACGCACCGGCCGGAACGTGCCAGGCGGCGGCGAACCCTCGAAAGTGATCCAGGCGAATGACGTCCACGTGGACGAGCAGCGCGCGCAGGCGGTCCACCCACCAGCGGTAGCCGGTCCGGCGCAGCGCGTCCCAGTCGTAGACCGGGTTGCCCCACAGCTGGCCGGTGGCGCTGAAGTAGTCGGGCGGAACTCCGGCCACGACCCGCGGCCGGTGCTGCTCGTCCAGCCGGAACAGCTCGGGATTCGCCCACACGTCACTCGAGTCCGGGGACACGAAGAACGGCAGGTCACCGATCAGCCGGACGCCCCGGGCTTGCGCGTGCTCCTTCAGGCGAGCCCCCTGGCGGAAGAGCAGGAACTGGGCGAGGCGGACCCGATCGATCTGGTCCGCCAGCTCTCGCCGGGCCTGGGTCAGGGCGCCCGGAGCGCGCCGGCTCAGCTCGACGGGCCAGTCGAGGTAGTGAGCCCCGCCGTGCGTCGACTTGAGGGCGCGAAACAGCGCGTAGTCCTCCAGCCAGTGGGAATGGTCCTGGCAGAACTGCACGTAGGCGGCGCGGAGATCCGGGCGCGCCCCGCCATGGAAGTTGGTCCAGGCCGTCTCGAGCAATCGCCGCTTGAACGGAGCGACCGCGTCGTAGTCGACCGCGTCGGGCGAGAACCTCGCACCCTCGCAATCGCCCGCCCGCAGCAGACCGTCCTCGATCAGCCAGTCGGGGCTCACCAGGAGCTCGTTGCCCGCGAACGACGACACGGACTGATACGGCGAATCGCCGTAGCCCGTCGGTCCGAGGGGCAGTACCTGCCACCAGCTCTGTCCCGCCTCCTGCAGGTGATCGATCCACTCGAGCGCCGCGGCGCCCACATCGCCCACGCCGTAGGGCGAGGGCAGCGATGTGACGTGCAACAGCACGCCGGAAGCCCGGTAGTCGGGCGCGAACGGGGGAAGGCTCATCAGGCGGACTCCAGGGCCTTACTCACCATCGCGTGGGCCTCACTCACGATCGCATCCAGGTGAGCCGCGTCCTTGAAGCTCTCGGCGTAGATCTTGTAGATGCTTTCCGTGCCCGAAGGCCGTGCCGCGAACCAGCCATGCGCGGCCACGACCTTGAGGCCCCCGATCGGCGCGTCGTTGCCCGGAGCCTTGGTCAACTTGGCGGTGATCGGTTCGCCCGCGAGGGTCGACGCCGCGACCGCGTCGGGCGAGAGCTTCTCTAGCCTCGCCTTCTGCTCGAGCGTCGCGGGCGCGTCGATGCGCGTGTAGTACGGCGTGTCGAACTCCGCGGTCAGGGCGCGGTAATGCTCGCCCGGGTCCTTGCCGGTGCGGGCCGTGATCTCCGCGGCCAGCAGGTTCGGCACCAACCCGTCCTTGTCGGTCGTCCAGACCGCGCCGTCGCGTCGCAAGAACGTGGCTCCCGAGCTCTCCTCGCCGCAGAAGCCGATCGCGCCATCGACGAGCCCTTCCACGAACCACTTGAAGCCCACCGGCACCTCGACCAGCCGTCGCTTCAGGCGCGCCGCCACCCGATCGATCATGCTGCTGCTGACGACGGTCTTGCCCACCGCGACCGACCCCCGCCAGTCGGGGCGGTTGGCGAACAAGTATCCGATCGCCACCGACAGGTAGTGATTCGGCTCGAGCAATCCCTGGCTGTGGCTCACGATTCCGTGTCGATCGGCGTCGGTATCGCTGGCAAAGGCCACGTCGAAGCGGTCCTTGAGGCCGACCATGCGCGCCATGGCGTAGGGGGACGAAGGGTCCATGCGGATCTGGCCGTCCCAGTCCACCGTCATGAAGCGGAAGGTGGGATCGATCGTGTGATTCACGACCTCCAGGTTCAGGCGGTAGCGCTCGCCGATGGCATCCCAGTACGCCACGCTGGCGCCGCCCAGCGGATCTACCCCGATATGCACCTTGCGGTCGCGAATCAACTCCATATCCACCACCGCGGGAAGATCGCTCACGTAGGCGTCGCGGTACGGGTGCGCGTGCGTGGTGGCCGCGGTGCGGGCACGCTCGAACGGCACCCGGGTCACGCCGCGCAGGCCGTCGGCAATGAAGGCGTTGGCCCGCTGTTCGATCCATTGCGTCACGTGCGTGTCCGCGGGACCCCCGGTGGGTGGATCGTACTTGAAGCCGCCGAACCGGGGCGGGTTGTGCGATGGCGTGATGACGATCCCGTCGGCGAGGCCCTGGCGGCGGCCGCGGTTGTAGGTGAGCACGGCGTGCGAGATGACCGGGGTCGGCGTGTATCCGTTGTCCGCATCGACCATGACGTCGATGCCGTTCGCGGCCAGCACCTCCAGGGCGCTGGCAAACGCCGGTTCCGACAGCGCGTGGGTATCGGTGCCGATGAACAGCGGCCCGTCGATGTTCTGCTGCCTCCGGTAGAGGCAGATCGACTGGGTGATTGCCAGGATGTGTGCCTCATTGAAGGCGTTGTCGAGTGAGGATCCCCGATGCCCGGACGTCCCGAACACGACGCGCTGCCCGGGCACGGAGGGATCCGGACGCCCCGTGTAATAGGCGGTCACCAACCTGGGCACGTTGACCAGGATCGACGCGTCGGCGGGCTTGCCTGCGAGTGGGCTGACTTCCATCGCCGCGTCTGTCCCTAGTCCACCGGGCAGGGCTTGGCATTCCAGATGGCCGCCGCGTACTCGGCGATCGTACGGTCGCTCGAGAACTTGCCGGAGCCGGCCACGTTCAGGATGCCCTTGCGCGTCCATCTATCCGGATCCGCGTACAGTGCCACGAGGCGGCGGTCCGCCTCCAGATACGAGGTCATGTCGGCCAGGTGCATGTAATAGTCGCCCCGGGTCAGGAGCACGTCGCGCAGCGGGCCGAACACCCCCGGCTCGTTGCGGCTGAAGTGATCCGAGAAGATCAGGTCCAGCGCGGCCCGCGTCTCCGGCTCGTTGGCGTAGTGCCACTGGGGATGGTACCAGCCCCGGCTGCCCGCCACCTGGTCCGCGGTCAGGCCGAACAGGAAGAAGTTGTCTTCACCCGCTTCCTCGGCCATCTCGATGGTCGCGCCGTCGCGGGTGCCGAGCGTGAGCGCCCCGTTCATCATGAACTTCATGTTGCTGGTCCCGCTCGCCTCGTAGCCCGCGGTCGAGATCTGATTCGAGACGTCGGCGGCCGGGATCAGCCGCTCGGCCAGCGACACGCGATAGTCGGGCAGGAACACGACCTTCAGGCGCCCGCGCACCGCCGGGTCGCCGTCGATGGTGCCGGCGAGGTTGTTGATGAACTTGATGATCAGCTTGGCCAGCTGGTAGGCGGGGGCCGCCTTGCCCGCGAAGAAGAACGTCCGCGGGGCCATCTCGTGGGTCGGGTTCTCCCGCAGGCGGTTGTAGAGCACCACGATGCGCAGCGCGTTGAGGAGCTGCCGCTTGTACTCGTGGATGCGCTTGATCTGGCAGTCGAACATGCTGTCCGGATCGACCGTCTGCCCCGAGGTCGACCGGAGCCACTCCGCGAAGGCCGACTTGGCCGCTCGCTTGGCGGCACGAAACGCGTCGCGGACGCGCCGATCGTCGGCGAGCGGCCTGAGCTTCACCAGCTCGTCGAGGTCGGTGATCCAGCCGTCGCCGATGGCCTCGGTGATCGTGCGGGCGAGGGCCGGGTTCGCCAGCAATAGCCAGCGCCGCGGCGTGACCCCGTTGGTCTTGTTGCTGAAGCGCTCGGGGAACATCTCGGCCAGGTCCTTCACCGTGGTCGAGCGCAGGAGCGCGGAGTGGATCGCGGCCACGCCGTTGGTGCTGTGCGAGCCCACGATCGCGAGGTTGGCCATGCGGACGTGCTTGACCGGTCCCTCTTCGATCAGGCTCGTGCGCACCACCCGGCCCTCATCGCCGGGGAATCGACTGCGGACGTCATCGAGCAGCCGGCGGTTGATCTCGAACACGATCTCCTGGTGCCGCGGCAGCAGCACCCCGAACCACGCGAGGGGCCATTTCTCGAGAGCCTCGGGCAGCAAGGTGTGGTTCGTGTAGGCGAGTGTTCGCCGGGTGAGGTCCCACGCCTGATCCCATCCGAGGTGCGCCTCGTCGAGCAAGATCCGCATCAGCTCGGGGACGGCCAGCGACGGGTGCGTGTCGTTGAGCTGGACGGCGACCTTCTCGGGCAGGGCGCTCCAGTCGGCGTTGGCGCGCCGGAATCGTCGAACCAGGTCGGCCAGGGAACAGGCGACGAGAAAGTATTCCTGGACGAACCGAAGCCCCTGCCCCTGGGTCGTGGAGTCGTCGGGATAGAGCACCCGGGTGAGAGACTCGGCCTCGAGCGTCTGCGCGAGCGCGCCGACGAAATCGCCGTGGCTGAACGTCTGGAAGTCGAAGTAGTCGGGTGCGGCCGCGGCCCAGAGGCGGAGCGTGTTGATCGTCTTGCCGCCATAGCCCACCACCGGCCGGTCGAACGGCTTGCCGATCAAACTCGACGGCCGCCCGATGATCGGCCGGAGCGCTCCCCCCTGGACCTCGAACGAGCAGTTCAGCTTGACCTCGACCGTGTCGTCCGGGCGGGCCACCTCCCACGGGTCGGGGCGCCGCAGCCAGTTGTCGGGCTGTTCGAGCTGCCATCCGTCCTTGATGGACTGCTTGAACATACCGTACTCGTACCGGAGCCCGTACCCCATCGCGGGCAGCTGCATCGTGGCCAGCGAGTCGAGGAAGCACGCGGCCAGCCGCCCGAGCCCGCCGTTTCCCAGTCCCGCGTCGGGCTCCTCCTCGAGCAGGCCGAGCCAATCGCGGGACGTCTGCTTGACGGCCTCGTTCACGAAGGGACCGAGGAGCAGATTCGTGATGTTGTTGGTCAGCGAGCGGCCGATGAGAAACTCCATCGACAGGTAGTAGACGCGCTTGGGGTTCGCGCTCTGGTAGGTTTGCTCGGTGCGCACCCATCGCTGGGCGAGAACGTCCCGGACGGAGCGCGCGAGGGCCTCGTAGCGCTCACGCGCCTCGGTGGCCGCCGGATCCACGACGTTGTCGAAGAGCAGATGCCGCTCGTACAGCGCGTTGCCGGAACCCGTGAGCTCGACCGGACCGCAGCCGTATTGCCGGCGCAGCTTGGCCAGGGCCTCCGGGGTCGTTGCCGCTCGAGGTGTCGTCGACTCGTTTGCGCTCATCGCCGTGCCTTCTCCCGGTGTTCCCGCATCTGCGCCGGGCTGATGCGACCTGGGTGAGGAATCTCGTTCCAGAGTTGGATCGCCGGCTCGGATCGGTCGTGCTCGTACCCCACCGCGCTGAGGCCGGCCGTGCCCAGCAGAAAGTACCGGCCCGCCCCCGGTTCGAGCCCGAGCCAGCGCGCGGCGAACACTCGGAGAAAATGTCCGCTCGAAAAGAGCAGCACGTCGCCGTTCATGGCTCTCACCCGGCGAGCCACCCGGTCGGCCCGCTCCCCGACCTGGTCCGGCGACTCTCCTCCCGGGCAGCCGTCGCGGAACAGCTGCCAGTCGGGGCGCTCGTTGTGGATCTCGACGCTGGTGAGACCTTCGTACGAGCCGTAGTTCCATTCGCGCAGGTCAGGCTCGACCCGGGCCCCGGAGCCGAAGCCGGCCAACTCGCACGTCCGGACCGCCCGCTGCAGGGGACTCGTGAGCACCCCGGCGAACGTCAGACCCTCGAGCCGCTCACCCAGCTGGCGCGCCTCGACTTCGCCCTGCGCGGTCAG
>Ga0075434_100000558_pt1 | contig 28576 bp, 23 predicted proteins | sample RhiMethybrSRZTD3_FD_75298 | JGI IMG/M metagenome (GOLD analysis project Ga0075434, IMG submission 75298) | Populus rhizosphere microbial communities from Tennessee, USA - Rhizosphere MetaG P. TD hybrid SRZTD3 | ecosystem: Host-associated > Plants > Roots > Rhizosphere > Soil | place: USA... | reverse complement strand
TCTGGAAAGGGCTGGCGTGGAAGTAATCGATCTTCCTGCTTCTACTGAGCTGACGCTCGATGGCGTCTATTCGCACGACGCGTCACTGGCCACGGATCTTGGGCTAGTTCTCATGCATCCCGGCAAGATAAACCGCATTCCAGAGGCGAAACAACAAGGCGAGTTCTGCAGGCAGTTGGGTATCCCGATTGCGAGCGAAATCCGCCCACCGGGCAATGCCGAAGCTGGCGACATGGTGTGGATCGATGCGCGAACGCTGCTAGCCGGTCACGGCTACCGGACGAATGCTGCCGGCATCGAGCAGATGCGGGGATTGCTCGGAGCTGAGGGCGTACAGGTGATCACAGCGCCTTTGCCGTACGGCCCGGGGCCTTCGGCGTGTCTGCACCTGATGTCACTCATCAGCATGCTCGACGAAAAGACAGCCTTGGTGGATTTGCCCTGGCTCGCCGTAGAAACCGTGGAACTGTTGAAGTCACGGGGCTACCGCTTTGTCGAGATCGACCCCTCGGAGCGTGACACTCTCGCCTGCAATGTTTTGTCATTAGGCCGGAATCGCCTGGTGGCGATTGAAGAGAATGCGAGGACGAATGAGCGGTTGCGAGGGGCGGGCTTTGAGGTCTATACGTTTCCTGGATCAGAGGTCTGCATTAATGGCAGAGGTGGTCCGACCTGCCTCACACGGCCTCTCTTGCGGGATTAGGCCGCCAGCGCCATGGGCGCGTCGACTGCATCGCGGAAGTTTATCGAGGCCTGAGCTACTGCTTAGGAACGCGGGGTCTCTCGACTCGCTTCGGCGCGGCGCCGCGCCTCCATCTTCGCTCGAGATGACAGCTCTGATCTTTCATCGACTTCCTCCCTCAGCATCCTATGCATACTCAATCCCGCGAATTTTGGCGCCCCCTCCGTGCTGCTAGAATGAGTATGGAATGGTCTTAGCGTTCGTTCGCGAGCTCTTCGCGGACGTGGAGAAGTTGCCAGCCTTTTCGCGTGTGGTCTCCCACCTCAAGGAGAACACGGGGCGGATGGGTGTCTCCGGACTCACCCCTACAGCCAAGGCTCTGTTTCTGGTTTTGCTGCACAAGAGTGCCGGAAGGCCCCTGATTGTGGTCGTTGCCGACAATCGGGCAGCGGAAAACCTTCTGCCGGTTCTACAGGGATTCGCTCAGTTGACCGGCGCCGCAGATCCCGATTCGATCGTGATGCTACCCACGCGCGACGTGCTCCCCTTCCAGAACTTGTCTCCGCACCCTGAGATTCAGGAAGAGCGGGCTACTGCCTTATGGAAGATTGCGACCGGAGCGGTCTCGATCGTCGTGACTCCGATAGCAGCTACAACCATTCGATTGGCCTCGACTGAGTACTACACCGACCTTGCGAGGACGATTCGACGGGGAGAGACGTTCGATACCGAGACCCTGATTGGCCACCTCAACACTGTGGGGTACACCGCAGCGGATGTAGTCGAGATGCCGGGCCAATACGCCTTGCGCGGCGGCATCCTCGACGTGTACTCGCCTGAGGCCGATCGCCCAGTGCGCGTGGAATTCTTCGGCGACGAAGTCGAGTCCATCCGCAAGTTCGACCCGGCGACCCAACGGTCCTCGAGTCCCGCGGACGAAGCGTTGCTTCTTCCGTTGACAGAAACGCCGGTCCGCGAAGAATTATTGGGAGCGATCCACGTGCGCCTCTCTGGCAAGCGCATCACAGGCAGTGAAGAGGTCATTGAGCAGGCGGTGCGCTCCGGCGGGGTCACGGTTTTTCCTGGATGGGAGTTTTACGCACCCGTTGCACGCGAGAGCCGTAGCCTGTTCGACCTGCTTCCGCAGGCTGCTCTTCTGATCGATGAGCGCGAAAACTTGAAACAGGAACTCGATCGCACCTGGACTCGCATCGAGGAAGCTCACGAGCGCAGTGGTGTCGGGAACCTGGTTCGACCCGCCGATCTCTACTTCCCGCCCGAAGAGTGGTGGCAGTCCCTGAGCACCTTGGGGGGCGCTGACTTGGAACACCTTGGTATCGCACGAGGCGATGCGACCCAGGCGGTGCAGTTTGTGTCGCAGCCCACGCCACGCTTCCACGGGTCCGTTCCTGCAATGCTGGAAGAGGTTCAAAAGTTCATCCAGAAAGGGACGGGCGTGGTCTTTGCCGCCCCCAACACGGGAGAGGTGGAGCGACTGGCCGACATTTTCACCGAATATAACGTATCGTTCCGCCTCGGCAGCCCCACCCGCGGTGGCGAAAGTTACGCGGACGAGACCGCATATTTCGCCCAGGAGATTCTGGCCACAACCCTGGTGAAGGCCTATGTTCCCGACGGGGTTGTCTTCCCGGACGCACACCTCGCCATTTTCGGCGCGCGCGATCTCTTTGACGAGTCAGAACTCGTGGCTTCGCGTCCGCAGCGCCAGAAGTCTAAAGTATCGGCGTTTCTGTCGGACTTCCGCGATCTGCAGGTAGGCGACTACGTCGTGCACGTGGAGCACGGTATCGCGCAGTACCAAGGGTTGAAAGAGATCAATCAAGGGGATGGGCCCGCAGAGTTCATGCAACTCGAGTTTGCGGAGTCCTCGCGCCTCTACGTCCCACTGACGCGCCTCGACCTGATCCAGAAATACCGCTCCGCCGAAGGCGCGAAACCAGTTCTTAGCCACCTCGGAACGGCGACCTGGGCCAAGACCAAGGCGCGCGTCCGCAAGGCCATGAAGGACATGGCCGACGAACTCCTGAAACTCTATGCGCAACGACAGATGGCGCAGGGCCATGCCTTCCCCGGAGATACCGAGTGGATGAAGGAGTTTGAAGACGCCTTTGAGTTCACTGAGACCGAAGATCAGTCGCAGGCCATCACCGACGTGAAGGTGGACATGGAATCCACCCGCCCCATGGATCGCTTGCTGTGCGGCGATGTTGGCTACGGGAAGACAGAAGTGGCTATGCGCGCGGCGTTCAAGGCGCTCAGTGACAACAAGCAAGTGGCGGTGCTGGCGCCAACAACTGTCTTGGCGTTCCAACACTACGAAACTTTCAAGCAGCGTTTCGCGGCCTTCCCCGTGAACATCGAGATGATCAGCCGCTTTCGATCCCCCAAGCAACAGAAAGAAATCTTGCAAAAGGTCGAAGCGGGCAAGGTGGACGTCTTGATCGGGACACACCGCATTCTTTCCAAAGACATCAAGTTTTCTGACTTGGGATTGCTGATCGTTGACGAGGAACAACGCTTCGGTGTGCGCCACAAAGAACGCCTGAAACAGATGCGGAAGCAGGTCGATGTTCTCACCATGTCCGCCACACCCATTCCGCGCACGCTTCACATGTCTCTGGTCGGGCTGCGCGACATGAGCGTGATTGAAACGCCTCCCAAAGACCGCATGGCCATTCAGACAGTGGTGGCCAGCTGGGACGACAAACTCATCCAGTCGGCCATTGAGCAGGAACTTGAACGAGGCGGACAGGTTTACTTCGTGCACAACCGCGTGGAAAGTATTTGGGAAATTGCTGCAAAGCTACAGGACTTGGTTCCCAGAGCACGCATTTTGGTCGGGCACGGCCAAATGCCAGAAACTGAACTCGAGAAAGTGATGTTCAAGTTTATGCATCACCAGGCCGACATGCTGGTGGCGACGACGATTATCGAAAACGGCCTGGATATTCCGCTTTGCAACACAATGCTGATCAATCGGGCCGAGCGCCTGGGACTCTCGGAGTTGTACCAACTGCGTGGCCGCGTGGGTCGTTCGGATCGCCGTGCTTACGCTTATCTCCTGCTTCCATCCGAGATTGAGCTGACTCCCATCGCACGCCGCCGCCTGGCCGCTCTGAAGGAATTCTCCGATCTGGGTGCGGGCTTCAAGATCGCCGCTCTTGATCTCGAGTTGCGTGGGGCGGGCAATCTGCTGGGCGGCGAGCAAAGCGGGCATATTGAAGCCGTAGGATTCGAACTCTACACGCAAATGCTCGACCGCGCTGTGCGGGAACTCAAAGGCGAAATGCCCGAGGAAGAGATCGCGACGCAGCTTAACCTCAGTCTTAACATTCGTATCCCCGCCGACTACATTCCAGAAGAGAATCAGCGGTTGCGGATGTACAAGCGGGTAGCAGGAGTGGAGCGGGAATCGCAACTCCACGATGTGCGAGCCGAGCTCATCGACCGCTACGGAGAACCTCCGGCAGCCGTGCGCAACCTGCTGGACTACGCAGATCTGAAGTTGCTGGCGGTCAGAGTCGGCGTAAACTCGATTGATCGCAAGCGCGACCAGGTCAGCATCAAGTTCCGGCAGAACGCAACGATCGACCCGGAGCGTTTGGCTCGCTTTGTCGCGTCGCAGCCGGGATCCCAGTTCACTCCTGATGGCACGCTAAAGTTCACGCAGAAGGCAACGGGGGCCGCCGAGGTGCTGGTGCTTTTGAAGGATCTGCTGGAGACTTTGGCGACAGCGCCAGTGGCACGGTAGGTCAATCGGAAAAAGCGCGGGCTGTCAATCCGGGATATCTTCGAAGTCTTGCGGGAACTTTGGTTCTTCGCGTCATCTCGCCGTTCCTGATATTGTGATGGGTTCGCGTGCTCGCGATTGTCCTCGTTGTGGTCGGGCTTTAAGTGACTGCCCCGCCGAAAAGAATGGAAGCATTATGCCGATGAAAGTTCGCAAAGCGGTCTTCCCCGCCGCCGGTCTGGGCACTCGCTTTCTCCCTGCCACGAAGGCCCAGCCCAAAGAAATGCTGCCCATCGTCGACAAGCCCATTATTCAGTACGGCGTTGAAGAGGCTCTGGCCGCGGGCTGCGACCAGATCATCATCGTGACGGGCCGCGGCAAGCAGTCGATCGAAGATCATTTCGACGTCAGCTATGAACTCGAGAAGATGCTCGAGGAACGCAAGAAAACTGACCTGCTGAAGATCGTCCGCTCCATCTCCGACATGATTCACCTGGCGTACGTTCGCCAGAAGGAGGCCCTCGGCCTCGGCCATGCAGTGCTGATGGCGCGCGAACTTGTAGGCAACGAAGCTTTCGCGGTGTTGCTCGCTGATGACGTTATCGACGCCGCAGAGCCGTGCCTCAAGCAGATGATGCGCGTCTTTGAAGAAACGCAATGCTCCGTAGTGGCCGCCCAGATCGTCGAAGGTCCGGGGCTCTCCGCTTATGGTGTGCTGGATACGAAACCGGCCGACGGGCGCTTTGGCGGGCGATTGTTTGAGATCAACAACATGGTCGAGAAGCCTAGATTGGAAGATGCCCCCTCGAATCTCGCTATCATCGGCCGCTACATCCTTACGCCGCGTTTATTTGAAATCCTTGCCGAGACTCCTCATGGGACCGGTGGCGAATTGCAGTTGACCGACGGCCTGCGTGCGTTGCTGAAAGAGCAAAGAATCTACGCTTATGTTTACGAAGGGCGCCGGCACGACACTGGTGACAAGCTTGGATTTCTGAAAGCGACCGTCGAATTTGCGCTGAAGCGGCCGGATTTGGGGGAATCGTTTCGAGAGTATTTGAAAGGACTGAAGTTCTAGTCGAATAGCTCGCTTTGTACCGCGAGATACTGGAAGGCTTCAACCACAAAGGACACAAAGGCGCACGAAGGAAACTCGTCGCCGTCCCAAAGTAATCCGTCCGCAGCCGTTGAATTCACCAACGATATGCTTACCCGGCCTGCGGTGTCAGTCCCCCGCCCGACTTATTCCATCACTTGACTCAAAAGAATATCGTGGGTCCAGTGCGGTTTGTGGCCCTGTTGTCGCAGGAAGGTTGCGAGCTGGCCTCGGTGGTTGATGCTGTGCCAGAGAGCCTGCATGAGCATCTTGCGTGGAGTCGCTTTCAACGTCCCGAAGCCCAGTGACTTGAGTTCCGCCCAGTCTTTCTCGGAGGACTTAGCGAGAAAATCTTCGAACTTCCGCTTGGCTTCTTCGGTGAGGGCAAACAGCTCGTCGAGTGTGCTGGGGGGAACTTTCTCGAAGTTCGTGCGGCCCAGGCCCTGGACTAAGTTCGCGAAAAACAATTCTGTGGCAAAGATGTGGTAGACCAGCTCGCGCACCGTTCCGGCGCCGGCGACATCACAGGCCAAGTCGAGGACGGCGAGGTGCTCCACGAACCAGCGCTTCCAGTGATTGTTCTCGTCGGAGTTGTAAGCCAACAGCTCAGCAAATCGGACACCCGGATCCATCTTGTCTCTGCCCTTTCACAACGAATGGCGAGTGGTGCGAGGCTAAGAACCCAAGGAACTCTGCAGCTTTTTGGACTTCTCTTCTACCCCGCGTGCCAGCTTTTCTTTGTGAGCATCAAGCTTGCTTGCAACATCCCGGTCTGACAGCCCAATCATTTGTGCTGCCAGTATTCCGGCGTTCGTCGCGCCAGGTTTACCGATCGCTACCGCCGCCACTGGAATGCCCGCGGGCATCTGCACGGTTGCCAGCAACGAATCCATACCCTGCAACGACGTCGATGGAATGGGCACGCCGATTACCGGCAGGGTCGTATGCGCCGCAATCACGCCGGCCAGGTGCGCGGCCCCGCCTGCGCCGGCGATGATGACCCGGATACCACGGTTGGCGGCCTTACGCGCGAAATCCGCGGTGCGATCGGGAGAACGGTGGGCCGAAGTGACATCAATTTCGTAAGCGATGCCGAACTCCTCCAAAGCCTTTCCCGCCTCGCGCATGATTTCGAGGTCGGAATCGCTGCCCATCACAATGGAAACCAATGGTTGCTTGCTCATAATTGTTCGTTCACCTGCGAGAATGCTAGGACTTGTTCAAGGCTCGTGCCGCGATGTCCTTCCGATAATGCATCCCTTCAAATCCGATTTTGTAGACTGCGTCGTAGGCCCGCTGCACGGCGACCTGCAGGCCTGGCGCCCGCGCGGTTACGCCCAGAACCCGGCCTCCGGAGGTAAAGTAGATGTCGTCGCGATTGCTGGTTGCGGCGTGAAATATCTTGACGCCTTCCAGACTTCCCGCCTGCTCCAGGCCGGCGATCTTCTTTCCAGCCTCGAATGTTCCCGGATATCCGCCCGACGCGATCACCACGCAAAGCGCAGCATCCGAAGACCAGTGAGGATCGACCTCTCCCAGACGGCCATCCACCGACGCTTCGAGGATATCGACCAGGTCACTCTCCATGCGCATGAGAATCGGCTGCGTCTCCGGATCTCCGAAGCGACAATTGAACTCAAGCACCATCGGGCCGCGCGCCGTCATCATCAGGCCACAATAGAGCACACCTTTAAACTCCGCGCCTTCGGCCTTCATCCCTGCGACGACCGGCCGCGCTATATGGTGCAACAGCCAGTCGCGCATTTTGTCGTCGATGATGGCTTCTGTGGAATATGCGCCCATGCCTCCGGTGTTCGGTCCAGTATCCCCGTCACCCACCCGCTTGTGATCTTGAGCCGCCACCAGAGGAAGCACTCGTTGTCCGTCACTCACAACCAGAAACGAGAGTTCCTCACCTTGCAGGCATTCTTCCAGCACAATCAGATTTCCGGCATCGCCCAGCATGCGGCCGCTCAACATTTCCGACGCAGCTGATGCCGCCTCTTCCTTCGTCTTTGCCATGACCACACCCTTGCCAGCGGCAAGTCCATCCGCCTTGACGACTAGTGGCGCATGGAAATGGGGAAGAGCAGCGCGGACTTCGTCAACGGATTGGCAGATCGCGTAGTGCGCGGTGGGAATTCGGTGGCGCTGCATGAATTCTTTTGCGAAGCTCTTGCTCGATTCCAGTTGGGCGGCTGCGCGGGTGGGCCCGAAGGCGCGCCAACCGCGGCGTTGGAATTCATCGACCAGACCGAGGGCAAGCGGCAACTCCGGACCGATCACCGTCAGCTCTGGCTTGACTTTTTCAGCTACGCCGACGATGGACTCCAAACTCTTGACATCGGCGGGGATGCACTCGGCTTCCTGAGCGATACCCCCATTGCCGGGGGCGCAGTAAACCTGGCTCACTCGCTGGGACTGGCGCAATTTCCAGACCAGGGCATGCTCACGCCCGCCGCCGCCAATGACGAGAATTTTCATAGTGAGGAACAAACAAGGTTAGGGATCAGGATCAGGGATGTCAAACGGATGCAGAAGCAGGAAAATGGCGTCGCGTCGGCACACATAATGTTAATTATGCTTAACCCGCTCGTATAATCTCGACGAGTGATCACCGTCTCAAAGGAAGACTACCTGAAGGCCGTGCTCGAGGCAGAGAGCGAGGGCGAGACTGTCATTTCGGCTACACTCGCGCACCGCCTGAAAGTTTCTCCCCCGGCTGTCACGATGGCTCTACGCCGGCTGAAGAAGGACGGCTTCGTACGCGTGCAGACGGATGGCAATGTCCGCCTGACCGCTGCTGGACGAAAGATCGCCCGCAAACTGACACTGCGCCATCACCTGATCGAACGAATGCTCTCGGAGATGTTCGGCATGGAATGGTACAAAGTCCACGATGAGGCGGAACGGCTGGAGCATGCCGTTTCACCCGACTTCGAGGCCAAACTCCTCGCCAAGCTTGGACGAAGCGGGGCCTGCCCGCACGGTAATCTCAGCGAGCGAGAGAGCCCCGCGAGTCGTCGCCGGCGCGGATTGTTGTTGCTGTCCGAGGCGGAAACAGGAAAGCACTACCAGGTAAGCGGAATCTACGAACGTGACCGGCAGTTGCTGGAATTTCTGGAAACTCGGGGAATCCGGCCGGGCGTCAAGCTCGACCTGCTCGAACGTAACTACGACCAGACGCTCTCAGTGCGGACATCCGCTGGCGCCGCCATCCTCGGCCGGCTCTCGGCGGAGAAGATTTGGGTTACTCCGGTTACGCGGAGCCGATCTGATTCTAATTAACTATAGCTAAGCTAAAATAGTGTACACTAGTTTTCTGCACCGGAGACGTGGGGGGCTTCGGCGCGACTTCACCATTTATGGAGAACACACCCGCTCGTGGCAGAATTGGTGCTCAGGTTCGCAGCGACGGATCAACTGCCATCGTGCCGGCGAGCGACACCCCAGGCCATCCGTCCCTGGAAGGCGTCCACAGTACCGTAACCGTCCCCAATCCCGAAGCGGGTTTCTGGCAGCAGTGGCGCGCATTCGTGGGTCCGGCGATTCTGGTCAGCGTTGGCTACATGGATCCCGGCAACTGGGGCACCGACCTGCAAGGCGGTGCTCGCTTCAAATATGGATTGCTGTGGGTGGTTGCCTTATCCAGCCTGATGGCCGTCTTCATGCAGGTGATGTCGGCGCGCCTCGGTGTGGTGACGGGTAAGGACCTTGCGCAGTGCTGCCGCGATTGGTATCCCAAGTGGACGCGATGGCCGAACTGGCTATTGTGCGAAATAGCGATTGGGGCTTGCGATCTGGCTGAGGTATTGGGGAGCGCGGTCGCACTGAATCTTCTTTTTCATATCCCGCTGTTCTGGGCCGTCATCATTACCGGACTGGACGTCCTATTGATCTTGGCGCTGCAGAGTTTCGGGATGCGTGCGATCGAGGCCGTCGTCGTGGTGCTGGTAGCGACGATTGCGGTGTGTTACTTCATCGAGATCTTTGTTCTTCCACAGACCCAACCCAATTTTCTGGAAATGGGACGGGCTTTAATCTCCCCGAGATTCCAGCAAGCAGGAATGATCTACGTAGCCATCGGAATCATTGGCGCCACTGTGATGCCGCACAATCTCTATTTGCACTCCGCGCTGGTGCAGAGCAGACGGTTTCAGAAAGATGAGGCTTCGATTCGGCGTGCGATTCACTTCAACACGATCGACTCCATCGTTGCCCTGTCGGTGGCTTTCTGCGTGAATGCGGCCATTCTTGTGCTAGCGGCCACGGTGTTCTATGGCAAGGAGAGCGTGCAGGTTTCTGGTGGGCAGGTGGTCCATTTTGCCGCGGATAGCGACTGGATTCGTGTCGCCTACCTGACCCTGGCTCCATTGTTGGGAACAGCCGTTGCGAGTACTCTTTTCGCCGTGGCGTTGCTGGCGTCCGGACAGAGCAGCACCATCACGGGCACACTCGCCGGGCAGGTGGTGATGGAAGGCTTTATGCACTGGCGTCTCCGGCCTTGGGTGCGGAGGTTGATCACCCGATCCTTGGCGATTCTGCCGGCAGTTCTAATTATCGGTATCCGTGGTGACAGCAGTGTCACCGACCTTCTTACGCTGAGCCAGGTGGTGCTCGCGCTGCAACTTCCGCTCGCCATGTTTCCCCTTCTGCACTTCACCAGTTCTAGCAAGCGCATGGGTCGATGGAGAAATGGATGGCTTCTGCTGACAGCCGGGTGGGCTAGCGCTATCTTGATCACGACTCTGGATATTTACGGTTTGCCAGATTCCCTGAAAGCGGCCTGGCACGTCATCGTGGGCGGATAAGATTCGGAGAACAACAAACCATGTATGACACCATTCTGGTGACATTAGACGGGACTCCGACCGATCGCGCCATCATTGAACATGTCAAAGAACTGGCAAGTCTAGCGGGCAGCCGCCTGGTCTTGCTGCACGTTGCCGATGGATGGGCGGCCAGGACATATGGACCGGACGCGGTGAGTCGCGAAATTTCCGAAGATACGGCCTACCTGCAAAAGGTGCGCAACGAGTTCCAAGCTGCCGGTATTTCTGCGGAGGCCGAATTGGCGTATGGCGATCCCGCCAAAGAGATCATCAAGTGGGTCGAACAGAAGGGATGTGACCTGGTGGCGATGAGTACCCATGGGCATCGCTTTCTTGCCGATGTCTTTCTGGGGACGACGGCGAGCCGGGTTCAGCACAGCATCAGCGTGCCGGTGTTACTGCTTCGCGCGAAATGAGCGATCCACATCGGCACTTCTTTCGCCTGCAACACTACGCAATCTGCCGAGGAACGACTAAACTAGAAGTACGATGAACAGTTTCAACAGCCGCTCTACCCTCAAAGTCCTCGGCAGGGAATACCAGATTTACCGCATCGACGCGCTCGATAAGCAGGGCCTATCTACACGTCATCTTCCTTACTCGCTGCTCATTTTGCTGGAGAACCTACTGCGCACGGAAGACGGAAAGAGCGTCACCGAGGAAGAAGTGCGTGCGCTGGCTGCGTGGAACAGCAAATCCAAGCCCGACAAGGAAATCGCATTCACTCCGAGCCGCGTGCTGTTGCAGGACTTCACGGGCGTGCCAGCGGTCGTTGACCTGGCCGCGATGCGCGATGCCATGAAGCGGCTAGGCGGCGATCCCAAGCTGATCAATCCACTGCAGCCTGCGGAGCTGGTGATTGATCACTCGGTGCAAGTGGACGAATTCGGTTCGGCCAATGCATTCGGGCTGAATGCTGAATTGGAGTTTCTGCGCAACAGGGAAAGATACGCATTTCTCCGCTGGGGACAGACTGCATTCCAGAACTTGGCGATCGTGCCTCCCGACACCGGCATAGTCCACCAAGTCAATCTTGAATACCTTGCGCGCGTCGTCTTCGTGCAGGAATCCGATGGAAAGCGCTTGGCTTATCCCGACACGCTGGTGGGCACGGACTCGCACACGACCATGATCAACGGGCTCGGCGTCCTGGGATGGGGTGTGGGAGGAATCGAGGCCGAGGCGGCCATGCTCGGGCAACCGGTATCCATGCTGATTCCGCTAGTGGTCGGCGTGAAGCTGACGGGGCGGCTGCGCGAAGGAGCAACCGCGACGGATCTGGTTCTCACGATTACGGAAATGCTGCGGAAGCACGGCGTCGTGGGAAAGTTCGTGGAATACTTCGGCCCCGGATTGCGAGACCTGCCACTCGCAGATCGCGCAACCATAGCGAATATGTCGCCCGAGTACGGAGCAACCTGCGGCATCTTCCCCATCGACAAGGAGAGCCTTCGCTACCTGCGTCTCACCGGACGCTCCGATGACCAGATTGCTCTGGTGGAAGCGTATGCGCGGGAGCAGGGGATGTTCCACGACGAAAAGACTCCCGAGGCGGAGTATTCGGAGCTCCTGGGGCTCGATCTGGCGACGGTGGAACCGAGTCTTGCAGGCCCGAAACGCCCGCAGGACCGGGTTTCGCTCTCACGCGCCGGAGAGTCATTCCAGCAGGCCCTGCCATCGCTTATCAAGCCGAAGGCCAAGCCCGTAGCGCCAGTGACCGCCGACAATACCGGGAAACAAGTGGGCAGCTGGGAACAGGAGGGTGGCAATCCTACCGCAGTTGGGGTTGAAGATCCTCGTGTCGAAGAACACGTCCCGCAGGACGTGAAACGAGCCTTGAAGCACGGCAGTGTTGTAATTGCAGCAATTACCAGTTGCACCAATACCTCGAATCCTTCGGTTCTGATGGCGGCGGGACTTCTGGCCAAAAAGGCCGTCGAACGCGGATTGCAGACACCGCCATGGGTGAAGACGTCGCTCGCTCCCGGATCGAAGGTGGTGACGGACTACCTCATCAAGGCTGGCTTGATGCCTTACCTGGAAAAGCTCAAGTTCAATCTGGTTGGATATGGCTGCACGACCTGCATTGGAAATTCCGGCCCTCTGCCGGCGGAGATATCGCAAGCGATTGACGAAAAAGACCTGGTCGTCGCCTCTGTCTTGTCGGGAAACCGAAACTTCGAGGGCCGTATTAATTCGGAAGTCCGCGCAAATTACCTGATGTCGCCGCCGCTGGTGGTTGCTTTCGCATTGGCCGGACGTGTCGATCTCGACCTTAAGAAAGACCCGTTGGGCCGCGGTAAGGACGACAAACCTGTATATCTGGCGGACGTCTGGCCCACCCAAAAGGAAGTCGAAGACGCAGTTCAGCAGATTTCCTCCGACATGTTCCGCAAGAGCTACGGCGAAGTCTATGACGGCGATTCCCGCTGGCGTTCTTTGCCGGTGCCGCAAGGACAAACCTACGTGTGGGAGAAAGACTCGACCTACATCCGCAAGGCTCCGTACTTCGACGAAATGACGGTCCAGCCCTCCGCGGTCGAAGACATCGAAGGCGCGCGTGTGCTGGCCGTCCTGGGCGACAGCGTCACAACCGATCACATCTCGCCGGCCGGCTCAATCAAGAAAGACAGTCCCGCAGGAAAGTACCTGATTGAGCATGGCGTAAAACCTGCAGATTTCAATTCGTATGGCTCGCGGCGGGGCAATCATGAAGTCATGGTGCGCGGAACGTTCGCGAACGTGCGGCTGCGCAACCGTATGGTGCCGAACCTCGAGGGAGGATTCACGCGTCATTTGCCCGACGGGGCCGAAATGTCGATCTACGACGCGTCGGCCAGGTACATTGCCGAGGGTATCCCGCTCATCATTCTCGCAGGCAAGGAGTATGGGTCAGGCTCCTCGCGCGACTGGGCGGCAAAAGGACCGCGGTTGCTTGGGGTCCGCGCTGTGATCGCCGAGAGCTACGAGCGAATCCACCGGTCGAATCTGGTTGGCATGGGGATTCTACCCCTACAATTTCAGGCGGGACAAAACGCCGAATCTCTCAAGCTGACCGGGGAAGAAGTATTTCAACTCACAGGCATCCGTGAACTGGTGGAACACTTGGCTGCGGGACGGCAGATCAAAGTGCGCGCTACCGCCGCAGGCAAGACGACCGAGTTCAACGCCCTCGTTCGCATCGATACTCCACAAGAAGCCCAGTACTACGCCAACGGCGGCATTCTGCAATACGTGTTGCGCCAGTTACTGGCCTCCAAGCCAGAAGCGGTGCACGCTTAAATACTGACGGTTAAAAGGCTCCGATTCTCGATTCCGGGGACGGGGCCTTTTATTTCTGCGCTGCTATAATAAAAAATTACGCTCATGACGACGAAGAGGCTGATTCGCTCCACCACGGTTTTGTCCGTGCGCCGCGACGGCAAGGTCGTGTTGGCCGGTGACGGACAGGTTACGCTGGGCGAGTCGGTCATCAAACACACGGCAAAGAAGATAAGGCGGCTCTACCAGGACAAAATCCTGGCAGGCTTTGCCGGATCGACTGCGGATGCGTTTTCTCTCTTCAGTCGCTTCGAATCAAAGCTGGAGCAGTACCATGGAAACCTCGGCCGCGCGGCGGTCGAACTCGCTAAGGATTGGCGTACGGACAAATTCCTGCGGCATTTGGAAGCCTTGCTGCTGGTCTGCGACAGGGACCAGACGTTCCTGCTGAGCGGTCAAGGCGACGTGATCGAGCCGGATGGTGGAATCGCGGCGATCGGGTCCGGCGGACCCTTTGCCCAGGCGGCAGCCCAGGCACTGGCTTCGCACACGAAGCTCTCCGCCCGGGAAATCGCCGAAGAATCCATGAAGATTGCCGGCAAAATGTGCATCTACACGAATGATGCTGTGACGATTGAGGAATTGTAGGAGAGTTCTCAGTTCCCAGTTGGAATTGGAACAAGATACCCAGCGGTCGTGGAACTGAGAACTGACAACTGAGAACTGATTTCAAATGGCTATTTATCTACCTCCGACAGCCGAAGAAGAGCAGTTAGCGCTCGACGACCTGACTCCGCGTGAGATCGTGGCCGAACTCGACAAATACGTCGTCGGCCAGAACGCTGCGAAGCGCGCGGTGGCCATCGCCCTGCGCAATCGTACACGCCGGCAGAAGCTGACTCCTGAACTGGCGGAAGAGATCATTCCCAAGAACATCATCATGATTGGCCCTACGGGCGTCGGGAAGACTGAGATCGCACGCCGGCTGGCCAAGTTGACCAATTCGCCCTTTCTCAAGGTGGAAGCGTCCAAGTTCACGGAAGTCGGCTACGTGGGGCGCGATGTGGAGTCGATGATTCGCGACCTCGTCGAGATCGCGATCGACATGATCCGCGAGGAAAAGCTCGAAGACGTCGCCGACAAGGCCGAATTAAATGCCGAAGAACGCCTGCTGGATTTGTTACTACCGCCACCGGCACCGCGGGAAACAGCCAGCGGCGGCGTAACTCTGGATAGCTCAGGAACTGAGATCAGCGACTCGCAATCGCGCACCCGCGAAAAGCTTCGGCAGCAACTGCGCGAAGGCAAACTCGACGAGCGAATGGTTGAACTGGATGTCCGGGAGCGGAGTTTCCCTTCGTTCGAGATCATTTCCAATCAGGGCGTCGAAGAGATGGACGTCAACATCAAGGACATGTTGCCCAACATCTTCGGCCAGCGCAGCAAGAAGCGGAAGATGAAGGTCAACGAGGCCTTTGAATACCTCATCCAGGAAGAGGAACAACGCCTGATCGACATGGATCAGGTTACGCGCACCGCAATCGATCGCGTGGAGAACTCCGGGATCGTCTTCCTCGACGAAATTGACAAGATTGCGGGTCGGGAAAGCGGCCATGGACCGGATGTTTCTCGCGAAGGCGTGCAGCGTGACATTCTGCCGATCGTGGAAGGCACGACCGTCAATACGCGGTACGGCATGGTACGCACAGATCACATTTTGTTTGTGGCAGCGGGCGCTTTCCATGTATCGAAGCCCAGCGATCTAATTCCGGAGCTTCAGGGACGCTTCCCAATTCGCGTGGAATTGCAGTCGCTAACGATGGAGGATTTCATCAAGATTCTGACCGAGCCCAAGTCGTCCCTGGTGAAGCAGTACACCGCCCTGCTCGAAACTGAGGGCGTGAAGCTGGAGTTCACCCACGAAGCGCTGGAAGAAGTAGCGCATTTCGCGTTCAGGGTTAACGAAGGCACAGAAAACATCGGTGCCCGTCGCCTGCACACGATCATGGAACGGGTACTTGATGAGATCAGCTTTGAGGCACCAGAGAAGAAGGGCCAGCACATCACCGTGGATGCAGCCTACGTCGGAAAAATGCTTTCTGATATTGTGAAGGATCAGGATCTCTCCCGGTACATTTTGTAGGGCACCCGACAATGAATCGCGTCTCCGCTCACTTTTTCACACACGCTTGAACTCTCTGCCGCCTTGCGCTTAAACTCCCAGTTCCATCCCACCACACAACATGAGAACCATCGATCGTGAGCGCCTCAAATCCTTGATGGAGCGTGAGCAGCAGAAGTTTGTCTCGGAGCGGCCAAAATCGGCTGCTCTGTTTGAACGCGCGCGCAAATCGCTGTTGGGCGGCGTGCCGATGAACTGGATGGAAAAGTGGGCCGGTGCGTTTCCGCCGTTCGTGCGGGAGGCCCGAGGCGCTGAGTTCTTTGACGTCGATGGCCATCGGTACATCGACTTGTGCCTTGGTGATACAGGAGCCATGACCGGGCACTCTCCCTCCGCGACCGTTTCTGCTGTTGAACAGCAGGCGCGGCGGGGCATCACGCTGATGCTGCCGAGTGAAGATGCAATCGTCGTTGGAGAAGAACTCCAAAAGCGCTTCGGCCTTCCCTACTGGCAGTTCGCGCTTACAGCCACCGACGCCAACCGCTTTTCCATCCGGCTGGCTCGGCAGATTACAGGGCGACCCAAGATTCTGGTGTTCAACTGGTGCTACCACGGCACGGTGGACGAGACCTTCATCACATTGCAGGATGGCAAAGCGCAGACAAGACGAGGAAACGTTGGTCCGCCCGTCGATCCCGCGATCACCACGCGAGTGGTCGAATTCAACGATATCAACGCCCTAGAAGCCGCCATAGCCAGCGAAGACGTGGCATGCGTACTCGCCGAACCTGCTTTAACCAATGTGGGGATCGTTCTGCCCGAGCGCGGATATCACCAGGCCCTGCGTGATATCACTCGAAAGCATGGCACCCTCCTCATCATTGATGAGACCCACACGATCTGCGCGGGACCGGGCGGGTTCACACGTGCGGAGCATCTCGAGCCTGATTTCCTCGTATTTGGGAAACCGATTGCCGGTGGCGTTCCCGGCGCGGCGTACGGCTTCACCGAGGAAGTAGCGCAGTGCATCATCGCGCAGCACAATCTGGAAGATTGCGACACCGGGGGTATTGGCGGAACGCTCGCCGGGAATGCTCTATCACTTGCAGCGATGCGAGCGACTCTGCAGAAAGTTCTCACGCCGGAAGCGTTCGCGCAAATGATCCCGATGGCCGAGAGATGGACTGACGGAGTCGCCCGCGCGATTGTCGACTTCGAATTGCCCTGGGACGTGACTCGTCTGGGCTGCCGCGCCGAGTACCTTTTCGCCTCGCGGAAACCAAAAAATGGATCGGAAGCCCATGAGGCGATGGACTTTGAGCTCGAGCGTTTCATGCACCTTTATGCCATGAATCGTGGGATTCTCCTTACGCCGTTCCACAACATGGCATTGATGTCCCCGATGACAGCGAAGGAGGATGTTGACCAACACACCAGAGTCTTCCGTGAAGCAGCGAAGGAACTTGTGAGCTAGTTCCTCGCCGCCGAACGCAGGAAAGCTTTGCACCCGGCTGCATGCTCGTTGTTCGCAGCAACCAAGGCGCATAAGACGTCGTGGTAGGCTCGTAGTCGACCTGGATGCGATCTGCCCGACAAGTGCTAAGCCTCGGCGCCGTCAGTACACTCATGTGCTTCCTTGGGAGCTGCGCCTCAATTGGCCCCCCGGTACCTCCCTCGCTGGAACTTCCGAAACCTGCTTCCGATCTGCGCGCCATAAGAAAAGGCGGGCGTGTTTTCCTAACTTGGACAGTGCCTCTACAGACGATCGACCGCCAAAATGTGCGCCACCTGGGCGACACTAATATTTGCCGAAGCTTGGACTCCGCCTTCAGCCAGTGCGGCACGCCGGTGGGGTCCTTCAGGGCGGAAAGCGTTCCCATGCTCCACAAGCAGCATCGAGATCTGAAGCTGCAGGCCAGCTATGCGGACACTCTTTCCCCAGATCTCGAACAGCAGAACGCCACTCGGACGATCGGTTACGCCGTAGAAGTTCTGAACAGCAGAGGGCGCAGCGCCGGGATTTCAAACCAGGTACGAGTTCCTTTAGCGCCCACCCTGCCTCCGCCAGTTGACTTCAAGGCAGACGTGACTTCCGAAGGCATTCTGCTGACGTGGAGCTGCGTTGCGCTTCCCAAGACGCTGCCCGATATCAGTTATCGATATCGGATCTTTCGCCGCTCTCTCGAGAAGGGCGGCGATTTGCGACTCGGGGAGGTGGAGTGTCCGGCCAATCGTTTTGAAGATCACAGTTTTGAATGGCAAAAGAGCTACGAGTACAGGATCGCTATCGTCACTTTTGCGAAACTTGAAACCGGTAACGAGCCTTGTTCGGCGAGGCCGCCTGTAGGAGGGCCGGTGACCAGCGCGGACTGCATCGCTACTGTCGAAGGCGACGACTCGCCGGCACAGCGAGTCTTTGCCAATGATGTTTATCCTCCCGCGGTGCCCAGCGGTCTCCAGGCGGTCTTTTCCGGTTCTGGCCAACCGGCATTCGTGGATCTGCTGTGGGCACCCGATACAGATGCAGACCTTGCCGGATATAACGTATTTCGTCGTGAGGAAGGCGGCCAACCCGAAAAAATCAACACCACCTTAGTAAAGACCCCAGCTTTTCGCGACGACCATGTGGCTCCTGGAAAAACATATTGGTATTCCGTATCCGCGGTCGACATGCGCGGCAACGAAAGCGCCCGTTCCGCTCAATCCAGCGAACAAATCCCTGTCTTGTAGCGCTGGATCTTGCCGGCTGTTGCGAATTCTCCGTTGTAGGGCCGGCGTGTCGCCGGCTGTCATGAGGGCGTCTCGCCGTCTTCGATGCACAGACTCGTAAAACCATCCAAATTCACTGATGCAGCGCAACAACCGTTCTGTTTAGAATGAAACTCCGCATGAAATATTGTCGCTTTCAGTACGACGGTGGAGAACAATACGGACTGGTCGAGTCCGTGGCCGGACAAGAGAGAATCACGCGGTTGCTGCTGACCGCTCCGGAAGAGGTAGGCGGCGAGATGGAAGATCTTCGCACGAAGCGGATCGATCACATTTCGCTCGAAGAGGCGCCCCTACTCGCTCCAGTCCGACCCGCAAAAATCGTTTGCGTCGGCCGAAATTATCGAGAACATGCTGCGGAACTCGGAAACGAAGTGCCCACGGAGCCTCTGCTGTTCTTCAAGCCCACCAGTTCTCTGAATAAGCCCGGCGGAACGATACGCAGGCCCCGTATCTCCTCCCGCACCGACTATGAGGGAGAACTCGGCGTGGTAATCAGCAAGACTTGCTACAAGCTCGACGAAACAGAAGACGTGCGTCCCTACATCCTTGGCTACACGTGTGTAAACGACTTCACCGCGCGAGACCTCCAGAACAAAGACAATCAATGGACTCGGGCCAAGGGATTTGACACCTTTTGTCCCGTTGGTCCGGTCGTGACGGACGAGATCGATCCGTGGGCCGGCGTAGGGGTGCGGACAACAGTAAATGATGAGGTTCGCCAGGACGGCAATACGCGAGACTTCATCTTTAGTCTCGATGTCGTGCTGCGCTACATCACACAGGTGATGACATTGTTTCCGGGGGACTTAATCGCGACGGGCACTCCACAGGGGGTCGGCCCAGCGGTCGCAGGCGATGTAATCGCAGTGAGCGTCGAGGGAGTGGGCACTCTACGGAACCCGCTTGTGGACGAGCCATAACCCGGTTCTTGCCCATTCGTAACCCGCGCGGCTCTTCCGCTGTTTTGATTTCCAGCTTATGCTGTTATCTGGGAATCAGATGGAGCGCGCAGTTTTTCCCTTCCGGTCATGAATCCATTCCGTCTTTACACACTGGTACTCGGTGTTTCGGGTCTGGCTTTCAGTGCTTACTACCTCATGCGGCGCAAGCCGAAAACCCCTGAGGAACTGGAGCGCAAGCGGCGCGAGTGGCTCGACCAAGTGGGACGCATCACCGACGGCACCGTGATCGATGTTCAAGAGCTTCCCGTGGAAGAACACCGATCCTCTACCATGCTGATCTATCAATATGACGTTGCTGGCGTCTCCTACGAAGCTTCGCAAGATGTCACCTACCTGCGGCAATGGGTCAATCTGCACTCCTGCCGCCTCGGCCTGCCTACGTCGGTGAAATACGATCCCCAGAACCCCGGCAATTCGCTGGTGGTTTCCGAACGCTGGATGGGGTTGAGGCAGTAGGTAGTCGCTAGTCTTTAGTCGCTGGTCGCTAGCTTTCAGCGGTCAGCTCTCAGCCTTCAGTTGTTCGGTCACTAGGAGCACTTACAAACACAACATATTTTTCGATAGAAATTCGTACGTGTCTCGTGCGCGTTGACAAGGCACAGGATGTCATTCGAATGGAAAGCCAGACAGCAGTCCTTAAGGGAAGAACTGATAGCTGAGAGCTGCAGGCTGGCGACTAGACTAGCTTCCCGCAGCGAATCCGCCGGTGTGTGCCACCGTAATGCGGAGATACTTGTAGGGATTCACGGGAGTGTCGTTGATGCGGACCTCATAGTGCAGGTGAGGGCCTGTGCTGCGACCGCTCAGACCAACGTAACCGATGATTTCACCACGATGGACGTGCTGCCCGGAGCCGACTGCGAAGGCGGACAAGTGACCGAAGCGAGTGTTGATTCCGTGAGTGTGATCAATCACGATCGCTTTTCCGTAACCGCCAAGATAATCTGCGAACTGGACCACGCCGTCCGCCGGAGCAAAGACAGGCTGCCCCATGGTAGCGGCGATGTCCACGCCGGTGTGGAAGGCGCCCTCTCCGTTGAAGGGATCGATGCGCTCGCCGAAGGATCCAGTGACCTGGCCTTCCACCGGCCAGAGATTCGGGGCGGAATTTGCGCGCAGCCAATCAGCAGTTGTGGCATTGCGCGTCAAGCCAAGCGAGAGCCCCGTGGTCGTCGCTCCAGTCAAGGCAGAATTCTTCAGAGCGTAGAGCTGATCCAATGAAGAACTTACTTCCGAATTGCGAACGTGCTCTTCGGCTCCTGTGACCAAAGCCGGGTCCGATTTCAACCCGTAGAGCGATGACACTTCACTGGCCAGAGAACCCAGCGACGCCACCTGGACGTCCCTTTCTTTGGCCACCTGCTCCAAACGGGAATAGCGGCTCTTCAGGTCTTCTTTCTCCGTGCGCAGCTGGTTGTAGCCGGAGACCTTAAGCAACATGCGGGCGTAGGAGCTGGCGATTCCGGTCAGGCTCACGAACCCAACCGCCGCGCCCACAGCGAAGATGTACAGATAGTGGACCGGAATAGGAACTTTGCGGAGCTGGCCGTCGTTATCCCGCGCGACAAACAAGATGTAAAAGCGCTTTTGCAATATTCCCTTCCGTCGAAGTGTTCCAGACCATGCTCGGGCGGCCTGCGGTTTCAGGAGCCGAGTGGTGCATCCCGGTTCCCGAGCTACGCCCCATGCAGGGTGCGGATACGTGCTCACTTACCTACCGGAACCGGGTAAGGCCTACCAAAACTTTTGTCTGCAATACTTTCTGATTGCAGTACTTAGGCGGCCAAAGGTTAATGGAAACAGCTGTCAAACGGTAACAAACTCGGTTCCCCCTGTCAACGACGCCTGACCACGCTCTCCAGTTACCAAGGAAGGTGGATGGCAATGCCCTTCCGGACTGGTTACCTATTCGGCACTCGGACATGTGTCGTGACGCGGGGTTCCCGCAATTTTCCAGACAAGTCGGTGGACTCCCGGATCCACTACCCAATGGGCGCCAAGACATGGGCCAAGACACCCCTAAAACCGGACCTACAGCCATAGCAGGGCCTGCCAGACCTTGCCTTTTCGCCACTGGGATGCTCTCGATATAGTGGTCCGGTTGTGCCTGTCACAGAAAAGACGCTGATCTCCCGCATCCGACAAGCCGCCACTCGCCGTTCCGGAGTGACTACTGGCATCGGGGACGACTGTGCAGTGTTACGGGTTCCTGCCGGGCACGAGATTCTGGTCACCACCGATTTCACGCTTGAGGGAATCCACTTTCGCCAGGAGTGGCACTCACCCGAAGTCGTGGGACACCGCTGCCTGACACGCGGGTTAAGCGATATTGCCGCGATGGGAGGCACTCCTATAGCTGCTTTTCTTTCTTTGGCAGTTCCGCGGGGGTTCTCGCAAGCCTGGGTGCGGCGTCTTACGCGCGGGCTTCTGGCATTGGCCACGCAGTTCAAGGTCACGCTAGCCGGCGGGGATACCGCTGAATCCCCCACGGGCATTCAAGCCGACATCGTGGTGGTGGGTTCGGTACCGAGGGGAACGGCAATACTCCGCTCGGGCGCCCAGCCAGGGGACCGAATTTACGTTACGGGGAGACTTGGAGGTTCATCGGCGGCCCTGGCCGCGCTGCGCACGGGAAAAAAAATCCGTCCGGCGGAATTCCCGCATCATTTTCGACCTGTTCCGCGTCTTGCGGTGGGCGGTTTCCTCCGTGAGAGAAGGCTTGCTTCTGCCATGATCGACGTCAGCGACGGATTGTCCACTGATTTGACACACATTTGTGAAGAATCGGGTGTAGGGGCCGAGATCCTCTCTCCCGCGATTCCGCGTGCGCGCGTTGGCAAGACCCGAGCCCCGGTAGATTTGCACAACGCCTTGCATGGCGGGGAAGACTATGAACTGCTCTTTACCGCGCCCGGAAACAAACGGGCTCCTAACCGAATCTCCGGCGTAGAAGTCACCCTTATCGGACGAGTGACGCGCAAGAAGAGACTTGTCCTGGTGACGGATCGTGGAGAACGTAGAGAGCTAAAAGCACAGGGTTGGGAGCATTTTCACGGTTAGTTTGTGGACGCGGCGTTTCGGCCCTCGCCGAATTTTCCTACCCCTGTGGGTCACGTCCCGACGTACCTGCTCTTGCTCTAGTACTTTCCCAGCTGGCAGGCCTAGAGTAGTGGTATGTCGTACCAGTATTTGCTCCGGATCTCTGCTCTAGCGCTTGTCTGCTGCCCGAGTGCGGGCGCTCAACAAGCGTCCGTCGTGCCGACGCCCGTCGAACAAGCCGCGGCGAAAGCGCCCGATGGACCCGCTTTAAGCGTGGATAATAATTTCATCCACAAGCAATTCGGCGAGGAGTTCACCCTGGTTTCCATCTCAACGCCCTTCGTGCGCGACGTGGATGGCGACGGTGTAGACGACTTCGTAATCGTCGCCATGAGCAAGAAGCCCCTCCTGGACCAAGCTGAGCATAGCTACAAAGTCATCGATCCCTACTATGGCTTCTACGGTTACGGAGATCCCAAGCTCACGGCGACCTTCGGCACTGACGATCCGCGGGAGCGGAGTCTGGTTGTGCTCATCATCCACGGGGCGGGGCCCGAGGCGTGGCGCGCCGACACTCCCAAGGCGAAATTCGTGATCATCAACCTGCCGCTCAAAAGAATTTCGGTAAAACGCTTGCAGCTTCGCAAGCGACAGGTGAATGCGATTTTCGCAGTCGAGGCGGACACCAGCGCTGGGGATTCCGTGGTTTTCTGGGATGGCAAGCAATATAAGTACCAGCCCATCGGCACCGGGGGAGGCGACTAAGCTCACTGCGCCGTAAGCTTCAAAACGTTTCCGCCGTAATCGACGAAATAGATCTCACCTGCGACGTCCTGTCCTAAGGAGCTGATACTTAGCCCGCTGGACAACAGCTTATAACGCGTCCACATGCCGTGGGACGCCTCCACCAAATCCCAAATCATTCCGCTGCCGTTGTCGCTGAACAGATACGCTCCGGCGAGGCTTGGAATAGCGCTACCCGTGTACACATAGCCGCCGATGACTGCGTTGCCTTCAGTGTGATCGTACTCGGCAATCGGCAGAATCAGTCCTGTCATATTGCATCCGGACGCGGGATTGAAACAATGCATACCCTCCATCACATTCCAGCCGTAGTTTCCACCGTTTTCCAGGATGTCGATCTCCTCGTATTTGTCCTGTCCGACATCACCGACAAATAAGCGTCCGGTGCCACGCTCAAAGGAGAAGCGGAATGGATTGCGGAAGCCGTAAGCCCAGATCTCCGGTAATCCACCGCCTCCCGCGAAGGGATTGGTCGATGGAATCGCGTACTGCAAACCCGCGCTGGTATTGTTCACGTCAATGCGTAGTACTTTCCCCAGGCGGGTCTGCAGATTTTGACCATTCCCCTGCGGATCGCCTCCGCTGCCACCGTCGCCCAGTGCGATGTAGAGAAATCCGTCCGGGCCAAAGGCGATCTGGCCTCCCTTGTGATTGCCGAAGGGCTGATCCACGGTTAACAGAATTCGTTCACTGCCTGCGTTCGCCACATTCGCATCCGATGCGGAGACTTGATACTCAACAATCACACTCTGAACCGTGGACCCCAGCAAGCGGTCGTAGTGGACATAGAAGAGATTTTTCTGGGGAAACTGCGGGTGAAACGCAAGCCCCAAGAATCCCATTTCTCCTGAGAAGTTCACCTTGCTGGTGATGTCGAGGAACGGTGTCGACAAAAGCGCGCCATTCGAAAAAATCCGAACTCTTCCCGCCTGCTCGACGATAAAGAAGCGCCCGCTGCCGTCATCGGGTGCTTGAAAGTCGATTGGACTACTGAGTCCGCTGATCATGGGCGTAAGAGCCAGATTCGGTGGAGGACCGCCGGGAGGCGGAGGAGCCGACGACTTATAGCTGCTACTGCATCCGCCGAGGAGGCAGACGAGCACAAGCAGTCCGAGCGAGACACCACGCTGGGCACGGTTCATGCGGGGATTCTAGTCCACAGCCACCGTCGTGTTTGTCAGTCACTTGTACATTACCGATTACCAATGGCCATCTCGCCTATAATTCCGGCCATGAACCTGGAACAAAAGTTGGCAGAGCTGAAGAAGCGTAACCAACTCGCTCAAGAGGGTGGTGGAGCGCGCCGCCGCGAGAAGCAGCACAAAGAAGGCAAGATGTCGGCGCGCGAGCGCATTGAGTTTCTGCTCGACGAAGGCACCTTCGAGGAGACCGACCGGCTCGTTACCCATCGCTGTAACGACTTCGGGATGGCCGAGCAGAAATACTACGGCGACGGGTTCATTACAGGTTACGGCCGAATCGAAGGCCGGCTGGTTTTCCTCTTCGCCCAGGATTTCACCGTGTTCGGCGGTTCACTTTCGGAGGCGAACGCGGGAAAGATCGTCAAAATTATGGACCTGGCCGCCAAGATGGGCGCGCCCGTGATCGGCCTGAACGACTCAGGCGGGGCGCGCATCCAGGAAGGCGTGATGTCGCTGGCCGGGTACGCAGATATCTTCTTGCGGAACACGCTCTACAGCGGTGTTGTGCCGCAAATTTCGGCCATCATGGGTCCCTGTGCCGGCGGCGCCGTGTACTCGCCCGCCATCACGGACTTCATCCTGATGGTCGACAAGACCTCGTATATGTTCATCACCGGTCCCGATGTGATCAAGACGGTGACTCACGAAGAAGTCACGAAAGACCAATTGGGCGGAGCGATGACGCACAACGAGACTTCCGGCGTTGCGCATTTTCTCTCCCACGATGACGCCGAGTGCTTGTCCATGGTGCGGGAACTGCTCAGCTTCGTTCCTTCGAACAACTTGGAAGATCCGCCGCGACGTCCCTGCACCGACCCGATTGACCGCGCCGACCCGGCGCTCGACAAGATGGTCCCTGCCGAATCAAACCGTCCCTACGACATGAAAGACGTCATTCATGCCGTGATTGATGATGGCTACTTCTTCGAAGTGCAGGAGCACTATGCAAAAAACATCGTCGTGGGATTTGCGCGTCTGAATGGAAAATCCGTAGGCGTGGTGTCGAACCAACCAGCGATGCTGGCTGGAACTTTGGACATCAACGCCTCGATCAAGGGCGCTCGCTTTGTCCGCTTCTGCGACTGCTTCAACATTCCGCTGGTGACCTTCGAAGATGTTCCCGGCTTCCTGCCCGGCACGAACCAGGAGTATGGGGGCATCATCAAGCACGGCGCGAAGCTGCTTTTTGCCTTCGCCGAGGCGACTGTGCCGAAAGTTACTGTGATTACGCGTAAAGCCTACGGCGGCGCGTATTGTGTTATGGCTTCAAAACACATTCGTACCGATGTGAACTACGCCTGGCCGACCGCTGAGATCGCGGTGATGGGCCCGGAAGGCGCAGTGGACATCGTCTACAAACGTGAACTGGAACATGCCGCCAACCGCGACGAAATGCGTCAAGCGAAAATCGAAGAATTCCGTGACCGCTTCGCGAACCCGTATGTCGCCGCAGATCGCGGTTTCGTGGATGCCGTGATCCAGCCGAGCGAGACCCGCAAGAAGCTTATCCAGGCGCTGGAAATGCTGGAGAACAAGCGGGACAAGAACCCACCGAAGAAACATGGGAATATACCGCTGTGAGAACAAAGTCAGGTGCCCCACTCTTGTCTCTCCGTCTTGTGGAGAGACAGGGTGGGATGGGCGAACTGCACTGTAGGCGTTATCAGCCCGCCATCCCCACCGCATGCCCTTCCCCCACCTCGCTGTAGTGCACCAGCTGAAAGCCCGCAGCATTCAACTCCGCCTCGCCCTCTTCGCGCGTGAATGTGTGGCTGAAGCACCAGCTGAGATGGTCGCCAACTTCGCTATCTTCTTTTCGCCCCCGAAACAGCAATCGACTGACCCGTGCTGTTGTATACACGAGATTGTCGTAAGCTGGCGATTTGTCTCGCGGAAAAAATGAAACTAGAACCGTCGCACCTTGCACGCCTCGCTTTCGTAGGCCGTTCAGGAAAGCAACTCTCCGTCTTCGCGTGGGAATGTGCGTGTAGGCCGACCACCCTACGATCAGTCCTTCATAGATGGCCGGACCGTGCGGCACCTCGTCGGGAGCACACAGGCTGACACCACGCGGCTCCCGTAGCTGATCGAAAAGCGCATCAGCGGCCTGCACTAAATGCGTACAGCACTCAAATCCGTCTGCTCGGAATCCGGCGCGGCGGAGCGCAAGAACTTCCCGCCCACCGCCAGCCGCCGCCACCAGAATGCGCGATCCTGGCTGAAAGTATCGATTCAGTATCGCCGCTTCCCAGTCAAACAGCCCGCGCTGGTTGTGTTCCGTCGACGAATAATCGTGCGACTGCTGATAGTGTCCAGCAGTAAGCGCATTCAGATCGTCGGCACTCAGGCAACCCAGCCAGAAGCCTTCATGCACTGCACTGGTGAATTTGACGAGGCGGTTGAACCACCGATCGGCACGCCGGAACCATTCCAGTCTCCGACGGCTTCCAGTGGACTCAGCACACCGTACAGCCGTGGCTGTCTCCACGCCGTCGGAAGATGCTGCCTCGGGAATGTGGGCCTCCGTAACCATCGATGGGCTTATTGTCGCAGAGTTCGACACATCTCGGGTGAATCGGCCTCAAGTCTCCCGCCGTTCGTCAAACATACCCAGGAGTAGAATGCGGCTTCGCTCAGGAGCCCTTATGCGACCACTCTGGCTCGTGGTGTTGCTGGCATCTCTCCTTACGTCCACCGCTGCACAGGACCCGAATACCTGGCTCGCCGACCTTCCCCACGCCAAGGACTACGTCCAAAAGCGTGCGTCAAGCTACGACCATAGCGGCGGAAATGCTGACAATCGCCAAATCGCTCCGGGCGAGACTCTCACTCTGCTCGATGACGCGGGACCGGGAATGATCAGCCATATCTGGTTCACGATTGCGACCGACGATCCCCACCACCTCAAGGCGCTCGTGCTCCGCATGTATTGGGACTCGGAAGCCAGCCCGAGCGTTGAAACGCCGGTAGGCGATTTCTTCGGCCTCGGCCTGGACGATTACTTCCTCTACCAGTCCCTTCCGCTAAGCGTCGGATCCAAGAAAGCGCTCAACTGCTATTTCCCGATGCCCTTCCAGAAGCACGCGAAAATCACGGTCACCAACGAGGGCTCTATCAAAGTCGGCGCGTTCTACTTCAATATCGACTACCGCTCCTATTCCAAGTCTCGATCGGGCGACAATCTCTACTTCCACGCACAATACCGACAGGCCAGTCCGGCAAAGGGATGGACGAACCAGTGGTTCGCGAATTGGGACCCGACGGTCGACAAAAAGAAAAATCCAGGAGGAGAGGATAACTACGTCTGGATGGAGACCAAGGGTCGCGGCCACTTTGTGGGCGTAACGATGTCGGTTCTTCAGAACCAGGACGGCTGGTGGGGCGAGGGCGACGACATGTTCTTCGTCGACGGCGAAGCGACACCGTCGATCAACGGTACGGGAGCAGAAGACTATTTCCTGGGAGCCTGGGACTTTGGTGATCACGCTTTCTCTTATGGCCTCTACGGCGCCCCGGTGAAAGGCGTAGAACTCGCCGGAAGCCGGTCTTCCGTGTATCGTTTCCACCTTGACTCGCCCATCACATTCACCAAATCGTTGCGTGCAACCATCGAGCACGGCCACGCCAATCATCGGTCCGACAACATGTATTCGGTCGCTTACTGGTACCAGACCGAACCGCATGCGGACTTCCCGCAACTCCCTCCGCTGGAAGAGCGCATCCCGAGAGTTCACGCAGTAGGAGGTCCAGGAAATGCAGGAAAATGACTTGGGCGGAACGGCACCAGATAAAGAACTCTGAGAAGTGGTCTGATAAATGATCTGGGAAGGACACGGCTTCCAGCCGTGCCGCCGGAGCCCAACAACTACGCGGGCTTCAGCCCCTGAGGACTGCTGGTGTCCCCGGCAGTCTGTTTATGAGACAAGTTCTGAACTTTAGAGGCTAGCAGTTAGCACGCAAAAATTAAGAGTCCCGAGGTGGTGTTGGTCTCATTCGTCTCGGCCAGTAGCTCGCGTTTAGACCCTCGCTCGACCTGCTCTCGTCGCTTCCTTG
>Ga0075434_100000557_pt1 | contig 28585 bp, 25 predicted proteins | sample RhiMethybrSRZTD3_FD_75298 | JGI IMG/M metagenome (GOLD analysis project Ga0075434, IMG submission 75298) | Populus rhizosphere microbial communities from Tennessee, USA - Rhizosphere MetaG P. TD hybrid SRZTD3 | ecosystem: Host-associated > Plants > Roots > Rhizosphere > Soil | place: USA... | reverse complement strand
AGAAGCCGTTGGCGTCGGCGCCGATCAGAGGCTGGTCACCAAAGCAGCCAGTTGGACATCCGCCGAAACGAGCAGGCCACTGGAGAGGAAAGCGAAAATCAAGAGGATCAGGAGAAGTCGGACTCGGGCCATCTGAAGCTCCTTAGTTTTTAGGTTAGAGAGAATAGTGAGCCGATGCGGCCGGAAAGCTCGCGGGAGTGAGAAACCGGACTGGCTGGCGAGCATGGGCTCGGACCTAGGCTGGAGGATCCTAAATCGGCTGCATGAGGACCGTCAACCACCGGTGAACGGTGGAAAACCGCGTACGGCTGGGGTTTTCGGGGGAACGGGGCAGGTGAACCGTTACGGGTTCACTGTGCTGATCACCATCTCTCGCGCAGAGCGCAAGGCTGCCAGGGGGTCTCCCTCGGGGATAAACTCCATGGCGGCGTAGCCGCTATACTTCAATTCCGCGAGCACACGATAGATACTGGCATAATTGATCTCGCCCGTACCGGGCTGATGACGGCCAGGAACGTCAGCGATGTGTACGAGACCAACCAAGTCAATGTTCTCTTTGAGTTTTTTGATCAGGTTTCCCTCAGAAATTTGCTCGTGGTAAAAATCGTAAAGGAATTTCACGTGCGGGTTGCCTACCTTGCGAACGATTTCGAAGCCCTCGCCGACTGAAGTCAAGTAGTACTTGGGATTTTCCTCTTGATCGATGTTCTCGAGGAGCAGAATGAGATTGTGCTTCGCAGCAACGTCTGCAGCACGCTTCAAAGCCTCCACGCACGCATCATGATGAGCTTGTTTAGGGAGATTCTCGACTCGATTTCCTGACAGTACGATGATTGCCGGGCATTCCAGTTTCTGTGCCGTGCCAACGAAGGTGTTGAGTTCCGCGAGAAAAGGATCCCGCGCCTGAGGGTCGGCAATTCCCTTCCGCAGTCCGGCGGTTGCATCGAAGGTCATGCCCAGAGATTTCTTTTTGGCATTGATACGACGGAAAACATCGTCCGACCATTTCTCGAACTCGCCTACCAACTCCACGGCTCCGTAACCGGCCTCGGCCACCTTCTCCAGTCGTTGCTCAAAGGGCAGGTCGCGGTAGACGGTCCAGAGCATGATGGAAAGCTTGAACGGCACATCTTTGGCGTGCGAGGGGCTTAGTTGCGGCATGGCAGCTGCCAAAGTACTGGCTGCCAGGGCACGAGCGAATTCGCGTCGTTGCATGATGGGTTGTCCTTTTAGGAGCGGCCGTTCAGGTGCCAGTTCCGAGCAACTCGTTGCGGACATTCTTCAGCACATACAGTGCGCGCTCGACTCCTACTTCGCCGGACAGAATCGGATCTTCGTTCTCGACGCTAAAAATTCCCTGATAACCCACTTCCATGTACGCGCGGACGATTTCTTTCCATGTGCCGGCGCTGTGCCCGTAACCCACGGCGCGGAATGTCTCCGATGCGCGTGACAAATCATTCTTATCGAATGCGAAATTGAGCACGCCGTAACGGTCGACGTTCTCCTTGTAGAAAGTCGTATCTTTCATGTGGGCGTGAAAAATGGCGCCTTCTTTGCCGAGCATGTGAATGACTTCAACGGCATCACACTGCTGCCAAAAGAGATGGCTTAAGTCACAATTGGCACCGATTTCCTCACCGACCGCGGCACGCAGCTTGAGCAGCGTCATCGGGTTATAAACCACGAAATTGGGATGCATCTCCAGTGCGAGTTTGTGAATACCATGCTGGCGGGCAAAAGCGGCTGCTTCCTTCCAATAAGGAATAACTTTTTCCTTCCACTGCCAGTCCAGCATCTGCGCGTATTCGGGTGGCCAGCGATAGGTAACCCAGTTCGGCATGCTGTCCGTGGGAGTGCCTCCGGGACATCCGGAAAAACCGACGATGACTTGCACGCCGAGGCGTTCCGCGAGCAGGACAGTACGCTTGAAGAATTCGGCGTCGCGCTGGGCAATTTTGCTATCCGGGTGGACCGGGTTTCCGTGGCAGCTCAGGGTTGCAACCTGAATATTGCGATCTTCAAACTTCTTCTTCCAGGCGCGAAGCTTGGCGGGATCGTCGAGCAACTCCTGCACGGGGCAATGCTTTGTGCCGGGATATCCGCCGGTGCCAATTTCTACGGCTTCTACACCCCAACCGGCGAATTTTTCGATCATCTCGTCCAGGGATAAGTCCGGGAAAGCAGGATCGAAGACGCCGATTGGAATCTTGCGTTTTGCGCTTTCGGGCAAGGGTTGGGAGCTATCATCGGGCGCGGTGCTACCGAAGCCTGAAATAGGATGCGCAGCGGTGAGCGCCGCCACTGCGCCAGCGGCAGCGCTGAGGAATTTTCTACGCGCGGGAGAAGGGATGCTAGCAGTTGAGATCATGGAATCCTCGTGTCGCCTGGAATGGAGACAGAATCTTAAACCGCAAAGCTCGCAAAGGAAAATGCAAAGGTCGCAAAGAATCACGAGACGGTCAGGCGGCGTGGCAGTTGACAAGCGGCGAAATTTCACAGATGCTCTTGTGCCGATGGCGCGGCGACGTAAGGGCAATTCCCGCGTGACAACTCCGATGAGCCTCTCCGCCAGGGTCAGCCTTCTGACTCCGAGACGGCGCGAGATTATCAATCCCGCTTTCGAGCATCCCCGCGAGTTCGTTCTGCTTAGTGTTCGCGCGCTTGCCAAGCGCCTCAAAACCGATCCTGCTACCATGATTCGTATCGTGCGTGGCATGAAGTTCGGCTCCTATCGCGAGTTCCAGCATTACCTACATGAGCTCTCGATCGCGCATGCCACGTCGCTCGATACCATGCAGTCTGGACGCGCCAAGCAGGCTACGGTCCCTGCCAAAGTGAAGGCTTCGTTCGAGCAAGATTCGGAGAACCTGAAAGCGTTGATCCAGGGCTTGGATACGACTCGACTGGCACAGTTCGCCCGGCGTTTGCATTCTGCAAAGCGCATCCTATTACTCGGCGGCGACTTAGCGGCGAATCTGGTGAAATTTCTCGAGTACCAGCTGGCCGTTCTTGGTCTTCCCGTGATCGCTGCCGTCCTGCCCGGTGAGGTGATCCATAAGATTCGCCATGTCGGCAAACGGGATGTAGTGCTTGCCGTCAGCTATCGTAGAGGGCTGCGTCAGACGATCGAAGGCTTGCGTCAAGCCCGCGCACAGGGCGCTTACTGCGTCGGTGTGACCGACACACTGGTTTCCCCTGTCAACCAATTCGCGCAGGAGTGTTTTCTCACCCGAGTAGAGACTCCTTCGTATGGCGCTTCCTACGTTGCGCCTATTGCGTTGTGCAACGCGATTGTCGTCGCTTGCGCCAACTATCGCCGTGCCCGGACGCTTGCACTGATCAAAGCAATGGATCAAGAGCAGAGGCATGGCTTTCGATGGTACGAGGGTTAGGCGGATTCTGAGCGCGGCAGCTACTGCTTATAAATCTTTCCCTCTTTCATCACGAACTGCACATGCTCGAGGAGGCTGATGTCTTGTAGCGGGTTGCCCGAGACCGCGATCACGTCTGCAAATTTGCCGGGCTTGATGGAGCCGGGGACGTCAGGATGGCCTAACAGATCGGCGGCGTTCGTGGTGGCGGCTTGGATAGCCTGCATGGGAGTCATCCCATACCGCACCATGAAAGCGAACTGCTTGATGCTTTGGTCGTAAGGGCAGACGCCGGCATCGGTTCCGAATGACATCTTTACGCCAGCTTTTACAGCTTTGCGGAAATTTTTGCGTTGCAGCTCGCCGAGTTCGGCATCGTGCTGCAGGAAATCCTTGGGAATATTTCCGCGGCGGCCAGCTTCCTGAATACATTCTTCGTCGTAGATATCCATGTCGAGATACGTACCGCGCTGCTTGGCGAAGGCGAGGCCCTCATCATCGATCATGGTGGCGTGCTCAACCGAGGCGACCCCGGCGCGGATGGCATTCTTTATTGCATCCGGTGAGTGAGCGTGCGATGCCACGCGCAGGCCGAAGCGGCTGGCTTCGTCCACCGCAGCCTGGAGCTCCTCCATGGTGAATTCCTGTGATTTGGGATTGCTGCCGTGGGTCAGGACGGCACCGCTGGAAAGAATTTTGATGTGGTCTACTCCGTCGTGCGCGAGCTGCCGGATTTTATGGCGAACTTCCCAGGGGCTGTTCGCTTCGCCATAATGCAGGTCCCAAGGCAGTTGAATGTCGGGAGCGAGGCCGGTCATGGCTCCGGCGCCGCCGGTGATGGTGATGTAAGCGCCAGCCACGTACATGCGTGGTCCGATGATGAAGCCTTTGGCGATGGCGTCGCGCATGGCGACGTCGTTGAGAGCGCGATAGACTCCGACGTCGCGAACGGTGGTGAAGCCGGATTCGAGCATCTTGCGCGCGTTCGGGACGGACTGGAACGCCACTTGGGCGGCCGTCTTCTTCAATTGGGAGAGCGGGTCGCCGTCATCGGTGGGGCCGTCGGCGAGGTGTGTATGGCAATCGATTAACCCCGGTAGAACCGTCATTCTTGAGAGATCAATGACCTTGGCTTCAGCGGGAATCTCCAAGTCCTTGCCAACGGCTTCAAACTTTCCATCTCGTAGGAGAATTACTTGATTGCTAAGAACGGATCCGGAGTCCGGCTCAATCAGTCGTCCGGCTTTGATAGCGGTGACCTGGGCCATGGCGATGGGAGAGCACAAAACAAAACTCAACAGCAAAGCTGCCGTTCGGTTCACGTTGTGACCTCGTGGGAAAATTTGAACATGGAGCGATTGGGGAGTCGCCTAATCAGCGGCGGCGGCGGTTTGCCCTAAACCATTCTTTAAATCTGCGGCGAGCAGGCGATGGAACAGATGCTCGCCGGCCTCGCGTCGAACTGAAAGCCTGCCGGCACCATAGGCGCGTGATTTGAGGCCGCGCTGCACCGCCTCGCAGATGCCAAGGTCCTCGTCCTGGACGCGAGCGCCGACGGCCACGCTCTGCTGGTTGTACTCGCGGCGAGGCTGGCTCACGTCGGCGAAATAGAAGTCGAAGATGACGCGGCAGTGATCGACGTCTACAGGCAGCACGAGGTTGGTATCCATGTAGCCCTCGTAGCAATTGATCATGAGGTTGGGATACTGCCAGAAGTACCAGGCGCGGTCGCCCTTGCGTGTGGCGCCGGTGGCGGCGTCTTCTTCGGACCAAACCATAGGGCTCGACTGCAGGCAGCAGCGATCTTCATTCTCGATGGTGTACTGCTTGTAATCGAGAACGGAATTCAGGCCTTTATGGAGATGCGGGACGTGGTAGCCGCCATCGAGGTAGTTATCGACGAAAACTTTCCAGTTGCAATGGATGTCGTAAACACGAGTATCGAAAAAGTGAAGCTTTTTGAGGCCCAGCGGGGCAGCCCGCGTGACCAATCCGCCCAGAAATTCAGTGAGCGGTACGGCTGCCGGATCAAGATTCACGAATACGAATTTTTCCCAGACGTCAGCCTCGATCGGAACCAGGCTGTTGTGCTGGCGGTCGAAGTTCTTTACGCCGTCGAATTCGGGCATGCCCTTCAGCGATCCGTCTAGACCGTAATTCCAGCCGTGGTAGGGGCAATGCAGGATCGAAGCCTGTCCGCACGGTTCAGTGACGACGGCTGCAGCGTGATGGCGACATACATTGTAGAGACCACGCAGCACGCCATCGGCCCCGCGCACTACAACTATGGGCTCGCCAGCGACGGTGGCGCTCACGTACTGACCTGGTTTTTCCACCTGATCGATGCGGCCTACCAATTGCCAAGTCTTGCTGAAAACCGTCTGCGCTTCCAAGTCGGCGATGCGGCTGTCCACGTACCAAGGTGCGGGTATGGTAGAAGCTTCGGATAAAGGGGCGCGGTCGTCGTAGCTAGAAAGAATTTGTTCCAGTGATGGGGTCATCGCATCACGCTCGCGCTTCGGCGCCGATGGCCCGTTTCAAGATGTCCAGGAATTGCGCGATGCGGGCCTCTTTTTTTTCCTGCGGATCGCCGTGCCGGCGGAAGAGGCCGGGATCGAGTTCTTCCGTCAGTAGCGCGTCCTGAAAGCGTTCCATGGTCCAGTCGAGGATGGAAACCGCCATCTCCTGATCCAAGTCGCGCCGAAGCTCGTTTCGTTCCATGCCGAAGTGCACAAACGGCACAGTGCCGTAAGGATCCTCGGCCAACAGGAAACGGTTGATTTCGCGCTTGAGGGATAGGTCGGTGCCATAGTTGCCGAGCAGGGAGACTCGATACGGAATCCAATCTTCATGCAGCAGGTGTTCGGTACGGGCCAGCCAGTAACGCAGCACTTCGAAGAAGCCGGTCTGCCGTACCTCGGGGGGCGCATCCAGGTAGCGCGGGAAGGAGCGGACAGCTTTTTTGTAGACCTCGAAGAACAACCCGTCTTTGCTGCCGAAGTGCTGAAAAATGGAACCCTTGGCGATGCCAAGTTCGGCAGCGATGTCGCCGACACGCGCGGCTTCGTAACCCTGTTCGGCAAAGTGCCGCATGGCGACATCGACGATCCTAGCTCGCTTGCTTTCGGAACGGGGGCGGAGAGCTGCTTGTCGAAAGCGGGGAGGACAAACGATAGTTGGAATGCCAGCCATGTAGTCTGACCTCAAGTCATAGTAATCTACAAGAAATTCCCTGTAATTTCAATTTTGTTTTCGTTCAGCTTGCGCTAATGTAAGCTCGCTATCGAACTGTTTCACTGACCAAAAGTCATCAATGCCTCCGTCACAAAACGTGTATGACGCGATCGTGGTTGGAGGCGGCCACAACGGACTGACGGCCGCCGCTTATCTGGCCCGAGCGGGTCTCTCCACGCTGGTGCTGGAGAGGAGGGAAATTGTCGGCGGTTGTTGCGTCACGGAAGAGATTTTCCCGGGCTGCCACGCCTCGACTACTTCATATATCGCAAGCATGCTGCGACCGGAGGTGATCTCCGATCTGCGGCTGCGAGAATTTGGACTGCGGATGATTCCCTGCGATCCCGCGGTTCAAGTTCCTTTTCCTGATGGACAAGTGGTTTCGTGGTGGTCGGATCGTGAGCGGGCGAAAAATGACTTCAGCAAAATTTCCGCCAAGGACGCTGAGACATTTGTCCGTATCGATGATCAACTGAAAAGGCTGGCTCGCTATCTGCAGCCGTTTTTTCTTGAGCCTCCGCCGGAAATCGATGCGCACAGCGTAGGCGGCTGGTCGGACCTGTTGCGAGTGGGAAAGCGATTTCGGAGCATCCCCAATCACGAAATAGTACAACTGGTTTCATTCCTGACTGGCAGTCTGGGCGAATTTCTCGACAACAACTACACTTCAGAAAAAATAAAAACCATGTTTCTTGCTAACAATGTGTATGGCAAGCATGGGGGACCGTATCAGCCAGGCAGTGCAATCGGATTGCTGTTTCACCTGCTGAGCGGCGGAGAACATAAGCTGCAGGGCTTTTATGGCCATGTGATTGGCGGCATGGGAACGATCACGCAGGCGTTGGCGGCTGCTGGAAGAAAACTCGGGGTTGAAATTCGCACTTCTTCGCCGGTCGCAGAAATTGCGGTTCGCGACGGGCATGCGCGGGGTGTGGTCCTGGAGGATGGAACTGAGATTTTCACTCGAATCGTGCTTTCGAATGCTGATCCGAAGCGGACGTTTTTAAAATTGCTGCCGGCGCGTGAACTGCCGGATGATTTTCTGCACGCAGTTCGCTCGATCAAGATGGATGGTCCCTGCGCCAAGGTGAACATGGTTCTCGCGGAGGAACCCCGATTCACCGGCACTCCTTCGAGTTTCACGGCTCTGCAGCGTACCTTCTATACGCTAGTGCCTTCGCTGGAGTTTGCCGAGCGCTGCTATGACATCGCTAAGTTTGGTGAGATTCCGGAAGAATTGTGGGTGGATTGCGTTGTTTCCTCGAATGCTGACGACTCTCTCGCGCCACCGGGCAAGCATATCCTGACCTGCTTTGTGCAATACGTGCCGTACCGCTTACGACAGGGAACATGGGACGAAGATCGGGAATTGCTGGGGGACCGGGTGGTCAGGAAGATTGCGGAATACGCGCCCAATGTGCCGAATGCGATCATTGCGCGACAGGTGTTGACGCCGCTCGATCTCGAACGCTCTTACGGCTTAACAGAGGGCAACATATTCCACGGTGATCTCCGGCTAGAGCAATTATTCTTCATGCGGCCGGTGCCCGGATGGTCGCAGTACCGGACGCCCATCGAGGGCCTTTATCTGTGCGGGGCGGGTGCGCATCCGGGCGGTGGCGTTACGGGGGCTCCGGGACACAATGCCGCTCATCAGGCATTACGTGATTGGAAAAAAGGACGATTCAGACGAGCGAGTCCCAGAAGTAGAAACGGGACAGGTGGAGCAGCTAGCGCGATTCAGCAGCAGCTTCCTAAGGAGCAGGTATGAAGAAAGGCATTCTTGAGCGTTTGAAAGAAGGGCCGGTGCTCGGCGATGGCGGGTATCTTCTGGAATTGGAAAAGCGAGGATGGGTGCGCGCGGGTCCGTTCACCCCAGAGGTGGCGCTGCTCAACCCAGAAGCGTTGCGCCAGTTGCACATCGAATTTCGCGAAGCAGGGGCCGAAGTCCTGCAGGCGCTTACTTTCTATGCCAGCCGTGACAAACTGGCGACCGTCGGTTTGGAGAATCGGTTGGAGGATTTGAATCGTGCTGCGGTGCGTATTGCGCGGGAGGTCGCAGGTGAGAAGTGCCTGGTCGCGGGAAATCTGAGTCTGACCTGGATGTACGAACCGGAGAGTTCGGCGGCGGCCGACCGAGTGCGCCGGACGTTTGACGAACAACTTGCAATCCAGGTAGAGGAAGGGGTGGACTTCATCATCGGCGAGACTTTCTCCTGGCTGGGTGAGGCCTTGCTCGCTGTCCAATGTGCCCGGAAGACTGGCTTGCCTGTCATGGTGACGATCTGCTTCGAGAATCGCGACGAAACTAGCGAAGGAAAATCCGCTGCGTACGCAGCCAAAGCACTCTTCGACGCAGGTGCTGACATTGTGGGAATGAACTGCCTGCGGCCGGCGGAACATTTATTGCGTCCGATGCAAGAGATGCGGAAAGCGGTTTCCGGCTATCTCGCTTGCCAACCGGTTGCGTACCGGACTCCCAAGGAGTCGCCCGATTTCACCAGCCTGCCTGAATTTCCGACATCGCTGGATCCGCTGCAGCTTACGCGAACGGAGATGGCCGAGTATGCAACTCATGCGCGTCAAATTGGGATCAACTACATTGGCGCGTGCTGCGGTGCGGTGGCGAGTCACATACACGAGATGGCGCGGGCGCTCGGGAAATTACCGGCGGACAGTCGCGTCTGGAAAAAGGAGGTGGGCAAACCTATGTCGGCGTATGAGTACTACGGGCATGGGCAGATGGCCGAGGCGAAAAGTTAGAGACGCTGCCCAAAACACTTCTGCGGCTAAGGCCTGCCTTTACGCACCAAGCATTTATCGCAGCCCTGGAGGGCGCCGCGCCCGTACATGAATTCAGTAAGGTCCCGGGACCACGCTTCGAACGGGCCAGCAGCGGCCACCCGTTCTAATTGCGATAAGCCTAAACACCGGGCGCACGGTAATTGTCATCACGTGTTCAAACAATTGTCACTTTTTTGTAAACGAAAATGAGGGCTTAGCGATGCTCGTAGGCGGGAGTATCGGGGTTGGGCGGAGCGTAATCCTGTCCATAGAGATTCTTGTGGGGCTGCGGAATACCAGGGACTGGGAGACGCAGCACGCCGAGAGTGGAAGTGTTATCGGAAATCGTTACATCTCGAGTTAATTCCCGCAACTTTTCGGGCGGAGATCCTTCGTACCAGATTCTTCGCGTGTATCGGCCGGGCGGCACGTTTGGAATCAGGATCTGACCGCGCTGGTCGGAAATGCCATAAAAAGGCGTGTCCAGCACAACCACCACCGCACTCATTTCAGGATGAATGTTGCAGAAGATGTAGGAAATCCCTGGCTTGTCGAAGTGCACGTCGCGTGTGCTTCCGGTTTCGTACAGTCCCAGATCGAAGCGTTTGCCTTCGAAAAGTGAAAACACATTGTGAAAGAACGGATCGCGGTTCGGAAAGGCGACGACCGAGCCAACCGGGATCACCAACAGGTGAGGTTCGAAACTCTTGTTCTTCTGCATCAGCCGCAGGTGCTCCGCGGGCTTGGGTTTCACGGGATCTGCGTCCGGTGAGAGCCAAAGAACGATGTTGTGCGCATCTGTTGACGACTTTGCTTTTGAATCGCTGGCCAGAGTCACGCGCGCTGTCAAGGTAATCTGCTGGCCAGCCGACAGGGTGGAAAACAGGAGCAGCACGCAACATCCCGGGATAATGCGGTTCATCTTCAGAAAAGGATCCCCATCATCAAATTGACCTGATCTGCGGTCGGACTTTCAGCAGAAATATCGAAGGTTCTCAGGTGGCGGTACTCTGCAGAAAGAAGCAGATCAGAACGCGGGCGGTAGATGAAGTTTACAAAGGAGCTGCGGTTCTGCAACAGAAAGGGATCGAAGTAGCTTTGGGGATTCGGGAATGCCCGCACATCGGCCGCGAAGGGATTGTCGAGGCCAAAGGCGCCGTTGAATTCCAATTTCTCCGATGCCCGCCACTTGAGTTGCGACCATCCACCCACCGCGTTGATCGGGCGAACTGCCAGTGGCGGTAGGAGAGCACTGAACTGAACACTGCGTCCCAAAGCTGCGCCGAAACCACCCAAGGCCAGGCCGCGATAAAATTCGCCGGAAAGACTCAGGCGTGAGTTGAAAGGAATTTCCCAATCGGCCATTCCTGCCCAGCCATTCACATATTGGCGAAAGCCCCAGCTCTGGCGACTGTAGTAAGCGGCGGTGCCAATCGTCATTGGTCGTCCGAAGAGCGGACGAGTCCACGCTGCTCTGACTGCATATGCAGGCTGGCCTGAGGCCTCGCCTGCCTGTGCGTCGCGATCATAGTCTCTGGACGGCGGCTGACCGACGAGATTATCCAGAATTCCGCCCTGCAACAAAAAGCTCTGATTTTCGGAAACCGTGAACCGATGTTCCAAGCGAACCTGCGGAATCCATCCCCACAAATTCCCGGCATAGGCGAATGCGGGTACGGCCAGGGACGCAAATGAGGTAGGCGAAAGCGGAGAAACGAACACGTTTTCCTGGCCGGCGACGAGCGATGATTTTTCCCAATCCAGACGCACACTGCCGGTTCGCAAGCGGACGAATCCGTAATTCACTCCGTTTTGCACATTCGGAAAACCGCCGGCAAAATCTACCTGCAAACTTCCTGAAGTCCTTGCGCCCAGCAAATGCGGACCGAATACCTCCAGGCCTATTTCCGATTGCCGGAGGCTGGCGCCCAGAGTTGTTGGCTTTGACGCCGATGGTATGACCCAGGTTGGAAAATCCTGGTTCTCAACTATTCCGTGGTTGCTGAATACATTCAGCAGGACCAGGCCGGAAAGCCGCATCCGGTATTTCGAGGCGCTCTCCACTTTCGCCTGGTACTGGTCGTTGATCTTGCTGTTGATCAGCTGCGAGGACTCTTCCAGAGCGTCGACCCGGTTCTCCAGGGTTCCGGTGGTTGGTTGCGTCTCGGTAGGGGCTTCAGAAGATGACTGGGCTCGAGAGGCTTGCAACGCCTTGCGCAGTTCAGCGGTCTCGGCGCGGTATTGGTCGGCTTCGCTGCGCAACTGCATTACAGCCGAGCGCAACTCCCGTACCTGCTCCTGAAGCTGCTGAACGGCAGTGCTTATGGAAGCATCGTTGGCCGCCGCGGAATTTTCCTGCGGCCAAATGGGAGCGGTCACAAACAGCAGAAGTGACGCCGTGAAGGCGGACTTTTGGATCGAACGAGAGAAACCATTTCCCTGCCTCACAATTCGCCTCCAAAGAAGACCTTGGGGATTTTCATTGCTCAGTCGCGAAAATCAGCGACAGCGCTGATTGGCAATCCTACTCCGATCGCGCCTTTTCCGGTTGAGTGAACGATGGCAGATCCGCCCTGCCTTTGTGCTGGCTGGCTGGAGATTTCGGGGAGCAGCCGGTTGGCAGCAGCATCCGAAATATCGTGCCCTGCGCCGATGTTTTTTCGATGTTAATTTCGCCCCTGTGATCTTGAACGATTTTCTGCACCACCGTAAGCCCGAGTCCGGTACCGTTTTCCTTGCCGTAACTGACAAAGGGTTCGAACAGTTCCCTTCGGATAGAGTCGGGTACTCCGTGGCCATTATCCGAGAAGCGAATATCGACCGCTCCTGGAATCGAACGCAGCACAATTTCGATCCTACCGTTGTCGGGTGCGACCGATTCACAGGCGTTCAAGAGGAGGTTGTAAAAAGCGCGTTCCAGCTTCTTGGAATCGAACCAGCCGCTGGCATCGCCTTCCTGGCGAATCGCGATTGCGATCTGATGGAATTCCGGATGGCTGCGGATCGTCTGTACCACGTGCTCAATGGAGGTCCGCAGATCGCTGTACGCGGGGCGTAAAGATTCGCGCGTGCGCGAGAATTCGAGGAGCGAGTCCAGGAGATCGGTCATTTGATTTACCGCGACCCGGACTTCCTGGTAAAGCTCCTCCCGCTGTTCAGATGAGAGACGACTCTCGCAGAGGAACTCGGCATTGGCGACGATGGCCGCGAGTGCATGTCTCAGGTCGTGGGAGATTGAGCTGGCCATGCGGCCAATCGTCGCCAGGCGCTCCGCTTCGAGCAGTTCCCGCTGCGTATTCAGGAGGCTGTCTCGCATTCGCTGAAAAGCCGCCGTTAGCTCAGACACTTCGTCACTGCAGCGGACTTCCAGAGAGTATGTGAAATCGCCCTTTTCCAAGGCCCGGACACCATTGACAAGGCTCCCCAAGGGACGCGTGAAGGTATCGGAGATCACAAATACCAGAGCACTGCCCCCAAGCACGGCGACCAGCCCGAGAGCCAGCAAGAGACGGTTCAGGCTTTCGAGGAATCCTGTGGCTTCGTCGTAAGACTTGAAAACGCTCAATTGCACAGGAGGGTTCCTGTCCGGCGCCAATTGAACGGAGCGGAGCAGGTAGCGTTCATTGCCGAGCTGGATTTCCTCTGGTTCGGAGCTCCCTTTTTCTAGAACACCCGGCGCAGCGGCCAGTTCGGATTTCTGAGCTGGCGCCAGTGTGCTCCTTACGACGCGATCCCCGTAATAAAAAGCAACCTGACTGGTGGCGATGCGGCTGACCTGTGAGGCAACTTTCTCGTCGATTTCGTAACCGATTGCCAGGAATCCCAGCAGGCGGTTTTGCGCCGGAGCACCGAAGTAGATGGGCCGGCGAAAAACTTCATACAGCTGCTGACTGCCCAACCACCAGTGCGCGGGCGAATCTTCATTCAGAGTGCTGGTGAAAGCTTGTTGGGCCGTCTCGCGAGAGAGCCCGGGTGAGGACGTGCGCAGAGCCACCACGCGGCCGGTGCGGTCGGCGAGCAGAAACAGATCGCTTCCCGCGAGGCGCCAGAGATCGCGAGATGCATCCTGAATTGTGGCTTCGTGCTGGGTGGTCATTAACGCCCGCAAATTTGGCAGATCAGCCAGCAAATCGGCGGCGTGAGTCAAGGTGAGCTCGCGTGCGCGCTGGAAGTTGCGGAAGGTGGCAACCGAGCTCTGCAAATCTGCAAAGATTTCTTTCCGCACCTGCCGCTGAATGCTGTGGCGAACGAGCAGCAAGCTAGTGGAAGTGAGGCTGGCCGAGATCAGGAGCATGGAGAGCTGAAACTTGGTGCGCATCCGAAGTTTCATAATCTCTGCCTCACGCCCTGATTCCGGTAGAATCGCGGGGTGTCAACGGACAAACTTGTAACCCACACCGTGAACCGTCCGGAAGTGCACTGGGTTGGCAGGGTCTCGCTCCAGCTTCTGGCGCAACTTCAAGATGTGGTTGTCCACGGTGCGCGTGGAAGGATAGTTCTGGTAACCCCAAACCTCGTTCAGCAACTGATCGCGGGAGATCACCCGCTCCGCATTTTGCAGCATGAATTTCAGGGTCTTGAATTCCTGAGCAGTCAAAGTAATTGGCTGGCCCTCGCGCGTCACCTCCATTTTTGTGAAGTCGACGGTAATGGCACCGAAAGCAGCCACGTCACCGGTGGCAGTTCTGGCGGTACGCCGCAGGGCAGCTCGTACGCGAGCCAGCAGTTCTCTGGGACTGAATGGCTTGGTGACGTAATCATCGGCGCCAAGCTCCAGCAGCAGCACCTTGTCAGACACATCACTGGCAGCGCTCAGGACGATAATCGGCACATTCGGCGCTTGTTGTTTGATTTCGCGACACACCTCGCGTCCGGGAATATTCGGCAGGCGCAGGTCAAGCACGATAGCCGCCGGTGGCGCCGCACGAAAAGCTTCCAGGGCGGACTTGCCCTCTGCGCTGATCTCCACAGCAAATCCTTCCGCCTCAAACAGCCGCCGCAGCGCCTTTTGCACGGCACGATCATCTTCCACAACCAGAATTCGTTCCATAGAACCGCTGCTGGGGCGGGGAAAAACCAGTGGCGAGGCCGCTCCCAGACGTTCAGCGCTCCAATTTCGATTTTCCTCTAGCCTCGTCATTTTCTGTCGGGGACTGCTAAAGTGACCCGCTCAAGCTTACTACCAATTCGTGCGGCTACCCGCAGGCGGACTGCAATGTTGACAATCTTTTTACAAGTTACAGAACCGCTATCTGATACAAACTAAAGTGGTTGACTGAAATAATTAGCTCCAGCAAGGGTGCTGATATAACATGTCTACGTAAGTTGCTGCTGGTTGTGTAATCCGCAAACTAAGGTCGTATGATGGTTCCCCAGGGCTCTTTCCTCGAGCGATCGCTGCAGACTACGGCCGCAAAGTACCTGCTCGCGGTGCTGGCAACAACGCTAGCGCTTTTTGTACGGGCCTTGTTGAATCCCCTGCTCGGCGCTTATCTCCCCTACATTACGTTTTTCCCTGCGGTCGCATTCTGCGCATGGTATTGCGGGATCCTGCCTTCTACTTTGGCGTCAATTCTGGCTCTGTTGGCAGCACAGTACTGGTTTGTACCGCCAATGCACTCCTTGCGAGTTTCGGGAACGGAACAATTTGTTGGCATTCTTGCTTTCTTGTTTGTTTCGGGGATCCTGATCACCATCTCCGAAGTTCACCGCCGTCGCGAGCATGCTCTGCGCATCGCCCGCGGCGAGCTTGAGATCCAGGTCGAGCAACGTACTGTCGAACTCAATGCCGCTAATCAGAGCCTGCGCGACCTTACATCGCGGCTGCTCCAGCTGCAGGACGATGAAAGACGGCGGATCGCACGCGAATTGCACGACAGCGTCGGTCAGATGCTGGTGGCGCTCAACATGAATTTGTCCGCTCTGGGCTCAGACATTGAGCGGCTGGCCAGGACGGCCGGCACGGTAAAGGACAGCACCTTGCTCGTCGAGAATCTCACTAGCGAGATTCGCACCATTTCCCATCTGCTTCATCCGCCTTTGCTGGACGAGGCCGGCCTGGCATCCGCCCTGCGCTGGTACGTGGATGGATTTGCCGACCGCAGCAAGATCAAAGTGGATTTGGAGATTCCTGCGGACATTGGCCGCTTCTCACGCGAACTGGAAACCGCAATTTTCCGGGTGGTGCAGGAGTGCCTAACGAATATTCACCGTCACTCCGACAGTCCCTCGGCCAAGATTCGAATTACCTGTTCTGCGAATGATATTTGCGTCGAAGTGAAAGATCGCGGTAGAGGGATCGCCCCCGAGAAGAAGATTGCTATGGAATCGGGGGGAACGCCAGGCGTTGGCGTGCGGGGAATGCGTGAGAGATTGCGTCAGTTAGGTGGCCAACTCGACATCAATTCTGACGGCGATGGCACAACCGTCGTGGCTCAACTTCCAATCAGCAGCAACTCGTCATCGGCCGCCGCCTGACTTCATAACTCCGAATTCAGTTATTCCGCGATAAACAGATTCTCAGCGAAGGGCCATTCATGGTCAATCCACTGCGCTTTGCAATGAAATCCTGCAGCCCTCGCGACCTGAAACGGTTCGCCGGGAGCGTATTTGTGGCTACTCTCGGTCCAGATGGTTTCTCCCTCCTCTAGATCGATAGCCAGGCCCGCTCGTTGTATGGTCACGCGCTGCATTCGCTGCGATTGCAAGTGCATCTCTACGCGGCGGGCTTCTTGGTCATAGCGGGCAATGTGCCGGAAATCAGAGAGCATGAAATCTGCTTCAAGTTCGCGATTGATGCGAGCCAGAATATTCAAATTAAAGCCTGCCGTGACTCCGAGTGGATCGTCATAGGCGCTGAGCAGTTGGGGAATCGGCTTCTCGAGATCAGTTCCGAGCAGCAGGGAATCTCCGGGCTGTAAGATTTGCCGTACTTCTGTGAGGAATTTTGCAGCGGCGGGACGGTCGAAATTCCCAATTGTGCTGCCCAGAAACAGCACAAGCAAATTTTGACCATCGCGACGCCGCGCGGCCACCTCCAGAAGTCCATCAAGGTATTCGCGCTCGAATCCGACGATGCTCATGGCATCGATGTCGCCCAGTTCACGCTCGCACATGGCCAGCGCAGTGCGCGAGATTTCAATCGGAAAATACGATGTGTGCTGTTGCCGGCAGAGTGCCTTGAGAATCCAGCGCGTCTTTTTTGCACTCCCGCTTCCCAACTCGGCGACAGCGACGGGCCCCGGGAGCTGGTCGACAATTTCCTGCGCGTAGCGTCTCAGCAGGCGCTGGTCTGCCCGCGTCAAACCGTATTCGGGGAGGACGCTGATGACCTCAAATAGCGCTGAACCAACCTCGTCGTACAAGTACTTGGAAGGCAGCTCTCTTTGCGGAGTTTTTGTCAGGCCCGCGCGGACCTCGGAGGCAAATTCGCACCTGGGATCGGCACTGATGGCGTGAGTCAGCATGAATTTTGCTTTGGTCTTCATCTCAGTTGCTCACGCAATCTCAGTTGCTCACGCAGCGGAATCCCGCATAGACGTATTGATAGTGCGCCTGAAACCAGTTTCGGAAAGAACGGCGGAGCATACAGGCGGCAGTGCGGGCAGAGCCTCCCTTCATCACGTAGTGCTTGCCATCGAAGAAATTCGCCGAGTAACCAGGATAGAACGAGAATTGTTGGAAGCCCGGAAAGGGTGCAAAAACTGTCGACGTCCACTCCCAGCCGTTGCCAAGCAGATCGTCCACGCCGAGAGAGCTCTGTCCGTCCGGGGACGCGTCGACCGCAACCGCATCCCAGCTTTGAAAATCGAAGTTGCCGAATTTTGGTTGCGGAGCGTCATTGCCCCAGGGATACAGTTTTACCGAGTTCGCAGAGGGGCCGTATGCGGCCCTGTGCCACTGCGCTTCGGTCGGCAGCGACTTCCCTGCCCAGCGCGCGTACGCGCTCGCTTCCGCGTGACTTACATATGCCGGCCAGTTCCGCAGTAATTGGATCTCGTGGAACATGGTCCGGTAATGCCACTGGCCGTTTACCAGCTTCCAAAAAACCGGATGGGAAATGTCGTGCTGCATGCGCCAGTTCCAATCTTCTTCGCGCCAGTAATCAGGCTGCTCATAACCGCCTGCCGACATAAATTCCAAATACTGCGAGTTGGTGACCTTGTATTTGTCGATTGCGAAAGCAGGAACGTCGACTTCGTGTGCCTCATACTCGTTGTCCCATCCGAACTGGTCTTCTTCGCGACGGGAGAGTCCCAATCTGGCAGGACCAGCGGGGATCTCAATCATGGCGGGCTGAACGGGTGTGTCGGCAACTCGCACAGCGGGAGGAACGGAAACCTTCTGCTCCAGCGGCAACTGGTGAAACATGTAGGCCAACGTCTCGGCATGCATCAGACGATGCTCGATTGCTACGTTGAGCAGCATCTCAGACGAAAACTCCCGGGAAGAATGCGCGGAAGCAGTTGCCTGCTCAAGGACATCATCGAGATTCTGGCGGATGCGGCGCGCGTAGTCGCGCACTTTGTCTAAGGGAGGCCAATCACCAGGCACGTCTGTGGGCAGTCCTCCGCCAACCGGGTCTATGCCGAAAGCAAATAATTGATCAAATTCAGGATGGAAAGTGGGAAGGTCGAAGATTCTGTCGCGCAGCAGGTTCCAGTCGAAGGATTCGAGATGGCCCATATAAAAGACGATGCGATGTCGTTCCGGTATCGGCCTCTCATACAGGAAAGCGGGCTTGACAACGTCAAAGAGCTGATCGGTAACCTGACGGGCGCTGTGTACACGATCACGCAGCACGCGGCTTTGAACGTGGTTTTCCGTCGCGAGCATTGGACCTCCTGGGTCATTCTTGGGCGACAGACGGGTATGACTCGTCTTAAGATGCTCAAACCGCAAAAAGGTTACGAAATTCTGGGCCGCAGATTAAGGTTACCCTGCGTGAGAGATGCTTAAAACAGGCCCCGGATTGCCCTTGGCTTTATCACCGCCTTAACTTGCATTTTCTTTCACATGCTCTGCCGTCGCGGCTTCCTGTCTTCTCCGATGCGATATCATCTTTCTCAGCCAGCGGCCGACACTTTTCATGTCCCCACGTAAAAAGGCACAGATCGCATTTGCCTCTGCCGTGACTCTGCTTGCCTTGAGCGGAGTGGCGGCCTACGTGTCAATCGTCCGGCTCCTGGAAAGCGAAGAGCTAGTTATACATACGCTGCGGGTTCAATCCGCATTGGGAGACTTCACGAATGCGATCGCGAGAGTCGGGCGTGTAGCCACCGCTTATGTCGCGACCGGGAAAGAAGAAATCCTCGAGGACTTCCAGCCGTACCTGGATGAGGTTCCGGCAACGATGGAGCATCTTCGAGACCTCACGAGAGACAATCCCAGCCAGCAAGCCCTGTGTGAGCGACTGCAAAAAGCCACGGAACAAAGAATGCTTCTGTTTCAGCGTTCGATTGAGCTGAAGAAGAAATACCCCAACGACGAAACCGCTCAGGTCCGCATACGTCAACAGACAGCTCCGTTTTCGTCGATCACGACCGAGACCACGGCACAGATGCGCGAGGCCGAGGACGCTTTGCTCGATGTGCAGCAAAAGGCGTCCGCCCACAGGTTGAAGCTGACGATTCTGATCCTGGGTTTCACATTCGTGATTGCGCTGGCGCTCTTCTCTATCAACTACCGATTGCTCTCGACTGAACTAAAGGCACGGGAGCGGGCAGAACACGCGTCGCGGGCGCTGAGCGCTCACCTAATGCGGTTGCAGGATGAAGAACGGCGGAAATTTTCCCGCGAGCTGCACGACAGCCTGGGGCAATACCTGGCGGGATTGAAAATGAGCTTCAGTATGCTGGCGTCGAATCACGCCGACGACTCCCGTTATTTCGAGTGTATGCAACTGCTGGAACAATGCATTGCGGAAACGCGAACCATTTCCCATTTGTTGCACCCACCGATGCTCGATGTTGCCGGGCTCGCGATCACAGCCAAGTGGTTTGTGGAGGGATTTTCGCAGCGAAGTGGGATTGAGGTGAAAACCGATCTCGCTGAAACTCCCGGCCGTCTGCCTGCCAACGTTGAGTTGGTGCTCTTTCGTGTGTTGCAGGAGAGCCTGACGAACATCCATCGTCATTCCAAAAGCACCAGGGCTGAAGTCGCGCTGAAACTCGTGGTGGGGAATGCCGTGCTTTCAATCCGAGACTTTGGGAGCGGGGTGCCGCCCGAGGTGCTTGAGCGCTTCCACACGGACGATGCCAGCGGCGTGGGTCTGGCAGGAATGCGGGAGCGCGTACGAGAACTTGCCGGGCAGTTTGAAATCGGCTCAGATTCAAGCGGAACAACGGTTCGGGTCTCAATACCGCTGCCGGCTGCGGCAGTGGCCGTCGACGCCAGCGCCGCGGACTGATTGAAACAGAACGAAATGAAAAATTCCTCAGACGGCAGCTTTTCTGCATCTGAACTACGCAAGCTTCGTAGTCTCAAGGACCCGCACGGCATTCAGAGGTTTCTCGATGACATGCCTTATCATCTTGCGGACACCTCGTGGTCTCCACGCATAGTGCTGCGAGAAAACATCTCGCATTGCCTGGAAGCAGCCATATTCGCCGCATCGGCGCTGCGCGCCAATGGCTTTCCGCCGCTGATTCTGGATTTCGAAGCCGAGCGTGATACAGACCACGTGGTGGCCATCTATCGTTTGCACGGGCACTGGGGAGCGATTGCCAAGTCCAATTTCGCCGGCTGCCGCTATCGAGAACCTGTGTACCGGTCCTTGCGCGAACTGGCCATGAGCTACTTCAATCTGTATTGCAATCTGCGCCGGGAGCGCACATTGCGTACGTTTTCCCGTCCAGTAAATCTGGCCCGTTTCGATTACAGGCATTGGATGACCACGGAAGAGCCGCTCTGGTTCGTGGTGGACTATTTGTTTGGGATCCATCACTACAAGCTCCTGCCGCGCCACATGGCCAAGCGCCTGCATCGGGTAGATGAACGATTGTTTCGCGCGGAGTGCCTGGGGAGGGCAGTGAAGTAAGCTTGTGCCCTCCACGTTGATGCCCGCGCTGAAAAGGACATCCTGCGCGAACTCTCCCGACTTTAGCTGCGTAGCTATCGGTATGAGACTACGATGCGTCGGCGGCTTCGTTTCTCTCCTTGTGTTGCTTTGCAGCCTCTCTGCCCAAGATAGGAAGGAGAACCCGCAGCCCCAGCAAGCAGAACTCACGGAAGACCAAATCCGAGAACTGATCCGCCAGGCCGCCGACAAGGATATCGAGAACATAAGCGCCAGCGGGAATACACCTATGTGCAGCGCGAGAACCAGCACAAGCTGGATGGGAACAGAGAGAGGTAAAGTCCACCCAATCACGAACGCGCGAAGTCATGATCATTTATGGCGAGCACGTGGAGCACTGATTGCAAAGGATGACAAGGCGCTTTCGCAAAAGGATGCTGCCTCATTAATAAACGCCAAGAACGAGAGCGAAGGTGAGGGCAGCAAGCGGCTGGAAAAAGAGAAGAAGGACCAAGAAGAAGGACGCGCGTTCGTGCGCGAAATCGCCGACGCATACAACTTTCATTTTGTTGGCGAGGAAAAGCTCGACGCACATGACACTTATGTGATCGATGCCGCTCCCCGTCCGGGCTACCAGCCGCGGCTGAAGGATGCCAGATTTCTGCCCAAATTCCGCTTTCGCGCATGGGTGGATAAAGCGGAAATGCAGTGGGTCAAGCTGGATATTCATTGCGTTGATACAGTGTCAATCGGGCTGTTCTTGGCGCGCATTCATAAGGGATCTCATTTCGAACTTGAGCAAACGCGGATCAATGACGAAGTCTGGCTGCCCAAACACGTGTTGCTGAACCTGGATGCAAGGATTGCGTTACTCAAAGGACTGAACATGTCACTGGAAATCACCTTTCGTGATTACAAGAAATTTCGAGCTGACAGCAAGATCATGGGGGTCGGACGGATACTCGAATAGAAACGATGATGTGCGGAGTAAGAGTAACTCCGAAGTGCGCAGAATAGGCGAACAGAGCAGATCTTTAAGCGCCGAAGCGATTGCCCGCATCGCTGAAGCGCGGGTTGTGGCAAAATCACGGAATGAGGGACGCAGCTCAGCCAAGGGACAGCCAGCCTAGAGATTGCAGCAACGAAGGTAACGCCCGAGGCCGATTGCGATACTTCAAAGAGATCCTAAAGAAGAGACTGCCTGAGAGTTTGCTTTCCGAAATACGGGAATACCGCAAGAATCCGCGAAATGAACGGGCTACGTACCTTCGCCTGAGGATATGGAACGGCTTAGGTTTCAGGGCCATGGGACGACTGCGGGTTCCGAGCGCAAGCCGCTCATTGCTTTTTGTCTGCTTCGGCAACATAATCCGAAGTCCGATGTGTGAAGCCCTCGTCAAGCGGGCGCTTGCAGGACAACCGCGATCCGACATCACAGTTACCTCTGCCGGCATACATGCGATTCCCGGCAGACAAGCGCATCCATGGGCGATTAGCGCAGCATCTGAAATGGGCATCGATTTGAGCCATCACGAGGCTCGTTTGCTTACCGCTGAGATGGTGGCTCATGCAGATGCCATTCTGGCGATGGATTGCCGGAACGTGGTTGAGCTTGTAAGTCAATTTCCTAGCGCCAAACGGAAGGTCTACATGCTCGGCGCTTATGCCGAAAATGGGCGCAGATCCGTGGAGATTGAAGATCCTTATTATGGCCATGAGGCGGGAACGCGGCAGTGCTACGAAACGTTACAGCTTTGCATTAATAAGTTAATTCCACCGCTTGCAGGTTTTTCCCGGTAGCGCAAACTGCGCGTTCGCTGATGTGTAATACGCAAAAATTGCAACTGTGCAGGATTTTGCACTTAGGCAATTCTTCCCGATAAAAATACAGAAAAGACGTCGGTACTCACAATATAATACCTGCAACTCGGGTATCGCAGTAGGCACGAGACCAAGGGGCGAACGTGTCGTGGACTAGGCTGCGAAGGGCACTGGTATGGAGTAAGGTCAGCACTACCCTAAATGGTGAGCTTGATATTCCTGAGCCACCATCAGCCGCGCTTACAACACAGGTTGCGGCCGATCTCACCCACAAGTTCGTCTTCATTTGCGGCTTGCACCGAAGTGGCACTTCTCCACTGTTCCGAATTCTACGCGACCACCCAGAAATAAGCGGCTTCCGTGAGACGAATGTGTTCGAGGATGAAGGTCAGCACCTGCAAACAGTGATGCCGACAGCTAGGGAGTATGGCGGCTTCGGTCGCTTTGGATGGTGCCCTGAGGCTCATCTCACAGAGAACTCCCAACTCATCACAAGAGAGAACAGAGAGAGACTTTTCGAGGAGTGGTCAAAACATTGGGATCTGGCCAAAAGTTGCCTACTGGAGAAGTCACCGCCAAACCTGATTCGCGGGCGTTTCCTGCAGGCTATGTTTCCGAACAGCTACTTCATTGTGATAACTCGTCATCCGATCGCGGTATCGCTTGCGACCTGGAAATGGGCCCGCATCAGTCTGGAAGGTTTGTTTCAACATTGGCTACATTGTCATCGCCTGTCTGAAATGGACCGCGGCTTCCTGCAGCGGGTATTGGTAGTCAAGTACGAGGAACTCATCAACAACACGCAGACAACAGTGGATCTGATTTACCGCTTTTTATCCGTGTGCCCGCAGCCATGTCCTTCGCTAAACCGTGATGGCAATGCGAGATATTTTGCGATCTGGCGAGAACTGTCACAAATGCGGCTGGCTGTCTTGAAGAATCACTTGGTTGCGAAGTACGAAACTGATTTCCGTCATTACGGTTACAGTCTTGTGGACTTGGACGCAACCGTGACACAAGATTCTATGCCGAGCCAGATCCTGGGGTTACACGAATCAGCCTTTCGCCTCTGAAGCACGCTCTGGGTCCATTACGGAGCTGCCGTTCCTGCTTTGACCTGCTAAGCGACAGCCGGGAAAATACCAAAAACAGTATTCATACCGTATGGCTCAAGATTAAATTCCTTAAGGCATCGGTTTTCCACCAGGTCAAAAAGGGCAATATGAGTTGGCTTAACCACGGTGCCCTCATGCAGGATAGTCTTGACCCAGCGAACGTTCTCGCGAAACGCAGTTTTTCGGATCCGTGTGAATCCTACCCAGATCTTGCGGTCATCGACGGGCAGCAACCCGCGGCACCAGGCGGGTAAGACTTGCCGGTCGCGATCTTGAATTGCCCTGAGATCAACGACTTCCTGTTTTTGCAAAGTATGACGATTTACGATGACGATCTTGCCATCGACGGTGGTAAAGAAGATCCGATCACCTCGCAACAACCCATCGTGCGGCTTTTCAAGCCCGATAGCAATGCGCTTTCGGGAGTCATTCAAGCAAATGGCATCACGCTGATTAAAGCGGGTTACCCAAAGCTCGTTATTCAACTGGAAGGTGAAATTGGGATGCGACATGTGCGGTTTTGTAGTCTCGACTTTCCGATAGTCGACGTCGCGCGAAAATCGCGTCCAGGCATCTTCCTCAAAAGCGCTCCACTCTTCCAACACCTGACCTGCAGTCGTGATCTTCACTACCATGTCCAGTCCCGTACTAACGACCAGGAGATTGCCGTCCGAAGCGGGGGTCACGTGGTGGACATCGTTGAAACAGGGGAGGGAAACATATCCAATTTGCTTGAATTCGGGAACCCGATAGATGAGCACTTCAGTGGTGGTGCAGGTGTAGAGGGTGTTACCGACCAACTCTCCGCTATGGAAGTTGATTGAAGCTTCATCGCTGGCTCGAGCCTCTTTCGGGCTCTTGTACTCGACGCAAACTCGCGCAGAATCTAGATCGGTATCAACTTCGAGGATGATAGCTGCTTCATACCACCGCCAGAATTCTTGTTCCTTTAATCCGGGGTTGCGTTGTCTCCCGCCAAGAACATAAAGTTTGGGCATCGATTCCAGTCTCTGATGACCGCAGCTGAATGGGGTGTTTGAACTACAGTGGGCATTATCATATACGAAAGGATCTGAGACGGCGGAGCAGCCTAAAACGCACTGTTGACGCGCAACTCCAGGCACAGTCCCGGTTGGAACTGCCGCTCAACGCACTCTGTTATCATGATGCGATCGTCAACCGCGCCTCGCGATTATGCTTGGGACCAGCGATATTTCTGTCGTCGTATCCTATTACAATCGCGAGCAATACATCGACGAAACGGTGCAGTCCGTTCTGGCGCAAACGCTTAAGCCGCTCGAAATTCTCATCATCAATGATTGCTCACGAGAGTCTTCCCGCAGATATTTGGATCGCTACAGCAACGTTGGCCAGATCATCGATTTGCCCGTGAACGTTGGTCTGGCCGCAGCCCGGAATGAAGGTATGCGCCGTGCTCGTGGGCGATTTATCGCTTTTCTGGACGATGATGACGTCTGGTTACCCAAAAGACTGGAAGTTCAACGCAGGTACATGGAAGAACACCCTGCTTGCCATGTTGTCCATAGCGCCGTATGGGCATTCTTTTCAAACAAGGCGGACGAACTGTGGAAGTTTTTTGGCCCACAGCCGCTCACGCTCGCAGAGGCACTGACTCATGATATTTGGGTGATTCCTTCGACGCTGCTGATACGCACGGAAGCAATGCGGGCTATGGGAGGGTTCGACCCGCGCCTTCGACAAAATGAGGACGGCGACTTTGTAATCCGATGCTGCGTCGCCGGTTACAGCATTGAAGGTATCAGTGAGCCATTGGCACGACTGCGCCGGGAACAGCACGCCCGCTTGACCAGGCGCCACGTGCGAATGTATTTCACGCACATGAGGCTGTGTTGGAAACACAGAAAGCTCTATTACCAAGTTTACGGCTTGCGCGGAATCCTGAGTTTTCTTTTGGCGAGCCTACATCTCGCAACTAGGGAGACGCGCTATATAGACGGGGTGGTGCGGCTGCTGCTGCGGCTTGTAAAGGTGAAATGGAAGGTCAGAGCGCAATACTCTGAACCTATGTTGAGAGCCAAGCGAGCCGACGTTGGCGAGCCGGGCAGCTAATCTTCTCGGAGCACTGAGAACAATCATGCAGAAATACGTTCTTGGCATAGATGTGGGCACTGGCGGCACCCGCGCCGTGATCATGGCTGAGGACGGCGGCATCGTGGGTTCCGCAACTGAAGAGCACGAGCCTTTCGCTTCGCCAAAAATCGGCTGGGCGGAGCAGCGGCCCGAAGACTGGTGGCGAGCTGCCGGAGTTGCGGTGCGCAAGGCCTTGGCGGCGGGCAAGCTGAAAGGCGAGCAGGTTGCCTGCGTTGGATTCTCCGGACAAATGCACGGGGCGGTAATGCTGGACAGTTCCGGCGAGCCCGTACGGCCCGCGCTGATCTGGTGTGATGTACGTACTGAGCGACAGTGCCAGGAGATCAACGAGCGCATTGGAGCGAAACGGCTCATCGAACTTACGTGCAATCCTGCGCTGCCAAATTTCACACTGACCAAGTTCTTATGGATTCGCGAAAACGAACCTGACAATTGGAATCGTGTTCGATCAGTGATGCTTCCCAAAGACTACGTGCGCTTTCGGCTCACTGGTGAGCGAGCCACCGATGTGGCTGACGCCTCCGGCACTCTCATGTTGGACGTCGCAAAGCGGCAATGGTCAAGCGAGGTCCTGAAAACGTTGGAAATTGATCCTTCCCTGCTGCCAGCATTGTATGAATCGCCGGCGATCTGCGGTGCGGTCTCTTCAGCGGGAAGCGAAGCGACTGGCCTATTGAAGGGAACGCCAGTCGTCGCCGGCGCGGGCGACCAGGCGGCAGGGGCAACGGGCATGGGCATTGTTGCTCCCGGTGCTGTGAGCGCTACGATCGGAACATCGGGGGTGGTTTTCGCGGCTACGGATCGTCCCGCTCTCGATGAACAAGGACGGTTGCATACCTTCTGTCATGCTGTTCCTGGGCGCTGGCACGTAATGGGTGTAACTCAGGCCGCGGGACTCTCTCTGCGATGGTTCCGCGATCAGTTTGGCATCGGCAACAATGCGAATGATGGCGGCGATCCGTATGAGCGGCTCACCGCTGAGGCTGCTGGGGTTCCCGCTGGTTCTGATGGCCTCCTGTGGGCGCCGTATCTGATGGGCGAGCGCACACCACATCTGGATCCGAATGCGCGCGGAGCCCTCGTTGGACTGACGGCGTCTCATACTCGTGGCCATGTGATTAGGGCCATTCTTGAGGGTGTGGCTTTCAGCTTGAAGGATACCTTCTCGATCTTCACAGAAATGAATGTCCCGGTAAAAGAGATTCGGCTCGGCGGAGGAGGGTCGAGATCGCCTCTTTGGCGGCAGATTCAAGCTGATGTGTACGGACACGAAGTTGAAATTGTGGAAGCCGAGGAAGGAGCCGCATACGGAGCCGCCATTCTCGCCGGAGTGGGGGCGAAGATCTGGCAGTCCGCGGATGCCGCATGTGACTCAGTCATACGGGTGCCGGAACGGCTGCGCCCAGCAGAAAAGAATGCGGCGACTATGCACGCCAGTTATGCCGCGTACCAGCGAATTTATCCGGCGCTGAAATCCGTTTTCCCTTAGATCTGTACGAGCTACAAAGTTGCGGAGATCAGCGATCATCCTAGTAATGGCGGAGAGGAGGGATTCTATTTGACACTTTCTTTGTCCCCATATCTAAGCATATTCACTCTCCAAAACATTACGTGACCTTCCGTAATCGTTTCAGCGCGCTGCCTAGGAATGCCAGCCTTGGTACGACAATATTTTCAGAACAGCCTTGTGTTATGGCGGGTGATTGTTCTGACACGACGGCTCTTTTCGAACCAATTTGAGATTAGGAGTTCCCGAACACACTATCAATCTTCCGCATGATTCGCTCAGCCCACTGGACGGCGCTGGCAACCAGGGCTTCGGTGCGTGGACTTGGGTTGCTATGCAGTTGCTAGTGAATCTTCCTGTCAATCTGGACTCGCAGGTCAAACCAAAGGTCGTAGGGCATTGAAAGAAAAGTCTGAACAATTACGTGGTCAAATTGGTGGCCTGACCACTTTTCAATCTCCTGACGAGCCACACCTACGGTCTGAGCTGGGCGATAAGGGTAGTCAGAGGTTATTGCACCTAGCGTGTTCGCACTGCCACAATTCTTGCGCCGAACGGTATCTGTTCGCCTCTTAGAGTCCTCGCGGATAACCTGACCCATCGTAGTGTTCTTGATGACAACGAACGATTTCAGCAGCTTCCGCAAGAAAACGAATTTTCTCCAGCATCTCGTACCCTCGGTGGCAGTGCTGTCGCATGATAGCCATTTTCTTCCGTCGTTAACACACTCGGCTTACGTAGAATGGCATCTGGAATCGCAAGCTTTCCAATGTCATGCAAGAAAGCTCCGCATCCAATTATGCTGACCTGCTCACTGGGGATTTTTAGGGTTCGTGCGATGCACAACGCATACGCGCTCACTCGCGTGCAGTGGCCCGCTGTTTCTGCATCCTTCAAATTAAGAGCATGCCAAAGAGCTTCGACTCTTAAGTCGTAGTCTCGTTTTGAATCGCTCAATGTAATTCTCCACGGTGTGCGGCGAGCAGCCGGACGCATAGCCACGTTGCACCGACGAACAGGAGGGCGGCTTATCCTAAGCCTCCCATGGCTGCGGCAATTCTAAAATCCTCGCGTGCTAATTGATGATGAGGCACGTCCATCGGCGGGAAGTTTAGGACTTGGTCTACTTCAATGTCAGGAAGCAATCTCAGAAAATATTCCACGGCGTCCTGCGGAATTCCAAAGTGGACAACACGCCTGCGACGGTCTGCACATCGGCGTAGCTATTTTCTGCTGTGGCATTTGATTGTGGTCTTTGCACTTCGATACGTATTCCGCCGTCAGAGCATCTCGCTACCCCCACCGTGACCAGCATGTACGGCACCTCCGACCAGAACTCGCGAGGGCAGAATCATCGCATTGTGGTTCGGTACGTGTCCCAAAGAAAATAGATGATGCTCATCATAAAAACCGAGAAAGCCAAGAGAGAGGCCAGCCACCACAAATCGCCTGCGGTCTTTCGCACACAAAAGATTTACTCACGCGATGGGCGCAGGCACAACTCACGCACGTAATGGGCTGTGGTGACTCGAGTTTGAGTGTCAGCAGGCATCCTGTCAAAACGATGGTTTTTAAACGGTACTCTGGAAATACGGAATGG
>Ga0075434_100000556_pt1 | contig 28600 bp, 24 predicted proteins | sample RhiMethybrSRZTD3_FD_75298 | JGI IMG/M metagenome (GOLD analysis project Ga0075434, IMG submission 75298) | Populus rhizosphere microbial communities from Tennessee, USA - Rhizosphere MetaG P. TD hybrid SRZTD3 | ecosystem: Host-associated > Plants > Roots > Rhizosphere > Soil | place: USA... | reverse complement strand
AGACGGCGCGGCAGGACGTTCAGCGCGCCGCTGCGCTCGAGAGCACGGAGAATCGGTCCGAAGATGACGAGGGGCGCCATCGCCAGACGCAGACGCGACGGATATGGCAGCACGGAAAAGAGCATCGATCGAAACATCCGCTCGCCAAACGGACGTTCATAATGTCGCTCGATCTGGGCACGCGTCTTCTCGATGAGCGGGCCGTACTGCACGCCCGACGGGCACGCCGTCACGCATGCCATGCAGCCGAGACACGCATCGAAGTGGCTGACGAAGGTCGGCGTCATCTCGGCGCGCCCCTCCAGCCCTGCCTTCATCAGGTAGACACGCCCGCGCGGTGTGTCCATCTCCTCCTGCCACAGCACGTAGGTCGGACACGACGGCAGGCAGAAGCCGCAATGAACGCACGCGTCAATCAGCGCCATCGACGGCTGATCCGGTCCGCTGAACGCGCGACCGGACTCCGCGATTCGGCTCGCCCCGAGCGGAGTCGAGGGGGATTCGGGAGTCGGGTTCATACCGGACCCCGGCCCGCATTCAGAATGCCTTCTGGGTCCAGGGCGTGCTTGACCGCCGAGCCGAGTGCGCCGGCGCCGCCAAGCGGACCCCACACGTCGAGCTGCTGTTTCAGCTGTGCATCGGCGCGCAGCACCACAACATGACGGAACACATCCGTCCGCGAACGCAGACGTTCGACGATGTTGCGCTGAATGCGCGAGTTGGCATCGACGCGAAGCAAGCCCGATCCGATGGCCGCGCGTCCGATGAGCTCGACGTCATTCGCGCTGGCACGCAGGTCGTCAACATGCGCGAGCACGGTGTCGAGCGATGCGGGCAGCCAGGCGAGCTTTACGATCATCCCTGACGAGATCCACGGTGCGCGAGTGTGCTCGCGCCAGAAATCGGATTCCGATTGCGACGATACAACCTCGCAGCTCGCATCGCCGAGCAGCGCGCGCGCTTTCTGCAGATGGGCGTCAAGCGCCCCGGGTGTCGATTCGAACTTCAGAAGAAGGCGGTAGGGCCGGCTGAAGCCGGCCCCTCCCGATTTCTCCTCGCTGGCTCCAGTCCTAACTTCTATCGCTGACGCTTCGAGCTGGCTGCCGGTGATGGCGGCGAGCGCGTCCACGAGTGCGTCGGCGCGCTGGAACGTTGCCATCAGCGTCGCCGATGCGCCGGGAAGCGGCAGCAGCTTGAAGGTCGCACTGACAATCGCCGCGAGGCTTCCGTGCGACCCGCTGATCAGCTTGCCGATATCGTAGCCGGCGACGTTCTTCACGACATTGCCGCCGGCCTTGATCAAGCGTCCGTCAGCCAGCGCGAGGCGGATGCCGATCAGCAGGTCGCGCGGCGTTCCGTACCGATGACGGAGCGGTCCGCTGTCGTTGGTCGCAATCGCTCCACCGATGGTCGATTCCTCGAACGCCGACTCGATGGGCAGCCACTGGCCGTGCCGCGCCAGCGCACGATTGACGTCATCGAGCCGCGCGCCGGCCTGCACCGTCGCGGTGAGATCGGCATGCTCGTGGGCGACGAGCGCATTGAGACGTTTCGTGCTGAGAAGAACGCCGACCGACGCAGGCGTGCGTCCCCAGCCCATTTTGGTTCCACCACCGCGGATGACAACGGACACGCGCCGCTGTGCAGCGGATGCCAGCGTCGCGGCAACGTCTTCGGCGGAGGCGGGCTCGATCGTTTCGCGCGGCAGAATGCCGTCGATCGATTCAGTGACCATCAGAATCGTTCGCCCAACCCCGCTTTCTCGATCGGATGCGCGCGGTACGGGCCCGGAACCTCGCCGCACAGCCGCGGCGTCGGAAAGACTTTGCCCGGATTGCAGAGGCCTTTCGGATCGAAGGCGCGCCGCACCGTCAGCATCACATCGAGATCGTCGTCCGAGAACATCTTCGGCATGTACTCGGCCTTGTCGGCGCCGATGCCGTGCTCGCCCGTCAGCGAGCCGCCCGCCTCGATGCAGTACTGCAGGATTTCACCGCCGACCGCTGCGGCAAGATCGGACTGGCCGGCGATTTTCTCGTCATAGCAGATGAGCGGATGCAGGTTGCCGTCGCCGGCGTGAAAGACGTTCCCGATGCGGAGACCGCAGCGCGCCTCGAGCTTGCGAATGCGGTCGAGCACCTCGGGCAGCTTCGTCCGCGGCACCACGCCGTCTTGAACGTAGTAATTCGGCGTTACGCGGCCCATCGAGGCGAACGCGCCCTTCCTGCCCTTCCAGATGCGCGCTCGATGCTCCTCCGTCTTCGCAACTTCGACCGTCGTCGCGCCGGCACGATGGCAAATGGCCTCAACCTGCGCGAACTGTTCGCGCACTTCCGCCACCGGTCCGTCGAGCTCGACGATCAGAATCGCTTCGGCGGGCGGGAAGTTCGGATGGACGGCCGCTTCGACCGCAATCAGCGACACACCATCCATGATCTCGACCGCCGCCGGGATGATGCCCGCGGCGATGATTTCGGAGACGGCTGCGCCCGCCGAGGGAATGTTGTCGTAGGCGGCCAGCAGCGTCTGAACGGCCTCGGCCCTGCGGAGAATCCTCACGGTGACCTTCGTGACAATGCCGAGCGTGCCCTCGGAGCCTATCAGCAGGCCGACGAGATCGGGACCTGGCGCATCGGCAATCGCGCTGTCGAGATGCATCATGTCACCATTCGAGAGCACGACTTCCACCCCAAGGACGTGATGGACGGTGAAGCCGTACTTGAGACAGTGCGCGCCGCCGGAATTTTCGGCGACGTTCCCGCCGATGGAACACACCTGCTGACTCGACGGATCGGGCGCGTAGTAGAAGCCGTACGGCGCAACCTGTCGCGTAATCTCCAGATTCGTGACGCCGGGTTCAACGGTGACACGGCGATTCGGGATATCCACATCGAGCACCCGATTGAGCCGCGCGAGCCCGATGACGACACCGCCGGGAATCGGCATGGCACCGCCGGACAACCCGCTGCCGTGGCCACGCGCGACAAACGGAACGTCGTGCCGATGGCACAACCGCACGACGTCCTGAACTTGCTCCGCCGACGATGGCAGAACCACGAGAGGCGGTGTCTGACGCAGGTGAGGAAGACCGTCGCACTCGTACGTCAGGAGCTCGAGCGGCTCGGTGAGCACGGCATCGTTTCCACAACGATGCCGCAGCTCACCAATCAGCTGATCGTCGATCAAGCGGCAACGCCTTCGGCCGACTCGAACACGTCGTACACGTAGTCGTGGGCGGCGAGCGCGCGGCGCGCAACATCGCGGCTGGCACCGCCGGCCTGAGCAACGTTCTTGACGAGCTCCTCGCGCGTCCTGCTGAAGATGGCGTCGAGAATCGCCTCTCGATCCGCGGGCGTCTGCTCGATCAGCGACAGCAGCACACGCGAACCGTACTTGATCCATCGCTTCTGCGGGACAAGCGTGCCGCCGGTATCGTCCACAACCTGCCGCTTGAGAATCTGCAGGACGAGCTCGGCATCCGTATCCTCGTACTTCGTTCCCAGCCTCTTGAACAGCTCCTTGACGGTGTCGCGACGCTCGTCGAGCAGCTTCATGAACAGCTGCGGCGTCACGCGTTCGCCCTTCTTCGAGTACCGGCCGTCCTCTGTCAGCTCCGCTCCATGGAAGACGGTCAAATACAGGAAGTGCCAGAAGATCTCGTAGGTCGCCAGATCGTTCATGAAGCGCAGGCCGGTGTTCGGATCGTCGATGGCGGCGGCGTTGTTCCCGTGAAGCTGCTGGTACATGAACTCGGTCGCCATATACATGGCGTACCGCATGCCGTCTTCCGTCGTCGGACCCTGCGGCCGCTTGAGCAGCTGCTCGCGCGCCTGCGACGACCAGAGCTTCTCCACCGTGAGATCCGACTCGGAGAGCTCCATCGGCGAGATTTTCCCGTTCCTGATCAGGCCAAGCGCCTCGAGCCGCTCCTTCTCCTGCGGCGTTGCCTTGTCGACCACCTGCTGGAGATCCTTGTAGTCCGTGACGAGCGACTCCCGGCCAGCGGCGACGTAGTCCGGCGCAACCGTCGCCACCCAACTCTGACGATAGGTGTCATGCTGCTTGCCGTTGATGACGAACAGGCCCGTCAGCCGCTCGCGCAGCTTGTCGAACCAGATATCGCGAAGCGCCTTGCTGTCGTTTTCCGGCGCACGCGGGTTCTGCATCTGTGCGGCCATGCCGCCAATCGGCATCGCGCCAGCCAGCAGCGCGAGCAGCGCGTTGCGCCGCGTGTAGTACGACATCGACGGTTCGGTCATCGTCACCGCCGACGGGTTCGGGAAGACCATCGACGGGTCGTGGTGGAACATGTCCTCGCGGCTGTTGATGTAGTCCCAGCGGCCGACGTTGGGGCCAATCAGGTTCTCGCGCAGCACCCACTCGATCGCTTCCTGCTGCAGCGCGAACTCGGCGCGCTCGTTCAGCGTCTTGATCTTGATCGTCCCCCGCGGGACGCCCATCGCTTCCTCGAGCGATTTCAGCAGCGTGCCTACCAGCCTGGCTTCCTGCCACGACTCGAGCTTCGGAATGTAGTAGTAGATGCCCGATCCGTTCTTCTTCTGCGACTCGTAGTTGTTCAGGGCGTGGATCACCAGGCCGGGAATGATCGCAGGGACCTCCTGGCCATCGACGAAGATCTGCCGGTTCCGAAGGTGCAGTCCGGCGACGCGGTGGAAGATGGTCGGCCAGTTCTCTTTCGGCGCCTCAATCCTGTAGGTCCGCTTCTTCGTCGGGTGCTCGTAGGCCCGGCCGTCCCACTCGTGCGCGAGAATCTTCTTCAGGTTCGCCCAGGCTTCATAAAGCTGCGCCTTGTAATCGCCGCCCGCGTCTTCCCAGTCCCACATCCACTGCGACGCGCCGCTGTTGAGCGCGCCAAACGCCATCCCGAGATCGATCGACGGTCCGGTCCCCTCCAGGCCAGGGTTCATCGTGTCCTTGGGGAGCGGAACGTTCGCACCGACGCGCCAAGCCTTCGGCGTCTGACGGCCGAAGAAGCCGTCGAGCATCCCCTGACGAATGTCGGCGACGGTCGCGCGGTTGCCGTCGGGATCGGACACCTGCGTTGAGGGATCGAGGAAGTCGTACTGTCCCTGCCGGTGCGCAATGCGGTCGTGCAGCTGATGTCGTGCCTGCATCAGCGACGCGAACTGGTCGCGCGTGGCGCGCGTCAGGCGCGCGATCAATTCCTCGACGTTGACGCGGCGGCCGTCAATCGTCTTGGCGCCGAACAGATCCGAATATTTCTGGAGAATATCCGCGCGGACTGATGCGGACGAGGACTCAGACACGTGAACCTCCTGACCTGGGATCCGGAAACAACGAATTATATATGCGTGGGAAGGTCGGTGATCGTGTGGATGACGCGCGCGGCCCGATGGCCCAGTTCCTCCGGCGGCTCCGCCGCCGTCCGCTGAATCCAGAAGGTCGTCAGGCCCGCCGACGCCGCACCCGCAATGTCCCAGCCGTTGGAGGACACGAATCCGACGTCTTCGATCGGCACCCGAAGGCGCGAGGACGCGAGCTGGTAGACGCGGGGATGCGGCTTGTACACCCTGATTTCGTCCACGCTGATGATTTCATCAAGCACGTCGGCAATGCCCGCGCTGGCGGCGGCCGACCGCAACATCTCTGGGGCGCCATTCGACAGAATCGCCAACCGAATGCCGTTCGCCGTGAGCTGCTGGAGTCCTGGTTTGACGTCGGAAAACGCTTGGAGCGTTCGGTACGCTTCCATTAACCGCTCGCGCTTCTCGGGCGTGAGATCCAGCTGCAGGGCCTTCGTCGAATACACGAGCGCGTCCTCCGTCACGCGCCAGAAGTCGGCATAGCGCTCCATCATGCTCCGCAGGAGCGAGTACTGGAGCTGCTTGGTGCGCCACATCACCGCAAGCGCGGTACCGCTGCCTGGAAAAAGCACGTCGCACAGTGAGGTCACGGACAGCACGTCGAACAACGTGCCGTAGGCATCGAACACGAGCGCCTTCATGGCGCGATCTTATCGGGGATCGGGGATCAGGGATCCGGCAGGGTGGTATGAGGGCCCTTCCTCTATTCGTTGTGTCAGTAGCGGTGTCTACTACCGATCTGTGTGCGATGACGACGAACAACCCGCCGGCAATGGTCAGGTATTGCCTGCTGTTGGTGAAGAACCGTCTCCGTGTCTCCCTGTCTCCGTGGCTCGTCAAGGCCGTACAGTCCACGCTTGCCATTACAGGCTGAAATGAATTCCGGCGCCGACGTACGAAATATCCTCCTGGAAGAACTGGCCGTACGGGGACGGGCCTTTGTACATCTCGAGCATGATCGTCACGAGACGCACGGGATGACCGGCGGGCCCGTTGTGCGCCACCTCGAAGCCGATGCGTCCGCTCACGGCCTGCGCCCAGTCGTGCTGCTCGGTGGACTTGAGATCCACGCCGCTGACCAGCTGCAGCGGACCCGCGCGTCCGGTTCGCAGTTCGGCTCCGGTGTGAAACAGCTTCGGCTTGACGGTGTCGGGATCGCGGCGGAATATCCGTTCGCCGCCTGCATAGACACGTAACGGGCCGAGTTCCTGCGACGCGAGCAGCTCCAGCGACTCGAAGGAAAGGTTCTCGCGCTGGATCTCGGTGCTTCTGAGCAGATACTCGTCGCCGAGATGTGAGCTCTGGTGGTAAATGCGCACGCGTGTGCTGAACCCGGCGCGCCGGATGGTGAGCGGCAGCCCGATGATGTAGTCCGCGTTGATCAAATCGTTCGAGACGGAATCGAGGTCGAACTGCGCGAAGATGGCGCCGACCACATCGAGTTGAACGCCTTCGCCGGGGTTCGGACCGCCCCAGCGAACCAGGCCGAAGCTGTCGCCGAGACCCACCGAGCCGATGTTGGTTCCCTTTCCAGTCGGCTTTTCAATCGACGGGAACGTGCCGCGAAGCAGGCTCGCGAACGAACGCGCTTCCTTGGGGTCCGCAATGATCGGACAGAAGATCTGATCCTGAGGGAACCCGACAAAGCCGACGGCTTCCTCCTCGTGGACACCCGTGCCGCACCGCGGAGCGTTTGACGTCTGGGCCAGCACGGGTCGGCCGAAGCAGACCACCATGATGCAGACAGGCACGAACCGTCGGCAGGCTGCGTTGATCATATCGACGCCGCGAATTTCACGTGAACTGATTGATTCTCGTTCTCTGTGTCTCTATGTCTCTGTGGCTCGTCATCACAGAACTCGGTGTTCGTCATCACAGAACTCAGTTGAACCGTACGTACTCGAAGTCGATCGGCTGCGTGTGGATGCCACGTCGCGGCGGCGCAATCCAGTTCGCGAACTTGCCGGGTTCGACGACGCGCCCGTGCATCATCGCCTGGACGAAGGTATAGTCGGCCGCGCTCGGCATCCATTCGTCGCGCCGGGCCCTCCATTGCTGTTCGGTCATCACTTCGCCATCCGGCCCGATATGGTGCCCGGCGAAGTTGCCGATCTCGCGGTGGAACCCTTTGTGCGGCAGCCGGAGACGAAAATTGACGCCGTGCTTCTCGAGCACTTTGTTCCAGCGGTCGACGCCGGCCTGCACCTCGCCGATGTAGTCGTCTCGGAGACGCTCGTTCAGCGCGTTGAGTGCGGGGATCTCTTCTTCGACAACGCGCCCATTTGTCACCGTGCCGACCTTGTAGGTCGCGTCGGTCAGAACGTGGTCGTCGCCGATCTTCGTTTCTTCGTAGCGGCCCTTCAGCCCGGTCGTGTAATAGCTCGCCGCGTTCGACGAAACGTCGCCGCCGAACAGATCCAGAGTCACGCTGTAGTGAAAGTTCAGGTACCGCTGAATCGTCTGCAGATCGATGACGCCGAGCGCACGCACCTGCCCGGGATCCTCCAGGCGATGCTCTTCCATCACCTGCGCAGTCCGCTCGATGATGCGGCCCACGCCAGTCTCGCCGACGAACATGTGGTGCGCTTCCTCGGTCAGCATGAAGCGGCATGTACGCGCGAGCGGATCGAAGCCCGATTCGGCGAGCGACGACAACTGAAACTTGCCGTCACGGTCGGTGAAGAACGTGAACATGTAGAACGCCAGCCAGTCAGGCGTCGGCTCGTTGAAGGCGCCGAGGATGCGCGGGTTGTCCACGTCGCCCGACCGGCGGTCGAGCAGCGCCTCCGCCTCTTCCCGGCCATCACGGCCAAAGTAGCGGTGCAGCAGATACACCATTGCCCAGAGATGGCGGCCCTCTTCAACGTTCACCTGGTAGATGTTGCGAAGGTCATAGAGCGACGGCGCGCACATGCCGAGCATCTTCTGCTGCTCGACCGACGCCGGCTCGGTGTCGCCCTGCGTGACGATGATGCGGCGGAGCATCGAGCGGTACTCGCCCGGCACGTCCTGCCACGCGGGCTGTCCCTTGTTGGCGCCGAAGTTCACCTCGCGTCCCTGCGTCGGCGGCGCGAGAAAAATGCCCCAGCGGTACTGCGGCATCTTCACATAGTCGAACTGCGCCCACCCTTCGGGATCGACGCTGATGGCGGTCCGCAGGTAGACGTCGTAGTTGTGGCTTTCGGTCGGTCCCATGTCGTACCACCAGCCCATATAGGCGGGCTGCCAGTGCTCGAGCGCGCGCTGCAGCACGCGGTCGCGCCCCAGATCGACGTTGTTGGGAATCTTGTCGATGTAGTCGATGTTCGAGGTCATGGTCATCCTCAGGCGGACCTCATAAGGTCCACCCTACACGCGCTCCCAATCGAATTTCGGCTGCGCGCCGCTGCCGTACACTTTCAGCGCGCCCTTCTCGCCCGTCGCGTTCGGGCGAATGAAAATCCAGTTCTGCCACGCGGACAGACGTCCGAACACGCGGGTCGCCTGATTTTCGGACGGTCCAAACCGCAAGTTGGCTTCCATTCCCGTCAGTGCATCGGGGGAGAGCGCGACGCGCGACTCGATCGCCTGCCGCAGCTCATCGTCCCAATCGAGCGCGTCGGGCGCATCGGTCACGAGGCCGAGTGACACAGCCTCAGCGGGGCTGAAGGCGACGCCGATCTCCTCGCGGAGGCCGTCGATCGTCGCGGCGTCATCATAGAATCGCGCGGCAAGCCGCGATTGGCCGCTGACCATCGGCAGCGCGCCGAAATTGATTGGCGACAGCATCAGCGACGCCGCCGGCTCATCCTCCTCGGTCTGCAGCATGTAGACGCGGTCCGACGCGAGCGCGAGCTCGAGCAGCGTGCCCGCGAAGCAGGAACCCGGCGTCACGATGGCAAACATCGAACGCGAGCACACCTCGAGACGCGCGAACGTGCGGCGCATCATGCCGAGGACCTCGCGAGCGAGCCAGTCATCCTGGTGCTCGACGATGTAGTGATCGAGATCGATGAGCGCTTTCTGATCGCCGGTGGTCCTGAACAGCCAGAGGCCGATCTCCAGCTCGTTGGTGCGCAGGTGGAGAATGGCGTCGTCGAGCTCCCGCACGAACTGCAGCATGGAGTCGACGTCCGTGGGCGCCGTCATCGTGATCGTGGCCGTCCGCCCGGCGCGATCGATGGCGACGTCAACATGTCGATAGCGCACCGCATTCGGCTCGATGGTCCGTTCGAGGGGTGCCAGCGCGACCCCCGTCGCGTTTGCCGGCCGATCGCTCTGCTCGGCGAGCGCGGCAGCGCGCTTTTTGACGAAGTCACCGAACTCCTGCGTCCGCACGAGGTGATCGACGAGGCGCCACTCCTTCGCCCGCATTCCCTTCACGCCGTCAGGGGTCGTGCAGAAGATGTCGGCGTGGTCGCGGCGCACCTTGCGCTTGTCGGTCAGACGCGTGAGGCCGCCGGTGCCTGGAAGGACGCCGAGCAGTGGAACTTCCGGCAGGCTGACAGCCGACGATCGATCGTCCACGAGCACGATCTCGTCGCACGCGAGCGCCAGCTCATAGCCGCCCCCGGCAGTCGTGCCGTTGCACGCCGCGAGGAACTTCAGTCCCGAATGCCGGCTGGAGTCCTCGATGCCGTTGCGCGTCTCGTTGGTGAACTTGCAGAAGTTCACCTTCCATGCGTGGCTCGACTGCGCGAGCATGTAGATGTTCGCGCCCGAGGAGAAGACGCGATTTTTGGCGCTGGTGATCACCACCGCGCCGATTTCCGGATGTTCGAACCGGATGCGCTGCACGATGTCGTGCAGCTCGATGTCGACCCCCAGATCGTACGAGTTCAGCTTCAGCTTGTAGCCCGGGCGCAAGCCGCCATCTTCGGCGACATCCATCGTGACAGTCGCGACGCGCCCCTCGAAGGAAACGCGCCAGTGCTTGTAGGCGGTGGGATTGACCTGGTAGTCGACAAGTTCTCTGGTCTCTATCACGTCGAAACCTTACCCGAGTCGGAGTCAGGTGATGACCCGACGCACATCAGCACTGCCGACGCGTGAGTCGGGGTCATCACCTGACTCCGACTCGGCTTTTGCTCTCTCACGCAGTTTATAGCGCTGGACCTTTCCGGTTGCGGTCTTCGGCAGCTCGTCAATGAACTCGACCCAGCGCGGCCGTTTGTACTCAGCCAGCCTCGACCGCACGAACCGTTGCAACTCTGCCGCCAGCTCTGGCGTACCGGAAACGTCGCGACGCAGGACCACAAACGCGTACGGCTTGATGAGACCGTCGCGATCGGTGCGCGCGCCCACGCCGCACTCGTGGACCGCCGGGTGCTCGATCATCGTGTTCTCGACCTCGATCGGACTCACCCAGATGCCGCCGACCTTCAGCATGTCGTCCGAGCGGCCGGCGTACCAAAAGTAACCGTCGGCATCCTGGTAATACTTGTCGCCGGTCCGAATCCAGTGCCCTTCGATGGTGGCCTTCGTCTTCTCGTGCTTGTTCCAGTAGCCGGCGCACGTCGAATCGCCGCTGATCAGCAGGTTGCCGATTTCGCCGCGCGGCACGTCCCGGTTCTCTTCGTCGACGATGCGAGCCTGGTAGCCTTCGACGATCTTGCCGCTCGATCCTGGTCGAATATCGCCCGGCCGATTCGAGATGAAGATATGGAGGATCTCCGTGGAACCGATGCCGTCGAGGATTTCTACGCCGAAGCGTTGTTTGAATCGTTCGAACAGCGCCGGCGGCAGCGCCTCACCGGCGGAGACAGCGTAGCGGACGCTCGAGAGATCGAAATCGTCCCCTTCGCGTGTGTGTGCCAGAAGCATTGCGTAATTGGTAGGCACCGAGAAAAACAGCGTCGGATGGTGCCGCTCGATCACCGCATAGACGTTTGCGGCGGCCGGCGAACCTGGCCAGAGGATCGTCGTCGCGCCCACGCCGAACGGGCAATACATCGCGTTGCCGAGGCCATACGCGAAGAACAGCTTCGCCACGCTGAAGCAGCGATCCTCCTCGCGCATGCCAAGAATGCCCTGTGCGTACAACTCGGTGCACACGACCATGTCGTGATGGAGATGGACGCACCCTTTCGGAAAGCCAGTGCTGCCGGATGAATAGAGCCAGAACGCAGGGTCGTCCCTGGTCGTCGGCTCCGCCTCGAGCTCCGGCGACGCCTGCGCCATTCGCTTCGTCAACTCGCCTGCCGTGACGACATGCTTCAGATACCGCAGGCGTTCGCGCGGGATAGCCTCGAGCTGCGGCAACAGCGCTTCGCTGATGACCACGACGCGTGCCCGCGAGTCGTTGAGGACGTACTCGTAATCGGCAGGCTTCCAGAGCGTGCTGGTGGGAATTGGCACGGCACCGGACTTCACAGCGCCGAAAAAAGTGTAGATGAATTCCGGGCCGTCGAGCAGGAGCATGACGATCCGCTCCTCGATGCGGACGTCGAACTGCTCGCGCAACGCGTTGCCGGCGCGGTTCACGCGCTCGAGCAGCTGCGCGTAGGTGATCCGCTCGTCGCCGCACTCGATGGCGACTTTCGATCCGCGGCCCTCGCGGACGTTGCGATCGACAAACCACGTCGCAGCGTTGAACGTGTCCGGCAGCACGATCACGGCGCTTATCTTACGCGGACCCATATGAGTGCGAAAGAATAGGACGTGGCCGAATTCGTCTCCGTTGACGGAGTACGGCTGGAATACGCGTGGCACGGACCGCCGCCGGCCGATGCGCCTACCCTGGTGTTCCTGCACGAAGGGCTCGGCTCGATCAGTCAGTGGCGGAAGTTCCCGGCCGAGCTCTGCTCGCGTGTCGCCTGCGGCGCGCTCGTCTACAGCCGGTGCGGTCACGGCAGGTCCGACGCGCTCACCGCGCCGCATGGCATCCGCTTCATGCATGACGAAGCGACTGCCGTGCTCCCGCAACTGCTCGATGTGTTCGAGATCCGCCGGCCGATCCTCGTCGGCCACAGCGATGGCGCGTCGATTGCGCTGATCCATGCCGGATCGGGCGGCGATCCATTCGCGATGATCCTCGAGGCGCCCCACGTACTTGTCGAGGAGGTCACCGTGACGCGCATCGCCGAACTGCGCGAGCTGTATCGCACCACGGACCTGCGCACCAGGCTCGCGCGCCATCACAGCAACGTCGATGCGCTGTTTCAGTACTGGACCGACGTGTGGCTTCGTCCGGAGTTCCGCCGGTGGAACATCGAGGCGTATCTCGCCGAGGTGCAATGCCCGACGCTGGTCCTTCAGGGCAAGCAGGATGAATACGGAACCGGCAGACAGGTCGACACGATCATCGCTGCGCTCGGCGGCCGTTGCGAAGGCATCATGCTCGACCGCTGCGGCCATGCGCCGCACGTCGATCAGCGCGCCGCGGTGCTGGAGATCATGGCGAGGTTCATCCGCGGACTAGAATGAGAGCATGCCCTCGCCCGCGGGGCGCCTGACGCGCGCCCTGCAGCATCGCAACTTCCGCCTCTTCTTCGGCGGTCAGAGCATTTCCCTCGTCGGCACCTGGATCACGCGCGTCGCGACAAGCTGGCTCGTGTACCGGCTGACCGGCTCGGAGCTGCTGCTCGGCGTCGCCGGATTCGCCGGACAGATCCCGACGCTGATCATCACGCCGTTTGCCGGGGTGCTCGTCGATCGGCACGACCGCCGGCGGATCCTGCTCGTCACGCAGGCCTGCTCGCTGCTGCAATCCGCCGTGCTGGCGGTGCTGACCTTCACCAACATCATCACCGTCAGGCAAATCATCTGGCTGCAGGTCGTGCAGGGCATCATCAACTCGTTCGACACGCCCGCGCGGCAGGCATTCGTCAGCGAGATGGTCGAAGACCGGCGCGACCTCCCCAACGCCATCGCGCTGAACTCCTCGATGGTCAACGGGACACGCATCATCGGACCGTCGATAGGCGGTTTACTGATCGCCGCGTTCGGGGAAGGCTGGTGCTTCACCATCGACGCCGTCTCGTATCTTGCGGTCATCGGATCGATTGTCGCGATGCGCGTGCCGCCGCGCGCCCGGCACGAGGCGGCGGAGATGCACCTGCTCGAAGAGCTGCGGCACGGATGGAGGTATGTTCTTCAATCGGTTCCAATCCGCTCGGCGCTGCTGCTGGTGGCGATCGTCAGCACTGCAGGCACGCCGTATACGGTGCTGATGCCCGCCATCGCGGCGCAGGTGCTTCACGGTGGACCCAATACGCTCGGCTTGCTGATGACCGCGACTGGCGTCGGCGCACTGGGCGGTGCCCTTTACCTCGCACAGCGGGAATCGGTCGTAGGACTCGGGCGCATCATCATGTGGGCGTCAGCGGTCTTTGGCGTCGGGCTCATCATCTTCTCGCAGACGACTTCGCTGTGGTTCGCCTGTCTCGTTCTCGCGATCGCCGGGTGCGGATTCATGATCCACCTGGCCGCCACCAATACCGTCCTGCAGACGATCGTCGAGGAGCGCCTTCGCGGCCGCGTGATGTCCTTCTACACCATGGCGTTTTTCGGGACGGTGCCGATCGGAAGCCTGCTGGGCGGCGTGATGGCAGATCGCTACGGCGCCATGCCTACGGTCATGGCCACCGGCGTGGTGTGCCTGGCAGGGAGCGCGTGGTTTGCGTACAAGCTGCCTGCTATCCGCGCGGTCGTGCGACCGATCTACCGCGAGCGCGGCATCATCACCGTTCCGGCTGTGGATACGGGCGGCAAGACGCTGTAGATCTGTCTTTGTGACCCTCTCCACCATCGCGATACCATCAACTGACCCATGAGCACCCTTCACGCGGTCGTGGTGACCGCCTCCGATCGCCCCGGCATGATGTCCGCCGTCACGAAGGTGCTGGCCGATCACCAGGCGAACATCCGCTACGTCGACCTGCATTCAGCCGGAGACCGGGCGGACATCTATTTCGAGTTCGCGCTCGACGCCGCGGCCGACGGTCTTTTCGCCGAGTTGAAACGGCTGGACGGGGTGCACGCGCTCGAGGAGATCCCGTCGTTCGCCAAGATCTACGGCAAGCGGATCATCGTCATGGGCGGCGGCGCGCAGGTCGGCCAGGTCGCGCTTGGCGCTATCGCGGAGGCGGATCGGCATAACATCCGCGGCGAACGTATCTCGGTCGATACCATTCCACTGGTCGGCGAACAGGAGCTCGCCGCAGCCGTACGTGCGGCGGCGAGGCTGCCCCGCGTCAAGCTGCTCGTCCTGGCCGGATCGCTGATGGGCGGCGCCATCTCGCAGGCCGTCGAAGAGGTTCGCAGGAATGGTCTCTATGTCATCTCGCTGAATATGGCCGGCAGCGTTCCCGACGCCGCCGACCTTGTCGTCAGCGATCCGATTCAGGCAGGCGTGATGGCCGTGATGGCGATTGCCGACACGGCCAAGTTCGATCTCGTCAGACAGCAGAAGCGACGCTACTGAGCACGAGCCTCAGAGACTCAGAGACTCAGAGTAACAATTTTTCTCTGAGTCTCCGTGTCTCTGCGGCTTGTCATCACTTGGTCGCGTTTTTCGGCTCAGCCTTGATGTTATTCAACATGATCGGCTGGCTGGCGAAATCCTCCAGCTCGATCACGTTGTTCTCGTGCGCGACGATGCGCGTCGCGTACGACATCGTGCCGGTGCCGGTGCCGTCGCGAGTCAGCTTCATCTGAATAACCGTGAACGGATAGTCAATCGATCGGGGGCGTTGCGTTGCCTCCCAGAATCCGATCGGACGATCCGTCGCGATCACGATCGTACGGCCGCCGTCCGGATCCGTCTGCTGGTGGGCGTAACGCAGATCGTAGCCGAGCGAGTCCGGCGTGCGGATGCGTCCGACCGGCTTGTTCTTCTGCAGCTGCTTCAGCAGCTCGTTCGGCCCTTTCTCCTGGAGTGCGGTGACGAGGCGCGCGCGCTCCGCGGCAGGAGACCATCGGTTGATGGTGATATCGACGACCTGCTGGCCTGTGCCGTATTCCGGGCTCAGCGACACGGCGTTGGCAGTAAACCGTTCAGCCTGTCCGTTGGTCTGCGCAAACGCCAGGGAACAGACCAGCAGGACGAGCGCTGGTACCACAGTAATTGAACGGAATTTCATGAGTGAGCTCCTCGGGCCCGACCTGAGGCCCCTCGAGTCATTCACGAAGAATGCCCGGCCAGCCTGGAAATGTAGTCGCGCTCATCCCGGCCCAGCCACGGCGGTTCGCCGGCAGAGGCGTTCGCGCGCAGATGAGCGGACGATGACGTCGCGGGGATGGCGACGTGGCATCGCGGGTCGCTCAGGATCCACTTGAGCAGCGCCTGGGGCCACGTCCTGATCCCGAAGCGCGCGAGCGGCGCGAGTGCTGCCCGGCTGATCTGCATCGACAACAGCGATCCCTCAGCGAACGGGCGCATGACGATGACGCCAAGTCCCAGGTCGGCAGCGGTTGGGAGAATTTTCGACTCGACGGCGCGCTGGAGCGGGTTGTACGGAATCTGAACGGCCTGAACGCGCGGATCCCGCATCGCTTGCAGAACATCGTCGTACGCACCGGAACTGTAGTGCGTGACACCGATAACACGGACCCCGCCCGCATCCTTCACCCGCTGGAGCTGGTCGAGCCGTCTCCGCCACACAACGAGGTTGTGCACCTGGTAGACATCGACCCGCCGCTCGAAATAGCCGAGTGCGGCGGTGATCTGCTGCTCGGCCTCGGCATCGTCGGATGTCCAGACCTTGGTGGCGACGATGGCGCCGTCGCGTCTGCCGCTCAGCGTCCGGCCGAGGACGCGCTCGGCCTCGCCGTACATCGGAGAGGAATCGAAGAACGTCGCACCGGCTTCGAATGCCGCATCGGTCAAGCGCACACGCGCGTGCGCTTGACGTCCACGCACGTCGAAGGTCTTCCACGTGCCCATGCCGACGACCGGTACCTGCAGGCCGGTCGCTCCAAACGCCCGATGTTCCATGAGATTGCCGTGTGCGCGTGCCGCTTACGGGCCGCCGAGTTCAATTAACAACGGAAGATGATCGGATGCTTTCGCCACGTCTGGCGTCTTCACGATCTCACATGCGCGCACATACTGCGCGAACGCGCCAGGAACAAACGCATAGTCGAGTCTGACGTGCGGGTCCGGCGCCGGCAGTGTGTAGCCAAACTCGCTGGGGTGCAGCTGCCGGAAAGAATCGACGTACCCCTCGGACAGCACCGTTGCGATGGTGCGCCAGCGGATGTGCCCGCCGCTCAGCCAGACGAGGGCGCGAAGACGCCGCGGCAGTCTCCTGACGTCGAAGATGTCGCCAGGCGCAACCGTGTTGAAGTCGCCAATGAGGACATGCGGTCCATTCTCGTGCGCGGCGACGGCGCGCAGCAGCGCGCGCAGCTCCAGCAGCCGGCGGCGCTCGGTCCAGGCGGCGTGCACCGCGCTCAAGTGCACGCCGAAAACGCGCCAGCTCGAGGTCGCGGGGGCGATCTCGAGAAATGCATGACGCGAGATGGCGGGTCTCCGCGCAGCAAAAAACGAGACAGGCTTGCGGCTCATGAACGCGAGCGACTTGCCTGCGCGCGCCGACCACTGTTCCATGCCGGTGTCGCGCGCCAGCCGCTCGACGACGTCAGGACGCGTCGCCTCCTCGAGCACGACGATGTCGGGCGCGATGCTGGCAATGACCGCGGCAATCGGCTGTTCGCGACCGATGCCGCCGTGCCGGATGTTGTAGGACAGTATGCGGAACGTCACTTATCGATCAACGTGAGGTAGGGCTGGTCGAGAAGGTCGCCGCGCAATCGAATCACCACGTCACGCGAAGCCTGGACGTTCACCGGCCTCCCCGCCAGCACCATCAACGCCTCGCGGAGCGGAATCAGCGACGGCGCAATATCCGGATCCTCCTCCGAAACCGGCCTCGAATGGACGCCGGGCACGAAAAAGCCGGTGGGCTTGAACAGCGCGATGGCCTCGTCTCCAACAAGCGTCAGGTCCAGATCGCTCGTGCCCGGACCATCGGAATCAAACGGCGCTCCGTCCTTCCACCGCTGACCAGTGACTGCGCTGCCGCGCAGCACGACTCGCGTGCCTTCCGGGATTTCCTGCCTGATCAGGCGGCAGAACTGTTCGAATCGCTCGTTGTCGCCGCCAAAGGCGAGCCGCAGCACATTGGCCCGTTTCTCCTGTTCGGTGAGTCCGCCCTGGAGCGCGTCACCCGCCTGTTCCGCCATCAGCTTGGAATTCTCCCGATCTTTTGTGTAAGCTCAGGCGCAATGGCTTTCATCATCACTGACCCCTGCATCAGCACCAAGGACACCGCGTGCGTCGACGTCTGCCCCGTCGACTGCATTCACCCGCGTAAGGACGAACCGGAGTTCGAGCAGACGCCGATGCTCTTCATCCATCCCGACGAGTGCATCGACTGCGGCGCGTGTGTGCCCGCGTGTCCAGTGTCCGCCATCTACGACAGTCCGGACGCGACACCCGAGAGCCAGAAGGATCTCATCGATGCGAACGCGAAATACCGCTCGGGCGATCCCGGCGCATTCGCGGAGGCGACCAACATCGTCAACGCGCACATGTCGGCGCACCCGGAGCTGATGAACATTCCGGGAACGGAGCGCGCAGCGGCGCATCAGGGTTAGTCGCGATCGCGCTCATCGAGCGCGAGTCTTGCGCACGTCGCCGGCGAGAATCCCCCACGCCATCCAGAATCCGCCGGCGGCGGCCGCCAGAAACAGCATCATCGCGATCCACGGGTAGCCGAAGATCGTGAGGCTGGTCGGCACGCGCATCAGCATTGCGGCGCCGACGATGAGCGCGGCAAGCACCAGCCCGAGGGCAATCCGGTTTGCCACCTTCTGCAGGCCGTCGATGATTGACCCCTGATCGATCACTTCCACCTTGAACCGCAGGTCGTTGGCCGCGAGCGAATCGACGATCTTGTTGACGCGGCCGGGCAGCCGCTCCGCGAATTCGCGGATATCCATCGCCGCGGAAAACAGATTGGCCGGCGTGGCGCTCTTCAGCATCCTGCGGCGCATCACTGACGAGGCGTGCCGCCGGAGCGCGGCGTTGACGTCGAACTCCGCGTCGAGGACACGACCGACTTCATCGAGGTGGAGCAGCGTCTTGCCGAGCAGCGTCAAATCCGGCGGAATCTTCAGGCCGTGCTCGGCGCCGCTGCGCGACATCTCCAGCATCACCCGCCCCACGTTCATGTTGCGAATCGTCAGGCGATGAAAACGGCCGACGAGGTCGGCGATGGACCGGCGCATGTCGGATTCGTTGAAGTCTTCACGCCGCTCACCGAGCGCGCAGAGCACGTCGGCCGCGTCATCGCCACGCCCTTCGCCGATGGCGAGAATCAGCTTGAAGAGCTGCTCCTGAGTCGCGGAGGAAATACGACCGATCATCCCGAGATCGATCAGCGCGATGCGGTGATCGGGCGTCAGCAGCACGTTGCCCGGATGAGGATCGGCGTGGAAGACACCATCGATCAGAATCTGGTGCAGGTATGCGCGGAACAGATCGTCGGCCAGCGCCGCGCCATCCACTTCGGTCCATTCGACGCGGCTGATCGCGGTGATCTTCGTTCCGGCAAGGTAATCCATCGTGAGCACGCGCGCGGTGGTGTAGTCGTCCACCGGCAGCGGCACGACGATGTTCTCGAAATCGCGGAGCTGATGCGCAATGGTGACGAGGTTGCGCGCTTCCTCGCGGTAGTCGAGCTCGGACAGCAGCGTCCGCTTGAATTCGTCCAGTACTCGGGCGACGTCGACGTTCTTCGCCGCGCCGATGCGATCGATGACGACAGCGATGTCCTTGAACGCCGCGAGATCCTCGTCGATGCGTTCGCGGATGCCGGGCCGCTGCACCTTCACTGCGACCTCGCGGCCGCCCCGCAGCACCGCACGATGGACCTGGCCCAGCGATGCTGCAGCTATCGGAACCCGGTCGAACTCCACGAACGCATGCGACAGGCGAACGCCGAGCTCCTCACGGATGGTTCGCTCGACGTCCTCGTATGGAAATGGCTCCACGTCGTCCTGCAGCCGCGCGAGCGCATCAAGGTATGCAGGAGGCAACAGGTCCGCGCGCGTCGAGAGGATCTGACCGAGCTTGATGAAGGTCGGACCGAGCGACTCGAGGTCCTTGGCGAAGGCTTCCGCGGCGGCGGGATTGGATGAGCTGGCCTCCTCGCCGTGCAGCGCACGGGTGACGAAATCAGCGCGCCCGTACTTGGCGACAAACCAGGCGAGGTCCTTGTAGCGCCCCAGGCGTCCGTTCATGCCCTCACGCCTGAGCAACCTTCAGGCCGCTGCCTCGACGTGGCGTTCGACGGCCGACACGAGGCGCTCGGGGGCGCACGGTTTTCGAAGAATCTGCCTTGCTTGAGCAACAGCCAGATGTATGTCCGTACCAGTCACAACAATGGCAGGAATCTGCCGTGTTGCCGGCCGCTCGGAGAGCTCCATGAGCAGCTCGTCGCCGCGCAGGCCGGGCAGATGGATGTCAAGAACGATCAAATCGGGAGGCTCCGCTTCGATCGCACGAAGCGCCGACCAGCCATCGGCGGCGTGGACGGCGTCGAAACCGGACATCCGGAGCACGCCGCGATACAGCCGCGCGAGATCGCTGTCGTCTTCCACGAGGAGAACGCGTTTCCGGTGACGAGGCGACACGCTGGTCTCAATTACAACTTTTATTCCCGCCCTAATTGGGCATTAGACATTAACCTTTCACAGCGACGACTAGCGGTCGAGCTTCCGATTCGCGCTGCGGTGGTAAGCTCGCCTCATGAGCGACGACAAGCGCATCAAGGTCTTCCCCGATCGTCGCGCGCGGCCGCGTGGAGGTCGCCGCGGGAGCGATTCGCGGAAGCCGTGGTACCTGAGGAACGGTGTCTGGCTGGCCGCCGTATCGATGATTTTCGTCGGCTGGAAGCGTGTGAGGCGACTGGTCTGATGGACTTCAGCATCCGCCACACGTTCGAGAAGTCGCGGGCCACCGGTGAAGCCCGGCAATGTCCGCAGTGCCGCACCGAGGCGCTGATTCTGTTGCGCCGGCACGTCAGCCCCGCGAGGCTCGGCACACCGCTCGTCACCGAGTATTACGAATGCGAGTGCTGCGACTCGCAGTACCAGTACTCACCCGGCACTGGCCGCTGGAAGCCGGTTTACCAATAAGTTCCAAGCTCCACGCTCCAACTTGGAGCTTTTTCAAACTTGCATCAGCACGCCGCGCGCTGGACGACCGGTTGCTGCAGCGACAGCGTGCGCGTAGATCTGCACCTGCCGGCGATACGTCTCGAGCGCCCCCTCGAGCTCGCGGTCCGTCTTGAAATCAACTACGACGATTTCACCCTCGGCTTCATACGCAAGATCGACGTTCCCTTCGATAAGAACCCCGTCACTGTGGCGAAGCGTGATCGGCGTCTCCCGGTAGCACCTCCCCTCCTGCGCCGCACGCGCCGCGTTCACCAGCAGTGGATGATCGAGAACGCGGCGGACAATCGCGGTCGCCGCGCCAATTTCATCTGTCTCCGCGCCGAGCACACGACCGTGTGCTGCCGCGAGGCGATCGAGCACATCGTCGCCGCCTCGTGCGAGCGGCACATCCGCAAGCAGCGCGTGGACGAGCGTGCCGAACCGGACACCGCCGGGTCGAACCACATCGCCGGGGACACTTTCGAGTCGAACGTCAATCTCATCGCCTGGCAGCGTGTCGCCGCGCAGTGCGGCCTCCGTCGCCGTGATGACTTCGATTGACGGACGCCGAGCCAGGCGAATGGCGTCGTTACGGCCATTTCGCCAGGAGATGTAGTCGCGTTCGTACCGCGCACGAATCTCCGGAGCCACGTTCTTGACGATGAGGTCGTCGCGGCGGAGCCCGAGCGGCGCTTCGGCTTCGAGGTTTAACACCGAAGGCTCCGGCGACCACCAGACCACCGAGTACGCCTGTTCGCCCGCACCAAAGTGGTGTTCGCCGGGACAAACGGTGCGTGAGGTCGCGGGATCGCCCTCGGGCCGCTCGAGCACGGTGTCTTTACTTTTGAAGACCGGGCAGCCGGCGGCAGTTGACGACTGGCGCCGTGCGTTTTCTGCAGGATAAATCGCCGCATTGAGCGGCGACACCCACCCTTCTGCGTACGGCTCGTCACCGACCGCCGGGATAACGAGCACGTCACGGGCGCGCGTGGCGGCGACGTAGGCGACGCGCTCGCCTTCGCGCTGCTCGCGCCGCAGCTCCAGGTCCTTGTTGTCGTTGAGGTCCTTCGGCGACCAGCCGCCGATTCGCAGCGCGCAGAGGTGGCGCTCCGTGTCAATGTGGCGGCCCGCATCCCATGGCGTCAGCCGGGCTGTGATGTCCGCGAGGATGACGACGGGAAATTCGAGACCCTTTGCCTTGTGCACGGTCATCAGCCGCACGCCGTCGCTGCCCTCCTCTAGAATCGGCGCTTCGGCGGCCTGCGCCGCCGCTGAGCGTGCCTGCAGCGTTTCGACGAAGCCGCGGAACGACATGCCACCTTCCAGTTCGTACTGGCGCGCAAGCTCCGCAACGTGCAGCACGTTGGCGAGCGCCTGTTCGCCGCCTGGGCGCAGGACGAAGCCGACGTGTGCGCGCGTGCAATCGAGAAGTGCGCTGATCGTATCCGCGGCGGGACGACGGTTGCGTTGGGTGTGCAGGTTGGCCAGCGCCTCGAGTGCGTCTCGAACCGGCGACAGCGGTTCCGGAAGCTCCTTCGGGATCCGGAAGGGATGAAAGCACCTGGCCGTGTGGTGATACTCGAGCAGCTCCTCATCGCCGATCGCAAACAGCGCTCCGCGCAGCGTCGCGAAGACGGATAGCTGGTCGTCCGGCCACTCGATGGCGGTCAACGCAGCTCGTATGGTCTCGATCTCCTCACGATCGTGAAACGTTTTGCCGCCGACCAGCAGATGCGGGATGCCGCGCGCCTCGAGCGCTTCGACATAGCGGCGCGTGACGTCCTCGCCGTAACTGACGAACCGCCGGAACAGCAGACAGACATGCCGCGGCTGCAGCCTTACGCGCGTCTCCGGATGCCGCCGCTCCGTCACCGTCCACCCGCTGCTGTTCACCAGCCACTCCACGTAGGCGCCGACGGCCTCTGGCAGCGATTTCTCGATCTCCATCGCCGCGACCGAATAGCGCCCGTAGGGCTTTGGAACCGGAAGCGCGACAACCGAGGGCTGCGTCGTCTCTGGACGCGAGCGTTCGAGAGGCATGTAGTGCGCCTGCAGACTGTCCGCGTCGCCGTCCATGACGGGCGCAAAGGCGGCGTTGACGACGCGTTGAATGTTCGGAACGGCGCGGAAGCTTTGACGCAGCTCGAGGCGGATGGCCCCGCACGCTTCGAGGCGCCTGCACACGCGTTGGTACACGTCCACGTCGGCGCGCCTGAAGCGGTAGATCGACTGCTTCGGATCGCCGACGACGAACAGCTTTCCACGCTCGGGAGTCACGTGTTCCCAGCTCGTCTCGTTCGGATCGGCCGCGACCAGCAGCATCAGGAGTTCCGCCTGCAGCGGATCGGTATCCTGGAACTCGTCCACGAAGACGCGCTTGAACCGTTTCTGAAAATCACGCCTCACCGCACCATCGTCTTTCACGAGATCGCGCGCGCGGACGAGCAGGTCGAGAAAGTCGAGGGCGCCTTCGCGCTGTTTCAACGCCTCGTACCGATCGACGCACGACAGCAGCTCGCCGTGAAGCAGCGCCGCAAGCTCCGCATCGGCGCGAACCTGAAATTCGCCGAGCGCGAAGGTGAGGGCGTCGCGCGCCTCCAGTACCTGTGCGCGCGTGACGCCTTTTCCGTAGGTCGGGCCGCTTCCCTTGCGGCGGCGTTTGAAGTCGCGATTGCGGTGAAGCTCGATCAGGCACGCCTCGAGGCCGTCGAGGTCATCGGGAGCGATGGCCTTCAGATCGCGGCTCGCGCGCCGCACCGGCGCCGTGTCAATGAAGAAGTTGTCGCCCGCATATGACGGCTTCGCGGAGATCTCAGCGAGACGCTCGACGAGCTCGCCGATCGTCGCGATCGCGGCCGCGCGGTCGAGCGGCTCGCGCGCCCACGCGCGCCGGAAGTCCCGCCATTGAGTCAATTCGTACGCGGCACGGCGCAGCCGTTCAACCGGACCATCTTCATCCGCTTCCCCCGGCCGCATCGTCCGGCTCGGCCGGCGCAGCGATCGGCGAACGCCTTCCGGCGGATGCTCCAAGTGCGCCTGAAGCCAGAGGTCGAACGCTTCCCTGAACAGCCGCTCGGACTGCCCTTCTGTCAGCACGCGGAACAGTGGATCGACGCGGGCCTCGACCGGCCGCTCGCGCAGCAGGTCGGCGCAAAAACCATGAATCGTGCTGACGTGCGCCTCTTCGAGCTTCTGGATGGCGCGTTCCAGCCGCGCGATCACGGCAGACTCGCGTGCGTTCCGCCGTTCGTGCTCCAGTCCCTGCCGCAGCCGCAGCTTCAACTCACCCGCAGCCTTCTCGGTGAAGGTGACGGCGACGATTTCCCGGACTTCCGCCCGACCCTCGCGAATGACGGCGAGAATGCGGTTCACCAATTCGGTGGTTTTCCCGGTGCCGGCGGCGGCCTCGACGAGGATGGTGTCGTCGATCGATTCTCTGATAATGCGCCGCGCGTCGTGGTCGGAGCGATCGATGGCCGTGCTCATGGGCGGCTCCGAAGCGCGTCGAGATCCGCCAGCCTGTCGTGCGGCTTGCGCGCCACACGCCTTGCCACCTCGCGTCCGCACACCGCGATGAAGTCGCAGCGGTCGCACGCGTCTTCGCCGGGTGAAGCGGCCAGGAATCCGGATTCAATCGCCCGGTCGATGACGCGCAGCACCTCGAGGCCGGCGCTCCGCGTCATGTCGTTGAGCGGGATCGGATGCTCGAAGAAGCCGCCGGCCGACGTGCAATAGAACAAACGTCCATGGCTGACCGGCGCATTCAGCGCCTTCTCGACGACCATCGCGTAGAGCACTGGCTGCAGTACTGCTCCGCCGCCGATGATCGCCTTCTCAATCCGGTCCGGTTTGCGTCCGGTCTTGTGGTCGGTGACGCGCAGCACCTTCGTCTGGCGATGGGTCTCGATCAGATCGATGGCGCCGCGCAGCCTGTAGCCTCCTTCAAGGACCACGTCATCAGTGATGCTGGTGGCGTCGCGGACACCGGGCACTCGGCCGAAAGCGAATTCGAAACGCCCCGGCTCCCACTCCTCGCCGTCGCGAGCCAGACACTGCAGCCACGCAAGAAGGTCGCGGCGGATCGAGGCAATCTCGTCGACCCAGACGCGTTCGACGGCTGGAGCCAGCTCGTCGTGCTCGCGCGCGGCGACCTGGTCGATGGTCGCCTCGAGGACGACCTGGGCCATATCGGCGTTCGCGGCCGTTACCGGCAATGCGCCACGCGATTTCAATTCGCGGAGGAAGCGCGCCTGAATGTCGTGAAAGATGCTGCCGCGCGTGAGCGGATTCATTCGCTGAAGCGGTTCGGGTCGCACGAGCGACTCCAGCCGGTACAACGCGGAGAGCACGAACTGGTAGGGACACGCCGTGAACTTCTGAAGCGCGGACACCGAATACGAACGCGCGGTCAGGCGGCTCGCCGCCAGCGCCGGACCCGTCGATGGCGAGACCCGGATCAGTCCGTCATTGATCGACCAGCGGTGCTGCCCGTGCGCCCAGCGATCGACGACCGATCGCCGAAGGCACTCGTTCAGCCCCAGCAAATAGTGCGCGTGCCCCTTGACGGCGGCGCCGTCCTTCTCGTCGAGCAGCCGCCGCAGCACCGCGAGGTCGTGCTCCTGATCGTCAATGGCGTCGCCGGGTGAGGGCGGCGCCGGCCACGCCAGCGTCGCGTTGCCGGTGTCGCGCGCCCGATCTTCGAGCCATTCATGATCGGGAACCGACCCGGTGACGGCGCGCATCATGTCGAGTGCGTAGAAGGAGGGGACCCGCGCGCGCGATTCCGTCAGCTCGATGCGCGGATACGAGACGTACAGGCGCTCGGCCGCCGCACCGGCGGCAATCTGCAGGAGCAGACGCTCGGCGTCGAGGCGATCGTCCTGTGTCGGCAACGAGTCGCTGAGCTCCGCGCGCCGATCGTCGAGGAGCAGCGGATCCTCGCGCGGTTTCTGCGGGAACATGCGCTCCGCGAGGCCGGGCACAAACACGACCCGGAACGCGCGGCCTCGAGCGTGGTCCGGCGTGCCGACGAAGATGCGGCCAAACCGCCGCGCGGGCGGATCCGCATCGAGCGTCAGCAGGCGGTCGGTGAGCACGCGGCGTGCTTCATCGAGATCGACGGGACCGACATCCGCCATCGGCCTGAGGTCCGCGAGCACGCGAAGCACGTACGCCGGCATCCGCAACACGCGCGGCGCGAGGCGCTCGAACCGGTCAAGCCAGTCGCCCCACGTCGCACGCGGCGGCCACGCGGCGAGCTCGTTGACGACTGGCAGCGCGAACGCGCTGAGCTGATCACACTGATCGCGCGCGATCTCGAGCGCGCGTCCTCTCGCCGCACCGGCGCCTTCCTGACGCTCCAGCTCCTCGATCTGCAGCTGCAGGTCGCGGCGCCATCCCTCGAGGCGGCGCTTCCATCGACCGGCGTCGTGTCCGATGACCGAGGCGTCGATGAGCACGCGTTCCCATCGCCACGGCGCCCGCAGCGGGGCCGCCTCCTTCTCCTGCTCCTCCGTGTCAGGCAGGTCCGCGACGCCCGTCAACCCGAGCGCCTCGTCGCGCGACGCGGCCCAGCCGGCACCGCCGGCTGATTCGAGCGGGACCTGTCCGAGCGAGAGATATTCGGCAAAGCGCGCGGCGGAGAGATGTTCCGACGCGCACGCGAGCAGCGCGAGAAACGCACGCCCGGCCGGATGCGGACGACGGGTGCCGCGATCGAACCACGCTGCCACGTCAGCGCGGCGAAGCGCGTGCTCGAGAAGACCAAAGTAGCTTTGCGGCGAACGGACGAAGATCGCCATTTCGTCGAACCGGACGCCGCGGCGCGCCTCTTTCAGGATGCGTCGCGCGATCTCCACGCATTCGCGTCCTTCACCCGGCGCCGAGAACAATTCGAACGACCCATCGGGCTCGCGCGCGGGCGGCTCCAGCTCGGCTTCGAACAGGAAGCGCCTCAGCGCTGCGAGATCATCGGTGCCCCGCTCTTCGCTCCCCTCGACGGCTCCTCCCATCCCGGCGAGCGCCGCCGCGGTCTTCCTATCGCCGCGAGGCACCGTCGCGAGCACCGCATCCGCGCCGATCGTCAAGGAATGCACCAGCGCGATCTCCGCGGGACTGTTCACAGGGAGGTCGAGCAGCAAGACGCCGCCGCGCGCAGGCCGTTCCCGCAGCAACCGGGCGGCCGTGCGCAGGAGATCGGCGCGGTCCGCCGTGGCCACGTCGGCGAACGACTCGTCAAACCGCACCAGCAGGTCAGCCAGATCGCGGCGCGCGGCACTCTCCGCACGCACCGCGTCGGAACCAAGACCCGCCAGCCGCAGCTCCTGCAACGTCCGCGCAAGCGCTCGAGGGAAGCCGGGCAGTCCTGCGACAGGGGTGAAATACCGCAGCGACAGGTCTCTCGTCGCCGTGAAGACGGCGCGCGCCGCGACCGCTTCCGCGCCGAGACCCGTGCTTGGCGTCCTGCCTGCTTCCGCGAGCGCAACGACGGCAGTTCGTGCGGCGAGCTGCGTGAGGCTGAGACGCGTGATACCGAGCGTCGCGCCGCGCTCGGTGGCAATCATCCGCGCGAAGTCGTCGGCGGCGCCACGGGTTGCGCCAACGATCGTGAGCGGACGGTTCGCTGGGAACTGTCTGGTGAATGCGGCCGCGGCGTCGAGCCGCGCGGCTGCGGAGGCCGCCTCGAAGATGCGGAAGGATCGTGCTGCGTTCACGCGTCACCTGCCCCGGCGCGCTGCGGCCGGGAATCCGGGAACGGCAGCACCACGCTGCCGTGCAGGCGAAACGGTATCACAGAAGCGGGTGATTCACACTTCCGGTTCTCGGTTCGCGAACACGGAAGCGAACGTGAACACGAACTGAGAACAGAGAACTCAGAAGGGTGAACTGCGGACGTTATGGCTTGAACGCGGTGCCCTGCTTCTCGAGCCAGCCTTCAAGACGCTTCGTGCAGTCGCAGCCGCAGCACGCCCAGGGCTCGCTGCCGTTTTCGTCGCGGCACTTGCTGCGCGCGTGCGCGTCCTTGATCGAATCGAACTCGAAGAACTTCTCCCAGTACGGACGTTCTTCCGACAGTGGCGTCGCGCAGAAGCAGGTCTCCACCCACTTCACGCGGCCATCGGCGAGCTCGCGCGCATGCGCCATGTCGCGCAGATACTCGTCGCCCGCGACGGATCCCTCGCCGAGCGAGCCGTCTTCGATCGCGCGCTTCAGGGCCGCACGCTGCCCCGTTTTGACCCGCGCCGTTACCAGGTAGCGCATTGGAATTTGGACCCTGGGATCTGGGTTTTTGGATTTCTCACGGCGCGAGCCGCTCCCGGTGCCAGGCGCCATCGCCGCCTTTCACGTACCGCAGTCTATCGTGCAGCCGGCTTGCGCGCCCCTGCCAGAATTCGAATTCGTCCGGGACGATGCGGTAGCCGCCCCACCAGTCGGGCCGCGGAACGGGACCATCGCCGTAGGTGCGCCGCACGCGCTCGAATGCATCCTCGAGCACTTCGCGGCTCTCGATCGCTTCGCTTTGCCGTGATGCGTAAACGCTGAGCCGGCTGTCGAGAGGCCGGGTCTCGAAGTACGCATCCGATTCGGCAGGGCTCACGCGCTCGACCGTTCCATCGATGCGCACCTGACGCTCGAGCGAGGGCCAGAAGAACAGCAGGCTTGCGCGTCCCGTCGCCTCCATCTCGCGCGCCTTCCGGCTGTCGTAGTTCGTGTAGAAGATGAACCCGCGATCGTCCACCCCCTTCAGCAGCACCGTTCGCACCGAAGGGCGCCCATTCGGCGATGCGGTCGCCAGCGCCATCGCGGTGGGATCGGGCTCGACACTCCGCACCTGCTCGAACCAGTGCGCGAACTGGCGCATCGGGTCCTCCGCGCAGTGTGCTTCACTCAGCGGCTCGCCGAGATACTCGCGCCGGATGTCGGCTAGAGACATGGGTGGTAGTTGGCGGTTGGTAGTCGGTAGTTGGTCGTTGGTAGTTGACCGCGAACCACTAACCACCAACCAGTAACCGAATGTCATCACCTTCCACGACGATACGCACGGTGCCACCATCGGCAAGCGGCCCGAAGAGCATCGCCTCTGAGAGCGGCTTCTTCACCTTGCGTTCGAT
>Ga0075434_100000554_pt1 | contig 28632 bp, 30 predicted proteins | sample RhiMethybrSRZTD3_FD_75298 | JGI IMG/M metagenome (GOLD analysis project Ga0075434, IMG submission 75298) | Populus rhizosphere microbial communities from Tennessee, USA - Rhizosphere MetaG P. TD hybrid SRZTD3 | ecosystem: Host-associated > Plants > Roots > Rhizosphere > Soil | place: USA... | reverse complement strand
GTGAAGCTCGCCGACCGCCACACCATCATCGAGCGCGGCAGGGTCGTCTGGCAGGGCAGCTCCGCCGAGCTTGACGCCGATCGCGGCCTCTGGCATCGCTATCTGGGCGTATAGGAGACACCCATCAAGCTCATCGTTTTCGTCCTGGTTTTTCTCAGCCAGGCAGCGATCGCGCAGGACTATCCCGCCAAATCCGTGCGCCTCATCGCCGCCGCGGCGCCGGGGGGCAACCCCGACGTGCTCGGCCGGATGCTCGCGGCGAAGCTCGCGGAAAGCCTTGGTCGTGCGTTCGTTGTGGAGAACATCCCCGGCGCCGGCGGCGTGGTCGCCGCGGAGCTCGTCGCCCGCTCGGCTCCGGACGGCCACGTGCTGATGATGGGCGACTCGGGGGCCATGGCGATCAACATCGCCCTTAACCCGAAGGTTCCCTACCATCCGCTCAAGGACTTCACGCTGATCACCGCTCTAGCCGCGGTGCCAACCGTCCTGGTCGCGAATCCGTCCGTTCCCGCCGCCTCCCTTCAAGAGTTTGTGACCTGGGCAAAAAGCCGACCTGGGAAGCTGAGCTACGGCTCGGCGGGGAACGGCTCGGTCCACCACCTCACGATGGCGGTGTTCGCGTCCCGCGCCGGCCTCGACATGCTCCATGTTCCTTACAAGGGCGGCACCGCGCTCGTGGCGGCAGTGCTTTCGGGCGAAGTGCAGTCGGGCTGGTCCGGCATTCCCAACGTGCTCGCCCATATCCGCGCGGGCAAGCTGAAGGTCTATGCGATCAGCACCGCGCAGCGCTCCGGCACGCTGCCCGACGTGCCCACCGCCGCCGAGCTCGGTTTTCCCGGATTCGACATCGCGACGGTCATCGGGCTGCAAGCGCCCGCCGGAACGCCGCGCGAGGTGGTCGCGCGCCTGCAGGCGGCGGTCGCGAAGGCCCTGCGCGAGCGCGACGTCGCCGAACGCATGGCGAACCTCGCGATGGAGCTGAGGGAAAACGGCACCGAGGACTACGTGCGCTTCGTGAAGGAGGACCTGGAGCGCTACAGTGCCGCGGTGAAGGCCGCCGGCGTCAAGCATGACTGAGCTCGATCGCATCCGCACCGACGTGGTCGGCAGCCTGCTTCGCCCGCCGAGGTGGAAGGCCGCGCGCGCCGGGATGGAGCAAGGCTCGACCTCGAAGGCCGATTTCGCCCGGATCGAGCTCGACTGTGTACGGGAGAACGTGGCATTGCAGGAAGGCATCGGCCTCGACGCCGTAACCGACGGCGAAGTCGGCCGGCTCAATTTCCAGGACAGCTTCGGCCTCGCCGTCTCGGGCTACGAAACCGGGTCCGAGAGTCTCGCCGAGCACGAGAGGCGCGCGGCCGGCGGCGCGCCGCTCGCACGCTTCGACATGCCCGACCTCGCCGGCGCGGGCACGCCGGTGGTGCACCGGCGCCCGGTTTCGCGCCGGCTGAAGCTCGAGAGGAACGTGCCGCTCGAGGAATTCAAGCGCGCCGCGCCGCTGGCGAAGAAACCGCTCAAGGTCTCGCTGATCGGCCCGGACCGCGTGCTCCAGCGCTTCGACCACGCGAACTCGAAGGGCGTGTATCCGAGCGTGGACGATTTCGCCGAGGACGTGGTCGCGATTCAGAGGCAGATGATCCGGCAGCTGGTGGAGGCCGGCTGCCGGTACATCCACATCGACGAGCCGGGCTACACCGCCTATGTCGACGAGCCTTCGCTCGAGGCGATGCGCAAGCGCGGCGAGGATCCCGCGACGAATTTCTCGCGCTCACTGCGCGCCAACGCCAGCGTGATCGAGGGTTTTCCCGGCGTGACGTTCGGCATCCATCTTTGCCGCGGCAATCAGCGCAGCATGTGGCACCGCGAGGGCAGCTACGACGCCATCGCAGAGCGCCTCTTCAACGAGCTGCCGCACCAGCGTTTTCTCCTCGAGTACGACAGCCCGCGCGCCGGCAGCTTCGCGCCCTTGCGCTTCGTTCCAGAGGGCAAGCTGGTGGTGCTCGGTCTCGTCAGCACCAAGGTCCCCGCTCTGGAACCCCTGGACCAACTGCTGCGAAGAATCGAGGAAGCGGCAAAGTACATTCCGATCGAGCGCCTCGCGGTCAGCCCGCAATGCGGGTTCGGCTCCGATGTGGCCGGCAACCTCGTCACCGAGGACGATCAGAAAAGAAAGCTCGAGCGCGTGGTGGAGCTCGCGCACAGGGTGTGGGCATGAACGAGCGGCTGCGCTTCGGCCTGTTCGACTGGATCGAGGCCTCGCGCCGCAGTCCGGGCGAGGTGTACCGCCACAAGCTCGAGCTCGCGCAGGCGGCCGACGAGGCGGGCTTCCACGCCTATCTCGTCGCCGAGCACCAGGGCACGCCGCTTTCGATCGACGGCTCGCCGAGCGTCATGCTCTCGGCGATGTTCCAGCGCACCCGGCGGCTGCGCGCCGGCGGCCTCACCTTCTGCCTGCCCTGGTACGACCCCTATCGCCTCTACAACGAGGTCTGCATGCTCGACCAGATGTCCGGCGGACGCCTCGAGCTGGGCGTCGGCCGCGGCGTCTCGCCGATCGAGTCCAGGATTTTCGGGCTGCGGAGCATCGAGGAGTCTCGCGAAAAATATCGCGACGCTTTGGAGATCTTCTTCGGCGCCTGCCGGGGAAATGTCATTCAATACCGGGGCGAGGAGGTCGAGCTCTACAACAAGCCGGTGCAGAAGCCCTGGCCACCGCTCTGGTTCCCGAGCTCGAACCGCGAATCGATCGAGTTCACCGCGCGCCACGGCTACCACACTGCGTTCCTCGGCAAGCTCGCCGACTGCAAGCCGCACTTCGACCGGTACCGCGAGCTGTGGGAGCGGCACCGCAGCGACCCGGAGCGGCACAACGCGCACGTCGCCGAGCCGTTCCTCGCCAAGACGCAGCACATGGTGATCGCCGAGACCGACGCCGAGGCCGAGCGCCTGGGGCTCGAGGCCTACGCCACCTGGGCGGGGCACATCCATCACCTTACGCGCAAGCACGGCCGGCCCGACGTACACAAGACCGAGCCTTTCGCCCCGGACTCGACCCAGCCCCTGGTCGTCGGCTCGCCTCGCACGGTGCTGGCGAAAGTGCAGGACGTGCTGCGCATCACCAGCGCGAACTACCTGCTCTGCGTGTTCTCCTTCGGCGATCTCGCTCCCGAGCACGCCATGCGCTCGCTCGAGCTCTTCGCGCAGGAAGTGATGCCCGAGCTCAGCACTTGAACGGTTGAGCGACGCCGTACATCAGCGAGCGCCACAACCACTCGATCGGCCCGAAGCGATATCGGCGCAACCACCACTTGCTGGAGAAGACCTGCGCGACGTACACGGCGACCCCGAGAGCAAACGCCTGCGTGGCGCCCATCCGGCCGAACTGGCCGAGCCCATAGCCGAAAAAGATGAGGCTGAAAATAATGGATTGCAGCAGGTAGTTCGTGAATGCCATGCGTCCCACCTGCGCAAAGGGAGACAGCAAGCGTCGCGTGAGCGGGTGCGTGGCCAGAACGAGAAATGCCGCGCCATACCCCAACGACAGCGGTACTGGGGCCAGGAAGTCGTAGACACGGCCCGACGCCGACGTAAGCGCCGCGCCCGTCGCGATGGCGATCACCGCAATGAGGATCGTAGGCACGTTGAATTCGGCGCCGCGCTTCAGGAATCCGACCCGCCACAGCAAGATGCCGAGAACAAAAAGCGCCAGCGTCCGGGGAAAAACCCACGCATGCAGCGATGCCAGCAGCGGCAATTCGCCCAGGCTGAATCGCCATATCTCTGTGAGGGTTCCGGTCGAATACACCCGATTCGCCGACGCCACATGGGCTTGGAGCGTGGCGGCATCCGGCCACGGAACGGAATACAGCATCGGGCCGACGGCATAAAGAACGAGTAAGCCCGCCGCAACCATGAGGAGCGAGACGCGGCGCAACAGCAGAAACGGCAGGGCGATGAATCCGGCAAGCGCGTACTCGGTGAGGATGTCGCCGTTCCAGACGAACAGCAGGTGCACGAGCCCGAATCCGAGAAGCACCCCGAGCCGGCGCGCGAGCCAGTAGAGCGGCCGCCCGGTAGCGGAAAGCCGGTCGAATTGGATCGCGAGGCCCACGCCGAAGAGCAGGGAAAAAAGGCAGAAAGCCTTCGACTCGAATCCGGCGGAAACAATGCGCTCGACCAGCCGGTCAGCGTCGGCGCTGGCGGTGCTTCCAAGGAACTGTTGAAAGATGGAGACGCGAAATTCGGTGACGAGGTTGACGATCAGAACGCCGAACAACGCCACCCCCCGGACCGCATCCACGGCCTTGATGCGCTCGTTCGGGGCCAGCGCCGACGCGTCGACGCGCGCTAAGCGCATGGACGTCCCAACTTTCATGACAAAGTGCACACCGCTCGTTCGGGCGCGTGACGCATGCAATTGGCCTATTCCGGGGCGTGGGTTAGGTTAACTGCCTCATCTCCCGGGGGAAAGATCCCATGCCGAAACAAAAACAACTCGCCGCGGTGCTCCTCGGCCTCGCGTTCGCAACCGCCGCCGTGGCTCAGCCCAAATCCGTGCCGCCTGCGGCTCAACCCGCGGCGCACCCCCCCGGCAAGCCCGCCGCCCAACCCGCTGCCGCGTCCGACGCCGCCACGCAGGCGCGGATGAAGGAAGCGGAGGAGAAGCTGGCGCGCGCCGCGGAGGAAGAGGAAAAGCGCGCCGCGGTGCTCAAGGCCTACGAGGAAGAGCAGGCCGAACGTCAGAAGCAGCTGGCGAAGGAAAAGGAAGAGCGCGACGCGCGACGCGCCCGCGCCGCCTACGAGGCCCAGTGCACGTTCAAGTCGGTGATGACCGACGAGGACATCGCCCGCTGCCGCTCGATCCATAGCAATTAGCCGTTGGTAGAATCCCCGGGGTTCGCATCCGCCCCGAGGCTTCTGCCATGCTGCACGAGCGCGTTCCCGGTCTTTCCCGCCGCCTATCCGAGTTCGTAGAGCCGGACCGCGTCCGCCGCGAGGTCTACACCGATCCCGCGATCTTCGAGCTCGAGATGCAGCGCATCCACGAGCGCGTCTGGATCTACTGCGGGCACGAGAGCCAGGTGCCGAAGACCGGCGACTACTACGCCGTGCAGATCGGCCGCCAGCCGATGGTGATGGTCCGCGGCGCCGACGGCAAGGTGAACGTCCTCTACAACCGCTGTCCCCACCGCGGCAACATGATGGTCGGCGACCGCCAGGGCTCGAGCGGCGAGTTTTTCCGCTGCTCCTATCACGCCTGGACTTTCCACCACGACGGCAGGCTGAGAAGCATCCCGATGATGGAGTCCGGCTACTCCGGCACTCCCTACGGCAAGGAGCATCCCGACTGCAGCATGAAGCGCGCCGCGCGCGTCGAGAACTACCGCGGGTTCGTCTTTGCAAGCCTTGCCCAGGACGGCCCCACGCTGAAGGAATTTCTCGGTGAATCGCGGATCGCGTTCGACGACATGTGCGACCGCGCGCCGCAGGGCGAGGTCGAGATCGTGCCCAACTGCTTCCGCGTCATCCAGAAGTCGAACTGGAAGATCTTCCTCGAGAACCAGCTCGACGCCCTGCACCCCTCGGTCACCCACCAGTCCACCGGCCGCGCGGCGCACGAGGTGGAAAAGGAAATCGAGAGACAGACCGGCCGCGCGCCGCTCTCGTATCACATGCTCTCGGCGTTCGCCACGGTGACGATCGACAAGTGGGACAACTTCCAGACGCTGAACTACCCCCACGGGCACTGCATCCTGACCGGATACATGGGACTGCGGCCGAAGGACCCGGACACGCTCGCCTATGAAAAGACGCTGGTGGACGCCTACGGCCAGAAGCGCATGGAAGAGATCCTCGGCGTGAACATCCACCACGTGCTCATCTACCCGGGGCTTTCGGTGCAGTCGCCGCTGCAGCAGCTGCGCGCGGTGCGCCCGCTCGGCGTCGACCGCACGCTCACGGAGATCTGGCACTTCCGGCTCAAGGGCGCGCCCGAGGCGATCTACCGGCGCTCGCTCGCCTACTACAATCTCGTGAACTCGCCTGCGACGCTGGTCAACGCCGACGACCTGGAGAACTTCTGGAAGTGCCACCAGGGACTCTCATCGGAGGGCGGCGACTGGGTCAGCTTCGCGCGCCATTACGGCCGCGACATCCAAATGGGGGACAGGGTGGAAACGGCGGCCAACTGCGGCACCTCGGAGGCGCCGATGCGCAACCAGATGAAGGCCTGGGCGCGCTACATGGCGGCGCAGTGATGGAGCTGCAGCACGAAGTCGAGCAGTTTCTTTACCGGCAGGCCGAGCTCCTCGACACGAAGCAGTGGCAGGCATGGATCGATCTCTTCGCCGACGACGGCGTCTACTGGATGCCGGCAGACCCGGCGCACAAGCACTGGGACGGCGTGCCTTCGATCTTCGCCGAGGACAAGAACCTGATGAACGTGCGAATGAAGCGCGTGCTGCACCCGGACGCGTGGTCCCAGCGCCCGCTCTGGGGCACCAACCACGTGGTCGCGAATGTGATCCTTGAAAAGATTTCACCCGAGGAAATCGTTGCGCGTTCGCGCTTCCACATGATGGAATTGCGCCGCGACGACGTACGCCACTTCGCCGGCGCCTACCGCCATCACCTGAAGAAGACCGCCGACGGTTATCGCATCAAGCTGCAGCGCGTGGACATGACGAACGCGCAGGCGGCCTACGAGTACGTGCTGCAGGTGTGGGTCTAGCCCGCTCCGGGTTGTTCCTTTCGATCCTCCTCGTCTGGCAGCTCCTTTCGATGCGGGGGCTGCCGGCCTACGTCCTCTCGCCGCTGGAGATCGTGCGCCATTTCGCCGCAGCCCTCGGGTCGGCCGAGCTCTACGAGCACGCCGGCGCGAGCCTCGCCCGCTCGCTGCCGGGCTTCGCCATCGGAACCTTTTTCGGCGCCCTGCTCGGGCTCGCCGCGGGCGTGGCGCGCTGGTTCGACCGTTTGCTCAGCCCGGCGGTGTTCCTCACCTACCCGGTGCCCAAGATCGTGATGCTGCCGATCTTCATGCTCTGGTTCGGGATCGGCGACCTCTCAAAGGTGCTGATCATCGCGCTCGCCTGCTTCTATCCGGTGTTCATCAACGCCTACTACGGCGTGAAAGCGACGCCCGCGATCCTGGTGTGGTCGGCGCTCAACATGGGCGCCCGCCGCGACGCGATCTTTCGCAGGGTGGTCGTGCCGAGCGCCGCGCCGATGATCTTCGCCGGCATGCGCGTGGCGCTCGCGCTTTCCTTCATCGTGATGTTCGCCGCCGAGATGATCAACGCGCGCTCCGGCCTCGGGCACCTCATCCGCGAGGCCGAGAACTCGCTGCGCTTCGACCTCATGTACGTCTCGCTCCTGGCGGTCGCGATCCTCGGCTACGTCGGCGACCGACTCGTGCGCTTCGCGCAGCGGCGGCTGCTCGCGTGGCAGGAGCAGCCGGGATGAAGCGGTTTCTGCCTTTTGCTTTTCCAGTGATTTTGTTGTTGGTCTGGGAAGCGGCGGCCCGCAGCGGCCTGTGGAGTCCCCTCCTCTTCCCGCCGCTGGAGAAGATCGGACGCGAGCTGGTGCTGTTCTTCTCGAAGCCGGAGTCGCTTTTGGAAGCCTGGGTGACGCTTTACCGAGCGCTCGGCGGTTTCGCGCTCGCCGCCATGGTCGGCATCCTCGTCGGCATGCTCATGGGACGCTCGAAGCTCGTCGCCGGCCTGCTCGATCCGCTCTTTTCAGGCACGTACGCGGTGCCCAAGCTCGCGCTCTTCCCGATCTTCATCTTCGTCTTCGGCATCGGCAGCCTGTCGAAGGTCGCGCTGGTGTTCCTCGAGTGCCTCTACCCCATCGTCATCATGAGCTACCACGGCGCGCGCAGCGTGAACCGGGTGCTTCTCTGGTCGGCGCAGAACATGGGCGCCTCGCGCGGCGAGACGCTGCGCCGCGTCGTGATCCCGGCGAGCGCGCCGTACATCTTCGCCGGGTTCCGGGTCGCGGTGCCGGTGGCGATGATCGTGGTGGTGATCACCGAGATGGTGAGCTCGGCCGACGGGCTGGGCTACCTCGTGAGCTACTCGCTGTCCTCGCTCAGGACCGACCGCATGCTCGCGGTGGTCGTCGCGATCGCGCTGCTCGGCTACCTGCTCGACAAGGCGGTCGTGGTCGCGCGCGACCGGTTGATATACTGGGAAAAGCTCGACACCTACTACGTGTGAAAGGAACGCAGTGAAAGCGGTTCTATCGATTCTTCTCGTCCTTTTCACCGTAGCCGCGACCGCGCAAACGGCACCGCTGATCCGCTTCGGACGCGGCTTCGCCGCCGAGGAGCAGGTCTGGCTGATGAGCGCGCGCCCGGACCTCACGCCGAACCAGGGCAAGCGCTATCAGCTCAAGCAGATCCTGTTCCAGGCCAACCCGGAGCGCTTCCAGGCCTTTCTCGCCGGCGAGCTCGACGCCGGCACCGCGCCGGGGCTCGCGGTGATCTTCGCCCACGCCCAGGGCGTCGACATGAAGATCGTTGCGAGCGTCTGCTTGGAGGCCGCGGGAAAGCAGTGGTTCAGCACCACCTACATGGTGAAGGACGACGGTCCCGTGAAGAGGGTGCAGGACCTGAAAGGCGGCACGATTGGCGTCGTGGGAATCAAGACCGCGACCGACCTCTGGGCGCGCGCCGGGCTGATCAACGCCGGCCTCGTGCCCGACAAGGACACCAAGGTGGTGCCGATGGCGTTCCCGGCGATCGGCGACGCGGTGCGCACCGGCAAGGTGAGCGCCGGCACCTTCGTCGAGCCGTTCTACTCCGCGGAAGTCGCGAAAGGCGGCCTCAGGAAGCTCTTCACCGCGACCGAAGCGGTGGGCTACGACCACGAGCTGCTCGACATCTTCTTCGGCGAGAAATTCCTGAAGGCAAACCCCGACGCGGTGCGCGCCTTCCTAGCCGATTACGTCGCGGTCACCAAGTACTACCTAGCCAACACCGCGCAGGCCAAGGCCGACCTGCACAAGGCCGGGTTCGTACGCACGCCGCTCGAGATCTACCTCAAGAACGCGGACTGGAAGCGCGATCCGAACGCGCGCGTCGACGTCGAGAGCTTGAAGAAGCTCTCCGCCTTCATGCTGGAGAAGCTGCAGTGGCTCGAGAAGCCGGTGAACGTCGACTCGATGGTCGACCAGAGCTACCTGCCGCGGTAATAGCGTATTCCCGCACGCGCATTCATCGGACGCCGATGCCAGCGCTTCTTGATCATCGTTTGCGGAAAACAATGACGTGCTGCCAGGGCAGGTCGCCGACCGTCTTCTGCCATTCCAGGGCGTGAACCGCGGCGGCTTCCCTGCGCACCTGGGCTTCGGTCATGGTGTGCAGGGGCTTGATCGGCACGGTCGGATCGTTTCCCTTGAACTCGACGAATACCAGACGCCCGCCGGACTTGAGGGCGCGCGTAATCGAGTCGAGCATCTCGTACGGGTATTCGAGCTCATGGTAGACGTCCACCATCAGCGCAAGATCGAGGGTGGCCTCAGGCAGGCGCGGATCGGTGTGGGTGCCGAGGATCGCTTTCACGTTCGCGGCGCCGCGCTGGGTCATCTGCTGCTGCAGGAGCCTGACCATTTCCGGTTGGATGTCGACCGCGTATACGGTGCCGCCCGCGCCCACGCGCTCGGCGATGCGCCAGGAGTAATAGCCGCTGCCCGCGCCGACATCCGCCACCCTCATGCCGGGCTTCAGGTCGAGCGTCGCGAGCACCCGATCCGGCCGTTCCTCCTCCATGCGCTCGGGGCGCTCCAGCCATCGCGCGCCGTGAAACGTCATCACTTGTGCGATTTCGCGACCCAGATAGACCTTGCCGATGCCGTCGGGGCTCGCCCGAACGGTGGCGTAAGAGGGACGCGCGGCCTCCTCTGCGAATGCACCGGGCAGGACCAGCGGGTGGAGCAACAGCGACGCCGTCAGCCAGGTACGCTTCAACATTCGCCGCGTCGCCGCCTACCAGGGCGCGCTGGCCCCGGCCGGTAGCGGAATCTCCGCGACGTTGAGCACCATCGAGATCAGGGTGTAGTAGCCGCTGACGGCGATGAGGTCGACCACGCCACGCTCTCCCACGGCGGCGACCGCCCGCTTGAAGAGCGCATCGTCGACGAAGTGCGTCTTGTGCAGCGCCATGCAGACGTCGTAGACGACTTCCTCGTCGGCCTTCATGTTGCGCGGCCGCCTGTTCTGCGCGAGGTCGTCGGCGATCGACTCGGCAAGGCCGCCCTTCAGCGCGAATGGCTTGTGCGCATTCCACTCGTACTTCGAGTCCCAGAACCGGGCGTTGATCAGGATCGCCATTTCGTTCAGCCGCGCCGGCAGCGAGCTCTTGAACCTCAGGTACTCGCCGAGCTTCTGCACGCGGTCGGCGAGCTCGGGGCTGCGCAGCAGCGGCCCGAACGGGCCGCGCACGCCGCCGCGCGGGCCGCCCGCGATGGCGTCGTAGACCTCTTTCTGCGCGTCGGTCAGTTGATCGCGCGGGATGTTTGGAAAGCGTTCTTGTCCCGATGCCATGGCGGAGATGGCGAGAGCAATAAGAGCCGCGAGCATCCTAGCAGACGTCATTTGCACGATCGCCTCCCTCGAATATGATCAGGCCGGGCGTTGCCTCCGCGACTCGCTGCGGATCAGGTCCCAGATGTAGTTGCGGTACTCGTGGCATTGCACGGACTTCTTGATCTCCAGAGCGCGCGGGCGTGGCAGATCGATCCTGATTTCTTCCCGGATGCGCCCGGGGCGCGCGGTCAGGACGACGACGCGGTCGCCGAGGTAGACCGCCTCGTCGATGTCGTGGGTGACGAAGACGATGGTCTTGCCGCTGCGCTCCCAGAGGCGGGTCAGCTCCTCCTGCATGGCCTCGCGGGTCTGGGCGTCGAGCGCCCCGAAGGGCTCGTCCATCAGCAGGACTTCGGGGTCGAACGCGAGCACCCGCGCGAGCGCGACTCGCTGCTTCATGCCGCCGGAGAGCTCGGCCGGGTAATGGTTGCGGAACTCGGTGAGGCCGATCATGGCGAGGTGTTCATTTACGCTCTTCTGTATCTTTTCTTTGGAAAGGCCTTGAGCTTCCAAACCCCAGGCCACGTTGCCGGCGACGGTCTTCCACGGGAAGAGTGCGAACTCCTGGAACATCATCCCCCGGTCGGGGCCGGGGCCGTTCACCCGCCGGCCGTGGACCTGGATCGTACCCGCCTCGGCCTGGATGAAGCCGCCCATGATGTGAAGCAGCGTGCTCTTGCCGCAGCCGCTCGGGCCGATGACGGTGACGAACTCGCCGTCGTGCACCGCGAAGCGCTCGACGTCGAGCACCGCCAGGCTGCGCCCATCCTTGGCGAAGCTCTTGCGGACTGCGGTGGCCTCGAGCGCTACTTTTGCGGCGTCACCGGCCATCCGTGTCCAGAGAGGTCGAACTTGACGCCGGCAAGAGTCAGCTTCTTCTCGAAGAAGATCGTGTTTCCGCTCAACCGCGACAGGTCCACCGGCGGCGGCGGCTGGGAGACGGCGCCCGCCTTGCGTGCGCGTGCCTCGGCGCGCTCGAGATCGTCCACCTGCACGCCGAAGTGGTCGAGTCCGTAGCCTTCCGGATAAGGATTGGGCGTCTCCGCGGTCCGCTTCCAGCAGACGATCGCGAGGTTGATGTAGCCGTCTGTGAGGTAGACCTCGCGCGCGAGGTCGCTGTCGCCGCGCGAGATCTCCTCGAGCCCCAGCGCGTTCTTGAACAGCTCTGCGGTGACGAAAGGATCTTCGGCGGTGATTGCGATATGACGGATCTTGGCCATGGCTTCATCCAGAAAAGGCGAGCAGGCGCAGCAGCTCTGCCTGCGCCTTTTCGACGTCGCGCGCCTCGCGTTCGATGCGGCGCTCGCGCAGCCAGCAGGCTGGAGCGAAGGCACGCTGCCCGTCTTCGCCCACCTCGCGGGAGATGCGCACCACCGTGTCGACGCGCGGCTTGCGCCGCCGTGCGTAATTCCCCAGAGCATGCTCGATTTCGACCCCGCTCGCCAGTTCCTCCGCGAGCACGGCCGCGTCCTCCATCGCCATTCCGGCGCCCTGGCCGATGTTCGGGGTCATCGCGTGCGCCGCGTCGCCGAGCAGAACGGCGGCGCCGTGCGCGGACAGCCGGACCCAGTCGTCGGACCACAGCTCCTCGATCTCGGTGGTGATGACGGCCTCATGGGGCGGCAGCGCGGCAAAGAGGCGCTGCAGCCTTGCGTCGGTGAACTGCGCGAAGAGGCGCGGGAGGTCGACCTGCGGATTGGCGTTGCGCCGCGAATTAAACGTCGTCCAGACGTAGAGCTTCGACTCGGAAATCGGCACAAGACCGATGCGCTGCCCTCGCCCCAGGTACTCGGTGAAGCAGCGCACCCCGGCGACGTTCTCCATGATGAGCCGGTGCGAGCGGTAGCCCATGTAGCGCGGTGCAATTTCACCAAACAGCTCGCGACGGACCTGCGAGTGGATACCGTCGGCACCAACCACAAGCTCATATCCGGAGAAGTCGCCCGCGGACGCCGTTTTCCCGAAGGAAACCATTCCTGGAGGAACACCGCGGTAAAGCACGTTCAGCAAATGCGCGCGGTGTACCAGGGCGCCTTGAGAGAGCTTGCCGCTCTCGTAGAGCGGTCGGTAGTCGCGCGTGGCGAGGAGCCGTCCGCTCCGGTCGCGGGTCTCGCGCGTGAGGTACGGCCATGAATCGGCACGCACCGCTTCGGCGAGGCCATTGCGCTCGAGCACGCGCATGGCGTTGGGGTTCATGATGATGCCCGCCCCGACCGGGTTTAGCTGAGACGTCTTTTCGAAAATCCTGGAAGAAATGCCGCGCAGCGCAAGCTCGCGAGCGAGCGAAAGCCCGCCGATGCCGCCACCGACGATCAGGACTCTCAGGCGAGCTTTCTCGAGCTTCTGAAGTTAGCTGAGCTTCTCCAGCTTCTGTAACGAGCGCATGCGCCAGGCGGTCTTCTGCTCGGGAAAAAGGCGCGGGAACTCGGTGTAGCTCACCTCTCCCACGTAGATGTCGCCGCGGGAGTCGATGGCCAGGCCGTGCGGCGCTATGAACTTGCCCGGCTCCAGTCCAGGCCCGTCTTCTCCCCCAAGGCGTGCGATGAGCTTTCCCTTTGCGTCGACGAACGAGATCCGCGGGCCGATGTTCGGGTGCTGGCGGTTGACCGGCATGGACGGGCCGAGCTCGCCGATCGCGAATTGGGGCCGTCTTCCACGGCAGCAGTACAGGGCGCAGGGCCGGTGCAGGTTTGCCCACTGCGTCTCGTAGCGTCCGTTGCCGTCGAACACCTGCACGCGGTGGTTCTCGCGATCCGCCACGTACACCCAGCCCTCCGCGTCGGTCACGACGTTGTGCACGACGTTGAACTGGCCGGCGTCCGTGCCAGGCTCGCCCCAGGACTTGAGGAGCTTGCCGTTCGGCGAAAATTTGTGCACGCGCGCGTTGCCGTAGCCGTCGCTCACATAGATGTCGCCGCGCGGGGAGAGCGCCGTGTGCGTGCAGCGGTGAAACGGCTTCCCGCTCATGTATGGCGTCGCCTGCCCGGGCACGCCGAGCTCGAGCAGCACCTTCCCCTCGGTCGTGCACTTGCGCACGACGTGACCGCCGTCGTCGGTGCAGTACAGGATGTCGTTCGCGTCGATGTGCAGCCCATGCGCGCGCGGGAACGTGCCCTCCCCCCAGGAGCGGATGAAGTTGCCCTCGCGGTCGAAGACGATCATCGGGTGCTCGCCGCGGTTGAAGCAGTAGACGCGATCCTTGCTATCGACCGCGACCGCGGCGACATCCTTGAACTCCCATCCTTCCGGCAGCTTGGCCCAGTTCTCTACGACGCGGTAGCGGTGCTTGCCGGCACCGAGAATGGCGGGCTTGTTTCTCTTTTCGACGCGAGCGTCCATGAGCCTTCCTGTCACGAAGCGGTATGCATCATTTCCAGTGCTCGAAGAGCGGCCCGCCGGTCCCATGCACCGGATCGCCGGGCGGCAAGCCGACCCGAATTATGCATTGCACGTTCTTCGCCGTGCGCGGTTGCGCCACGCCGCCGGCCAGCGCGGATGGTTGGGAATCGCCCCGCTGGGCGCGAGCAGGTACGCGAGGACGAGGCGCTTCATCAGCGCCCGACCCCGAGCTCGTCGGGCGCGGCCACGTGGACGAACTTGCCGCCGACCATCGTGGCAAGCGGCTTGATCGACGGGATGGCGCCCTCGGCCACGGTGAGGAAATCGGCGGAAAGCACGACGAGGTCGGCGAGCTTGCCCGGCTCGATCGACCCCTTGATGCCCTCCTCGAACGTCAGGCGGGCGTTGTTGATGGTGTAGATGCGGAGCGCCTCCTCGCGCGTGATGCGCTGGCTCGCGCCGTAGACGCCGTCGGAGATCGTGTTGCGCGTGACGAAGTGGTACATCGCCCAGAACGGGTTGTACGGAATCACCGGCGAATCGGTGCCGCCGGCGACGAGCAGCTTCTCATCGAGGAACGTGCGCACCGGCGTGACCTGCTCTGCCCGGGCGCGGCCCCAGTAGTTGGCCAGGCTGGGCGCGGCGAGGTAGAGATGGTCCTGCGCCGACACGACGACGCCGAGCGCGCGGATGCGCGGATAGTGGTCAGGGCGGCCGATGAAGAGGTGCTCGATCGTCCAGCGCCGGTCGCGGATGGAGCGCTCCCTGTCGGCCGCCTCGTACGCCGCGAGCACCTGGTCCACCGCCGCGTCGCCGACCGCATGCGTCGCCACGCGCCATCCCTGGCGGTTGAGCTCCATTACCACCGCGTTGTAGTCGGCGATCGGCACGACCTGGATGCCCTTGAACTTGCCGCCGCGGCCGTACGGCTCGGCGTACGGCTCACGCATGTGGCCGCCCTCGAAGCCGCCATCGATCAGCGTCTTCATGCCGCCGATGCGCAGCCACTCGTCGCCTTCGTCCGGGCGCACGTTCCAGCTCGCGATCGTGGCGCGCACCTTCTCGACGCTCGAGAAGTCGAAAATGCGCATCAGGTAGTTCACCCGCATCGTGAGCTCGCCCTTGGCCTTCAGCTCCTGGAACATCCGGTACGGCGCCAGGATGTCACCGCCGAACTGGAACGAGCCGGGAATGCGCACGCTCGTGAGGCCGACGCTGTTGAGAAGGCGCATCTGCGCCGCGATGCCCTCCGGCGTGAGTTTCGGCGGCGGCGGCAGTTTGACCAGGCCCCGCGCGGTGTCGACGAGCTCGCCGTTCAGCTCTCCGTCGGCGTCGTGTCCGATCTCGCCGCCCGCCGGGCTCGCCGTCGCTCTGGAGATGCCCCAGCGCTCGAGCGCTGCGGAGTTCAGGATGAACTCGTGCCCGCCGCGCACCAGCACTACGGGGTTGCGTGGCGCGACGCGGTCGAGCTCGCGTCGGTGCGGCAGGCGCTTTTCCTTGAGTTGCGCCTCGTGCCAGTCGCCGTTTGAGACGATGATCGCGCCGGCGGCTGACGCCCTTGCTCGCGCCTCAACGGCCGCCAGCAGCTCGTTCACGCTGCGCGAGCTCGACAGGTCTACCCCTGGCCCGCCGCCCGCGTTGTGCAGGTGCCCGTCCATCAGCCCGGGGATGACGGTGCGGCCGCGGAGATCGATCTGCCGGGTCTTCGCCGAAGCGAGCAGGCGTATGCGCGCGTCGTCGCCCACTGCTACGAAACGATCGCCGCGGACGGCAACCGCGCGCGCGATGGTAAAGCCGCCGTCGACAGTGACGATCCTGCCGTTATGGAGAATGAGATCCGCCGCCTCGCCTTCCGGCGCGGTGGGCCCGCCGCCAGCGCAGGCAGCCAGGAACGACGCGATGGTCGCAACGCCGATGCGAATGTTGAACATGTCAAAGGACCTGTCGGTCGCGGCTAGAATAAAGAACGGCACTCACTTGTCAACGGGACATGGCGGCCAACGAACAGCTCGCGATGCTGGTGCAGCCCGATCGCGTGCACCGCTCGGTGTATGCGGACCCGGCGATCTTCGAGCTCGAGATGGAGCGCATCTTCGGCCGCGCCTGGCTGATGCTTGGGCACGAAAGCCAGGTGAAGACGCCGGGCGATTATTTCACGACCAGGATGGGCCGCGAACCCGTCGTGGTCGCAAGAAAGGACGACGGAGGAATCGGCGTCCTGGTCAACCGCTGTGCCCACCGTGGTGCGATGGTGTGCGCCGAAGGGCGTGGAAATGCCGAGCGGTTCGTCTGCCCCTATCACGGCTGGAGCTACGATCGCGCCGGCACGCTGCAGGCCGTGCCCTTTGGCACCGGGTATGAAAAAGGGAACCTGAGCGAATTGCGGCTGAAGGCGGTCCCGAGGGTCGCAACGTATCGCGGCTTTATCTTCGCTTCACTTTCTCCTAAAGGGGAAGATCTCCAGGCTTTTCTGGGTCCTGCCAGAGCATCGCTCGACGACTTCGTCGATCGCGCGCCTGGCGGCGAGCTCGAGGTGGCGGGCGGCGTCTTCAAGCATGCCTACAACGGCAACTGGAAGCTGATGCTCGAGAACCACCTCGACGGCGCGCACCCGGCATGGGTGCACGCGTCCTCCGTGGCGGCGGCGCGCAATGCACCCGAGCCGGGCAAGCCGGGCGAGGAGCACTACTACGACATCGCCGTGCGGCAGATGCGGCAGAACGGCGCGCCGGAGTCGGTCTGGGAGGCGACCGGCATCTGGACCACGCCGCGCGGCCACGGCTACATGGGCGATTACCACGACGATTCGCGCCTGGTCGCCGGTCTCGGCAACCCGGCGTTCGAGGAGTACCGGGCGATCCTCGCAAGGGAGCACGGCCAGGAGAAAGCAGACAGCATCCTGCGCGTGACCCTTTGGAACACCATCCTCTATCCGAACGCGTCTTTCATGAGCCAGTTTCGCCAGCTGCGGTTCATCCACCCGCTCGCGGTCGACCGCTCGGTGGTCTACACGTATACCTTCCGCATGAACCGGGCGCCGGCGCGCATGTTCCACGACACCATCGCCTTCTCCAACGTCGTGAATGGCACCGCGTCCTGGGTGCTGACCGACGACCTCGAGGTCTACGAGCGCATCCAGCGCGGCTTCGCCTCCGGCGCGGTCGAGTGGGCGTACATCGGACGCGGCGCCGGGCGCGACGTGGCCGAACCGGGCGCCACGCGCGGCGCCACGGGAACAAGCGAAGTCTTCATCCGCGGCCAGATGCGGGCCTGGCTCGAATACATGACGACCCCTTCGACTACCAAGGGGTCGGAGCAATGACTCCCGAGCAATTCCTCTACCACGAGGCGCGGCTCCTCGACACCCAGCGCTACGAGGAATGGCTCGGGCTCTTTACCGACGACGCGACCTATTGGGTTCCGCTCGAGCAAAACCAGAAAGATCCCTTTGAGACGTCCTCCATCATCCACGACGACCGCACGCTCCTCGAGCTGCGCGTCAGGCAGGCGCGCCACCCTCGCGCGCATGCCCGCCAGCCGCTCGCCCGCACCGTGCATCAGGTAGGCAATGTGACGGTTTCCGAGGAGAACGGAGGCGAAATCACCGTCGATTCGACCCTTCATTTGACCGAGTTCCGCAACGAGAAACAGCGACTGTACGGTGCGCTGGTTCAGCACCGGCTGCGCCGCGCCGGGGAAGGCTTCAGGATCGCCCGCAAGCGCGTGGAGCTCGTGAACTCCGAAGGCGAGCTCGACGGCATCGCCGTGCTTTTCTGACGGAACCGCCTAACATGCCGCAATGAAGCCGAGCGACGCAGCTCGCAACACTCGGCCGGTCGTCGTCGCAGGCGGCGGCATCGGCGGGCTCGCGGCCGCGCTTGCCCTCGCGCGCAAGGGGTTTCGCTCGATGGTGCTCGAGCAGGCGCCGCAGTTCGGCGAGATCGGCGCCGGCATCCAGCTCGCGCCCAACGCCTGGCACGCGCTCGATGCCCTGGGGGTCGGGGGCCTGGTGAAGAAGGAAGCGGTCTTCATCGAGCGCCTGCTGATGATGGACGGCGTGAGCGCCGAGAGGGTGATCGACATTCCTCTCGACGAGCGTTTCGCCCAGCGCTTCGGCAATCCGTACGCTGTCACGCACCGCGCCGACATCCACGGCTCGCTGCTCGACGGCTGCAAGTCGCTCTCGGACCTGATCGAGCTGCGCACCCGCACGCGTGTCGCGGGCTTCCGGGCCGAGGACAGGAAAGTCGTCGTCAATACGGCGAACGGCGAAACGATCGAAGGCGCGGCGCTGGTGGGCGCCGACGGCGGGCGCTCGGTGATCCGCGAAAGCATCGTCGGCGACAAGCTGCCGCTCATTACCGGGCACATGTGCTTCCGCGCGGTGCTCGACGCGAACGACGTGCCCAGGGACCTGCGCTGGGCCGCAGCCACGCTCTGGGCGGCCCATAACACGCACATCGTTCACTACCCGCTGCGCGGCTGGAAGCTCTTCAACCTGGTCGCCACGGTGATCGGCAAGCACACGAGCGGCGGGCACAACGAGCTCGCCACGCCAGAGGAGGTGCTGCCTTTCTTTGCGCATTACTGCGACCAGCCGCTCAAGCTGATGCGCACGCCACGGGAGTACCGCCGCTGGATGCTCGTGCATCGCGAGCCGGTGGAGAACTGGACGCGCGGGCCCGTCACCCTCCTCGGCGACGCGGCGCACTTCATGCTGCAGTACATGGCGCAAGGCGCTGCCATGGCGATGGAGGACGCCGTTTGCCTCGGCGCCTGCGCGGACGCGTTCGACGGCGACTTCGAGAAAGCGTTCCAGGCGTACCAGAAGCGGCGCGTGGTGCGCGCCTCGCGTGTGCAGGTCTCGGCGAACCGCCTCGTCGGCATGATCTTCCACGTGCCCGACGGGCTCGAGCGCGAGATCCGCAACGATATCTATCGCGGCCGGAGCGCCGAGCGTTATTACGATGCGCTCGAGTGGCTGTTCAGCGCGCCCGACTACGTCCGAAGTTTTAATTAGGGTGCGACGTTTTGTCGCACCTTTCCAAGTAACAAAAAAGTCTTTAGCTTTTCATCCGGATCAAGTACAACATTCGGGCGGAGGAACGACGCGGCGTAATAACAAACGGCCGCGCAGCAGCGCTTCTCACCTGCGCTTCTTTCCTGCTTCTTTCTGTTTGTTTTCGGGGATAACCGGGGGTGGGAGGTCGCATGAAACTCAGGGACGCAGTCCCTTTGGTTGTCACGTCCGTAGTCGGTTTCCTCTTCTTCCATTCGCAGATCGCCACCTCGGTTGATTTCGTCGCGCGCGACCCGGGCGTGCGCGGCGGCGAGCCCGATGCCGGCGGGCCGCTGCCGGGGCTGACCGCGAACCAGCTCGCGTTCTTCAACCAAGGCCTGACGGACTTCAACGGAGTCGAAGACGTCCCCGACGGCCTCGGCCCGACGATGAACCTCGACGCCTGCGGCGGCTGCCATGCGCAGCCGGCGAGCGGCGGCACCAGCCCGAAGGTGAATCCGCAGGTGGCGTTCGCCAGCCTGCGGGGCGCCGACAACAAGCTGCCTTCGTTCATCCGGCTGAACGGCCCGGTGCGCGAGGCGCGCTTCGTGAAAAACGCGGACGGATCGCCTGACGGCGGAGTGCACGCGATCTTCACCATCCAGGGCCGCGACGACGCGCCCGGCTGCGTGCTCGCGCAGCCCGACTTCGCGACCCAGCTTGCCAACCGCAACGTGATCTTCCGCATCCCGACCCCGGTGTTCGGCGCGGGGCTGATCGAGGAGATCACCGACACCACGATCCTCGTCAACCGCTCGCGCGATTCGTCGACGAAATCGGCCCTCGGCATCAGCGGCCGGCCCAACCGCAACGGCAACGACGGCAGCATCACGCGCTTCGGCTGGAAGGCGCAGAACGTGTCGCTGATGATCTTCTCCGGCGAGGCCTACAACGTCGAGATGGGCATCACCAACGAGCTCTTTCAGAACGAGCGCGACCAGACGCCTTCGTGCCAGTTCGCCCGGGTCCCGAACGACGTGCAGAACACGGACGCGGCCGACAACGCCGCGACGCGGCTGACGGCGGCCCTGGCGGCGACACCGGCGGTGGCGAACTTCGCCAACTTCCAGCGCTTCCTCGCGCCGCCGAAGCCGGACCCCGACACCCCGGGAGGCCTGAACTCGATCGGCCGCGGCAGGAGCACGTTCTCGAGCATCGGCTGCGCGCTCTGCCACACGCCCTCGATGAGGACCGGCAATGCGACGGTCGAGGCACTGCGCTTCCAGACGGCGAACCTGTACTCCGACCTGCTGATCCATGACATGGGCGTCGGGCTCGCCGACAGCATCTCTCAGGGAGCGGCCACGGGAAGGGAGTTCCGCACCGCGCCGCTATGGGGCCTCGGTCAGCGGATCTTCTTCCTGCACGACGGACGCACCGACGACCTGAAAGATGCGATCCAGGCGCACTCGAGCACCGGCTCGGAGGCGAACGCGGTGATCTCGAAGTTCAACGGTCTCTCGGAGTTCCAGAAGCAGGACCTGTTCAACTTCCTGCGGTCGCTGTAAAGGGGACGCGCCCGCTCGAGCACCCGTCGCATGTGCGCCGTGGTGCTCGAGCTCGGCGCTGCCTAGCCGGGGTCAACGAGCTCGGACGTAATCTCGGCGACCGAACGCACGCCGCAGAGCTGCATCGCGCGCACGAGCTCGCTCGACAGGATCTCGAGCGCCCGCTTCGCTCCCGGCTCGCCGCCGGCCATCGCGCCGAAGAGCGTCGCCCGGCCCGTGAGCACCGCCTTCGCGCCGAGGGCGCGCGCCTTCAGGATGTCCACGCCGCGGCGCACACCGCCGTCGAGCAGCAGCGTCAGCTTGCTCCCCACCGCTCTCGAGATATGCGGTAAAGCGTCCAGGGTGGCGGTCGCGCCGTCGAGTTGCCGGCCGCCATGGTTCGAGACTACGACGCCGTCGCAGCCCACCGAGACGGCGCGCTCGGCGTCGTCCGCGCGCTCAACGCCTTTCAGGAGCAGCTTGCCCGGCCACTGGTCGCGCAGTTGCTTGATGTAGTCCCAGTCGAGCCCGGCGTCCATTTCGCGTCCGACCGCCGTCACGATGTCGGTGCCGGGCGCCGCGCTGAAGCGGTAGCCCTCCATGTTGGCCATGCCGGGCAGCCCGTTGCGCAGCATGTCGAGCGCCCATGCCGGCTTGAAGATCACGTCCCTGGAATTGCGCCAGTTCGGGCTGTAGGGCGTATGGAAGCCGTTGCGCGGGTCGCGCTCGCGCTTGCCCGATACCGGAAGGTCCACCGTGACGAGAATCGCCTCGTAGCCCGCGTCCCTGGCCCTGCGGACGAGCTTCGCGCGGAACTCCAGGTCTCTCACGCAATAGAGCTGGAACCACAAGCGCCCACCCACTTCCTCCGCCAGACGCTCGATCGAGAACGCCGAAGGAGTGGCCATGGTAAAGGGCACGCCCCAGGCCTTTGCCGCGCGCGCAAGAATGAGCTCGGCGCCGTAGCGTCCGGCGCTGATGCCCCCCGTGGGCGCGACGGCGAGTGGCAGCGCCGCCTCACGCCCGAAAATGGAAGCCTTGGTGTCGACTTTCGATACGTTGACGAGCACTTTTGGCAGCAGGCGGACGCGCTGGAACGCGGCACAGTTGTCCCGCAGCGTCGTCTCGTCCTCGGCGCCGCCGTCGAAGAAGTCGAAGATCGCGCGCGGCAGGCGGCGCTGCGCGATGCGCCGCAAATCGGCGATATTCACCGCCCGGGCGAGGTCGGCCATAATTGCGGGGTCACTCTACCTTCGAAAGGCCCCCTAGTGTCGCGTCTGTTCGCTGTTGTCTTCTGTTTTGCCCTCTCAAGCGCGGCCTTCGGCCAGGCGTTCCCGTCCAAGCCGATGCGCATCGTCGTGCCGTTCACGCCGGCCGGGGCGGTCGACATCGCCACCCGCGCCACCGCCAACGAGATGACCAAGATCCTCGGCCACCCGGTGGCGGTCGAGAACAAGCCCGGCGCCGGCGGCAACCTCGGCGTCCTCGACGTGGCGCGCTCGGCGCCCGACGGCTATTCGATGGTGATGAGCACGAGCGGCATCCAGGCCATCAACCCGGCGCTGTACGCGAAGATGCCGCTCGATCCGAACAAGGATCTCGCGCCGGTCGCGCCGATCGTGTCGCTTTCCAACGTGCTGGTGGTGCACCCGTCGGTGCCGGCGAAGACGGTCCAGGACGTGATCAACCTGGCGAAGAAGGAGCCGGGCAAGCTGACCTACGCCTCGAGCGGCGCCGGCACCAGCATCCACATGTCGGGCGCGATGTTCACCCAGCTTACGGGCACCGACATCGTGCACATCCCATACAAGGGCAGCGCGCCGGCGGTCACCGATCTCCTCGCCGGGCAGACCAACATGATGTTCGACAACATCCCGTCGTCCCTCCCGCACATCAAGTCCGGCAAGCTGCGCGCGATCGCCACCACCGGCGCGAAGCGCGATCCGGCGCTTCCCGATCTGCCGACGATCGCGGAAGCCGGGGTCAAGGGCTACGAGTCCGGCGTTTGGTTCGGCATCATGGTGCCGGCCGCTACGCCGCGCGACATCATCATGAAGCTGAACGCCGCCGCAGTGCAGGCAACCAAGGCGCCCGAATTCGTGAAGCGCATGCACGACCTCGGCTACAACATCATTCCCGGCTCGCCCGAGCAGATGGCGACCATGATGAAGGAAGAGCTGGCGCGCTGGGCGCCGATCGTGAAGGCATCCGGAGCAAAGGTGGACTGACATGAAGCCAGCCATGGCGAAGGTGAAGCGCATCGAGGGCGTGCTCGCCCCGGTGATCACGCCGTTCCGCAAGGACTACGCGCCCGACGCGCAGCGCTTCGTGCGCCACTGCCGGTGGCTGCTGAAGAGCGGCTGCGCCGGCCTCGCGGTGTTCGGCACCAACAGCGAAGCAAACTCGCTCTCTGTTTCTGAAAAAAAATCTTTACTTGAAAAACTCGTGGCCGGCGGCGTGCCGGCCTCGGCCCTGATGCCCGGCACCGGCCATTGCGCGCTGTCCGATTCCATCGAGATGACGCGCGCCGCGGTCGAGCTGGGCTGCGCCGGGGTGCTGATGCTGCCGCCCTTTTACTACAAGGGGGTTTCGGACGAGGGGCTGTACCGCAACTTCGCCGAGGTGATCGAACGCGTCGGCGACGAGCGCCTGCAGCTTTACCTCTACCACATCCCGCCCGTCGCCCAGGTGGCGATCACGCTGCCGCTCATCGAGAAGCTGTTGTCGAAATACCCGGGCATCGTTGCCGGTGTAAAGGACTCCTCGGGCGACTGGTCCAACACCAAGGCGATGCTCGACGCGTTCGCGAAGGAGGGCTTCGACGTCTTCGCAGGGAGCGAGGTGTTCCTGCTCGACAACATGCGCCACGGCGGCAAGGGCTGCATCACCGCCACCGGCAACATCAATCCAGGACCGATCGCCAACGTCTACCGCAACTGGCGCTCGGCGGACGCCGAGCGGCTCCAGGCCGGCATCAGCGCGACGCGCAAGATCGTGCAGAAGCAGCCCATGATCCCGGCGCTGAAGGCGGCGGTGGCGCACTTCGGCAACGACCGCGAGTGGAAGACCTGCCGGCCGCCGCTCGTCGAGCTGACCGTACCGCAGGAAGAGGCGCTCATCACCGAGCTCAGGGCCGCCGGGTTCGACATGCCCGGGCTAAGCTCGGCTTAGAGTCAGCCTTGTGAAGACCGCCCTCGTCACCGGCGCCGGCCGCGGTATCGGTCGCGCCGCTGCCGAGGCGCTTGTCAAGTCGGGGCTGCAGGTTTTCGTCCTCGACAAGGAATTCGCTCAACCCGCAGCCGGCACGGAGCCGATCCAGTTCGATCTGACGGACCTCGCCGCAATTCCCGCTCTCATCATGCGAATCGGCAAGCTGGACGTGCTGGTGAACAACGCCGGCATTCAGGCCGCGCTGCCGATCGATCGCTATACGGACGAGGCTAGAACCCGCATGTTGCGCGTGAACCTGGAGGCGCCGGTCGAGCTGATCCGGGCGGCGTCGAAGGGCATGGCGGAGCGCGGCTCCGGGCGCATCGTCAATGTGGCTTCGGTCGCGGCATTCATGGCGCACACCGACCTCTGGTATGGGGTCACCAAGGCGGGCGTGGTGAGCTTCACCCGCAGCTTCGCTTCCTATCTCGGGCCGCAGGGCATCCAGGTGAATGCCGTCGCGCCGGGTCCGATCGACACCGAGCTCCTCAAGAACGCCCAGCCCGAGCGCATCACCCAGCTCATGCGCGCGGTGTACACGAAGCGGGTTGGCCGGCCGGAAGAGGTAGCCGAGGCGATCCGCTGGCTAGCTCTCGATGCTCCGGCGATCCTGAACGGCGCGGTGATCGACGTCACCGACGGCTGCTTCCTGCGCTGAAGGTGGCTCGCGGGTTGCCTGCACCGGCACGTACGACGGGATGAGCATCTGCACGAAGAGGCGGATCTTCTCGCTCGCCTGGCGCGTGACCGAAGTGAATTCCACGCCGCAGAACCAGCGGCCCTTGTCCTCGCGCACGTCCACGATCCTTCCGTAGACGTCCTCGGCGCGGTAGCCGAGGCTGACGAGGTTCACCGCAATCTTGATCTCCGCGTAGAGCGGCAGCGGGCGCTCGATCTCCACCAGCACGCCGTCATAGCCGATGTTGTGGATGGTGCCCGTGTCGACGGTCGCGAGCACCGTCTTGCGGCTGACGATCTGGTAGGCGAAGGGCAGCAGCACCTCGACGCGCGCCGAGCGGCGCAGCTCCCTGCGCGGCACGAATTTGCCGAGCGCGGGAATGCCCTTCACCTCGCGGATCAGGACGCTTTCGGCCTTGCCCTTCATGTACACCTGCACCGGCGCGCCGCAGTCGGCGAAGTCCTGGCACAACTCGTAGGTCGACTGGCTGCAAAGCACCTGGCCGCGCAGGCTGAACGCCTCGATGCGCGAGGCGAGGTTCACCTCGTCGCCGATGACGGTGTGGGCGCGATAGCGGTCGGAGCCGATGAGGCCGGTCATCACCTTGCCGGTGTTCACGCCGATGCCGAGGAACATCTCCGGCACGTTCTCCGAGCGCTGCTTCTGCCGCAGCTCGTCCATCGCGATCTGCATCTGCACGGCGCAGAGGATGGCGCGCCGGGCGTGGTCGTGCGCGGCATCCTGGTCGCCGGGAAACACCACCATGATCGCGTCGCCCATGAACTTGTCGATGATGCCGTAGTGCTGGACGATCACCTCGGTCAGGGTGGCGAAGCAGCGGTTCAGCGTGTCGAGGACCACGCGCGCAGGGTAGGACTCGGCGATGGAGGCGAAGCCGCGCAGGTCGGCGAGCAGGATCGAGACTTCGCGCCACGAGTAGGCGTCGCCTACCGAGGAAACCTCGCTCGCGGCGACGCTCTGGACGATGTGCTCGAGGCGCGCGCCGACCACGCCGGGGAGGTTCCGGCCCATGGCTTCGGCGACGAGATCCTGGATCCGCCTGACCGCGTCCTGGATGATCCAGCGCTGGCTCAAGCGGCTTTTCTTGTTCTTGTTCTCACCTTTCTATAAATAGCACATCGAGCGCCGTCGGGCTATGCCGACACGAGCTTGCCGTCCTGCAGTCTCACCTTGTCGCCCTGCTTCCACGCCGGCGGCGCGGAAAATTTCACAATTCTTGACTGACCGTCGCTCATTTGCACGCGGACTTCGTAGTGCTGGGTGCTCCGCGCCTGGCGCTCGATCTGGTGCCCGGCAACGGCGCCGCCGGCGGCCCCGACCACCGTGCCGACGTCCCGGCCGTGCGTGATCTCGTGGCCGACCACCGCGCCCGCCACGCCGCCGACCACCGCGCCGAGCCCCGTGCCTTCGCCCTTCTGCTCCACCAGCCTCACGCTTACCACCGTGCCGCATTCGGCGCATTCTTTCTTCGCCGCCGGCGGCAGCGCCTCGGCCTTCTCCGCCTGCGTGCGCGGCAGGACTCCGGTCATGGCCGCAACGCCCACACCGCAGGCCACGATCACGCTCGCGGCCGCGCCCGCTACCAGGGGATGGATGCGCATCTTGTGATTCCTCGCCTGTTCGAATGGAACGGCGCGGACGATACACGGCGCAATATGAATCTTCTATTTCCTCGTTTTTCTGTCGGGGATCGGCGACGAAATGGATCAGTAGCTGCGAAACCGGATGGTCGGATCGCGCTTCACTTGATCCACCAGCGCGACCTCCCAGGCGAGATAGTCGCGCGCGTGCTGCTTGTAGTCCGACGCGTGATCGTAGGGCTTGTACCAGACGTCGTCGCGCGTCGTGGTGGCCCGCTCGACGCCGCCCTCAACCGGCTTGCCGGCGGCAATCCAGGCCGCGTTTCCGCCGTCGAGCACGCTGACGCGCGCCTGCCGCCATAGCGCCGCCGCTTCCGGCGCGGCGAGATGCGCAAGCAATCCGTCCTCTGAGGTGAGGACGAGACTGCGCACGTCTCCGATTTTTTCTCTGGCTTCGGACAAGCGGGACCGCACGCCCCACCACCCGCCCGGAAAGTGTGCGTGATAGAAGCGCAAGCTGGTGGACAGATCGAGAACCGTCCCGCTCACGGATTCGGGAGAGACGAGGTTGTTCCACTTCCGAATCTCGGGTAGCCGACGTGGGCCGCTTTCCATGGCGAGCCCCGCGAGGTCGTTGAGCACGTAGACCTCGTTCCAGCCCATCTGCTCGAGCCACGACGCTGTCATCACCGCGCGCACGCGCTCAGGGTCGATCAGCACGACGCGCGCGTTACGCACCGCGACGTATTCGTCGCTCGCCTGCACCAGCTGTCCGCCCGGAGCGTGCCGCGAGCCCGCCACGTGGTCACGCTCGAATTCTTGCCGCGTGCGCACATCGAGCAGGTACAAGGTGCGGCTTGCATCCTTCTGCCACTTGCCGACCTCGTGCGGCGTCGTGAACTTGACGCCAAACCGCGCTGCAACCCGCTCCGCCGCGGCCAGCGCTTTCGCTTTCCCCCGTTCGGACGGCGGCGGCGCAACGCGGCCCGCGCCGCGCTCGCACTCAAAGCCGGCGAGGTCCCAGCCCATGGTGCCGTCTTTCAGCGCGACGACGCGGTTCGGAATGCCGGCGTTGCGCAGCGACTGGCATCCGATGATGCTTCGCGTGCGCCCGGCGCAGTTCACCACCACGAGCGTGTCCGGGTCGGGCGCGACGTCGTGGACTCGCCAGGCGAGCTCGGCTCCCGGCATGTCGATTCCGCCCGGGATGTTCATGCGGTGGTACTCCTCGAACGGGCGGGAATCGAGGATCACCAGCCTCTTGCCGTCCGCAACCCATTCATTCAATTGGTTCGCAGAGATGCGAGGCGTTTCGTAATGGTGCTCGACGAACTCGCCGAAGGCCTTGGAGGGCACGTTGACGCCGCTGAAGAGCTCGCCGCCCGCGGCCTGCCAGCCGGCGCAGCCGCCGTCGAGAACCGCAACATCGCTGTAACCCATCGAGGCCAGGCGCTCGGTCGCCCTTTCGGCCAGCCCCTCTTCACCGGCGTCGAGCACGACCACGGGCGCGGCGGCGCGCGGCACCAGGTCGCGGACCATGAGCTCGAGCCTGGAGAGCGGCGCGGAGCAGGCGAAGAACGGATGCCCGCGGTAGTGCACCCCCTGCTCGCGCACGTCGAGCAGCGCGAACTCCGCGCTACCACCGAGCGCGGCGCGCACCGCCGCGAAAGTCACCTTTTTGGCCACGACCGATGCATTATGACGCCCGCGGCTTTTTCCTGGAGGAAGCGATGGCACTCAAGGCGACGAAGGCGGAAGTATGGGCGGCCACGATCGAGGACCGCGCCGGCGGCGCGGCCGACAAGCTCGAGGCGCTGGCGCGCGGCGGGGCGAACCTCGAAATGCTGCTCGCGCGGCGCACCGACCAGCCCGGACAGGGCGTCATGTTCGTCACGCCGGTGAAGGGCGCCAAGGCGGTCAAGGCCGCCCAGGAGGCCGGCTTCGGCAAGCCCGAAAGCATCCACTCGGTGCGCGTCGAGGGCGGCGACAAGCCGGGCCTCGGGTCGAAGATCGCGCGCGCGCTCGGCAACGCCGGCGTCAGCTTCCGCGGCGTGTCGGCGGTGGCGATCGGCAAGAAATTCATCAGCTACATCGCCTGCGACAGCGCCGAGGACGCCGCCAAGGCGATCGCGGTGCTGAAGAAGCTCTAGCGGACGCGGTAGATCTCGTCCTCGAAGTCCCCGCGCCACACCGTGAGCGAGGAGCGGCTTTTCTGGGTCTGCGAGGTGAGCACGGCGCGTTCCTCGCCCTTCTTCCACTCCACCTTGTAGATCGGGCCGCGAGCTTCGGGGTTTGCGCGCGTCTCTTCCGCGGGCGCGCCGTAGCGCTTCTTGAGGAACGCCGCCATGCGGTCCGCGTCCTTGGTGTCGAAGCGCATGTCGAACGCCTCGACGCGATCGCCCTTGAGATAGAAAGTGATGCGCCCGGGCACGCCGCCGAACACGATCTTGGAGTCGTCGCAGCGCCGCTCCGCGGCCCTGCTCTTCCATTGCAGCGCTGCGCAGTGCGCCGTCGGGAACTGCTTCAGCACGGCCTTTTCCGAAGCGCCCAGCGCGATTTCGTTGGCGTCATAGCCGGCGAAGACGCAGCCCGAATGGAGAAGCATTAGCCCGAAAATCGCGCGCATCCTAGTCATTGCCACGCATTTCCACTCATTTTCCGCTCATTTTCCG
>Ga0075434_100000553_pt1 | contig 28642 bp, 26 predicted proteins | sample RhiMethybrSRZTD3_FD_75298 | JGI IMG/M metagenome (GOLD analysis project Ga0075434, IMG submission 75298) | Populus rhizosphere microbial communities from Tennessee, USA - Rhizosphere MetaG P. TD hybrid SRZTD3 | ecosystem: Host-associated > Plants > Roots > Rhizosphere > Soil | place: USA... | reverse complement strand
ATCGACTCGGTCACCAACGAGTCGCTGCTGGCGGAGCTCATCGATCGCAGCGACGTTGTGTTTCACCTGGCCGCCGCTGTCGGCGTGAAGCTGATCGTTGAACAGCCTGTTCATACGATCGAAACGAACGTCCACGGCACAGAGGTCGTTCTGAAGCATGCGAACAAGAAGAAGAAGCTTGTCGTCATCGCGTCGACCTCAGAGGTGTACGGCAAGAGCGCCGACGTGCCGTTCCGTGAGGCGGCGGACCTGGTGCTCGGCCCTTCCGCAAAGCATCGCTGGGCCTACGCGTGCAGCAAGCTGATCGACGAGTTCCTCGCGCTCGCGTACTGGAAAGAGAAAAAGCTGCCGGTGATCATCGTCCGGCTCTTCAACACGGTCGGACCGCGCCAAACCGGCCAGTACGGAATGGTTCTGCCGACGTTCGTCCGCCAGGCGCTGGCCGGGCAGCCGATCACCGTCTTCGGCGACGGCACGCAGTCGCGTAGCTTTACCTACGTCGGCGACGTCGTCGAGGCACTGATCAGGCTGGCGGCCGACAAGCGCGCCATCGGCGAGGTCTTCAACATCGGCAACATGGGCGAAGTGACGATCGCGGATCTGGCGGCCCGCGTCAAAACGATGACCGGCAGCTGCTCGCCGATCCATTACATTCCGTACGACCAGGCCTACGAGGCTGGATTCGAGGACATGCCGCGGCGCGTGCCGGACATCTCGAAAATCCGTGAATTTGTGCGCTATGAGCCGAAGGTTGCACTCGACGACATCATCCGGAGCGTCATCGAGTACATGCGCGCGAACTAGCGGCCGAGGCCGTACAATAAGGTCCCGATGAAGTTCACGCTGTCCGCGGTTGCGGCCGCTCTTATTTCCTGCACGGCGGCAGTCTACGCCCAGGCGCCGCTGAACCTGCAGATCAGCGGCGGTCGCGTGACGCTTCACGCGCAGAACGTGCCGATCCGTACGATTCTCGCCGAGTGGGCGCGCGTCGGCGGGGCGAAGATCGTCAACGGCGATCGCGTCGCAGGCTCGCCGCTGACACTCGAGCTCGACGGCGTTTCCGAGCGACAGGCGCTCGACATCATCCTGCGCAGCGTCAGCGGTTACGTGCTGGCAGCACGTGACCCCGGCGCGCCCGGCGTGTCGATGTACGACCGCATCATGATTCTTCCAACGAGCGTCGCGCCGCGAAATCCCACGCCGGCGGCGGGGCCCGTCTTCCAGGGTGCACCCGCGGGTGTGATCCGGCCGATCGTGCCGCGACAGGCCGAGGATCCAAACGACAACGAGCCCGACACGACGGCGATCAGCCCGGTCAATCCGATCAACGACGGTGTTCCTCTCGGTCGGCCCGTGCCCCGTCCGATTGTCGGCGGCGTGCCGGTTGGCGCACCGGTGATGCCGCCAATCGTCGCGCCTGACAACAATCCCGCGCAGCAGCCGCCGGCAGGCGTCGTCGGGACGCCGTCGAATCCGTTCGGCCTTCCCGCAGGTTCTTCCGTGCGGCCCGGCGTCATCACGCCTCAGCCGCAACAGGTGCCCCAGGGCGCGGGGCCCCGACCCCAGGACTGATCAGCGTGTCAGAAATCGACCGCTTCAAGCCGGACGATCGTCGCGGCGTCGATACCCTGTATCGCCGCACGCATGGCGCCGACGCCGCCAACGCGGTCCGCCTGCGATGGGACTGGCAGCATCGACGCAATCCATACAACCAGACGGGACAGCCGGAGATCTGGGTCGCACGCGAAGGGCCGACCATTGTCGGCCACTACACGACGCTGCCGGTGCGTGTGTCGATCAAAGGGATCGAGGTCGAGGGCGCGTGGGGAAGCGACGCGATGGTTGCACCCGAGCGGCGGCGCCAGGGGATCGGCGAAGCGCTCGTTCGCACCTGGGAACGCAACAGCGGCGCGGTGCTGTCGCTGGGTGCGACGACCGACGGCCGCAAGCTGCTCGATCGGTTGCATTGGCCCGAAGCCCACATCGTTCCATGCCTGGTGAAGCCGCTTACTCGGCGCGCGGTGCGTCTACCGCAATGGCCTGGAGCGCTGAACCGATTCGTCTCCGCCGTGACATGGCCGATTGTCCACGTCGTCTCACGCTCGAGGCCGCTTCGCGCTGAATGCGAGCCGATCAGGCGGTTCGACTCGTCGTTTACGGCGCTGTGGGAGCGGCTGGCGTCGAAGTTCGACCTCGCCGTCAGACGCGATGCCTCGTACCTGAACTGGCGGTACATCGAACCGCCGCACGTGCGGTATTCGGTTGTCGCGCTGAAGCGGCAGGGCGAGGTGCACGGCTATGCGGTCTATCGGCACCGGCACGAACCGCTCGGCCGCGTGACGCTCCTCGTCGACTTCCTCGCCGACCCCGACGATCTGTCCGGGATGAAGACGCTGCTGCGCTGGGTCGATCGCGCGGCGCGCGCGGAGGATGCGGACAAGGTCCGCGCCTATGCGATGAACGGAGCGTTCCGGCGCGCGCTGAAACGCAACGGGTATTTCGCGGTGAAGTCGACGCTCGAAGTGAGCGTCAAGGTGAACGCCGTACAGGTCCCAAAGGGCTTCTACGACGAGACCACCAGGTGGCATGTGACGTACGGCGATTCCGATCAGGATCATTAGATGTTGCTGCGCGACAAAGTGAACGGCGATATTGCCGCGGCGATGAAAGCGAAAGAAACGACGCGTCTGTCGGCGCTGCGGATGCTCAAGGCCGCGATCATGAACAAGGGCATCGAGAAGGCGCACGATCTCGACGACGCAGAGGTGCTGCAGGTGGTGTCGACGCTCGTCAAGCAACGGCGCGACTCGATCGAGCAGTTCTCCAAAGCCGGCCGAACGGATCTCGTGGACAAGGAGACCGCGGAGATCGGAATTCTCGAGGCGTACCTGCCGCCTGCGGCTTCGGCCGCCGACATCGATGCCGCCATTGCGGAAGCCATCTCGGAAACCGGCGCCTCTTCCGTCAAGGACATGGGCAAGGTGATGAAAGCCGTGATGCCGCGCCTCGCCGGCAAGAATGCGGATGGCCGCGCGATCAACGAAGCGGTCCGCCGCAAGCTTGGAGTCTGAGCAGGATCGGCATCTAGCTCGCTCCGCCGCATCGGCCGGAGCGGCCACGATGACAAGCCGCGTGCTCGGCCTGGTGCGGGACCAGGTGCTGGCGTCGATGTTCGGCGCCGGCAACGCCATGGACGCGTTCAACGTCGCGTTCCGGATTCCCAACCTCGTACGCGATCTCTTCGCGGAAGGCGCGATGAGCGCCGCGTTCGTGCCGGTGTTCATGCGGCAGCTGGCGTCCGTGGACAAACCATCGGCCTGGCGCCTGGGCAACAACGTCATCAACGCGCTTCTCGTCGTCACCGGTGTCCTCGTCGCATTGGGGATCGTGTTCGCGCGGCCGTTGGTCGGGGCCTTCGCGGCCGACTACGCTGCCGTGCCCGGCAAACTCGAGCTGACGGTGTTGTTGACGCGCGTCATGCTGCCCTTCCTGACGCTCGTGGCGGTGGCGGCGGCGATGATGGGGATGCTGAACTCGCTCCAGCGCTTCTTCATCCCAGCCCTCGCGCCGGCGATGTTCAATGTCGCAACGATTCTGTGCGCGCTGTTGCTCGTGCCGTTGATGCCACGCGTGGGCTGGCCGCCAATAGCCGCCATTGCGATTGGCGCGCTCGCCGGAGGGTTCGCCCAAATCGCCCTGCAATGGCCGCTGCTGCGACGCGAAGGGTTCTCCTACGCGCCGTTTCTCGACTGGAAACAGGAGGGGCTGCGCCGGGTGCTGATGCTGATGGGCCCCGGCACCATCGGCCTTGCGGCCACGCAGGTCAATGTGTTCGTCAACACGGTGCTGGCGACACGCGAGGGGACTGGCGCGGTCTCGTGGCTGAACTATGCGTTTCGCCTGATGTATCTGCCCACGGGCCTTTTCGGTGTCTCGATTGCGACCGCCACTGTGCCCGCCGTGTCTCGCCACGCCGCACGAGAAGACGCGGCATCGGTTCGCTCGACACTGGGCGAGGGGCTCTCGCTCATGCTCGTGCTGAACGTTCCGGCGACGATCGGTCTCATCGTGCTGGCGCATCCGATCATCCGCGTCATTTTCGAGCGGCGTGCGTTCTTGCCGTCGGATACAGCGGCGACCGCAGCAGCGCTGCAGTTCTATGCGGTCGGATTGCTCGGATACTCGATCGTACGAATTGCCTCGCCGACCTTTTATGCGCTCGGTGACAGTCGCACGCCGGTGCAAATCAGCATGGTGTCTGTCGCCGTCAATGCCGTTTTGAATGTTGTGCTCGCCCGCGTCCTCGGCTACCGCGGCCTCGCGCTCGGCACGTCGATAGCGGCGCTTTTCAACGCGGCGGGTCTCTTATGGCTGCTGCACAAACGTCTCGACGGGCTGGATGACCGCCGTGTGCTCGGCTCGCTGGCGAGGATCGTTCTCGCTTCACTACTGATGGGAATTGCGGCGGTTGTGGTCAACAGCACACTCGAAACGTGGATGCGGGGTGACACAACCGGCCGTCAGGCTGGACGTCTGTTCATGACTATTGCTTCAGCCATTCTGGTGCTTGGCCTTTCGGCCCATGTCCTGCGCATCCGCGAGTTTGGCGAGGCGCTCGCGCTGGTCGCGAAGCGCGGCGGTTCAGGGGCATAGATGTTGCTCGGCAGAGCGTAGTTGGAACAGACTGGATCGATGCGATCCCGTTACCCGTCCTCATCGACGCTCGCATATTCGTTCGGACCCGGTCCTCTGACGCCGGCGATCAAGGCGATCGTAGCCGTCAACGTCGCGGCGTTCATTCTGACGCTCGTGGTCCCGTCGATCACGCTCAGTTTCGGCCTGCGCCCCGCCGACATCTTCGGCAGGCTCCACCTCTGGCAGCCGATCACGTACATGTTCCTGCACGCCGGGATCTTTCACATTCTCTTCAACATGCTCGCACTCTGGATGTTCGGCGTGGAGCTGGAGCGGATGTGGGGCAGCCGTTACTTCGTGCAGTACTACTTCATCTGCGGCGTCGGCGCCGCAATGACGACCGTCCTGCTGTCATTCGTGCCGGGATCGTTCGGCGATCAGCTGTACTATTCGCTGACAATTGGCGCGTCCGGCGCCGTCTACGGCGTCCTGCTCGCCTACGCGATGTACTTTCCATCGCGGCCGATCTACCTCTATTTCGTTTTCCCCATTCCGGCGAAATACTTCGTTGCGATCATCGGCGCCATCTCACTGCTGTCGTCGATGAGCGGCCCCGGCGGCGGCATCGCGCACACGACGCACCTGGGTGGCCTGGTCGCCGGCTACCTCTACCTTAAGGGCGGACGCATCCATCTCCTGTCGGAGATCAAGTACCGCTACCTGAAGTGGCGCATCAACCGCATGCGGCGCAAGTTCGACGTCTATTCAGGCGGCCGGGCGGATGACGTCGATCGCCGCGTCCACTGACGCGCTGCGCGGCCACGAAGGCCACGAAGACCACGAAGACGAGTTAGCCACAAAGAACACAAAGATCCTTTTTTCAGATCACAAAGATCACCGAGGCCGCCATCGATCTTAGGGGTCTTTGTGATCAACAAAGATAGTCTTCGTGCGCTTTGTGGCTGATTCGTCTTCGTGGCCTTCGTGGCTATCGCGAGACGCTGAACGGCAGCCGCGATCCGCTGATGGCGACTGCCAGTAGACCGCCAAGGACCGGCAGCCCTGTTCCGTCTCGCAGAAAATCAGTCGACCAGAACGCGCTGGTCGCAAAATGAAAGTTGATCACCATCAGGAACGCGGCGATGGCTGCCATGCGCGTCCAGAAGCCGAGAATCAGCGCCAGACCCGTGGCAATCTCGCCGAGCGGCACGAGACGCGCGAAGAGCGGCGCGCCGGGAATGCAGACGGTCTCGAGGTACCAGCGCACGATGGGCGGCGCCTTGGGCAGGAAGATCGTCTGAAACTTGGTGAGCAGGATGCTGCTGTCGGTGAACCATGCAATCTTCGACGAGCTCATGCCGAGAAAGAAGACGCCGAGCATCACCGCGAGCAGCCGAACGCCGATCGCGCCGGGCGACACGGCCGAGGCGCGCGCCCGCGCCTGCGTCGCCACTAGAAGCCGCCCTCGTCCGCGGCGTTCATCCACTCGGCGCGCACGGGGCTGAAGACGTCGAGTTCGAGCGTATCCTCGAGCGCTTCGGCCTGATGCGGCAGACGGGACGGGATGTGCAGGACTTCTCCTTCACGGACGATGATTTCCTCGCCGTCAACGAGGAACCGCAGCGCGCCCTGCAGAATGTAGGTCATCTGCTCGCTGTCATGCGTGTGGATGGGCACCAGCGCTCCACGCTTCAAATAGATCTGTGCCATCATCTCGCGCTCGCCCGACACGATCTTGCGCGAGATCATCTCGGTGACCTTTTCGAGCGCGATCTCGTCCCATCGGTGAAGGGTTACGGTTGACGACATGCGAGGGCCCCACGAGTGTGCCATAATTTTTTGGCCATGAAGGGGTCGACCCTCACCAACGGCGCGGAAACGCGCCCGAAGGGGGCGGCGCAAGATCTACTGTCCGCCTATCGCCTCATGCTCCTGTCGCGGAAGATCGACGACAAGGAGATACAGCTCAAGAATCAGAGCCAGGCATTCTTTCAGATCAGCGGTGCCGGTCATGAGGCGATCCTCGTCGCCGCGGGTCGAAACCTTCGCGCGGGACACGACTGGTTCCTCACCTACTACCGGGATCGCGCGCTCGCGCTGACGCTCGGCGTCACGCCGCTCGACATGCTGCTCGGCTCGGTCGGCGCAAGCGAGGATCCCGCGTCGGGCGGACGGCAGATGCCGTCGCACTGGTCGAATCCGCGTCTGAACATTCCGTCGGCGAGCAGCGCGGTGGCGACGCAGTGCCTGCACGGCATCGGCGTCGCGGAAGCCGGACGCCTCTACGAGCGCCTTACCGGCATTCCCGATCGCGAGTCGAAGTTCGCGCGCGACGAGATCACGCTCATCACGATCGGTGAAGGCTCGACGAGCGAAGGCGAGTTCTGGGAGTCGCTGAACACCGCCTGCGCGCGCAGCCTGCCTGTCCTCTATCTCGTCGAAGACAACGGATACGCCATCTCGACGCCGGTCGAAGTGCAGACACCGGGCGGTGACGTGTCGCGCCTCGTCGCGAGCTTCCCGGGTCTGCAGGTATACCGCTGCGACGGCACCGACTACCTCGCGAGCGTCGATACGATGCGCGAAGCGGTCGCGCACGTGCGCTCGCGAAAAGGCCCGGCGCTCGTGCATGCGAAAGTCGTTCGGCCGTACTCGCACTCGCTGTCGGACGACGAGAAGCTGTACAAGACGAAGGAGGAGCGCGACGCGGAAGCGCGACGCGATCCGATTGTGAGGTTGCGCGACCTGATCCTATCGGAGGAGCTCGCATCCGCCGAGGAGCTCGCGAAGCTGCTTGGCGATGTCGAGCGGGAGGTCAACGCGGCCGCGGAGCAGGCGCTCGCCGCCCCCAAGCCCGGACCCGACACCGCAGACCTCTACGTGTTCTCTCCTACCGTCGATCCCACGTCCTCCCAGTTCGAGACCGAACCCGCGCCAGGCGGCACGCCCGACACGGTGGTCGCCGCGATCAACGCGACGCTGCGCGACGAGATGGCGCGCAACCCGCGCATCGTCGTCTTCGGCCAGGACGTGGCGGATGCGAGCCGCGAGAGCGCGCTCGCGAGGGTGCCCGGCAAGGGAGGCGTCTTCAAAGTGACGCACGGACTCCAGAAGCTGTACGGAAGCGAGCGCGTCTTCAACTCGCCGCTTGCCGAGGCGAACATCATCGGCCGCGCGGTCGGCATGGCCTTGCGCGGCATCAAGCCGGTCGTCGAGATCCAGTTCTTCGACTATATCTGGCCCGGCTACATGCAGCTCCGCGACGAGATGGCGATGATGCGGTACCGGTCGAACAACCACTGGAGCTGCCCGATGGTCGTGCGCGTGCCCATCGGCGGCTATTTGCGCGGCGGCGCGCCGTACCACAGCCAGTCGGGCGTCGCGATCTTCGCGCATTGCCCGGGCATTCGCATCGTGTTCCCCTCGAACGCGCGCGACGCCGCGGGACTGCTTCGAACCGCGATTCGCTGCGACGACCCGGTGATGTTTCTCGAGCACAAGCACCTCTACCGGCAGACCTACAACAAGGCCGAATACCAAGGCCCGGACTACATGATCCCGTTCGGGAAGGCGTCGGTAGTGCGCGAGGGTACGGACATCGTCATCTTCACGTGGGGGGCGCTCGTGCAGCGTTCGATTGTCGCCGCGCAGCAGGCCGAGAAGGAGGGCCTCAGCGTGGCCATCGTCGATCTGCGCACGATCGTGCCGCTCGATTGGGATACCGTGGCGGCGTACACGAAGAAGACCAATCGCGTGATCGTCGCGCACGAGGATCAGCTGACCGCCGGCTTCGGCGGCCATATCGCCGCGCGCATCGGCGAGGAGCTGTTCGGCGAGCTCGACGCGCCCGTTACTCGCGTCGCCGCGCTCGATTGTCCGGTCGCCTACGCGCCGGTGCTGGAGGAGGCGATCCTTCCGGGGTCAGCGGATGTACTGAAGGCCATTCGAACTGTTGCAGCGTACTAAGCTCGCCGCACTCTGCCTGCTCTGGTTCGTCGCGTGGGCCGACCTGAAGGTCGGCCCCTACATCCTTCACGCTGCGCTTCGCGTTGATGTTCTGCGTCCGGTCGGCGCGCTCCCTCCACATCTCACGGGTCTGTTCGAGGAACCCGTGGCCTTTCAACAGGTCGCCAGCGGCTACTACTTCGTGTTCGATCGGCGCGCGCACGCGATCTACATGGTCGACCCTGAGCGGGCCAACGCGCGAAAGGTCGTCGAGATCGGACAGGAGGAAGGACGCATCATTCAGCCCGGCGGCTTCGATACGACGGTCGAAGGATCGTTTGTCGTGGCCGACGTGCCGCGCGGACAGGAACGGATTCAAATCTTCGGCCCCGCGGCGCTGCGAACCGGCGGCTTTTTCATCGCCGGGCGTTCGATGCCGCAGGTCATTCTCGGCAACTACGCGGTGACCGGCATTTCGTCGCTGCAGTTTACCGGCGGATCCGTCTTCCTCAGCGAGCCGGAACGGGGATCTCTCATCACTGAGTATTCGGCCACTGGAATTCCTCAGCGTACGATCGGACGGCTGCGTGACACGGGCCACGAGCAGGAGCGTGACCTGCACCTCGCGCTCAACGCGGGACTGCCGCTCGTCGATCCGACCGGCGGCTTCTATTACGTGTTCCTCACCGGTCAGCCGGTGTTCCGGAAGTACGACGCGAACGGCAGGCTGCTCTTCGAGCGGCACATCGAGGGACGCGAGATCGACGAACTGGTCGCGGCCCAACCGACGACATGGCCGACGCGGCGCGTCGAGGACCGGGAGGTCCCCTTCGTGCAGCCGATCGTCCGAACGGCGGCCGTCGACCCGCAGGGACAGCTCTGGATCTCGATGGTGGTGCCGTTCACCTACGTCTACGACACACAGGGCGACAAGGCGCGCACCGTCCAGTTCGGCGCGACGGGCATCATCAGTCCAACGAGCCTCTTCTTCACGCGCGGCGGCCACATTCTCGTCACGCCCGGCTGCTACGAATACGATCCGAATCGCCGGTAGCCACGAAGATCACGAAGACGAATTGGCCACAAAGAACACAAAGAAATATCTTCTTGGTCCACAAAGACCTCGAAGATGTTCTTTGCGGACTTTGTGATCTGAAAAAATGACCTTCGCGTTCTTTGTGGCAAAAGCGTCTTTGTGGCCTTCGTGGCGACGTTAGTCGCGTCTCACCTCACGCGTAGATTCGACGCGCGGGTTGCCGTGGACGATGTGTCGTTCGAGCTGGCGGCGGGCGAGATCTTCGCGCTGCTTGGGCCCAACGGCGCGGGCAAGACGACGACGCTGCGGATGCTGGCAGGGCTGATTCGACCGTCCGCGGGCGCTGTCCGCGTGAACGGACGCATCGGTCTGCTGACGGAGGCGCCAGGACTGTGGGATCGATTGACGGTCGAACGAAACCTTCTCGTCTATGCCCGGCTTCACGGTCTCCCGAATCCGGCGCGCGCAGTCGACGAAACGCTCGCGCTGTTCGACATCGCCGACCGTAAACATGATCGAGCGGCGCAGCTCTCGAAGGGACTCAAACAACGCGTAGCGCTTGCGCGCGCCCTGCTGCACCGGCCCGACATCGTCCTGCTCGACGAGCCGACGTCCGGACTGGATCCGGAAAGCGCGCGTGCCGTGCGCGAGCTGATTCTGCGGCTGCGCGAGGAGCGTCGCGCGGTGCTCATCTCCACCCACAATCTCGACGAGGTCGCGCGCGTGGCGGATCGCGTCGCGGTCCTGAGCGCGCGCCTTGTCGCCCTCGACACGCCGGCGGCGCTGCGCGCGCGCCTGTTCGGCTCCCGGTTGCTGGTTACTCTTGCCGGCGATGCCGCGCGGTTTGTCGATCTTCTCAGGACCACGGCCGCCGACGTTCGCGCGAATGGGTGCACGCTGTCGATTGGCGTCGCGGACGTCGAACGCACGGCTCCCGCTGTGGTTCGCACGCTCGTCGGCGCGGGCGCCGATGTCGTGTCCGTGGTCGCCGAGCAAGCGCCGCTCGAAGACGTGTATCTGCGCCTGCTCCAACGGGACGCGAGATGAAACGAATCGCCGCTCTGCTCGACAAGGAGCTCGCGGACCTGCGCGGCAATCCAGCGGTATTCGTGCCGGCGATCATCACCGGCATCATTTCCATCGTCATGCCGTTTGTCGTCGCGATTGTGGTTCCGTACATTTCCGGCGAGCGCCTGTCGGATTCGAGCGACTTCCGAATCGCAGCGGAGATGTATCGCTCGCAGCCGGCGAGCCGGAACCTCGATCCGGAAGGCGCCATCCAGGCGATGATCTTCCAGCAGTTCCTGATCCTCCTCGTGCTCACACCGGTCGCCGGTGCGATGTCCGTTGCCGCCTACGCGGTCGTCGGCGAGAAGCAGGCCCGAACGCTCGAGCCGCTGCTGGCGACGCCGATTACCACGTTCGAGCTTCTGGCCGCCAAGGTGCTCGGCGCGCTCGTGCCTGGGGTCGTTCTGGTCGCCCTCTGTTTCACGCTGTACGTCGGCGGCGTGATCGCGTTCGCGCATCCGGGTGTCTATCGCACGCTGTTTTTTTCGCGGGCGCTGCTGACGATGTTCCTTCTGGGACCGCTCGCGGCGCTGGCCGCACTGCAGATGGCGGTCTGCGTGTCGTCGCGCGTGAACGACGCGCGCAGCGCGCAGCAGATCGGGGCGCTCATCATCCTGCCGATCAGCATCCTGCTCGTCGCGCAGTTCACCAACAATGTGGATCTGACCAGCCGCGTCATCCTTCTCATTTCCGGCGGCCTCGCGCTCTTGAACCTGGTGTTGATGGCGATTGCGATCAATCTGTTCGATCGCGAGTCAATCCTCACGCGCTGGAAATAGAATCGTCCGCGATGCCGACCGACTTCGCCACACCGATCGACGACCGCTTCTTCGAGGACTACATCCCGGGCCACGTTCACGAGTTCGGCTCGATTGGCATCACCGAGCAGGAGATCGTCGAGTTCGGCCGGCGGTACGACCCGCAGCCGTTTCATACCGATCCCGCTGCCGCGCGACAGACGCCGTTCGGCGGCGTCATCGCGAGCGGATGGCAGACCGCCGGCCTGATGATGCGTCTCGTCGTCGATCACTATCTCTCACACGTGGCGAGCCTCGCGTCGCCCGGTCTCGACGAGCTGCGCTGGTCCAAACCCGTGCGGCCGGGCGATACGTTGTCGGTCAGAGCCACGGTCCTCGAAACGCGAGCGTCGATGTCGAAACCCGATCGCGGGCTCGTGCGGACGCTCTTCGAGGTCCTCAATCAGCGTGGCGAGGTCGTGATGTCGGTCAAGGCCATGAACATGCTGAGGCGGCGTGAGGGATAACGCGCTCACGGAGGTCGGCCGTCTCACCCGCGTGCTCGTCAAGCACCCGCGCGACTCGTTTGTCAGCGACACCCTCATCGCGGCGCAATGGCAGGCGCTCGGGTTTTCGGCGCCCCCCTCGCTCGCAAACGCGATTGAGGAATACGAGGCTTTCCTCGCAGTCTTGCGCGCGGCAGGCGCACAGATCGATTTTCTTCCCGCCGACGGGAGGACCAACCTCGACTCGATCTATGCCCGCGACGCGTCAATCGTCGGCCCGCGGGGCATCATCCTCTGCCGGATGGGCAAGCGTCTTCGCGCAGGCGAGCCGGCGGCGCAGAAAGCGGCCCTGCGCAAGCTCGCGGTCCCCATCGCCGGCGAGATCACCGAGCCTGGATGTCTCGAGGGAGGCGATGTCGTATGGCTGGACGAAGGAACGATAGCCGTCGGTCGCGGCTATCGGACCAACGCGGAAGGCATCCTTCAACTGCGCGCGCTGCTTGGCGATTCGATCGACGAGCTGATCGTCGCGCCGCTGCCCCACTGGCGTGGGTCGGGCGGTGTGCTTCACCTGATGTCGCTCGTCAGCCCGGTCGATCGCGACCTCGCCGTTGTGTATTCGCCGTTGCTGCCGGTGCCGTTCCGCGAGGCACTGATCGAACGCGGGCTTCGTCTCGTAGAGGTGCCGGACGAAGAGTTCGATACGATGGGCACCAACGTGCTCGCGCTTGCGCCACGTGAATGCCTCATGCTGGCGGGAAATCCTAAGACACGTGCGGCCCTCGAGCGCGCCGGCGCACGCGTGACGGAGTACGTCGGCAAGGAGATCAGCGTAAAGGGCGCAGGCGGACCGACTTGCCTTACTCGGCCGCTGGCTCGAGCTCCGGTACGACCGGACTGACTTCCGCGAGATGCGGCGTCAGGTGCTCGACCTTCGGCAGCCAGAATGCCAGCACGCCAATCGCGGGCAGGTACGAGCAGAGTCGATACACGTAGTAGATATCCGTCCGATCGGCGAGCGCACCGAGCGCCGCCGCGCCGATGCCGCTGATCCCGAACGCAACGCCGAAGAACAGGCCCGCGATCATGCCGACGCGGCCCGGCATCAGCTCCTGCGCATAGACGACGATCACCGAGAACGCCGACGCGAGCACCAGTCCGATGATGACCGTCAGGATGCGCGTCCAGAAGAGGTTCGCGTACGGCAGCGCGAGCGTGAACGGCAGCACGCCGAGGATCGACGCGAGGATCACCTGCCGCCGCCCGATCCGATCGGCCACGGGCCCGCCGATGATCGTACCGGCGGCGACCGCGCCGAGGAACACGAACAGATGAAGCTGCGCGCTCCGCACGGACAGTCCGAAACGGTTGATCAGATAGAAGGTGTAGTAGCTGCCAAGGCTCGCCAGATAGACGAACTTCGAGAAGAGCAGCGCCAGCAGAATCGCCACAGCGGTGACGACCTGACGCTGTGAGACCACATCGTGACGTACCGAGTGCGCGCGGCGTGCGGCCTGCATCGCGCCGCTTCGCATGTACCACCGGCCGATGCGGAACAGGACCGCCATCGCGACGAGTGCCGCCACCGAGAACCACACGATGCTCGACTGGCCGTGACGCAGCACGACGAACGCCGCGAGGAGCGGACCGAGCGCCGAGCCGAAGTTGCCGCCGACCTGGAAGAACGACTGCGCGAAGCCGTGGCGGCCGCCCGATGCCGCGCGCGCCATGCGCGACGACTCGGGATGGAAGATCGACGAGCCGAGGCCGACGAACGACGTCGCGACGAGCACCATCCCGAAGCTCCCCGCGCGTGACAACAGGATCATGCCCAGCAGCGTGAAGCCCATGCCGGTGGCAAGCGCGTAGGCCTTCGGATGGCGATCCGTGTACAGGCCGACGACGGGCTGCAACAGCGCGCCGGTCAACTGCAGGACGAACGTAATGAGGCCAACCTGTGTGAAATCGAGTTGGAAGTTCTCCTTGAGGATTGGATAGATGGCCGGAATCAGCGATTGCATCATGTCGTTGAGCAGATGACAGAAGCTGAGGGCCGCGAGGATTTCGAAGGCGGTGTCCACTACCCAGTACAATCGCACGAATGGTCGTTCGATCGGTAGCGGTGCTGGGTGCTGGAACCATGGGAGCGCAGATCGCCGCGCACTTCGCGAACGCCGGAGTCCCGGCGCTGCTGCTCGACATCACGGCTGACGCCGCCCGCGACGGGCTGAAGCGCGCGCGATCGCTCAAGCCGGATCCGTTCTTCACGCCCGATACGTGGAGGCTGATCTCGACCGGCAGCTTCGACGAGCTCGCGCCTATCAAGGAGAGCGACTGGATCATCGAAGCCGTCGTCGAACAGCTCGACATCAAGCGGTCGCTTCTCGCGAAGGTCGATGCGGCACGGCGCGCAGGCTCCATCGTCAGCTCGAATACGTCCGGTATTCCGATCGCCGCACTCGCCGAGGGGCGCAGCGAGGACTTTCGGCGTCACTGGCTGGGCACGCATTTCTTCAACCCGCCCCGCTACCTGCGTCTGCTGGAGTTGATCCCGACCGCCGACACGGCGAAAGAGGTCGTCGATGCCGTGGCGTCGTTTGCCGATCATCATCTCGGCAAAGGCGTGGTGATTGCGAAGGACTCGCCGAACTTCATCGGCAACCACATCGCGCTCTACGGCGTGGTGCAGATCCTGAAACAGGTCGAATCCGGCGCGTTCACCGTCGAGGAGGTCGATGCGATCACCGGCCCTGCGCTCGGACGGCCCAGGAGCGCGACGTTCCGAACGCTCGATCTCGCCGGCATCGACATCCTCGCGCACGTCGTGCACAACCTCTACGAACGTCTTCCAGACGAAGCCGCGCGACGCGAGTTCGTGCTGCCCGCGTTTGTCGAACAGATGGTCGAGCGAAAGATGAGCGGCGAAAAGACCGGCCAGGGCTTTTACAAGCGCGTTCGTAGAGGTGGACCTTCAGATCGGCCTGGCGAATCCGAGATCCTGACGCTCGATCCCGCGACGCTCGAATACCGGCCGCGCAAATCACCGAAACTCGGCTCGCTCGAAGCGGCCGCGGCCATCACCGACCTTCGCGAGCGCGTACGCACGCTCTACAACGGCAAGGATCGCGTCGGCGAATTCCTGCGCGCAACGCTGATGCCGACGCTCGAGTACACCGAGAAGGTCACGCCGCAGATCGCCCACTCCCCGGACGACGTGGATCGGGTCATGCGATGGGGGTTCGGGTGGGAGCTTGGCCCGTTCGAACTGCTCGAGGCGCTCGAAGGCAGGGTTCGTGAAGTCCCTCCTGCCGCTCCAGACCTGCAGCTCCTGAAGTCCTCGAAGGACCGCAATCGGGTCGTCAAGAGGAACGCCGGCGCAAGCCTGGTTGACCTCGGCGATGGCGTGTTATGCGTCGAGTTCCACTCGAAGATGAACGCGATCGGCGGCGACACGATTCAGATGCTGCACGCGGGTCTCAAGGAGGCGTCGGCGAATTTTTCGGCGCTGGTGGTTGGCAACGAGGCGGAACACTTCTCGGCCGGCGCCAATATCATGCTGCTGCTCCTCGAGGCGCAGGAGGAAAACTGGGACGAAGTCGACCTGATGGTGCGCGCGTTCCAGAACGCCACGATGGCGCTGCGGTATGCGGACGTGCCCGTGATCGTGGCGCCTGCGGGCCTCGCGCTCGGCGGCGGGTGCGAGATCGTACTGCACGCCGATCGCGTGCAGGCGGCGGCCGAAAGTTACATCGGCCTCGTGGAGGCTGGCGTCGGCCTGATTCCAGCCGGCGGCGGCACCAAGGAGATGGTCGCCCGAGCCGTCGAACAGATGGCTCCGGGTTCAACGGACTTTCTTCCGCCCATCCAGCGTGCGTTCGAGGCGATCGGCTTCGCGAAGGTGTCAGCGAGCGCACCCGACGCTCAGCGGCTGGGCCATCTTCGAGCCGTCGACGCCGTAACCATGAATCGGGAGCGGTTGATTGCCGACGCCAAGGCAAGAGCGCTTCAGCGGGTCGCGGAGGGCTACCAGCCGCCTGCGCCCCGCACGTCGATTCCCGTCGGCGGCGATGCGGTGCTCGCACCACTGAAGCTGGGCATCCACCTCGCGTGGCGCGCCGGGCGAATCAGCGATCACGATGCGCTGATCGGACGAAAGCTGGCGACGATCATGGCAGGCGGTTCGCTTCCCCATCCGTCCACGGTCACCGAGCAACAGCTATTGGATCTCGAACGCGAGGCATTCCTGAGCCTCGTCGCCGAGCGCAAGACGCAGGAACGCATCCAACACACGCTGAAGACGGGGAAACCATTACGGAACTAACGGAGGGAATTCTTTGCGCCGTGTTCTCCGTGACTCCGTGGTTCGTGTAAGCCTTATGAACATCATCGACCGTGGGACGGGCGTTCCAGTCATCGTCATTCCCGGCGTCCAGGGGCGCTGGGAATGGATGAAGCCGGCCATCGAGGCGCTCGGGCGGCAGGGGCGCGTCATCACGTTTTCGCTCGCTGACGAGCCCTCGGCGAATGCCCGCTTCGATGAACATGCTGGATTCTGGAATTACGTCGAGCAGGTGCGAGAGGCGCTCGATGAATCCGGAATCGAGCGCGCAGCCATCTGCGGTGTGTCGTACGGAGGCCTCATTGCCGGGGCGTTTGCCGCGCGCTACCCCGGTCGCGTGTCGGCGCTGATCCTGGTGTCCGCGCTGCCGCCGTCATGGCGGCCGGACGCGCGCGTCTCCTTCTACCTGCGATTTCCCTGGCTGCTGACGCCTTTGTTCTGCCTCGGGTCAGTTCGCCTGTACTCGGAGATTGCGGCCGCAAATGACACCTGGTGGAGTGGAATAACCGCGGCCTGCGGGGCGGGGATCAACGTTCTTCGCCACATGTTCCACCCCGGCCGGATGGCGCGGCGTGTGCATCTGCTCAGCTCGGTGCTTGCCCCGAGCGGAGCCGAGGGGAGGATCGAAGCGGAGTTCGCGCGCGTCAAAGTACCTACGCTGGTTGTCACGGGTGAAGACTCGCTCGAGCGCGTTGTGCCGCCGAGCGTGACGCGGCAATACCTGACGATATGGCCGCACGCGCGTGTCGAGACGCTCGCGCGCACCGGGCATCTGGGCTTGATTACGAGGCCGAACGAATTCGCGGCGCTGGTGTCTCGCTTTGCGGCCGCGAACGCAGTGAGACGAATTGCCTGAGCCGGTTCGCGAGATCGCCGGGCCAGCGGGCTCGCTGGAGGCGCTGCTCGAGCAGCCCGCAGGCGAGGTACGTGCGGCAGTTGTCTTCGCGCATCCGCTGCCGACCCACGGCGGGACGATGCATACGAAGGTGGTGTTCCAGGGAACCAAGGCACTGGCGCGGATCGGATGCGCGGTGCTTCGGTTCAACTTCCGCGGCGTCGGGCGAAGCGCGGGCGCGTGGGATGAAGGACGCGGCGAGTGCGGCGACTTCAGCGCCGCTGTCGATTTCATGAACGCGCGGTATCCGGGCACCGAGCTGTGGGCTGCGGGTTTTTCCTTCGGCGCGTATGTGGCGCTGACCGAAGGGGCACGTGACGATCGCATATGCACGCTGATCGGCGTCGCGCCGCCGGTCAACCGGTACGATTTCGAGGCGATGAAGAGGTCGGCCAAGCCGAAGTTCATCATTCACGGCGAGGCCGACGAGTTGATTCCATTGAAGCAGGTGCGCGAGTTCTACGCGCAGCTTGCGGACCCAAAGGAGCTGGTCGAGATCGATCGCGCCAACCACCTGTTCGACGGTCAGGTCGGCGAGGTAGGGGACGCGCTCGAGGATCTGCTGGCGGATTTCTCATGCAGGACGCAGTAATCGTTTCAGCGACACGAACAGCGGTCGGACGTGCGCCGAACGGCGCGCTCAAGACCGTCAGGCCCGATGAGATGGCGGCGGCTGTCATCGGCGAAGCGATTCGCCGCGCACCCGGTCTGCAGCCCTCGGATGTCGAAGACGTCATTCTGGGATGCGCGATGCCCGAGGCGGAGCAGGGGCTCAATGTCGCGCGCATTGCGAGCCTTCGCGCAGGCGTGCCGGTCACTGCCTCGGCGGTGACGGTCAATCGCTTCTGCTCATCGGGGCTGCAGGCGATTGCGTATGCCGCCGAGCGCATCATGTGCGGCTTCGGCAGCGCCGCGATTGCAGGCGGCACCGAATCGATGAGCATGGTACCGATGGGCGGCAACAAGGTGTCGCCGAACCCGGCGCTCGTGGACAGCTATCCCGACGTGTACCTCACCACCGGACTGGTCGCCGAAAACCACGCGCGCGAGAGCCGCGTCTCGCGCGACGAGCAGGACGCCTTCGCGCTGCGCAGCCATCAGCGCGCGGTTGCCGCAATCGATGCCGGACGCTTCGCCGAGGAAATCACGGCGCTGAAATATCAGGTCGCGATGCCTGCCTCGCCGAAGCCGACAGGCGGTAGCGGGGCAGGCAACGGCAACGGCAGGAACAGCGTTCGCGAGATGACGTTCAACGTCGACGAAGGGCCGCGGCGCGACACGTCGGCGCAGGCGCTTGCGTCGCTGCGGCCCGCCTTTCACGCATCGGGCACGGTCACCGCCGGCAACTCATCGCAGACCAGCGACGGCGCGTCCGCCGTGGTGATTACCTCCGCTTCGTTCGCGAAAGAGCGCGGCCTGACGCCGCTTGCCCGGTTCGTCGCATTCGCCACGGCAGGTGTCGAGCCCGAACGCTTCGGCGTTGGACCGGTGCCTGCGATTCGCAAGGTTTTGAAAATTGCGGGACTCTCGCTCGATCAGATCGATTTGATCGAGCTCAATGAAGCGTTCGCAGCGCAGGTGCTCGCGTGCCTGCGCGAGCTGCCGATCGATCCGGAGCGGCTCAACGTCAACGGCGGCGCGATCGCGCTCGGCCACCCGCTCGGCTGCACCGGCGCCAAACTGACGACTACCCTGCTCCATGAAATGCGCCGGCGCCAGAGCCGATACGGAATGGTGACCATGTGCGTGGGCGGCGGGATGGGCGCCGCCGGCATCTTCGAGAGGATCTGATACATGACTACTGTCGTCAGCAGCGCGCACAAGGGCGTCTCGTGGCTTCTCGAGGACACCGAGCAGTCTTCGGTTTTCACGCCCGAGAAGCTCTCGGAAGAACACCGCCTGATGGCACAGACGGTCGAGGAATTCGTCGAGAACGAGGTGATGCCGAACATCGATCGGCTCGAGACGAAGGACTGGACCCTGGCGCGTTCGCTCGTACGCCGCTCGGGCGAGCTGGGACTGCTCGGCATCAGCGTTCCGGAGGAGTACGGCGGCCTCGATCTCGACAAGGCCTCGGCGCTCGTCGTCTCCGAGCGCATGGCCCGCTCCGCTTCTCTCGGCGCGACCTACGGCGCTCAGGCCAATCTCACGATCATTCCGCTCGTGCTCTTCGGTACGGATGCGCAGAAGGCGAAGTACCTTCCAGGACTCGTCTCCGGCGACACGGTCGGCGCGTACTGCCTGAGCGAATCAGGTTCGGGCTCCGACGCGCTCGCTGCCCGCACGCGTGCGACCAGGCAGGCGGACGGCAGCTGGGTCCTCAACGGCGAAAAGATGTGGATCACCAACGGCGGCTTCGCCGACATCTTCATCGTTTTCGCGCAGGTTGACGGCGACCAGTTCACCGCTTTCATCGTGGAACGGGCGTTCGGCGTGAAGTCGGGCAACGAGGAACACAAGATGGGCCTGCACGGCTCGTCGACGACCCCGATCCTCCTGCAGGACGTGAAGGTCCCTGCGGACAACCTGCTCGGCGAAGTCGGCAAAGGCGCAAAGGTGGCGCTCAACACGCTCAACTTCGGGCGGTTCAAGCTGGGCGCGATGTGCAGCGGAGGCTGCCGGTCCGTCATCGGGGAAGCGGGAAAGTACGCGAAGCAGCGAAAGCAGTTCGGCCATCCGATCGCCGACTTCGGCGCAATCAAATACAAGCTCGGAGAAATGACGGCGCGTACCTATGCGCTCGAAAGCCTGATGTACCGGACGGCCGGCCTGATCGACGCCAGCGTGGCCGAAGCAGGTGGCCATGGCGGCCCTGCGATTGCGGCGGCGCTCGAGGAATTCGCCGTCGAGGCGTCCATCGCGAAAGTGATGGGCAGCGAGGTGCTCGACTACGTACTCGACGAGAACGTTCAGATTCACGGCGGCAACGGATTCGTGAAGGACTATCCGGCCGAGCGCTACTATCGCGACGCGCGCGTCAACCGCATCTTCGAGGGGACCAATGAGATCAACCGGATGCTGATCCCCGGAATGCTGATCCGCCGCGCGTTGAAGGGAGAGATAGGTCTGATTCCGGCGGCGAAGAAGCTCCAGGATGAACTGCTGTCGCCGTCAGGGGCGTCGCTGTCGAGCGACGAGGGGCTCGACGCCGATCTGAAGACCGTGGCCGCGTTCAAGAAAGTCGCGCTGATGGTGCTCGGCACCGCGATGCAGACCTACGGTCAGAAGCTGACGGAAGAACAGGAAATCCTGTGCGCCGCGGCCGACATCCTGATCGACATCTACGCCGCCGAGAGCGCGGTGCTGCGCGCGCGCGAGGCCGCCGGACGACCCGATGCGCCGCTGCACGAGGCGGCCGCGCGGACTTTCGTCAACGATGCCACGCAGCGCATCCAGGCCGCTGCAACCAACGCGCTCGCTGCAATGGCCGAGGGTGACACGCTGCGGACGCTGCTGGCGGCGCTGCGCCGTGTGCTGAAGGCGACGCCGGTGAACACCGTTGTGCTTCGCCGTTTGCTGGCCGACGCAACCGTGGCGCGCGACCGTTATATTGTTAGTTAGTGGTTCATGGACAATTTGGCGGGTCCAAAAGGACCCGCCCTACGCTGCACAACTTCGTTCGCCGATCTGGCCGGCCCAAAACGTCCCGCCCTGCATTACTGATTGTCTGTTTGCTGCTGACGGGATGTACGTCGGGGCCGTCTGCGCCCGACGAGGACCCCGCCAGCTACGTCAAGGAAATCCAGGACGCGCGCGTCGAGAAGGACCGCGTGTTTGCGGCCGACCCGGAAACGATTCCCGCGGCCAAGCGCGCAACGTTTCTCCCGCTCAAGTACTACCCCGTCGATGCCGCGTTTAAAGTCCCCGCGTCGCTGAAGCTGTCGCAGGATCGTCCCGTGTTCGACATGCCCACCTCGACGGGCACGAACCGGAAGATGCAGCGCGTCGGCGTGCTCGAGTTCACACTTCAGGGGCAGCAGATGTCGCTCGAGGCGTTCGTCGAAGCGGGTACGCAGAACATCACATCGCTGTTCGTGCCGTTTGCCGACCTCACGACCGGCACCGAAACCTATGCCGCCGGCCGTTATCTCGATCTGAAACCAACCGCCACCGGCTTCTACGTGATCGATTTCAACAGGGCCTATAACCCGACGTGCGCCTACAACCCTACGTGGGAATGCCCGTACCCCCCGCCAGCCAACCGTCTCAAGCTCGCAATCCGTGCCGGCGAGAAGGCTCCGCCTGAATTGCACGACGTCAAGGCGCCCGCTGCGTGAGCTCCGCGCTTCAGGCCGTCATCTTTGACTTCGACGGCGTGATTGCCGACAGCGAGCCGTTGCACCTGAAGGCTTTTCAGCAGGCACTCGCCGAGGAAGGTGTCGTCCTCGAGCGCGAAGACTACTTCTCCCGCTATCTCGGCTACGACGATGTCGGCGTCTTTGCCGCTGTGGCGCGCGATCGCGCGCTCGCGTGGACGGATCGTCACGTCACCGCTCTCGTCGCGCGCAAGGGAACGAAGCTGCAATCGATGCTTGAAGCCGGCGAGGTGCTCTTTCCGGGCGCGGCCGCGTTCATCCGCGCTGCCGCCGCCGAGGTGCCGATCGCCATCGCATCGGGCGCGCTGCGTCATGAAATCGTTCAAATCGTCGAATCGACCGGTCTCGACGCACTCTTCCGTGTCATCGTCGCGGCGGGCGATACGCCTGAAGGCAAGCCGTCGCCGGCGCCCTATCTGTTGGCATTCGAGCAGCTTCAGCAGCTCGCCGGCAGGCCGCTCGACCGGCGGCGCTGCGTGGCTATCGAGGATTCGATGTGGGGACTCGAATCCGCACGCGGAGCCGGGTTACGCTGTGTGGGTGTGACCACAAGTTACGGCGCGGCCGAGCTCACGTGCGCCGAGCTCGTCGTGGATGGCTTGAGGACACTGACGATTCCGATGCTCGACGAACTCGTGAAGTAAGCCTGTTCGAGAAGATGTCATGAGGAAAGATCTCGTCGACGCGCTGACCGCGGCATCCAACGCGCCTGGTACGGCGCTCGCGCATGCGGCGCTCGTGATCGCGAGCATCGAGTATCCGCGGCTCGTGCCGGAGCCGTATCTGCGGCAGCTCGATGCCATGGGCGCCGCGGCGGCAACATTCGTCAGCGAGCACGTCGAGGAGTCAGGCGATGGCTCGACGCTGTCCTGCGTCCGCGGGCTGAACGCGTTTCTCTTCCGGGAGCAGGGCTTTGCGGGCAACGAGCGCTACGAGGACCCGCGCAACAGCTGCCTGAACGAAGTGCTGGAGCACCGCACCGGCATCCCGATTACCTTGTCGCTGGTCTACATGGAAACCGCGCGGCGCGCGGGGCTGCATATCGATGGCGTCAACTTCCCCGGACATTTCCTCGTACGGTGCCCCGATGTCGGCAAGCGCGCGACCAGCGGCTTGCTGATCGATCCCTTTCACGGCGGCGCGCTGCTCTCCGAGCACGATTGCCGCGTGCTGCTGCAGAAGCACGTCGGGAGCGAGATTGCCTTCAGCAAGTCGCTCCTGGCGCCCGCCACGCGCAAGGAAATCATCGTGCGGATGCTGCTGAACCTGAAGCGCATCTACGTCCACATGCGGTCGTTTCCGCAGGCGCGCACGGTGACCGAGCTGCTCGTCGCGCTGACGCCGTCGGCGCTGAGCGAGCTGCGGGATCGCGGGCTGCTCGCCTATCATCTCAACGACGTGACCGGTGCTCTTCGCGATCTTCAGACCTATCTGAAGCTCTCGAGCATGAGCGAGATGGACAAAGAGGCGCGCGAGGAGCACGACCAGATCTGGGAGCACGTGAAGACGCTGAGGCGTCGAGTCGCGGCGCTGAACTGAATTCGCTGCAGCCTTCACCCATCACCCGATCCCGAGCCGCAGAGGCGTAATTCGTAAACTCCTTGTCTCCCTGCTTCCGTTGCGGGAGCGGACGTAAGATATCTGGCCATGAAGAAACAGGTGCTGCTGTTCGGCTACGTCGTCACCCTCGTCCTGCTCGGCGCCGCCGTATCGAGCGCCCAGACGGCCTCGGGCACCATTCGAAGTTTCGAGGAACATTGCGCCACGTGTCATCGCAATCCTGGCGTCGCGCGCGCCGCGGGCGCGGAGCAGGCGCCCGACATGGACGCGCTGCGCAAGCTCTCGCCGGACACGGTCTACACCGCAATCACCGTGAATCCGACACCTGCGCACACGCAGGCCGTCGCTGACGCCAGCGACATCGTCAAGCGCGGGTACGCCGAGTTCGTCGGCGGCCGGAAGATCGGCAGCATCCCCGCAGGCGATCCGAAGGCGATGCCGAACCAGTGCGGCGCGAACGCAAAGCTCGCCGATCCGTCAGCCAGCCCCTCGTGGAACGGATGGAGCGCCGACGCCACCAATGCGCGCTTCCAGACAGCGAAAGCGGCGGGCATCAGCGCCGCGGACGTACCGAACCTCAAATTGAAGTGGGCGTTCGGGCTGCCGAACGCCGCGTCGATGTACAGCCAGCCGACCGTCGCCGGCGGCCGCGTCGTCTTCGGCGCCGACACCGGCTACGTCTACGCGCTCGATGCGAAGAGCGGCTGTGTCGCGTGGGGGTTTCAGGCGGCCGCGGGCGTACGCAACGCGGCAAGCATCGGGCCGGTCAAAGGACATCCCGGGTCGACCTATGCCGCGTACTTCGGGGATCTCCGCGGCAACGTGTACGCGCTCGACGCCGCAACGGGTAGAGCGCTCTGGATCGTCAGCGCCGATCCACATCCGCTCGCAGCGGTGACCGGTTCCCCGATTCTGCATAAAGGGCGTTTGTACGTGCCGCTCGCTTCGCGGGAAGAAGCTGCGGGCGGAGGGCCCGATTACCCCTGCTGCACGTTCCGCGGCAGCGTCGTCGCGCTCGACGCCAACACCGGGAAGCAGATCTGGAAGACGCACATCATCGATCAGGAGCCGAAGCCGACGAGGAAGAACTCGCGCGGCGTACAGTTGTATGCGCCGTCGGGTGCGGGCATCTGGGATACGCCGACGATCGATGACGCGCGCGGTGTGATGTACATCGGCACCGGCGATGCGTACAGCAGGCCCGTCAGCTCGATGAACACCGACGCCATCATGGCGCTCGACCTCGCGACGGGCAAGCCGCGCTGGGCGGTACAGCACACGCCGGACGATGCATGGCTGGTCGGGTGCGAGACGAACAATCCGTCCGAAAATTGCCCGGCGAACATCGGACCTGATTACGACTTCGGCATGTCGCCGATGATGCGTACGATGAGTGACGGCCGCACGATCGTCGTCACCGGGCAGAAAAGCGGCGAAGTGTTTGCCCAGGACGTGCGGGACGGCAAGGTAATCTGGAAGGCGACGCTCGTCGAAAAGCTCGCGCGCGGCGAGATCACGTTCGGCGGCGCGGCCGACGATCAGAAGGCGTACTTCGGCACGCGGAGCGGCAACGTCTTCGCACTCGATCTGAAGACAGGCGAGACGAAGTGGAAGACACCGATCGCGCCGACTCCGCAGCGGCAGTCAGGACAGACCGCTGCGCTGACCGTCATCCCGGGCGTCGTCTTTTCGGGCGGCCAGGACGGTATTCTTCGCGCATTCTCCACGGCTGACGGCAAGCAGATCTGGCAGTTCGACACGGTTCGCGACTTCATGACAGCCAACGGCGCTGCGGCAAAAGGCGGCGCGATGGGCGCACCGGGACCGACAATCGCCGGCGGAATGATGTTCGTCGGCTCTGGCTACACGGGCCTTGGCAACGGACGCGGCGGCAACGTGCTCCTGGCGTTCGAAGCCGCGCAGAGCCAGTCGACAAAGTAGAACCACGAAGGCGTTCGCAATCACGAAGCGCACGAAGCCCAGCGCCTTCGTGGTTATTCCAGGTTCGCGATCTCGTCGTAGAGAAAAGCCGACGCAATGATGCCGTTGTGGAAGTTCGAGAGATCGAGCTTCTCATTCGGCGCGTGCGCGTTCTCGTCGGGCAGGCCGACGCCGAACAGAACGCTCGGCAACCCGAGTTCCTCCTGAAACGTCGACACGACCGGAATCGACCCGCCCTCGCGGTTGAAGACCGGAGCCTTCCCGAACCCTTTCTCGATCGCGCGTCCCGCCGCACGAACGTACTTGTTGTCGAATTCCGTCATCCACGGCTTCCCGCCGTGCATGCGCGTCACCTTCAGCTCCACCGTCTTCGGTGCAACCTTGTTCAGGTACGCCTCGAACAGATCGCCAATCTTCTTCGGATCCTGATCGGGCACCAGACGCATGCTGACCTTCGCCATGGCGACGGCCGGCAGGACCGTCTTGGCGCCTTCGCCCGTAAAGCCTGACAGCAGCCCATTGACCTCGAACGTCGGTCGAGCCCAGACACGCTCGAGCGTCGAGTAGCCGGTCTCGCCAAACAACCTCGGTGCGCCCAGTTCCTTGCGATACCTCGTCTCGTTGAACGGCAGCTTCTTCCACTCGGCGCGCTCCGCCTCGCTCAGCGGCCGCACGTCGTCATAGAAGCCTGGAATCTTGATCCGGCCGCTCTTGTCCTTCATCTGCGAGAGGATCTGCGCGAGCACGAACGCTGGGTTGGCGACGGCGCCTCCGAACGATCCCGAATGCAGATCGGAGTTCGTCCCTCTCAGGTCGATCTGAAAGTACGTGAGGCCCCGCAGACCGTAGCAGATCGACGGGATGCCGCGATCGAACATCGGCGAATCGGAGATGACGACGACGTCTGCGGCGAGATCGCTCTTGTGGGATCGAACGAAGTCGTCCAGGTGAATGCTTCCGACTTCTTCCTCCCCTTCGATGAAGAACTTGAAGTTGAGCGGCAGCCGTCCGGCCTTCTTCATGTGGGCCTCGACGGCCTTGACGTGCATGAAGACCTGGCCTTTGTCGTCAGCCGAACCTCGCGCGTAGATCTCGCCGTCGCGCACCTCTGCCTCGAACGGCGGCGTCGTCCACAGGTTGACCGGATCAACCGGCTGCACGTCGTAGTGGCCGTAGAAGAGAATCGTCGGCTTGCCCGGCTCGTTGAGCCAGTCGCCGTAGACCACCGGATTGCCGGGCGTCTCGATCAACCTGACGTTCTGCATCCCTGCCGCGCTGATCGCATCGGCGGTCCACTGCGCGGCTCGCCGCGTGTCCGCGGCATGCGCGGGAAGCGCGCTGATGCTCGGGATGGCGAGGTACTGCTTCAGTTCGTCAATGTATCGATCGCGATTGACGTTGATGAAGTCGACGACGTCGTTCATGTGGTGATTATTACCATGAAGGGCTCTAAGACGTGACCTCGGCCGTCATTCACCGACGAGCAGCCATTGCTCACCGTCATGCTTCGCACGCCCCTCGCGTTCGAGCTTCATGAGATGGGCGAGGATGCTTTCGCGCGCGACGGGGACCAGCGGCGCACCGAGTGACGGATAGATGCGCGACACCATTCGCGTCGGATCCGTGATGCCGGCCCGCAGCGCGGCAATCACCTGTTGTTCCCTGAACATCCGGTGATCGATGTATTCACGGAGCAGCTCGATTGGGCGATCGATGACGTCGCCGTGCGCAGGCAACATGACATGCGGCGCCAGTTCAATCACGCGCTCGAGCGATGCGAGATACTCCGCGATATCGCCGCCATGCGTCGATGGGATGACAACGGTGGATCCTTTCCACGCGAGATCGCCGCAGAACAGCACCTGGTCGTCGGGCTGCCAGAAGCAGAGATGATCTGGTGAGTGGCCGGGCGTGTGCACGGCCGTCAGCACCGCGTCACCGGCGGGGACCGTCTCGCCATCGATGAGCGGCTGCCATCGCACGTGCCAGTCGCTGTCGTGTTCGGGCCACGGCATCTTCAGAAAACGAACGTGCGGCATCCGCTGCGCGATCGCGGGCGCGCCCGACGCGTGATCGATGTGGCTGTGCGTGACGAGCACCTGGGCGAGACGGGCGCCGCCGAGCGCGTCTTCAAGCGCGTCGAGATGCTGCGGTTCGCCCGTGCCGGCGTCGATCAACGTCGGCACATGGCCGAGGAGCAGCCACGTCGTGTTCCCGCTGCCGGTCAACGGGCTCGGATTGAACGCGTGAACCGGAATCGGCTTCATCGCCGCCACCCCACAACGAGTGAGAGAACGACGTAGTAGATCGGAAACACCAGCGATCCCCATAACAGCGCGGGCGATACGGCCGGCAGCTGCCACAGCATGACGAGCAGCACGATGCCCCAGGCAATCCCGAGCGCGACGGTCACCCGTCGCCAGCGCGGTGTGCGGCTTGGATAGACATACCGAATCGGCACGAAGACCAGCACGGCGAGCGCCAGCAGGACGATCGCGTTGATTACCTGGGCTTCATGCAACACATAGAGATAGAAGACGACGATGTTCCAGTACGAGGGGAAGCCCGTGAAGAAATGGTCGGGTGTCTTTGCGGCGTCCTGGTTGAACCCGTATGCGCTGGATAACACCATGGCGCTCGCGACTGGAACGGCCCACCCGTCGGGAACCAGCAGCGACCTCCAGACGAACACGGCGGGAACGAAGACGTATGTCAGGTAATCGACGATGTCGTCGAGCTTTGCGCCGTTGAACCACGGCAGCCGGCGTTTGACGTCGGCGGCCCGTGCGAACACGCCATCGGATGCGTCGATGACAATCGCCGCGGCAAGCCAGAAGAAAGCGTCGCGGAAGCGATACTCGAAGATGGCGCGCGTGGCGAGAAGCGCGATGACCGCGCTGCTCGCCGTATAGAGGTGGACGAGCCAGGCCGTTACAACCGTCGGACCACCACTGGAAAATCGCGCCAGACGGGCACGCCGCAGAAGTGCGACCCCTCGGTGCATCGTGGCGAGACGAGACCGTTGCGAATGACGCAGGGCGGGCCGATGTGGCGGCCGATGCGCGGGTGCGCCGCGCGCACCTGATCGATCTCGTCCATCGACGCGAGGAAGATTTCTTCCTGTGCGTTGAAACAGGTGCGGAGCGTCCACTTGTGAAGCAGCGCCAGCAGCGAGCCGGATTCGATAAAGCGCAAGGTCTTCGCGTTCGGAAGCACGTAGAGCGCGAACTCGACCGGCACGCCGAGCTCCAGCAGCCTGTTCTTCGCGGCCCACGCTTCGCGCATCGCACAGTCGTAGACAGCCCGCGCGCGCGCGTTGGACGCGATCAACCGCGGCGTGATGTAGTCGGGCGCCGCCGTGTCGGCAAACGTCATCAACGGCCGCGAGGCCGGCACCATCCGATGCCGCTGGTCCTGCGAGTCGGCGGTGTGGCTGAGGCGCTTCTCGAACACATAGGCCGCATGATGCAGTGCGCGCATCAGCGGCGAGTGATACGAGACGTTGAGCACGTCGAGGCGGTAGCGATTGTGCGCCGGGTTCATGACGCGATCGATCGCCTCATCGTCGCTCATGTCGTCGGCCGTCAGCCCGAAGACTGACCGAACCGCTTCGGCGACGATCTCTTCAGCCTCGGGCGACGTATCTCGCAACCGTGACCAGCGG
>Ga0075434_100000552_pt1 | contig 28664 bp, 26 predicted proteins | sample RhiMethybrSRZTD3_FD_75298 | JGI IMG/M metagenome (GOLD analysis project Ga0075434, IMG submission 75298) | Populus rhizosphere microbial communities from Tennessee, USA - Rhizosphere MetaG P. TD hybrid SRZTD3 | ecosystem: Host-associated > Plants > Roots > Rhizosphere > Soil | place: USA... | reverse complement strand
CCCCTCGATCACAAGCTGGTAGAGACGCTGCGGCTGGTCGATGTCCTTCAGGCGCCGCGTGCCGAGGTCGCGGATGGAGACGCCGACAGGAAGCTCTTCTTCGGCCAGCTCCCTGGTCGTCGAGGAGAGCAGCACCTGGCTGCCATGGCCGGCTGCGCCGATCCGGGCGGCGCGGTGGACGCCGATGCCCACGTAGCGCTCGGCTCCCACCTTTGGCTCCCCGGTGTGCAGGCCCATGCGCACCTTCAGCTCCACACCTTCCGGCCACGACTGAGCCGGGAGGTCACGCTGGGCGTCGACCGCGGATGCCACCGCGTCGGCGGCCGTGCGGAAGGCGACGAAGAAAGAGTCGCCCTGGGTGAGCACGACGCGGCCATCGTGGGCGGCGAAGGCGGCCTGTAACACGCGCCCGTAATGGGCCACGGCCTCGTCGTAGCGATCGCGGCCGCTCCGCCACAGCCCCTCCTTTGTCCTTCGCCGCGCGGAGATGCGCCGCTCAAGGCTACTCCTCAGCTCAGGCCGGGTCTAGATAGCCCCTTGAGTCGACGTCAGGGCCCTCTCTCGGCTGCTGCTGCATAGATTGTCCGATCCGATGACGATTCGAAAGCTCCTCGTGGCGAATCGCGGCGAGATCGCTGTCCGCGTCTTCCGCACATGCCGTGAGCTTGGCATCGCGACCGTCGCCGTCGTGGCGCCGAACGACCAGGGCGCTCTGCACGCCCGGGTCGCGGACGAGACGGTCGAGATCCTCTCGTACCTCTTCTCGGAGGAGCACATCCGGGCGGCCAAGCAGGCCGGCGCGGACGCGATCCACCCGGGCTACGGCTTCCTCGCAGAAAACCCCGATTTCGCCGAGGCAGTCGAGGCGGCGGCCCTCCAGTTTCTCGGGCCTACCCCGGACGCGCTTCGCGCCGGCGGGGACAAGCTCGAGGCGAAGCGGATCGCAGCCGCGGCAGGCGTCCCGGCCCTCTCAGCGGGAGAGCCTGACGAGATCGGCTTTCCGCTCGTGCTCAAGGCCGCGGCCGGCGGTGGGGGGCGCGGCATGCGCGTCGTCCGAGAGCGCGGCGAGCTCGCCGAGGCCGTGGAGGCAGCCGGGCGGGAGGCCAAGGCGGCGTTCGGCGACGACCGGCTCTTCGCCGAGCGCTTCCTCGAGCGCCCGCGTCACGTCGAGGTGCAGCTGCTCGGCGACGGGGACGGTGGCGTCGTCGCGCTCGGCGAACGCGAATGCTCCATTCAGCGCCGCCACCAGAAGGTGCTCGAGGAGGCTCCGTCGCCGGGGATTGGCGACGAGCTCCGGCGAGCCGTCACGGACGCCGCGGTCGCGTTCGGGAGGGCGATCCGCTACCGCAGCGCAGGCACCGTCGAGTTCGTCGTCGACGGCGGCGTCTTCTACCTCCTCGAACTGAACGGCCGCATTCAGGTCGAGCACCCCGTCACGGAGCTCGTCACCGGCCTCGATCTCGTCGCGGAGCAGATCGGGATCGCGACCGGCGGACGCCTGCCCGAGGAAGGCCGCCGCAGCGGACACGCCGTCGAGGTCCGCCTCTACGCCGAGGACCCGACGACCTTCCTCCCGCAGACCGGGCGTATCGAGCGGCTGCGGCTGCCGGCCGGTGTGCGGGTCGACGCGGGTGTCGAGGAGGGGGACGAGGTCGGGATCGGCTACGACCCGATGATCGCGAAGCTCGTGGCCCACGGCGGCAACCGCGAGGAGGCGCTCGACTGCCTCGAGAACGCACTCGCGGAGACCGAGGTTTCTGGCATCGTCACCAACCTCGAACTGCTGCGCTGGCTCGTCCGCCACCCGGTCGTCCGGTCCGGCCGCACGACGACGGCGTTCCTGACGGAATACCCGCCGCTGTCGGAGCCACCGCCCGAGGCGCAGCGTCCGTGGCGTGGCGCCTGGCGGCTGAACCTCCCCCCTCCCCCGCCGCTCCCGCCGCCGGAGCTCGACGCCGTCGCCGCGACGCCGGGTGCCGAGTCGAGCGAGCTGACGGCGCCGATGCCGGGCACCGTGATCCGCGTCAACGTCGCGGCCGGTGACCGCGTGCACCCGCGACAGCCGCTCGTCGTGCTCGAGGCCATGAAGATGGAAACGCCGCTCGTCTCGCCCTACGAGGCTGTGGTGCGGTCGGTGCACGTGCGGGAGGGCGACCGCGTCGCGGGCGGCGCGCTCCTCGTCGAGCTCGAAGAGTAGAGGCGCGCTACTCCAGGACGAGCCCGGGCGGCTTCGCCGCGGCCAGGCGCGCGCCCGCGACCGCCTCCACGGTGCTCCGGCTCTCGGCGTGTCCTGTGATCGCGCCGAGGAAGTCGTCGCGATCGAGCTGGTAGAGCCTGGCGTCGGTCGCCGCGACCACGGTCCCGGTGCGAGGCACGTCGTGGAGCAACGCGATCTCGCCGAAGTAGTCGCCCGGCCCCTCGCGCCGGACCGGAGCGCCGTCGATGCTGACCTCGACCTCGCCCTGATCGATGACATAGAACCGGTCGCCTCGCTCGCCCTGCCGGAAGACTTCCTCGGCCGCCGGGACCGAGAGCGGCACCATCCTCGCCGCGAGCTCCTCGAGCCGCGGAAGCGGAAGCGGCGCGAAGATCGGAATGCCGCGCAGGAGCGCGATCTCGTGCACCGGGATCCGCGACTCGGCGTCAATCGCGGCGAGCGGGCGCCAGAAGAGCACGGCAAGCACGGGCAGGGCGGCTCCGGTGACGATCAGCGCACCGCGCGTGCCGAGCCCGCTTACGAGCGCGGGCGCGACGATCGCCCCGACGCCCATCGTCGCGATCAGCACGCTCTCGAGGGCGCCGAACACTCGCCCGAGGACCTCGTCCGGCACCGCACGCTGGAGCAGCGTCGGCGCGGCGACCTCGACGAGCACGTCGCCGATGCCGATCAGGGCCATGGCGATCACGGCCACCGCGGTGCGTGGCCAGACCCCGAGGATGACGAGGGGGATCCCCCAGAGCGCCATGCCGACCGCGAAGTCGGAGCCGAGGCGCTGGCGCGCGACGAGCACGAACGTCACCCCCACGCCCACGAGTCCGCCGACGCCAAAGGCCGAGTTGAGGTAGCCGACGCCGGCCTCGCCGATGTCGAGCAGCCGGAGGGCGGTCACGACGATCAACACGCCGAGCGCTCCCGCGACAAGCGTTTGCGCGCCGTACAGGCCGACGAGGACTCGGAGGTGGCGATCGGCGACGATCGTGCGGAAGCCGGCGAGCGCCTCGCCGGTAAAGCGCACCTCGTCCGCCGGCAGCTCCGGCCTCGGATCGACCGGAAGCCAGGCCAGGAGCAGCGAGGCGAGCAGGAACGTCCCGGCGGTAGCGGCGAACACGGTCTCGACGTTCGTGGCCGCGAGGAGGACGCCGCCGATCGCCGGACCGGCGAGGCTGCCGATGCTGACGATCGTGCTCGCAGCAACGTTGGCGGCCGTCAGCTCCTCCGGCGTCCGCGAAAGCGACGGCATGATCGCCGCCTCGGCTGGCCGGAACACGGTGCTCAGCAGCGTGACGACGCCGGCGATCAGGTAGACAACGGCGGAGGACGCGTCGAGCGCGACGGCCGCCGCGGCGCCGCCGAAGGCAAAGGTACGCACGACAGACGTCGACAGCAGGACGCGCTGTCGCGGGTAGCGGTCGGTGAAGACCGCCGCGAACGGGGCGAGCACCGCCGCAGGCACGATCCGGATCAGCGAGACGATGCCGACCGCTGACGTGCCGCCGACGTTGTACGCGTAGACGAGGAGCGCGACGACGTACAGCCACTTTCCGGTCTCGGCGGCGACCCCGGCCGACTCGAGCAGCCGCAGGTTCCTGTTCCCGAGCACGGACCGGAAGGCGCCGAGGGACTCCGCGAGGCTCTGCCGCAGCGACCCGGACACGCCGCGGAGAATTGCATGTTTTCGAATTTGGAGGGAAGATCCGAGAGGGGAACGCCGTCTAGTGCAGTGGATAATCCCCTTGCGGTCGACCGAAAGGAGCTCAGATGAGCGAGGAGCGCGAGAGAACGTACAACAAGGAGGGTGAGGAGGAGACCCAGGAAGAGGTCGAGGCCCACCTGCTCGACGCGGAGCGGACCTATAACCGCACCTACAATCGCGAGGGCGAGGAGGGTGAGGAAGGCGAGGGCCGCGAGCGCACTTACAACTAGCGATACCTCGACACGAAGGTTCGGAGGGGCGGCGCGCGCCGCCCCTCCTAGTGTCTGAGGACGTCCTCGAGCGCTGAGAGAAGCCGCCGGCCCGCGTCCCGCCGCTCACCTTCGAGGGCGTCGAGCGCGGCGGCGACCGCCGCGACGCGGGCCGCGTCGGGGCCGGCCCCGTCGAGCGCCGACTTCGCTCGGCGCGCGCGCAGAAGCAGGTCGAGTGCGATCGCGGCCTGATTCGCGAACATCCCCAGCAGGTCCATCTCGGCGAGGCTGAAGGCCGTCTGGCGGTCGAGGACGGAGAGAACGCCGAGCGCGCGCTCCTCGTGCAGGAGCGGCACCGCCATCAGCCCTTCGGGCACGTAGCCGGTTTGCTCCGCGACGTCCCGGGCGTGCCGCGGGTCGTGGCTGACGTCGTCGATCACGAGTGGCTGGCGCGTGTTCAGCACCCAGCCGCTGATGCCCTTGCTGGACGGGAACCGTTGTCCGAGGAGCGTGTCCTCGCCCTCCCCGGCCACGGCCTCGAAGACCAGTTCGTCGGTCTCCTCGTCGAGGAGGACGATCGACGAGGCAGCAGCGGCGAACATCGAGCGCGCGACCTCGACGATCGAGCGCAGGAGAGCGCGATGCTGCCCCTCGGCCGCGAGGACGCCGGCGGCGACCGCGGCCCGGAACCGATCCTCGTTCATTCCCTTCCTCCCACGTTGTCGGCCGTCAGGTAGAGGACGCTCTTGAGCTGGAACGGCGTCAGCTCGGGGTGCTTACTCAAAATCAGAGCGCATATCCCCGTCATGTGCGGCGTGGCGAAGCTATTGCCGGTCGCCCGGATTCGCGAGCCGCCGAGCCAGGCAACCTCGACGCCCACGCCGCGCGCGAAGAACTCGACCGGCGGATTCGGGTTGTAGAAGTAGACGAGCGGATCGGGTTGCTCGTGGCTCCCGACCGAGATCACGGACGAGAACCGCCACGGGTAGCTCTCGACCGGCATGTTGTGCGCCGACGCGACCACGACCGTGCGGCGGAAGTACGCACGATCGGCCAGCTCGTGCAGGATCTCGGCGAAGTTCCGCTTCGTCGTTGACAGGCTCATGTTGATCACGTCGAATCCCTGATCGACGGCCCAGCGGAGGCCCGCGAGCAGGACGGTTCCCGTGCCCGTGAATCCGGCGCCCAGGACGCGGACACTGAATACCCGGGCATCCGGCGCCAGCTCGCGCACGATGCCGGCGCACGCGGTCCCGTGACCACAGAGATCGCCTTCGACGTCCTCGTCGACGACGGGCTCGCCGTCCTCGCCGATGGAGACGGCCACCGCCCCGTCGACGGCGCCGACGAGCTCGTGTCCCGCCTCGACACCGCTGTCGAGGATGCACACGCGCACCCCGTCCCCGGTCGAGCCGTCGAGCGCCCAGGCCCGTGTCACTCGCTCCGGCCACTCCGACGGAAGGGCGATCCGGTCGACCTGGCCCGCCGGCAGGCTCCAGGCCGGGATCGGGTTGGGATCGCGTTTCGCAGCCGCCTCGGCCACGGTGCGATCCTATGTATCTTCGAGCGCGGGTGGTCCGTGCCGGTTGAGCGGTCGATGCGGCGGGTGGCGCCGGCCCGGCTCGACGCGATCGCCCGCAGTCTGCTCGACGCGTCGACGCTGTTCTCGATCGCCACGGTCAGGCCCGGCGGCAAGGCGCACGTCAACACGGCGTACTTCGCGTGGTCGGACCGGTTCGACCTGGTCTGGCTCTCCGACCCGTCGGCCACGCACTCCCGGAACCTGAGCGGGAGCGCGAGCGTCGCGGCGGCCGTCTACGACTCGAACCAGTCGTGGGGAGGGAGCGACCGCGGCATTCAGCTGTTCGGGGCCGGCCGGGAGCTGGACCGCTCAGCCGCCCGTGAGGCCGAGCGAACCTACGCGGCGCGGTTTCCCGCGTTCCGCGATTCGTTGCGCGCCGGATACCGCTTCTTCCGGCTTCGGCCGCGGCGCGTGAAGCTCTTCGACGAGGACGCGCTCGGCGCAGGCGTCTTCGTCACGGCTGCCGTCGCCGGCGGGCGGCTGACCTGGGTTCGAACTGACGTACACCGCGCCAGCGGATCGGGCAGGTAGGGGTTCACCGACGGAGCCGGGCTTTGCCCGGCGTAGTCGCACACCGGGGAGCGCGTCTGCGGTTTAAGAAGGGGTCCGTGGGGGTGCATAAGCACTCAAGGTCGGCCGGAGAGGGCTTGGCCCTCTCTGGCCGAGCCGTCCCCCACGTTTTAGAACAGTTTTTGGAGCTTCATTGCGGCGCTCATGTCGCCCTTGACCTTGAGCTTGCCGGTCATGTACGCCGTGGTCGGGTTCTGCTGGCCCTTTGCGATCCGCTCGAACGTGTCCGCGGACGCCGAGATGGTCACATCCGCCTGCTCGACCCCTTCGTTGACCTTGACCTGCCCGTCGTTCACGCGCACGGTCCACTGACCGGCGCCGTCGACGTCGAAGACGTACGAGTTGTTCATCCCGGCCGTTTTCGCGGGATCGACCTTGCTCTCGAGCTCTGCGAAGAACTGCTTGACGGTTTCGGACACCACGCCTCCTTCATCCTGACGAAGGCCACGAGCCTAGCCGAGAGTTACGCCGGCTCGAGCTCGAGCGCACGCCGCGAGCGGGTCGGCGGCAGGAGGGCCGCCAGTGCAATTGCCGGGATCGGCGCGACGGCCGCGACGTAGAGCGCGGCCCGCAGATCGACGGCGTCCGCGATCCCGCCCAGCACGACCGCGGCGATCCCGCCGAGCCCGATCGAGAGGCCGACGGACAGGCCCGACGCCATACCCACGTGCCGCGGCAGGTACTCCTGGCTCATGACCATCGTGACGCCGAACGTCCCGATGACGCTGATCCCGACGCCCGCCAGCGCGATCGCACCTGGGATGCCGCCGACGATGACGTAGGTCAGGATCAACGGCGGCAGCGCAAGCACGCTCACGAGCTGGATCGGCCGACGACCGATCCGGTCGGCGAGGGGACCCGCGACCAGCGTGCCTGCGGCGCCGGCGAGGAGCATCAGCGAGAGCAGGTGGTTCCCGTACGCCTTCGAGTGGCCGAGCGAGACCTCCCAGAGCGGCACGAACGTGATCAGGCCGAACCAGGCCACGCTCCGGAAGGCGACGACCCCGAGGAGCAGCGCGACCGCGCCGGGCCGATCCGGCGCGTCGATGCTCCGGCTGCGTGTCGCCGGCTGGGGGACGAAGCCTTCGAGGTAGGGAACGAGCGCGAGCAGAACCACTGCCATGGCGATCCCCGGAACGGCGAGCAGCCAGCCGCCGCTCAGCCCGAGCACCACGATCAGCGGTGTCGTCAGCGTCGGCCCGAGCCCGTAGCCGAGGTTCCCGCCGATCGAGAACAGCGACATGCCGCTGGCACGCCTCCGTCCGCTCGTGTAGGCGGCGAACTTCGAGCCCTCAGGATGAAAGGCCGCCACACCCAGGCCCGAGAGCACGACGCAGAGTGCGACGAGCGGATAGGACGGCGCATCCGCCGCGAGCGCGATCCCGATCCCCGCGAGCGCCACCCCCGCGGGGATGAGCCAGGTGGCTCCGCGACGGTCGGACCAGAGTCCGAACAACGGCTGCACGATCGACGAGGAGAACGCCGACGCGAGAATCAGCCCGCCTGCCAGCGCATACGAGAGGTCGAAGCGGTCGACGAGGAACGGCAGCAGCGCGGGCAGCGCCCCGTTCGCGAAGTCGGTCGCGAAATGCCCGCTCGAGAGCGCCGCCATCGCCCGCCTGTCGATCGCCGCGCGCACGCGGCTCAACCTAGCGCGCTACTGTGGCTTGTCGTCGGGCGGAGGAGGCTCGGAGTCGCGCTCGAAGTCCGCGACGGCGCCGTCGGCATATGGGTAGTCACTGCGCGTCGCGACGTCGTCCTTCCGTCCCTCGTAATCCTCTTCGGCCACGTCGCGCTCGGCCTGGGTCATGCGCCCCTCTTCCTCGGCGACGTCGCGCGCATCCTTGTTCCACCAGGCGCGGAGTCGGTCGAGCCAGCTCATGCCGCCCGCCTGTCGACCGACTTCAGGTGATTGGCGATCAGCGCGCGGGTCAGGCGATGCTGCAGGCGCACGATCTTCCGCCGGTTGCGCTCGAGGCGCGCGGCGCCGGCGCCGCGGGCGCGCAGCTCCTGACGACGCTTGACGAGCTCGCCGAGCTCGCGCTGGAGCGAGTCGCTCGAACGCCGGCGACGGCGACCGACCCGATGGCGGAGATCCTGAACGGCTGTCGCGCTCATCTCTCTTGTGACGACAAAGCGAGATCCTGGTTTGTCGAGAACGCGAGGTAGCACGAACCTAGGGCGGGGGTCGGATAGCATCGGGCGCCGGTGTGACGGAAATCGACGTCTCGGCAACGGATTCGGCAGATGTGGCGGTAGACCTGCTCGCGGTCGCGCTGCCGGAGCCGGCCGCAGAGCTGAGCGGGCCGGCCCGCGAGCTTGACACGTCGCTCCAGGGCATGCTCAGCCGCGCGGCGGCCGACGGCGAGTTCCGCGGACGGTTCAACAGCGCGCTGGTCGTGCACACGAACGGCCAGGTTCCGGCGCGGCGAGTCGCGCTCGCCGGCCTCGGGCCCGGAGATCGCCTCGACGCCGACGCCTTCCGCACCGCCGGCGGCGCAGTCGCTCGCAAGGCGAGGGAGTTCGGCGCGTCCGTCGGGTGGGTCGTGGATCCGTCGCTGCCGCTCGCGCCGGAGGAGCAGGCGCGCGCGCTCGTCGAGGGGACGCTCCTGGGCGCGTACGACCCCGGCCTGTACAAGACCAACGGCGCGCGGCGAGAAATCGGCCGGGTCGTCGTCATCGGCGAAGGCCTCGAGGGCGCCGTCCGCCATGCGGCGCGCGTCTCGTCCTGGACGAACCGTGCCCGCGACCTCTCGAACATGCCGCCGAACGAGCTGACGCCGCAGCGGCTCGCCGCCCGGGCCGAGGAGATCGCATTCGAGCGCGCGCACCTCCACGCACACGCGCTCGGGCTCGACGAGGTCCGGGACCTGGGCATGGGCGCATTCGCCGCGGTGGCGCAGGGGAGCCACAATCCGCCGCGGCTGATCATCATGCGCTACGACCCGCCGGGAGCGCGTGACGACATCGTCCTCGGCCTCGTCGGGAAGGCAATCACCTTCGATACCGGCGGCATCTCGCTCAAGCCGGGCCTGTACATGGAGGACATGAAGGGGGACATGTCAGGCGGCGGCGCGGTCGTCGAGGCGACCGGGGCGGTCGCCGACCTCGAGGTCCCGCTCCGGGTGCTCTCGGTCGTCGCGGCCACGGAGAACATGCCGGGTGGCGGCGCGTACCGGCCGGGCGACATCCTCCACGCTCTGAACGGCAAGACGATCGAGGTCATCAACACCGATGCCGAGGGCAGGCTCGTGCTCGCCGACGCCCTCACGTACGCGCGTCAGCAGGGAGCAACGCACCTTCTCGACCTCGCCACGCTCACCGGCGCGATGGAGCTGGCGCTCGGAGACCTCTACGCCGGCGTGTACGCCAACGACGACGAGTGGCGCTCCGCGATCGTGGACGCGGGCGAGGCAAGCGGCGACCACCTCTGGCCGTTCCCGCTGCACCCGCGCTACCGCCGCTACATCGACTCCGCCTTCGCGGATATGAAGAACGCCACCGTCATCCGGCAGGCGTCACCGACGCTCGCGGCGGCGTTCCTCGAGGAGTTCGCCGGCGGCGGCCCCTGGGCGCACATCGACCTCGCGGGGCCGGCGTTCTTCCGCTTCGACCGGGGCGACTACCTCAGCCAGCGCGGCGGGACGGGCTACGGCGTCCGGCTCATCGTCGAGCTCGCCGAGCGGCTCGCGAAGTAACCGGATGGATTTTGACCTCTCGGAGGAGCACGAGCTCGTGCGCTCGACCGTGCGCGAGTTCGCGTTCGAGCGGGTTGCGCCCGTCGCCGCCGAGCTCGATCGCGACCACCGCTTTCCCTACGAGCTCGTCGCCGAGATGGGAGAGCTCGGCCTGATGGGGATGACGGTGCCGGAGGAGTATGGCGGGGCCGGCGCCGACACGCTCTCGTACGCGATCGCGGTCGAGGAGCTGACGCGAATCGACTCCTCGGTCGCGATCACGATGGCCGCCCACCATTCCCTCGGCACCATGCCCATCTACCTCTTCGGCAGCGAGGAGCAGAAGCGCGAATGGCTCCCGGACCTCGCGTCGGGACGCCGCCTCGCCGCCTTCGGGCTCACCGAGCCGGAGGCCGGCTCCGATGCAGGAGCGACGAGGACGACTGCCGCGCTCAACGACGGCAGCTGGGTTGTCAACGGCTCGAAGATCTTCATCACCAACGCGGGCACCGATATCACCGCGTGCGTGACCATTACCGCGCGCACCGGCGAGGACGAGATCTCGAACATCGTCGTACCGAACAAGACGCCGGGCTACGTCATCTCCGAACCGATGGAGAAGCTCGGCTGGCGGGCGTCCGACACGCGCGAGCTCTCGTTCCATGACTGTGCGGTTCCGGAAGGCAATCTCCTCGGCCCGCGCGGCGAGGGGTTCCGGCAGTTCCTCGAGATCCTCGACGGCGGCCGCATCTCCGTGGCCGCGATGGGCGTCGGCCTCGCCCAGGGCGCCTACGACCTCGCGCTCGGCTACGCGCGCGAGCGGAAGCAGTTCGGCCGCCAGATTGCCGACTTCCAGGCGATCCAGTTCAAGCTCGCCGACATGGCGACCGAGATCGAGGCCGGGCGGCAGCTCGTCTACAAGGCCGCGTGGTTGAAGGACGAGGGCCGGCCGTTTGCCCATGAGGCGGCGATGGCGAAGCTGTACACGGGCGAACTCTCGCACCGCGTCGCGAACCATGCGCTCCAGATCCACGGCGGGTACGGGTACATGGACGAGTTCGCCATCTCGCGCTTCTACCGCGACCAGAAGATCCTCGAGATCGGGGAGGGGACGAACGAGGTGCAGCGCATGGTGATCGCCCGCCAGCTGCTCACGGAGTGAGCAACGGCCTTCGCTTCGGCTGCCTCGTCCTCCAGAACCGACCGGCCGACGAGCTCGTCCGTGCTTGGCACCGCGTGGAGGCGCTCGGCCTCGACAGCCTCTGGGTGGCCGATCAGCTCGGGAGCACGGCTCGGCCCGATTGGCCGTGGTTCGACGGATGGACGGCGCTGGGGGCGATGGCGCGTGAGACCACGACGATCCGGGTCGGCACGCTCGTCGCGTCGATCACGCTCCGCGCGCCGGCCCTGCTGGCAAAGCAGGCGGTCACCGTCGACCATCTCTCGGGCGGCCGACTGGAGTTGGGCGTCGGGGCAGGCGGAACGGCCCTCGACCACGAACTCCTCGGCGAGGAACCGTGGCCGCCGCGCGAGCGCACCGAGCGCTTTCTCGAGTACGTGGACGTACTCGACCGGCTTCTGCGCGGCGAGGCGGGGCGATTCGACGGGCGGTACTACCGCGTTGCCGACGTCGTCATGCAGCCGCGGCCGGTGCAGTCGCCGCGGCCGCCGCTGACGATCGCCGCGTGGAGCCCCCGCAACATCCGGCTGGCCGCCGAGGCCGCAGACGCCTGGAACACAATGGGCGGCCTCGGCCTGGACGCAGCGCAGGGATTCGAGGCCGTCCGGCGTCAGAGCCGCCTGCTCGACGAGGCGTGCGAGGCGATCGGCCGTGACCCCGCCTCGATCCGGCGTTCCCTGCTGCTGCACGAGGTCTGGATCGCTGAGGAGCCTTTCGCGTCCGAGGCAGCATTCCTCGACCTCGTCGAGCGTTACCGCGCCGTGGGCATCGACGAGTTCCTCTTCTACTTCCCGCCGGAGGAGTGGGGCCGCAAGACCCGCGTCGAGCCCGGGCTGTTGGAGCGGCTCGCGGAGGAGGTGCTCCCGGAGCTCCGCGCCGGCTGAGAACTTTCGGAAATACAGCGGAACCCGGTGTTAGCCTCGGAAACGTGCTGTTCCAGCAGTTCGTCGACGACGATCTCGGCTGTGCGTCGTACCTGATCGGCGACGAAGCGACCGGCGAGGCGGTCGTCGTCGATCCGGCGTACGAGATCGCGCCGTATCTCGCCGAAGCGGAGCGGCAGCACGCTCGCCTCGTCCGCGTCCTCGAGACGCACACCCACGCCGATCACGTGTCCGGCCACGGACGCCTCGCACTCGAGCAAGGCCTGCCGGTCGCGATCCACCCTGCAGCCGAGCCCGGCTATCCGTTCGAACCGATCGAGGAAGGCGATGTCGTCGAGGCGGGAGCGGTGGCGATCCGCGTCCTGCACACGCCGGGGCACCGCCCCGAGCATTGTTGCTTCGCGGTCGCCGACCGCTCACGGGCCGAGGAGTCATGGCTCGTCCTGAGCGGCGACTCGCTGTTCATCGGCGACGCTGCGCGGCCCGACCTCGCAGTTGGGGCCCGGGAGGGAGCCGAGGGGCTCTTCCACAGCCTCCGCCGCCTGGTCGATCTCGGCGACGCCGTCGAGCTCTATCCCGGCCACGTCGCCGGGTCGCTCTGCGGGGCCGCCATGAGCTCCAAGGCCTCGTCGACGATCGGGTTCGAGCGCCGGTTCAACCCGGCACTCGCCTTCTCGGACGTGACTGAGTTCGTCAACGAGCGGATGCGCGTGTCGACGCCGCGGCCACCGACGATGGATCGCGTCGTGGAGCTCAACCGCGGCCCGTTCCTCGGCGCGCCGGAGCCGATCCGCCCGCTCGACTCGCCGAACCGCGCGCTCGTCCTCGACGTCCGGAGCGAGCGAAGCTACGTCGAAGGCCACGTCCCCGGCGCGCTCAACATCCCCATCTCCGGGACGAGCTTCGCCACAAAGGCCGGCTTCCTGCTCGGGCTGGACGAGCGGATCGCCGTCCACGCGTCCTCTGAGGACGAGGCCCAGGAGGCTGCTCTCGGGCTGCGGTCGGTCGGCTTCCTTGACCTCGCCGGCTACCTCCTCCGACCCGATGCGAGCGAGCGGACCGACCCCGTCGACCTCGAGGAGCTCGAGCGACTGCTCGCCGACGGGGACGTCCAGCTGCTCGACGTGCGCGAGAAGGACGAGCGCGACGGGGGCTACATCCCAGAGAGTCGCCATCTACCCTACCGCCAGGCGCGCGCGTGCGCCGAGGAGCTCGACGGTCGCCCGGTGGTGACGATCTGCGAGACCGGCGTCCGCGCCGCGATCGCCGCGAGCGCACTCAGGCACGAGGGCGTCGACGCCCGTCCCGTCCTCGGGACCGGCATCGACGACTGGAGCGAGCAGGGCAAGCCGCTCGTTTCCTTCCGCCGCTGCGGCGGCTGAGCGCTACGCGGACGCGGCGAGGAGCGCCTCGCCCTGGCGCAGATATCGCGTCGCCCCCACCGACCGGTAGAACGCGAGGGCACGCTGCAGCTGCGCATCGGCCTCCGGACGCCGGCCTGCCTCGACGAGCGCCCGCGCAGCGCGCAGCCGGGCGTCCGCCTCGTCCGGGAGCGAGCCGATGGTGGCATAGATGTCCGCGGCTGCGACGAAGTCGCCGCTCACCATAAGGCGCGCGGCGTCGGTCCACCGTCTGGTGCCGGCAACGTCGGATGCGACGAGCGCGCCGAGGTCGGCTGCCGCGACCGCGATGTCTGGCACGCCGGGTCCCTCTTGCTTGAGGTACTTGACGGCCTCGTCGAGGAGCGGGCGCGCCTGCTCGCCGCGGTTCACCTCCACGAGCGTACGGACTGCGCCGCCGAGCGCCGCAAGCCGCGACTGTGGGTCAGCATCATCCGTGGAAAGCAGCCGCTCACAATCGGCGAGCGCTCCCGGATCGTCGCCGCGCGCCAGCCGTATCAGCGTCCTCACCTGGCGGCACGCCGGCTCTAGGAAGTGGGGAGCGCCCGCCTCGACGTCGCCGATGAACTCACCGGCCAGTTCGATCGCTTCCACCCACTTGCCGGTGATGTAGCACTCGATCGCGCGCTCCACCTGGAACCAGCGCACGTTGAACCTGTCGCCAAACCGCAGCGCAGTTTCCAGCCCCCGCCCCTGGACGTGGAAGGCGCGGCCGAGTTGACCATCGCGCAGCAGCGCATCGCCGAGGTTCTTGTATCCCCTGATCATCTCGGGGACCGCGTTCTGCTGCTCGCTGACGGCGAGCCCTTCCTCCAGCGTGGCGAGCCAGCCGTCCTCGCCTCTGCTGAACTGACACGGTCCGATCGTCAGCAGCGCGTGCGCCCGTACGTCCTCGAGCCCAAGAGGCGCGGCGATCTCGAGCGCCTTGCGAGCACGTCTGATCGCCTCCTCGTCGTCCCCTGCCAGCAGGGCGGGAACGGCCATCTGCGCATAGCCCTGCGCCGTCGCGCGCGAGGGCTCGGCCCTGGCGAGCAGAGCGATGCCGGCATCCCAGTGCATCCATCCGAGGTCGTACCTGCCGCTGGTCCTGAAGGCGAAGCCCAGCATTGCCTCGGCCTTGGCTGCGCCCGCGAGGTCTCCCTGTGCCAAGAGCCCGTCGCGGGCCTCGACGATCAGATCGATCGGGTACTCGTCCAGCCAGCGAGCTACCTCGGCAAACGCAAGCTGGAGCGCGGGGAGCTCGGGATCGTCGGGCGGCCAGAGCCCGAGCGCCCGGGAGTAGAACCGCGCCGCGACCGGGAAGGCTCCGAGCGCGAGCGCGCGATTGCCGGCCTGCCGGAGCGAGAGCCGTGCCCGTTCGGCGAGATCACCGATGTCGCCACCGCCCGCCTGCATCAGCTCGAGTGCCGACGAGTAGTGGTGTGCGAGCAACTCGGCGAAGTCGTCGGATCGCTCGCTGAGCGCATCGATCCACTCGGCCGTCAGGCGGTGGCTCTCGGCGCGCCGCAATCGCGGGATCTGGCTGTAGGCAACATCCCGGACGAGCGCGTGGCGGAACGCGAACTCCGTCTCGCCGGCAACGGTCGAGCGGCGCTCACGCCGGACGAACTCCTTGCGTTCCAGGGAGTGGAGCAGTTCCGGAAGTGAGCCGTCGGAGCCGAGCGCCGTGATCGCCGCGGGCCAGAAGACCTTGCCGACGACCGCGGCGTGCTGGAGCGCCGCTTTCTCCTCCGGAGGCAGGGAGTCGAGCCGGGCCGCGATGATGCCCTGCACCGTCTCCGGAAGCGGCAGATCCCGCTCGGAACCCCGCTCCAGGAAGAGCCTCGCGTACTGCTCGGCGTAGAGCGGATTCCCGCCGGCGCGCACGAGCAACGCCGTCTGTGTCTCCGCTGGAAGCACGGCGCTTCCGAGCAGCTCGGCCACAAGCCGAGCCGCCTCCGTGTCGGACAGCGGCGACAGTCCGAGTGTGGCCGCGTTGAGCTTGCCGCCGCCCCATGCGGGCCGCCGCTCGAGCAGCTCCGGCCGCGTGGTCGCGACCACGAGGATGGACACACCGGATGCCCACTCGACAAGGTGGTCGACGAAGTCGAGCAGCCCGTCGTCGGCCCAGTGCAGGTCTTCGAACACGAGAACGAGCGGGCGCAGCTCCGCGAGCGCCTCGAAGAAGCGGCGCCACGCGGCGAATGCCTCCACCCTGCTCTCGTCGACTTGCTGTTGCTCGGCGAGCCCGATCAGCGGCTTCACGTGCGCGAGCACCCAGTCAGCGTCGGCGCCGACGACGTCGGCCATGACCCGCTCCAGCTTGGTGGTCGCGTCCTCGGCCGAGTCGGTGTCGAGGATGTCGGCCTGCGCCTTGACCATCTCCCCGACCGCCCAGAACGCAACGCCGTCGCCGTAGGGAAGGCAACGTCCCTGACGCCAGGTGATCAGTTCTTCGTCGGTGTCGACGACCCGGAGCAACTCGAGCACGAGCCGCGACTTTCCGATCCCCGGGACGCCGACGACCGTCACGAGTTGCGGCGAGCGGGAATCGCGGGCGCGGGCAAGCGCTCCGATCACGAGCTCGAGCTCGCGCTCGCGGCCGACGAGCGGGGTGCGGGGCGCTTCGTCGACGTCGACCCCGAAGCGCGAGCGCGCGCTCATGGCCTCGTAGACCCACACCGGGTTCGCCTTTCCCTTCGCAGCCACCGGCGGGGCCTCCTCGTAGAGGACCTGCCGCTCGGTCGCCCGGTACGTGGCCTCGTCGACGAGGATCCCGTTCTCGGGTGCCGCCGTCTGCAGTCGCGCCGCGGTATTGACGACGTCGCCCGAAGCCATCGCCTCCCCCGCTTCGGGCCGGGCGCCCACCGTCACGAGCGCCTCGCCGGTCGTCATGCCGATCCGAACCTGCAGGCTGCCCCCTTCGCGTGCCCAGTCACGGATCGCGAGCGCCGCCCGCACGGCCCGCTCGGGATCGTCCTCGTGCGCACGGGGAGCGCCGAAGAGCGCGAGCACGGCATCGCCGGCGAACTTCTCCACCGTGCCGCCGTGACGCTCCAGCTCGCCGCGAACACGCTCGTGATACGGACGCAGCACCGCCTCGACGTCCTCGGGGTCGAGCGACTCCGCCCGCGCCGTGAAGCCGACGAGGTCGCAGAAGAGCACGGTGATGACCTTGCGCTCGCGCTGTGGACCGGCGCTCACGCGCCCGAGTGTACGACTACTTCAGGCGCTCGACGGCGTAGCCGCGCTGCTCCATCGCGGCGATCAGCGCCCGGCAGTGCTCCTGGTCGCGCATGGCGAGCGTGAGCTCCACCTCGCTCTCCGAGACCGGCACTTCCATCCCCTCGCGATGGTGCTCGACCGAGATCACGTTGCCACGCTCCTCGGCGACAAGCGAGAGCAGCTTGATCAGCTCGCCGGGACGGTCGGCGAGCCTCGTGCGGACGACCAGGTACCGGCCGGCGGTGGTCAACCCGTGCCGCATCACCGAGATAAGGAGGGTCGCGTCGATGTTGCCGCCGGAGAGCACGGCCACGGCCGGCCCGGCGCCGCGAAGACGGCCCGACAGGAGCGCCGCGACGGGAGCCGCCCCGGCGCCCTCGACGACGAGCTTCGCGCGCTCGAGCAGGAGGACGATCGCCTGGCTGATCTCCTCGTCGGTGACGGTGACCACGTCGTCGAGCAGCTCGTCGAGCAGCCCGCGCGTGAAATCGCCGGGCTCCTTGACCATGATCCCTTCGGCAATCGTGAACCCGTGGTCGGTCGAGCCGGTGAACGGCGCGCATTTCGCCGCCTGCACGCCGACGACGCGCACACCGGGACGCACTGCGCGAAGCGCCAACGCGATTCCCGAGGCGAGACCGCCGCCGCCCACGGGCACGACGACCTGGGCGACGGCCTCCAGTTGTTCGGCGAGCTCCAGGCCTAGCGTGCCCTGGCCGGCGATGATGTGCTCGTCCTCGAACGGGTGGACGAACGTTGCGCCGCTGTCCTCCGCGAACGCTCGGGCGGCGGCGAGGGCGTCGTCGAAGTGCTCGCCGACCCGCTCCACCCGGCCGCCGTAGTTGAGGGTCGCCTCGACCTTCGCCATCGGCGTCTCCACGGGCATGAAGACGGTTGCCCGCGTGTTTTCCTCCCGCGCCGCCCAGGCGACTGCCTGGCCGTGGTTGCCGGCGCTTGCCACGACGACGCCTCGTGCGCGCTCCTCGGCCGACATCGTCGCGATCTTGTTGACCGCTCCGCGCACCTTGAACGCGCCTGTCCGCTGGAGATTCTCGGCCTTCAGGAAGACTTCTCGTCCCACGATCCGCGAGAGCGTCTCCGACGGGTAGACGGGCGTCACGCGCGCGTGCTCGGCGATTCGCAGCCTCGCGGCCTCGATCTGCGCGAGCGTCGGGGGAGCGCTAACCGCGTTACGCGCCATCGACCTTGAACACCTTCTCCATGATCTCTCGCACGGCCGTTAGCGGGTCGAGCTTCCGGCTCTGGACCTGGTCGAGCAGCCGCCGCAGCTCGGGGTCGTCGGCCACCGCATGCTCCAGATGCGACTTCGCCCGGCTCGACGCGACGGCGAACACCTCGCCGGCGAGGTTGCGTCGGCGCCGCTCCTCGAGCTCCCCTTCCCGGTCGAGGAACGCTCGATGCTCGTCGATCTTGCTCCAGAGCTCCGCGACGCCCTCACCCCGGCTCGCCTCCGTGAGCACGATCGGGGGGCGCCAGGGGCGATCGCGGTCGAGCGAGAGGATCGAGCGCACCTCGTTCACCATCGTCTTCGCGGCCGGGTGATCCATCTTGTTGACGACGATCACGTCCGGGATCTCCATGATCCCTGCCTTCAGCGCCTGGATGGAATCGCCCGAACCGGGCATGAGCACGAGCACCACGGTATCGGCAATCGAGATCACCTCGACCTCGCTCTGTCCGGCGCCGACCGTCTCCAGGAAGAGCACGTCCTTCCCGGACGCGTCCAGGACGAGCATTGCCTGCAGCGTCGCCTCGGCGACGCCGCCGAGATGGCCGCGCGTGCCCATCGACCGGATGAAGACTCCCGGATCCAGGAAGTGGTCTGCGAGCCGGATCCGGTCGCCGAGGAGGGCGCCCTTCGAGAAGGGGCTCGACGGGTCGACCGAGACCACCCCGACCGTGCGCTCGAGCCCCCGCACGTGCCGCACGAGCGCGCTGATCAGCGTCGACTTGCCGACGCCCGGCGGCCCGGTGATCCCGACCGCGTACGCGCGGCCGGTCTCCGGGTAGAGGTCGCGGACGAGCTCGTACGCCATCGGCTCGGAGTTCTCCACGAGCGTGATCGCACGCGCGAGAGCGCGCCGGTCGCCGTCGCGGACGCCCGCGGCCAGCGATTCTCGCGTCCACTCACGGGGCACTAGGCTAGGCCGGGGCGCGGCTGACCACGCGCCCAAGGGCCTCGGCGAAGAACGCGTGCTCGTCCGGGGTGCCGACCGTGATCCGGATCGCGCCTGGGGCGCCGAAGCCCCGCAGCGGCCGAACGATGACGCCTTCGCGGAGCAGCGCCTCGAACATCGGTTGCGCGTCCTCACCCACCTCCACGAAGAGGAAGTTGCCGAACGACGGCGTCACCGGGTCGAGGCCGTGGGCGCGCAGGATCGCGGTCAGCTCGCGTAGCCCTTCGGCATTCAGCCGCCGTCGGCGCTCGAGCTCAGCCGCAGCGTCCGGGCTCTCGAGGCTCGCGACGGCGGCTACCTGGGCAGCCGACGTGATGTCGAACGCCCGCCGGCTCTTGCTCGCCGCCTCGACGAGGCGGTCGTCCGTGATGGCATAGCCGACGCGCAGGCCGGCGAGACCGTAGATCTTCGAGAACGTCCGCATCACGGTGACGCGATGTCCACGCTTCAGGTACTCCTCGACCGCGTCCGGGTAGTCGGGATCGACGACGTACTCGAAGTACGCCTGGTCGATCACCGTGTGCACGTGCGCGGGAACGGCCCCGAACCAGGCGTCGAGCTCCTCCCGCGTGTTGATCGTGCCGGTGGGGTTGTTCGGGTGGCAGATGTAGGCGAGCTTCGTCGCCGGCGTGATCGCGGCGAGCATCGCTTCGAGGTCGTAGCGGTAGTCGCGCAGCGGCACCTTGCGGACCGACGCACCCATCTTCGTGGCGTAGATCGCGTAGCTCGGGAAGGACGGCCAGCCGCAGACGACCTCGTCGCCCGGGTCGAGGACGGCCTGGGAGATCACGTCGATAACCCCGTCCGCGCCGGCGCCGATCGCCACCTCCTCGAACTCGACGCCGTGCCGCTCGGCCAGGGCGGTCCGGAGCCGGTACGCGCCGCCGTCGGGATAGCGGTTCAGCTCGTCATGCGCCGCGACCAGCGCCTCGACCGCGGCCGGAAACGGACCGTACGGCCCCTCGTTCGACGCGAGCTTGACGACGCGGTCGAGGCCGAGCTCCCGTTGGACTTCCTCGATCGGCTTGCCGGGCTCGTACGGCACGAGGTCGCCGAGCGCCGGTCGAAAGAACGAATCCGTCACACCTCAATGCTATTCGGCCCGACGGGTCACGCGGACTCGGCGAGAAGGATCTCGGCGCGCCGCAGCAGCGCCGTGGCGGCGACGGAGCGGAGGAAGTCGATCGCCGGCTGCACCGCCTTCGCGGCCTCCGCGGGCCGGCCCTCGGCGGCCAGCGCCTCGCCGAGCATCAGGCGAGCGAGCGCCTCGTCGGGCTTCGCGCCGAGCGCCGCGTAGCGCTCCACCGCAAGTGCGGGCTCCCCGCGGGCGATCGCCGTCGCCGCCAGGAGCCAGGGCGTTCGCTTCGGCGAGGACGCGGTCGCCTCGAGGAAGTCGGCGCCACGTCCGAGGTCGTGGAGCGACACCGCCGCGCCGCGGAGCCAGACGTAGCCGATCGGCAGCGTCCCGTGCGCCTGGATCTCGTTCACGAGCTCGTCCAGCAAGGCAGACGCTCCGTCGGGCCTGCCCGCGACGAGCTCCGCGCGCGCGGCGAACGAGAGCGACGGGTAGAGGCCCTGCGGTTCGGCCGTCTCCCGTCCGAGCTCGAGCGCCGCTCGGCCGTCCGCAACGGCAGCTTCGACGTCACCACGGGCAAGCAGGATGCCGCCGCGGACCAGGCGGCAGGCGACCTCCATGTAATGCCGGACGCCGGCGTTCGACCAGCGGACAAACTCGTCGGCGACGTCGAGCGCCTGCTGCCACTCGCCAAGGACATAGAGCTCGCCGGCGCGCTCGGCGCGCAGCCAGTCACGCGCGGGCGCGATGCCCAGCCGCTCCGCGAGCGCCGTCCCCTGCTTCCGTGCGTCGATGCCGCCCGCGATGTCGCCGAGCTCGATCAGCTGGTCCGCGAGGTCCATGTAGCCCCTGGTCGCAATGGGCGTTGCGCCGGCGACCTCGATGCTCCGCCGTGTGTCCTCGATGCCGCCCGGTTCCCCGAGCTCGACGCGCGACGTCCCGATCGTCATCAACGCCTCCGACTCGATCTCAGCGAGGCCCAGCTGCTCCGCGAGCTCGAGTGCCTCGGACGCGAGCGCGATCGCCTGCTGGTGCCGATCTCCGACCATCGCGGAGCGCGACGCCGACACGATAACGCGCGCCTTGCCCGGGGTCGCGGGCCGCGCGGAGACGAGCTCGATCGCCCGCTCGTACCCCTCGCTCGCACGCCGGACGACGCCGCGGCTCCAGAGGCTGCGCGCCAGTAGCACCTCTGCCCATGCGGCGCCCTCGAGGTCGCCGGCATCCGCCAGCCGGTCACGTGCTTCGAACAGCAGCTCGTCCATGTCGGTGGACGTGTAGCCCTCGGCGTGGTGCCGGGACTCGGCGTACCCGAGGAGCACCTCGCCGCCGCGTGCTCCGTCCCGCGCACCGAGCTCGAGTGCACGCTCGTAGTACGCTGCCGCCGACCCGTAGGCGTAGAGGGCGCGGGCCCGTTCGCCCGCCTCGATCAGCGCGTCGACCGCCGGCGCGACGATCGACGAGGTGTCGAGCCCTGCCGCGCGGCCGAGCTCGATCGCCCGCGCGTAGTGATGGGCCAGCATCTCCGCCTGGCCCTCGAGCCGTCCGAGCGTCTCGATCCACTCCGCCGCGAGCCGATGCTTCTCCGCACGCGGTGCCCGCGGCACCTGGTTGTAGGCGACGTCGCGAACGAGCAGGTGGCGAAACGCGTACTCGCTCTCGTGTGCGAGCGACGAGCGCCGCTCTCGGCGCACGAGCTCTCGGCGCTCGAGGCCGTGGAGTACGTCTTCGACCTCGAAACGGTCCCGATCACTCAGTCGCGCGACAGCGCCGCTCCAGAACACCTTTCCGACGACAGCGGCGTCCTGCAGCAGCGCCTTCTCGGACGTCTCGAGCGCGTCGAGTCGCGCGGCGATGATGCCCTGAACGGACTCCGGGAGCTCGGCTTCGGGCAACTCTCCGCGTTCGTCGACCATCCGTGCGAACTCCTCGGCGTAGAGCGGGTTGCCGCCCGCCCGCTGCAGGAGCGCCGCCTGGAGGTCGGCGGGAAGTGCGGCGCGGTTCAGAATCGCGTGCACCAGCTGTGCCGTCTCGTTGGAGGACAGCGGCGACAGTGAGATCGTCGACGCATTCGGCTTGCCCCCGCCCCACGCCGAGCGCCGTGCCAGCAGCTCCGGCCGCGCCGTGCAGACGACGAGCAGCGGCACGCCGCTCGCCCAGTCGACAAGGTGGTCGACGAAGTCGAGCAGGCCGTCGTCTGCCCACTGGATGTCCTCGAAGACGAGCACCGTCGGCGTGCGCTCGGCGACGGCCTCGAGGAAATTCCGCCACGCGGCGAACGTCTCCGTGCGGCGATCTTCGCCCGTGCCGCCGGCGAGCCCGACGAGCGGCCGCAGATGCTGCTCGACCCAGTCCGCTCGATCGTCGACCGCGTCGTGCACGGCGCTGCCGAGCTTCCGCTCCACGTCGGCCGCGGAGTCGGTCTCCAGAATCCCGGCCTGCGCCTTCACCATCTCGGACAGGGCCCAGTAGCTGAGACCCTCGCCGTACGGGAGGGAGCGTCCCTGGCGCCAGACGATCAGATCCGGATCCTCGTCCACGACACGCAGGAGCTCGGTGACGAGGCGGGACTTGCCGATGCCGGGAACGCCGATCAGCGTGACGAGCTGTGGCTCCGCCTCACGCCTCGTTCGCGCCAGCGCGTCCACGAGCAGTCGGAGCTCGGTTCCTCTGCCAACGAGCGGTGTCGCCGCGCGCGCAGCGACGTCCACTCCAAGGCGGGAACGCGTCTCGAGCGCCTCGTGAGCCGGTACCGGGCGAGCCTTTCCTTTTGCCTCGACGGGGTCGCGTCCCGCGTAGACGATCGTGCTCCGCGTCGCCCGGTAGGTCGCCTCGTCGACGAGGATCGCGTTCTCCGGCGCCGCCGTCTGCAGCCGGGCCGCGGTGTTGACGACGTCGCCCGACGCCATTGCCTCGCCCGCGCCGGCCCGGGCGTCGAGGGTCACGAGCGCCTCGCCGGTGGTGATGCCGATCCGGACGCGCAGCCCATTCCGCTCCATTGCCCAGTCGCGGATGGCGAGCGCCGCGCGAACCGCCCGTTCCGGGTCGTCCTCGTGTGCTCGGGGCGCACCGAACATCGCGAGCACCGCATCGCCGGCGAACTTCTCCACCGTCCCGCCGTGCCGCTCCAGCTCGCCGCGCACGCGCTCGTGGTAGCCGGACAGCAACGCGCGAACGTCTTCCGGATCCATCGACTCCGCCCGACCCGTGAAGCCGACGAGATCGCAGAAGAGCACGGTCACGACCTTGCGCTCCTCGCGCGGCGCTGTCGCCGCCGCGAGCGGTGACCCACACTCCGAGCAGAACTTCGCGCCTGCGGCGTTCTCGAAGCCGCAGACCGGGCACGTGATCATGCCGCTGCCGTCGCCGGCTCCGTCCCTGGCCCTACTCGGACGAGTCGTCGCCTCCGCCCGTCAGACGGCGGACGAGCCATGCGCCGCCCGCGACCACGGTGAAGCCGGCCACGGCTGCGCCGAGACGGCCCTTGCCGCCGCGCTTGGGGCGCCGCCACGGCTGGAGCTGCGCCATCTTGCGCTTGATCACGCGTTTGCCGATCTCCATCGTCGCCCAGCCAATCACCGCATGCCGAATTTTCATGATTCCCATCGCGCTCCTTTCGAGGATCGAGGCTACCGGGCAGCGGCGCCCGACGCTACCGGTCCGCGCGGCCCTCTACCTGCTTGGTGGGGAGGCGGCGGTGCCGGGGGCCCGGTCTTGGTCAGCGAGACGGCTGCAGGCTTGCTCTCGCCGCTGTCTCCCTTTCCATGCGTCCCGGAGTCGTTGCCGGCGGGCTTGCCATCCGTCTTGCGGGCTTGACCAGGCGGGTCCGCGGGCCGGCGGTGCTGCGCCTTTTGGACGTGCTCGTGCTTCGCCGGCTTCTCGTGCGGGCGGGCGACGCGCACCGCGGCGGCCGGCCTCGAGGGGCCATGCGACTTCGACGCGGGTTTCTGCGCGGGTGCTCGAAGGGTGTCATCGGGCACAGCCTTTGTCGTCTGATCGTGAGCAAGGCCTTGCGTCGGCTGCGTCGAGGTCGGCTTGCGGTGTTTGACCGGCCGGCTGCTCGCGGGCGCACGATGATGCCTCTGCGCCTTGACCTTCGCGGGCCGTGGCGCGGCAACCGGTGCCTCGTGCCGGACAGCCGGGTGCTGCCGGGAAGACGGCGTCTTCGGAAGGACCGAAGGCGAACTCGAGCGATTCGCGACCGTCGCGTGGGGAGTACTGCGGGACGGGTGAACCGCCACATGCCGCGCAGTCTCGTAGCCCACGCCGGTCGCCACAGCGCCTGCGGCGGCGACTGCCGCCGCCTTGACCGCCACCCCGCCTCCCGCCGAAGCCGCCCCGGCCGACAGGGATCCACCGCCGAAGAGCGACTTGAGCGGCAGTGGAAACGGAAGCAGCGCCAGGCCGCCGATTCGCCGTCGCCGCCCTCTGCTTCTGCGCGCGAGGCCCGCGCAGGGCTCGCACGCACGCAGGTGCGCCCGGAGCGCACGGTGTTCCGGCGCGGACAGCGCGCCGTCGAGCCCGCGCCCGACGGCGGCGAGCGCCTGATCGCAGGTCACCTCGGACTCGAGCTGCTCACGAAGTGCCCGGCGGGCGCGAAACGCGAGCGCCTCGGTCGCCGATTGCGAAAGGCCGAGCATCTCGGCGATCTCCGCATACGGCCGGCCCTCGAGCTCGCGGAGGACGATGACCGCACGCTGCTTGCGGCAGAGGTGCGAGAGCGCGTGGCGGATCTCCTCGGCGCTCCAGCGACTCTCGTCGGACGCCACCGCGCGGAGGTTGTCGTCGAGCGCGACCTCGGTCGGACGCCGGCTCGACCGGCGGAGGCGTTCGCGGTAGACGTTATGGGCGATCGCGATCAGCCAGTGCCGCGGCGCACGCGGCTGCTCGCCGCGAACCAGCGCGCGGTACGCGTTCATGAACGTCTGTTGCGTGACGTCCTCCGCGTCGACCTCGTTCTGCGAGACGGCGAGGGCATAACGCTGCACTTCGGCCGCGTAGCGGCGGTACAGCTCCTCGAACTCGCGATCGGGCTCGACGAGGGCCGTGGCCACACGGGAATGATTTCCTGCCGGGCACGCGGCCGCTCGCGGGTTTGCAGATTCCTTACATCCGGCCGACCGGCGGGAGGATCTAGGCGCGCGCCGCGGCGCGACGTTTCGGCGGCATGTGGATCGGCCGCTCGAGCGCGACCAGGCCCGCCTCCTTGATCGCCTCCGCAAGCGTCGGATGCGGTGCCATCCCATCGGCGACGGTCTCCACCGTCGCCTCGGCGTCGAGTGCGACGACGCCGGCCTCGACCAGATCGGTCACGTGCGGCCCGACCATGACCAGTCCGAGCAGCTCCCCGTACGTCGTCTCGTGAATGGACTTCACCCAGCCGACCGTTTCGTTCTGCATCAGCGCGCGACCGTTCGCCACCCACGGACAGACACCGACGGCGATCGAGTCCTCGCCGTGCTCCTCCTTCGCCTCGAGCTCGGTCATGCCGACGCTCGCGATCTCCGGATCGGTGTAGATCGGGCGCGGGACGCCCCGGTTGTCGACGATCGCGTCGTGGCCGAGGGCATTCTCGGCGGCGACCTCGCCCTCGCGGAACGCGGTATGGGCGAGCTGCCAGTACCCGGCGACGTCGCCGACCGCGTAGATGTGGGGCACGTTCGTCCGCCGGCGCTCGTCGGCGCCGATCCCGGCACGCCGGTCGAAGTGGACGCCGGCGGCGTCCAGGCCGTTCCCCTCCACGTTCGGCGCACGGCCGACCGAGACGAGCATCAGGTCGGCCTCGACGGTCTCTCCCTCGCCGTAGTGGACGGTGAGCTGCCCGTCACGCTCCTCGACCCGGTTGCACTGCTTGCCGAGGTGGAGCGCGATCCCGCGCCGGCCGAACTGCTTGGCGAGCTCCGCCGACGCATCCTCGTCCTCCATTGGCAGGAGGCGCGGCAGCATCTCCACGATCGTCACCTCGGACCCGAACCGCCGCAGGATCGAAGCGAACTCGCAGCCGATCACGCCGCCGCCGAGGATGACGAGCCGGCGCGGCACCTGTTGCTGGTCGAGCAGCCCGGTGGAGTCGACGCACAGCGTCGAGTCGATGCCCTCGATCGGCGGAAAGATCGGCGACGAGCCGGTCGCGACGACGGCCGACTGGAACGTCACGTCCTCGGCGCCGTCGACGGCGATCGTATTGGTGTCGGTGAACCGCCCGGTGCCCCGGACCCACTCGACGCCGTTCGCCTTGAAGAGACTCGCGACGCCGCTCGTCAGCTGCTTGACGACACCGGCCTTCCACACGTTTGCCTGCGCGAAGTCGAGCGTCGGCTCACCCGCGTTGATGCCGAGCTTGCTGAAGCTCTCCTGCGCCTCCTTGAGAAGGTAGGCGGTCTGCACCCAGGCCTTCGTAGGGATGCACCCGATCCGAAGGCAGGTGCCGCCGAGCTCGGGCTCCTTCTCGATGCAGGCGACCCGGGCACCGAGCTGCGCCGCCCGAATTGCCGCCGGGTAGCCGCCGGGGCCGCCGCCGAGGACGGCAACGTCACAGTCCATGCGTCAAGCCTATCGACCGGACTGCTGCCCGAGCGGCGCGCGCATGACCACCGTGTCGCCCTCCTCGCGAATCGGCTGGAACCCGTACCGCTCGTAGAGCTTGATCGACGGGTTGGCCTTCTCCACGCTCAGGCTGACGGCGGCGAACCCCTCGCTGCGCGCGCGGTCGAGCAGGCCCGTCAGGAGCTGCGAGCCGACCCCACGGCCGCGCATGCTCGGCACGACGGCGATCGTCGCCTCCGGCGTGGCCTCGTCGACGAACGCGAAGCCCGGCTCGTCGGCGGTGAAGAGCCGGTACCACGCCGCGCCGACGCGCCGGTGATCCTCGATCGCGATTACGGCCGCATCGCCTCGGCGGCCGAAGTTGACGACGTAGCGGGCCACGGGATCCGACGCCAGGGGGTCGTTCTCGCGCCAGTAATACGCGTGGTGGAGCATGTCCCGCAAGAACGGAACGTCGATCGCGTCTCCCCGGCGGATCATCAGGGCGAGTTTAGGCGGCGTCGCTAAGCACGGAGCTCTACGAAGCCTGCGGCGGAGAAGTCGGCGTCGAAGGCGAGCGCTTCCCGAATGCGAAGCGACCTCATCAGCACGAAGCTCGTCGCGTCGACAAACGAGTACGGCTGTTCGTCGCGACGCCTCAGCCAGCGCAGCGCCTGCCGCTCGAGCTCCTCGGACACGAACAGCACGCGGAGTCGCGGTGTCCGCTCGAGCCGGTCGAGGAAGTGAACAGCGGAGCGATGCCCCGCCCGGCGCCGCAAGAGCGTCCAGGTTTCGCCGCGGACGTGATTCGAAGTCACGAGCGAGGCAGTCTTCTCCTGGCGGAGCAGCTCGACGGCCTCGGGGTGACGCTGCTCGCGTGCGAAGCGAAGGGCGACCCAGAAGGACGTGTCGACGAAGATCACCGGCGCTCGAGGGGACCGTAAAGGTAGGCGTCGATGTCCTCGACGGGCTCAGTTTCGGCATCGGCGCCGACCATCTCCCAGAGCGGGTCCTCCTCGATCGGCGGCAGCGGCTTGAGCTTCTCTCCAACAAAGCGCCGGACCAGTGCCGCCTTGGAAACGCCCTCCTTGGCCGCCTGTCGATCGAGGGCAGCGTCGAGTTCCTCCTCGATCATGATCTGGAGGCGCTTCATGCCAATGAGCTTACACCACCGAAGTGGTGTTGCTGTAACTCAAAGATCTTCGGTGAGCTGGATGCGGTTGCCGTCCTGGTCGTAGACGTCCAGGAGCCGGACCTGCCCGTGCAGCTCGAGCACCACGCCGACCTCGACGTCCGCGGCCCGCAGCCGCTCGGCCGCACCCTTGACGTCGTCCACCGCGATCACTGCCACGCCGCCCTCGTCGGTCGGCTCGCCCTCGCTCAGGTCGACCTCGGTATCGCCGTGGCGCAAGAGCGACCAGCGGCGTTCCTCGTCGCGCTGCTGCTCCTCGAAACCGAGCGTTTCGATGAAGAACGCGCGGCCGACGTCGATGTCGCGAACGCGGTACCAGATGACGATTTCCGTCACAGCATCAGCCCGGGCTCCTCCAGGAACGCCTTCAGGTCCTCGAGGAACTCGGCTGCAGGCGCGCCGTCGACCGCGCGGTGGTCGCACGTGAGCGTCGCCGTCATGACGGGGCGGGCGACCAGTTCGCCGTCCACGACCAGCGGGCGCTCAGCGACCGACCCGACGGCCAGGATCGCTACCTGCGGCGGGTTCAGGACGGCGATGAACTGGTCGACGCCGAACATGCCCAGATTGGAGATCGTGAACGTCCCTCCTTCGAGATCCTCACGGCGCAGCTGGCGGGAGCGCGCCCGCGAGACGACATCTGCGCGAGACACGGCGATCTCGGCCACGGTCCGTCGCTCGCACGCCCGCAGCACCGGAACGACGAGGCCTTCCGGGGCCGCCACCGCAAGCCCGATGTCTGCGCTCGGGAACCGCCGCACCTCCTCGCCCTCGAAGTGGGCGTTCAGCGCCGGCCGGCGCATCAGGGCCGCAGCACAGGCCTTCGCGAGCACGTCCGTCAGCGTCGGCTTCGTGCCGCCCTCGGGAACCCGCTCGACCAGACGCTCGCGGAGCGCGGTGGCGCGGGACATGTCCACGTCGATGCCGAGCTGGAAGACCGGGATCTGCCACGCCTCCGTCAGCCGGCGCGCGATCGTCTTGCGCGTCGGCGACAGCTTCTCGACCTCGACCTCGCCGACCGGGGCGGCGAGCACAGGAGCAGCCGCCGGCGCCG
>Ga0075434_100000551_pt1 | contig 28665 bp, 31 predicted proteins | sample RhiMethybrSRZTD3_FD_75298 | JGI IMG/M metagenome (GOLD analysis project Ga0075434, IMG submission 75298) | Populus rhizosphere microbial communities from Tennessee, USA - Rhizosphere MetaG P. TD hybrid SRZTD3 | ecosystem: Host-associated > Plants > Roots > Rhizosphere > Soil | place: USA... | reverse complement strand
GCCGTCGTGCACCTCGCCGATCTTGTGGTTCACGCCGGTGTAGAAAAGGATGCGCTCGGTCGTGGTCGTCTTCCCGGCGTCGATGTGCGCCGAGATGCCGATGTTCCGATAACGCTCGATTGGGGTTTTGCGTGCCACGGCCATTTAGAACCTGAAGTTGCGCCTTTAAAACCGGTAGTGGGAGAAGGCTTTGTTCGCTTCAGCCATACGATGGACCTCTTCGCGCTTCTTCATCGCGCCGCCGCGGCCCTCGGCCGCCTCTTGCAGCTCGCCCGCCAAGCGAACCATCATGGACTTCTCGCCGCGCTTCTGCGCCGCCTCGCGGATCCAGCGCATCGCGAGCGCCACGCGCCGCACGGGCCGCACTTCCACCGGCACCTGGTAGTTCGCGCCGCCGACGCGCCGGCTCTTCACCTCGACCACCGGCTTCACGTTCTGCACCGCCTGGGTGAATACCTCGATCGGGTCCTTGCCCGACTTCGACTTGATGCTGTCGAGCGCGCCGTAGATGATGCGCTCGGCGACCGACTTCTTGCCGCGCGTCATCAGGACATTGACGAACTTGGCGAGGTCGATGTTGTTGAACTTCGGATCCGGCAGGATCTCGCGCTTGGGGACTTCTCTGCGTCGGGGCATGGTTTAAGCCGATTTCGGAGCCTTGGCCCCGTATTTCGAACGTGCTTGTTTGCGGTCCTTGACGCCTTGCGTGTCGAGCGAGCCGCGCACGATGTGGTAGCGCACGCCGGGCAGGTCCTTTACGCGGCCGCCTCGGATCAGCACCACCGAGTGCTCCTGCAGGTTATGGCCTTCGCCGCCGATGTAGCCGATCACTTCGAAGCCGTTGGTCAGGCGCACCTTCGCCACCTTGCGCAGCGCCGAGTTCGGCTTCTTTGGCGTGGTGGTATAGACGCGCGTGCACACCCCCCGCTTTTGCGGCGATCCGGCGAGCGCCGGGACCTTCGACTTGGGCCGCTTCGCAACGCGCCCCTGGCGCACTAACTGGTTGACCGTTGGCATGTTTTTGCTGTTCCAGAAACGAACCGGGCGACCACGTCTGCTTCTCCGTAGCCGCCCAGGGGCTAAAAAAGAGGCCGGATTATAAAGAGGAAATTGGGCAAGCGCAAGGAACCCGCCCGACTATCCTCATAGGAGGTTGCGCCGCAGCAAGCTAACTCGGAGAAGGCGCGCGGACAAAGCCGAAACGCCGCTCGATTTCGGCGACGGCGAGGCGCGGGAAAGCGGCTGCGGCGTCGGCGTAGTGCGCGAGATCGCGGTCGTCGAGGAGCGCGATCGCCGCGCCGCCCTCGATCAGCACCGAGCCTTCGTCGTCGACATAACCCTGCCGCAGCGGCACCGCTCGCCCGCACTGGTCGACGAGTCCGCCGCCGACGTGGTGCACCACCAGCGGCGCGTAGGCGAGCGTCACGTAGACGCGCTGCGGGCCGTTCTGGAAGTACCAGCGGCCGCGCTCGTCGGCGGCGTAGTTGCGGGCGATGAATTCGCGCAACCCCTGGTGCGCGATGCGCTCTCCCTTGATGCGCCAGCTGCCGCGCCGGTCGAGCTCGAGCCAGCCGTACACCGCCGGCACATTCGGCCATCGGGCCATGGCGCGGGCGACGGCGGCATCCATGCAGCTAGAATCTTCCGCGAGGAGGAACCATGGGCGCAACCGAGATCTATCTGTCCCGGCCCTGGCTCGCGCACTACCCGCCAGGGGTGAAGCCGGACATCGAGGTGCCCGTGAAAAGCGTGCCTCAGGCGTTCGACGAGGCCACCGAGCGCGACCCACATCGCACCGCCGTGGTGTTCTATGGCCGCTCGATCAGCTACCGCGAGCTGCGCGATGCCGCCGACCGCTTCGCCAGCGCGCTCGCGAGCCTCGGCGTGAAGAAAGGCGACCGCGTAGCGCTGTATCTCCTCAACAGCCCGCAATTCATCATCGCGTACTTCGGCGCGCTCAAGTGCGGCGCCACGGTCACGCCGATCAGCCCGGTCTACACCAGCCACGAGGTACGCTACCAGCTCGAGAACAGCGGCGCGCGCGCCATCGTCTGCCAGGACATCCTGCACGACAAGGTCGTCAAATCCGGCGCCGCGCTCGACCTGGTCGTGGTCACCAACGTCGGCGAGTACCTGCCCGCCCTCAAGCGCTGGTTCGGAGCCAAGGCCAAGGTCTTGGGCAGCGTGCACTGGATGCAGGAGCTGCTGAAGAAACATCCGCCCACGCCGCCGGCGGTGACGATCGATCCGAAGACGGATCTTGCGGCGCTGCCCTATACCGGCGGCACCACCGGCAACCCGAAGGGCGTGATGCTCACGCACTACAACCTGACCGCGGCGCAGGCGATGGCGCAAGCCACCTTCCAGGTGTTCGAGGAGGGCAAGGAAGTGATCCTCGCCTTCCTGCCGTTCTTCCACATCTACGGCCAGGTGGTGATCATGCTGAACGGCCTGTGCCAGGGCCACCTGCTGATCCTTTTCACCACGCCCGACACCGAGGAGATCCTGGCCGCGATGGAGCGCTACCGCGCGACCGTGTTCTACGGCGTGCCGACGCTCTACGAGTACCTGAAGGACCACAAGGATACGAACAAGGCGGACTGGAAGCGCATCAAGCTCGTGCTCTCGGGCGCCGATACGCTGCACGAGTCGACGATGAAGGCCTGGCAGCGGCGCACCGGCTCGACCATCGTCGAGGGGTACGGGCTCTCCGAGACCGCGGCCACGAGCCACGTCAACCCGCTGCACCGGCCGAAGACCGGCTCCTTCGGCTGCCCGATTCCCGGCATGCGCGCCGCGGTGATGAACCCGGAGACGCTCGAGTTCGTGCCGCCGGGCGAGACCGGCGAGCTCGTGCTGAGCGGGCCCAACGTGATGCAGGGCTACTGGCAGCGCCCCGACGAGACCGCACGCGTCTTCGTCGAGCGCGCGGGCGTGCGCTGGATGCGCACCGGCGACATCGTGCGCATGGACGAGGAGGGCTACTTCCACTTCTACGACCGCGCCAAGGACCTGATCAAGTACAAGGGCTACTCGGTGTTCGCCAAGGACGTCGAGGACGTGCTCTACGGGCATCCGCAGATCAAGGCCGCCGGCGTCATCGGCGTCGCCGACCCTGCCGTCGGCCAGCGCATCAAGGCGATCGTGGTGCTGCAGGCCGACGCGCGCGGCAAGGTGAGCGAGGACGAGATCAAGGCGTTCTGCCGCGAGCAGCTCGCCGAGTACAAGGTGCCGCACCTGGTCGAGTTCCGCGGCGAGCTGCCGAAGACCGACGTCGGCAAGGTGTCGCGCCGGGAACTGAGGGACGAAGCGGCCGCCTAGACTGTCGCGCGACCCTCGGCAAGCGCTTCCATCGGCTGCGGCTGGTAGATGCCGAAGCCCTGCGCGTAGCCTACGCCCATCGCCTTCAGGCGCATGAGCACGTCCTGATCCTCGACGCACTCGGCGACCACCGAGAAGCCGAGCGCTTCGCCCACGCGCAGCATGGCGTTCATCTTGTGCCGCGCGCTATCGTTCGCGATCAGCTTGCGGCAGATGCTGCCGTCGACCTTGACGAATTGCACGCCCAGCTCCTTCACCGGCGCGAAGGACACCGCGCGCCGGCCGAAGCCGTCGATCAGGAGGCGCCCGCCGAGCGCGCGGAACGCGTTGGCAAAGCGCTGCGCCGCGCCCAGGCGCAGCAGCACGTCGCTCTCGTCGATCTCGAACAAGAGCCGCTCGGGCGCGAGCTTGTTGGTGGAGAGCTGCGCCGCCACGAAGCGCGGGAAGTCCTCGTCCTCGAGCGTCTGCCCCGACAGGTTCACTGTGAAGCCGGGGATGCGCGAGCCCTCGACCAGGCGCTTGACGGTGTGGCGCACGACCCAGCGGTCGAGCTGCGGCATCATCCGGTAGTGCTCGAACACCGGCAGGAACTCGCCCGGCGGCAGAAGCGCCTGCTCCTCCTCGCGCAGGCGCACCAGCACCTCGGCCATCGGGTAGCGCGGCTCGCCGGAGAACTGCAGGATCGGCTGGCAATAGAGCGTGAACTCGTTGTTCTCGATCGCGCCGCGCAGCCGCCGCACCGGGTCGTCCCAGCCGGCGAGCTCCGAGTCCATCTGCTTGAGGAAGTCGTCCCTCACGGCGCGATTTTAGCCACGGCGCCCGCCTGGGCTAAGATTTCCCTGTCGGCACAAAACGATAAATAACACCCTGTCCGCGCCTTTCCTCAGACTCGAGTCTCTCACCAAGCGCTTCGGCGGCCTCACCGCCGTGAACGCGGTGAGCTTCGAGCTGGCGCGGCGCGAGATCGTCGGCCTGATCGGGCCCAACGGCGCGGGCAAGACGACGCTGCTGCGCCTGATCACCAAGATCCTGCGCCCGGACGCCGGGCGCATCGTCTTCAACGGCGAGGACATCACGCGCCTCAAGCCCTGGCAGGTGGTCGAGCGCGGCGTCGCCGGCACGTTCCAGAACATGCGCCCGTTCCGACACCTGCCGATCATCGCCAACGTCATGGTGCCGCTGGTCGGGTCGCGCGGCCGCGGGCGCGGCGAGTGGGTCAAGCGGCTGGAAGCGAAGGCCATGGACGCGCTCGAGTTCGTCGGCATCTCCGACATGGCGCTCGAGCCCGCCTCCGCGCTTTCGCAGGGCGACCTCAAGCGGCTCGAAGTCGCGCGCGCCATCGCCACCGAGCCGGAGCTGCTGCTCCTGGACGAGCCGCTCGGCGGCCTGAACCCGGCCGAGTCCGAGCTCCTCGCCAAGTCGATCCGCCGCCTGCACAAGGGCGGCCGCTTCGGGCGGCTGCACTCGGAAGGCCCCGCGGTGCTGATGATCGAGCACAAGCTGAAAGAGCTGATGTCGATCGTCGACCGCGTGATCGTCGTCGACTACGGCGAGATCATCGCCGACGGCGCGCCCGCCGAGGTGGTGAAGAACCCGCGGGTAATCGAAGCGTACCTTGGGACCGCGCATGCCGCTGCTTGAGGTGAAGAGCCTCTCGGTACGCTACGACAAGGCGCAGATCCTGAACGGCGTAACGCTCGCCGTCGACGCGGGCGAGTTCGTCGGCCTGGTGGGCCCCAACGGCGCCGGCAAGTCGACCCTGCTGCGCGCGATCTCGGGCCTGGTGCGCTTCGAGGAGCGCATGAAGCGCGGCACCACGGGCGACATCGTGCTCGAGGGCGAGGTTTGGTTCGGCGGCGAGCGCATCGACGCCCTGCCGGCGCACGAGATCCGCCGGCGCGGGCTGGTGCATTGCCCCGAGCGGCGCCGGCCGTTCCGCGAGCTGACGGTGCACGAGAACCTGCTCGCCGGCGCGTTCCTTTCTTCGAATGCGGCGGAAACCCGGCGGCGCCTGGACCATGCCTTCGCGCTGTTTCCGCGCCTGGCGGAGCGCAGGACGCAAATCGCCGGCACGCTCTCGGGCGGCGAGCAGCAGATGCTCGCTACCGCGCGCGCGCTGATGTTCGATGCGCGCCTGCTCGCGATCGACGAGCCCTCGCTCGGCCTCGCGCCCAAGATCCGCGAGGAGCTGTTCGCCGCCATCGGCCGCATCCACGCCGACGGCGTGCCGGTGCTGCTGGTCGAGCAGGAAGTGGCGCAGGTGTTCCGCATGGCACGCCGCAACTACGTGCTGTCCCAGGGCCGCATCCTCGCCCAGGGCAGCGCAGCTTCACTGATGGCCGACGAGACGCTCCGTGCCGGATACCTTGGATTGTGACGCCAGGGATCGCAGGTGCGCACCGCACAGGCGGCAGGCGCTCTTCCACGCCGCGTTCCTCTGCTTGCAGCGCGGGCAAACGGTCTCGAGCCGGTCGCGCACCCACGGCGCGAAGCCGCGCGGCATGAAGAGCAGCACCAGCAGCACGATCACGGCGAAGATCAGCAGGCGCAGCTCGCCAAACGCGCGGAAGCTTCCCAGCCATTCGGTCATCGGGTAGAGAAGGAATACCGCCGCCACCGGGCCGTAAAGGGTGGCCACGCCGCCGAAGATGCCCCAGATCACGACCTGGAAGGAAAGCGCCACGTCCAGCGCCGAGGGCCCGGCGACGCGCAGGTAGTGCGCAAAGAGCGCGCCGGAGAGTCCCGCCGCGGCGGCCGAGATGGCGAACACCGCGAGCTTGTAGCGCGGGGTGTTGATGCCGGAGGCGCGCGCCGCAACCTCGTCGTCGCGGATCGCGTGCAGCACGATACCGAACCTGGAGTCGGCGATCGCCCAGAGGCCGAACACCACCGCCAGCATCGCGATCGCCGCCAGATAGTAGTTGGACACGGCGGTGGCGCTCAGGCGCCGCAGCCCGGAGATGCCGAGCTCGCCGCCCGAGAAATCCGGGAAGGCGAACAGCAGGCCGAGCGCGATCAGAGGGAAGGCAAGCGTGGCGAGCGAGAGGTATGAGCCGCGCAGGCGCAGGCAGAGGTAGCCGCTCGCCAGGCCGAACAGCGCCGCGACCGCCGCTCCGGCCCAGATCGTCGCCCACGGCGTGACGCCGAGCTTGAGCGAGAGCAGCCCCGAGGCATAGGCGCCCGCGCCGAAGAACAGCGCATGCCCGAAGTTGACCTGCCCGGTATAGCCGGCGAGCAGGTCCCAGCTCGCCGCGAAGATGGCAAAGATGCAGGTCATGGTGAGGATGCGCAGCACGTAGGGGTCGGCGTAGGCGAGCGGCAGCGTGAGCAGCGCGACCAGCCAGACGAGCACCAGCGTTCGCGACGGCAGCACGAAAACCTCGCTCCTGAGCTCCGACCAGGCGCGCCGCAGCCAATACATCAGCGCTCTTCCTCGAACGCCACGCCGAACAGGCCCTCGGGCCGCACGAGCAGCACGGCCACCATGATCGCCAGCGCGACGGCGCCTTTCAGGTATGCGCCCGCAGGCACCGCGAACACCGTGATCGCCTCGACGTAGCCGATCACCAGCGCGCCGATCAGGCTGCCCTTCATGCTGCCCAGGCCGCCCAGCACCACGATGGCGAGCATGGTGACGAGCGGCGCGAGCCACATGAACGGGTCGACGACGAACACCGGCGCCACCACCACGCCCGCCACCGCGGCGAGCGCCACCGAGAGGGCCACCGTCGCCATGGCGACGCGGTGCACGTTCATGCCCATCAGGTTGGCGACCTCGAGGTCGTTGGCGGTGGCGCGCACCGCGAGGCCGAGCCGCGTGCGATGGAGCACGAACCAGACCAGCGCGAGCATGGCCGCGGCGACCACCAGGATCAGCAGCCGCTGGTAGGGAATGCTCACGCCGAGGAAGCGCACGGCGCCCTCGAGGGTGGAGGGAATGCCGAGGTAGTTGCCGCCGAAGGAGAGCAGCATCAGCTCCTGGAAGATGAGCGCGAGGGCGATGGTGGCGATCAGCACCGCGGCCTCGTGCTCGCGCACCGGCTCGATCACCAGGCGATAGCACAGCATCGACAGCGCCACGGTGCCGAGAACCGCGATCAGCGCCGAAGTCAGGAAGCCCAAGCCGACCTTTACGAGCAGCGTATAGAAGCAGTACGCGGCCAGCATGTAGAACGCCGTGTGCGCGATGTTGACGATGCGCGCCACGCCGAAGATGAGCGAAAAGCCGATCGCGAGCAGGGCATAGACCCCGCCGTTGACCAGCCCGGTGACTAGGATGTCCTGGAGAATCTAATGCCTACGACTTGGGCATCTTGAAGGGCTGCATGCCCTTCACGCTCGGCGGCCAGAACGGCACCTTCTTGCCGTCCTGCCACTGCACGGCGATGCCCGCGGTCTTGCCCACCGCCCAGACGAGGTCGTGGCGCTTGTCGAACGTCGCGGTGGCGCCGGTGCCGACGAATTCGCCCTTCTCGATCAGGGGCACCAGCTTGTCGGCGTCCGTCGAGCCCGCTTTCTCGATCACTTCCTTCAGCGTCATGATCGCGTCGTAGGTGGCGGCAGTGTAGGTCGGATACTTCTTGAAGCGCGCCTGGTAGGCCCGCACGAACGGAACGGTCTTCGGCGTCATCTCGACTTCGGAGTAGGTGTCGAGCGTCGAGACGAACTGCGCCTTGCCGGCCGCCGCCTGCCAGAACTCCTCCTTCTGGCCTTCGACGTTGATGCCCCAGGCGACCGCCTTCATGTTGCGCTCGCCCATCTGGCGCCCGACCGAGATGCCGACCGGACCGGAGAGCATCGTGAAGACGATCTGCGCGCCGGCGCGCTCCATGGCGGAAAGCTCGGCCGTCACGTCGGTGGCGACCGCCGAGGGCTGCCAGGTGCCGACCACCTCCATCTTCATTGCCGGCAGGGTCTTCTGCGCGGCGGCGACGAGCGCTTCGGTCCACACCGCCTTCTCGGCGAGGATGGCGACCTTGGGCTGTTCGGTCTTCAGGTCGCGGCGGATCTGCTCGCCGATGGAGCCCATCACCGCGAAGAGCGTGCGCGCAAGGTCGACGTCCTTGGTGGGCGATACGCGGAACCAGTATTTGTACCGGTCGTAGTTCGACTCGACGTTGGCGCCGAGCTTGGAGTGCGCCGCGCCGACGCCGAGGAACAGCTTCTTGTAGTCCATCGCCACTTCCTGCATCGCCAGCACCGCCTCCGAGCGGAAGCCGCCGATCAGGTAGTCGGCCTTGTCGCGCGTGATGACGCGCTCGACGGCGTTGGTGGCGTCGGGCACCGACTGGATCTCGTTGGTGTCGGCGCGGATCAGCTCGATCTGCATCCTGCGCCCGCCGACGTTGACGCCGCCCGCCTTGTTGATCTCGTCGCGCGCCATCTCGGCGCCGTTCCAGTGATGCTCGCCCTGCACGAAAGCCATCGGGCCGAGGATCGCGATCTTGATGGTGCCTTGCGCGAGCGCGGCCGTCGCGAACGCAAACAGGCCTGCCAATATTGCAGAGCGGATCATGCAGCCTCCTCTATGTTCCATGCATTAGACTTTCTTGTTCTCATCGATGTTGCCAGCAAATTCCCGGGGCGTCTAGGATGGCCAGAGCCGGCTTCCGCTGCGTGTCCCGCTTGCGCGTGCGCTGGGCCGAGGTCGACATGCAGAAGGTGGTGTTCAACGGCCACTACCTCACCTACATCGACACGGCGGTGGCCGAATACTGGCGCGCGATCGGCCTCGCCTACCCCGAGGGCTACGTCGAGCGCTACGCGAGCGACCTGTTCCTTCGCAAGGCGACGCTGGAGTACCTCGGCTCGGCACGCTACGACGAGGCGCTCGAAGTCCTGTGCCGCGTCGCCAAGCTGGGGAATTCGAGCATGACCTTCCAGTTCGAGATCGTGCGTGCGGGAGAAGACGCGCCGCTGGTCAGCGCCGAGCTGGTGTACGTCAACGCCGACCCGAAGACGATGAAAGCCGCGCCGCTGCCCGATGAGGTACGCGGTCGCATCTCAGACTATGAGCGCGCGGATAGAGCTTAACCACAAGATTCACGTGCTCACCCGAAAGGAAGAGCTCGACGGCGTGCGCCTGCCGGGCAAGGTGGTGGTGGTGATCGATGTCCTCTTCGCCACCACCACCATGGTCGCGGCGCTGGCGCACGGCGCGACCGAGGTGATCCCGGTGCTCGACGAGGCGGCCGCGCGCGCCGAGGACGCGCGCCGCGGCGCGGGCGCCTGCGTGCTCGCGGGCGAGCTCTACGCCGAGACACTCCCGGGCTTCGTGCACCCGGCGCCGCTCGCGCTGATCGCGCACGGCATCAAGGGGCGCACGGTGGTGTACTCGACCACCAACGGCACCGTGGCGATGGGTCTCGCCGCGGGCGCCGCGCGCATCTATTGCGGCGCGCTGCTCAACGCCGAGCGCCTTGCCGCGCACATCGTCGCCGAGCATCCGCGCGACACGGTGCTGCTGGTCTGCTCCGGCTCGGGCAACAACTTCAACTTCGAGGACTTCTACGGCGCGGGGTTGTTCGTCGAGCGCTTCGCGCAGAAGCTGGAGCGCTCGGCGGATCTGTCCGATGCCGCGCGAGCGGCGCAGCTCGTCTATCGCAACGCGCGCCTGCCCGGGGCGTTGCTCGACTGCCGCCTGGGCAGGATGATGAGCGCGCGCGGCCTCGCCCACGAGGTCGAGTTCGCCTGCCGCGTCGACGCCTTTCCGGTGGTTCCGGCGCTCGAGGACGGCAGGCTGCGCCTGGTCGCCTAGGCGCGCTCGAGCTCGGCGCTCACCGCGAGGTGGTCGGAAAGCATCGACCAGGGCTTGCCGCGGTGCACTTCGGAGGCCACCACCTTGAAGCCGCGCACGTAGATGCGGTCCAGGCGCAGCACCGGCATCATCGCCGGGAAAGTGCGCGCGGCGCGCCCGAAGCGCGCGAGCGATACCTCGGTCATGCCCAGCCGGCGCTCGAGGATCGACGAGGCGCGGTGGCGCCAGTCGTTGAAGTCGCCGGCGACGATGATCGGCAGGTCGCGCGAGGCGAGCTCCTCCAGGCGGCCCGAGATCGCCTCGAGCTGGCGGTTGCGGCCGCGCTCGTGCAGCGAAAGATGCACGCAGACGCAATGCAGGTTGCGCCGCCAGCCCGGCACCGCCACTACGCTGTGGAGCAGGCCGCGCCGCTCATAGCGGTGGTCCGACACGTCGGTGTTCTCGAACGAGAGGAAGCCGAAGCGCGACAGGATCGCGTTGCCGTGGTGGCCGTGGTCGTACACCGCGTTGCAGCCATAGATATGCTGCCAGGTCTCGCCGGCGAGGAATGCGTGCTGCGGCCCCTCCGGGTAGCCGGCGAAGCGCAGCGCGAAGCGCTGGTTCAGGCCCTGCACCTCCTGCAGGAACACGAGGTCGGGGTTGAGGCCGCGCAGCCCCTCGCGCAGGTCGTGCAGCACCATGCGCCGGTTGAAGTGCGACAGGCCCTTGTGGATGTTGAGGGTGAGGACGCGCAGCTTCTTCATGGCTCGAAGCGGAAGCGGCGCTCGATCAGATCGGCGTCGTCGAAATGGCGCCGGCCGACGAACGCGGTGGCCTGGCGGCCCCACTGGCGCATCGCGCCGGCCGAGGCGATGCCCATCGGCCAGAAGAAGAAGCGCTCGCCGCGCTCGCTGCCGGGCAGCAGGCCGTCGGGCGCGAACACGCTGCGCCGTCCGCCGCGCGGGGTCGGCAGCGCGCGCAGCGCATCGTAGGGGCGCAGCTCGTAGCGCACCAGGCTGCCGGCGCCGCGCTCCACGTCGACGCCGGCGAGGTAATGCGTGGCGCTCGCGATGCGCACCCGCGGCCGCTCGCCTTCGGCGAGCCGCGGCAGTCGTGCCGGGACGAAAGCCCACTCCTCGAGCGCGCCCGGCGCCGGCCTCGGCAGCGCGCGAGCAGTGGGAAAGAACTGGTGGTAGCAGCCGCAGGCGTGGATCGAGTCGTAGACGAGCGGCTCGCCCTGCGGCGAGAGCGTGACGCGCCAGACCACCGCGTCGTAGCGCCCGGCGAGGAGGTCGAGCGCGCCTTGCGGCGGGCGTTCGGAGAACCAGAGGCTGTAGACGATCTGCAGGAGCACCTCGTCGCCGACGCGCGTGTGGGCGGCGTGCACGTAGACCACCGGCACGGTGGCGTCGACTTCGGGATCGGCGCTTCCCGGCCGCCAGCGCAGCTCCCCGAAGCGATCGTAATCACCGAGCACGGCGAGCTCGAAGGTGGGCGCATAGGCCGCGGCGATCATCTCGACCTCGCGCCCGGACAGCTCGGGCAGCCCGAGCGGATCGAGCCGCGCCCGCGCCAGCAGCCCGGCGACGGTCTCGCGCGCCAGCGCCGGCAGCGCCGGCGGCGAGTAGCGCACCACGGCCCTCTCGTCTTTCGAATCATTTGCAAACACGGCCCGCATCTCCGCCTCCCAGCGCCGCACGCCATGGGCGAAGGGGATTCGCGTCAGCCAGTAGAGGCCGAGCACGCGCTGCGCGCTCGAGTAGTCGTCGGGCACCTCCGCCCGGGCGAGCAACGCCGCGCGCGCTCGCGCGTCGCCGAGGTCGCGCTCGCGCAGCACCCGGCCGCAGTCGGCGGTGCGCTTCAGCGCCGCCGCGCGCGGCCCGTCCCATTGCGGCAGGCTGTCGATTTCGAAACGGCGCGCGTCGAGGTCCAGCTCGGCGAGGCGGCCGGCGAAGGAGCGCATGCCGGCCTCGCTCGCCGCGGCGCGGTCGCGCAGCGAGGCGAGCAGCCGGTTCACGCGCAGGTACGGGAAACCCGGCACGCGGGTGTCCTCCGCATCGCGCACGCCGGCGGCGTCGATCGTGCGATCCAGCGCGTCGAACCAGCGCGCGCAGGCGCTCACCTGCTCGTCGCCCGAGGCAAGGTGCGCCTCGAAGGGCGACTCGATGCTGGCGCAGCCGCCGGCCAGGAGCGCGACGAGGACGGCGACGCCTCTCATCGCTCGCCCAGCATCGCGATCGCATCCCGGTTCGACCACGAGAAGCATTTTGCCGCGGCCTCCCGCCACGGCAGCCAGGCGAACGCGAGGTGCTCGGCTGGCGCCACCGTGACGGCGGCGCGATCCGGCAGCTCGAGCGCGAAGGCATGCTCGACGTTGTGCACGACCCCCGGAGCGAAGCGATGGCGCCATTGCGCGTAGATCTCGAAGGTATACACCACGTTCAGGCGCGCGAGCCGGCCACGCGCAGCGTCGATCCCGGTCTCCTCGAGCACCTCGCGTGCCGCCGCCTCGGCGAGCGGCTCGTCGGCGCGGTCGAGCGAGCCGGTGACCGACTGCCACCAGCCGGGACGCAAGGCGCGTTCCAGCATCAGCACCTCGCGCGCCGCGGTATGCACCACCACCAGCACCGACACCGGCAGCTTGTGGCTCATGCTTCTCGGTAGAGGTCCGGCAGCGCCAGCGCGCGCTGCGGGTCGAGGAACACCGCGAAGAACGGCCGGCCGCGCCCCGCCCAGTACTCGGCGCTCGAGCGCAGCACGTCGATCAGCGTGCCGAGTTCGTCGCCCGACGGCCACGAGCGGAAGAGCAGCACATGGCCCTCGCCGTCGCGCCACGACAGGTCGCCCAGGCAGTCCTCGAGCGCGTCCCAGTTGCGCCCGAACCACTCGGGAAAGCCGAGCTCGCGCGCCAGCTCGCCAAAGATATCTTTTTCAACCTGCAGCGCAACAACGTCCAGATCGCTCTCGCGCGTGCTATCGAGGATGTCCGCGTCGCCGGAGGCGCGGTAGACGCCGGAGCGGGTGGCGTCGCGCAGGCGCGCAAGCAGCTTGCTCATGGCGCAATGATGCGGCGAAACGAGCGGTAATGATCGTCGCTGTAGTAAAGCTCGCCGCCGCGACCGGCCACGATCCGGCGCGCGCCGCGCTGGCGCACTCCGGGCGTCGGCACCGTGTACTCGCGGTAGTAGCCCCGCTCCTTCCTCGGCAGATGGCTTTCGCGGTTGTTGAAGACGATGCCGTCGCGCGGATAGGGAAACGGCCCGCCGGCGCGGATCAGCGCGAGCGTCTGGCGCGCCTCCGGCGGCAGCTGCTCCACCCGCACGGCGGCGGTGAAGGCGACCACCAGACCCAGGGCGAGCGCCAGCGCCCGCATCAGGCCTTGGGCTTCTCCCTCGAGCGATCAGCCAGCCTTATTCCGAGCTCGCGCAGCTGCTTCTCGTCGACCTCGCTCGGCGCGCCGGTGAGCAGGTCCTGGCCGCGCTGCGTCTTCGGGAAGGCGATCACGTCGCGGATCGCCTCGGCGCCCGCCATCAGCGCCACCATGCGATCGAAGCCGAAGGCGATGCCGCCGTGCGGCGGCGCGCCGTACTGCAGCGCGTCGAGCAGGAAGCCGAACTTGGCACGTTGCTCTTCCGGCGAGATCTTCAATGCCGCAAAAACCCTCTGCTGCACTTCCGCGCGATGGATGCGCACCGAGCCGCCGCCGATTTCCCAGCCATTGAGCACCATGTCGTAGGCCTTGGCGTAGGCCTTCTCCGGCGAGCCGTCCAGATGATGCTCATGGCCATCCTTGGGGCTGCAGAACGGATGGTGGCGCGCCTTCCATTCACGCGTCGCGGGATCCTGCTCGAACATCGGAAAGTCGACCACCCACAGCGGCCGCCAGCCCTGCTCGGCGAGGCCGCGATCGTGGCCGACCTTGTCGCGCAGCGCGCCCATATAGGCGTCGACGGACGCGGCGTCGCCGGCGCCAAAGAAGATCACATCTCCGTCCCTGGCCCCTGTCCTTTCCAGAATCACATTCAATGCGCGGGCGTGCAGGTTCTTGACAATCGGCGACCGCAGTCCTTCGGCGCCGCGGCCGCGCTCGTTGACCTTGATCCACGCCAGGCCCTTGGCGCCGAGCGTCTTGGCGAACTCGCCATAGCCGTCAAGCTCGCCGCGCGTGAGCCCGCCGCCGCCCGGCACGCGCAGGCCGCAGACCCGGCTGCCCGCGGTGTTGGCCGGCCCGGAGAACACCTTGAACTCGACGTCCCGCACCGCGTCGGTGAGCTCGGTGAGCTTGAGCGGCACGCGCAGGTCGGGCTTGTCGACACCGTAGTCGCGCATCGCTTCGTCGTAGGTCAGCACCGGGAACGGCGCGGGCAGCTCCACCTCGGCCGCCTCGCGAAACGCGTGGCGCACCAGCGCCTCCATCAGGCCGCGGATCTCCTCCTCGGCGAGAAACGAGGTCTCGATGTCGATCTGCGTGAACTCGGGCTGCCGGTCGGCGCGCAGGTCCTCGTCGCGGAAGCACTTCACGATCTGGTAGTAGCGGTCGAAGCCCGCGACCATCAGCATCTGCTTGAAGAGCTGCGGCGACTGCGGCAGCGCGTAGAAGTGGCCGGCGTGCAGGCGCGAGGGCACCAGAAACTCGCGCGCGCCCTCGGGGGTCGACTTGTAGAGCACCGGGGTCTCGATGTCGATGAAGCCGTGCTGGTCGAGGAAGCGCCGCACCGCCATGGCGGCGCGGTAGCGCAGGCGCAGGTTCTTCTGCATCGGCTCGCGCCTGAGATCGAGCACGCGATGCTCGAGCCGAACCGTCTCGGACAGGTTCTCGTCGTCGAGCTGGAACGGCGGCGGCACCGACGGGTTGAGGATCTCGAGCTCCTCGGCCACGACCTCGACCTCGCCGGTGCGCAGCTTCGGGTTGACGGTGCCCTCGATGCGGCGGCGTACCTTTCCCGTCACGCGCAGGACAAACTGGTTGCGCACCTTTTCGGCGACCTCGAACACCGGCCGGCGCTCCGGATGGCAGACCACCTGGGCGAGGCCTTCGCGGTCGGCGAGGTCGATGAAGATCACGCCGCCGTGGTCGCGCGGGCGGTTTGCCCAGCCGCACAGCGTCACGCTGCGATCGACGAGCGCGGCGGAAACCTCGCCGCAGTAGTGCGTGCGCATGGCGCTACTTCGCGGGCGGCACCACGCCCATCGAGATGATGTACTTGAGCGCCTGGTCGACGCTCATGTCGAGCTCGATCACGTCGGCGCGGCGCACGATCACGAAGTAGCCGCCGGTCGGGTTAGGCGTGGTGGGCACGTACACGCTAACGCAGTCGGCGGGCACGTGGCTGACGACGTCGCCGCCGGGCGTGCCGGTGAGGAAGGCGAGGGTCCACATCCCGGGGTGGGGCCACTGCACGAGCAGCGCCTTGCGGAACGCCTGCCCGCTCGAGGAGAAGAGCGTGTCGGAGATCTGCTTGACGCTCGAGTAGATCGAGTTGACCACCGGGATGCGGTTGAGCACGTCGTGCCACAGCGCCACCAGCTGCGCGCCGAAGAAGTTGGTGGCAAACACGCCCGTGATGAACACCACGACCAGGGTCAGCACCGCTCCCAGGCCGGGAATGTGCACGCCGAGCCAGCTCTCGGTCTGGAACGACGCCGGCAGCAGGAGCAGCGACTGGTCGAGCGCGTCGAAGATGACCTTCAGCACCCAGATCGTGATGACCAGCGGGATCCAGATGAGCAGGCCGGTGATGAAATGCTTCCGCACCGCGCCGGAGAGGAAGGATTTCCTCACGCGGCCCTCAGGCCGCGGCTTTCGATTCGGATTTGCTGTCGGGCTTGCTGTCGGACTTGCTATCGGACTTGGTGTCCGTCTTGCTGTCGGTCTTCGACTCGGCGGGCTTCTCGGTCTTTTCGGATTTGTCGGTCTTCTTCTTCGCTCCGCCCTTGAAGTCGGTGGCGTACCAGCCCGTGCCCTTGAGCTGGAAGCCGGCGGCGCTCAACTGCTTGCGGTAGCTCGGCTTGCCGCAGGCGGGGCACACGGTAAGCGGCGCCTCGGACACCTTCTGCAGGTGCTCGTCCTCGTGGCCGCAGGCCTCGCAACGGTACTCGTAGATCGGCATGGGCCGCGATTATATCGCTGATTTCAGAAAGGAATGTCGTCTTCCATGTCGTCGAACTTGCCGGCCGGCTTCTTCGCCGCGGCGGCAGGTGCCTTGGCTTCGGCGCCCCGCCCTGCGGCCGGCTCGCGCGGCTCGCCCGCGCCCTCGCGCCGGCCGAGCATTTGCATCACGTCGGCGCGGATCTCGGTGGAGTAGCGGTCCTGGCCGTCCTTGTCCTGCCACTTGCGCGTGCGCAGCTGGCCTTCGACATACACCTGCGAGCCTTTCTTCAGGTACTCGCCGGCAATGGTGGCGAGCTTGCCGAAGAAGGCGATGCGGTGCCATTCGGTCGCCTCCTTCATCTCCCCGCTTTGCTTGTCCTTCCAGCGGTCGGTGGTGGCGACGCGGATGTTGGTCACCGCCTCGCCGCTGGGCAGGTAACGCGTCTCGGGGTCGGCGCCAAGATTGCCGACGATGATCACCTTGTTCACGGATGCCATGTCACACCTCTCCGGTAACCAGCTTGCGCACGCTCGCCTCGTCCCACTGCCCGGGTAGTACCTTGATATGAGCGATGCGTTCCTGCATGAGGACCTCGGCCTCGCGCACGCCGCGCACCGCGGCGAGCGCCTCGCCCAGCCCCTCGAGGTTCACTCCTGCTGCGATGCTAAACGTGACACTCGAAAGCCCGTTGACGGCGCCCGGCAGCGGCCGCATGCGCAGCGCGGCGGCGAGCCACACCCCGCATACTAAGGCACACGCTGCGTAAACGGCGCCTGCGCCGTAGTGTTCGGCAAGCCAGCCACCGGCCAGGCCGCCGAAGAAAAGGCCCAGCGTCTGCGTGGTGTTGTAGACGCCGATCGCCGTGCCGCGCGCGGCAGCAGGCGCCAGTCGCGTGACGAGCGACGGCAGCAGCGCCTCCAGAATGTTGAACGCGACGAAAAAGGCGAGGATCGCCAGGGCATACGCCGCGACCGAGCCCGCCGCGCGCAGGCCGAGCTCGACCACGATCAGCAGCGCGATTGCGCCGACGAGCACCGGCTTGGGGCGATTGCGCCGGTCGGCGTAGAAGATCGGCGGCGCCATGAGGGCGAAGGACGCCAGCACGACCGGCAGATAGAGCTTCCAGTGGCTCGAGAGCTCGAGCCCCGCGTCGACCAGGCGCAGCGGGAGGACCACGAACATCGCCATCTGCACGAGATGCAGCACGAAAATGCCGAGGTTGACTCGCAACAGCTCCGGACCGAGCGCCATGGCGAGCGCGACAGCTGCGCGCGGCGCGGCCCCGCGCGGCGGCTCAGGGACCACGCCTTTTACGACCCCGATCGCGGCGATGCACAGCGCCCCGGTGAGCGCGAACAGGCCGCCCATGCCGATCCAGCGGTAAAGCAGGGGGGCCGCGACCAGCGAGGTGGCGAAGGCGAGCCCGATCGTCGCGCCGATCATCGCCATGGTCTTGGTGCGGTGCTGCTCGCGCGTCAGATCGGCCGCGAGCGCGACCACCACCGAGGAGATGGCGCCCGCGCCCTGCAGCGTGCGCCCGGCGATCGCGATCCAGATGTCGTGCGCGCCCGCAGCGAGGAAGCTGCCGGCGGCGAAGATGATGAGCCCGGCGTAGATCATGGGCTTGCGCCCCCAGCGATCGGAGGCCATGCCGAACGGAATCTGCAGGCAGGCCTGCGACAGGCCGTAGGCGCCGAGCGCGATGCCGACGAGCGTGAGGTTGTCGCCGCCCGCGAGCGTGGCGGCGTGCACCGCGAACACCGGCAGGATCAGGAACAGGCCGAGCATGCGCAGCCCGAACACGCCGGCGAGGCTCGCGGCCGCGCGCAGTTCGGCGCCGCTCATGCGATCACGAGGCAAGGGAGGAGTCCGGCGGAAAAGCGAAACGCGTTATAGTAGCAAGTTTCTCTTTTCCCTCCGCAACTTGGAATCGATCCGGATCCGCGGCGCGCGCACCCACAACCTCAGGAACCTGAGCGTTGATCTGCCGCGCAACCGCCTGGTGGTGATCACCGGCCTGTCGGGCTCGGGCAAGAGCTCGCTCGCCTTCGACACGCTCTACGCCGAAGGCCAGCGCCGCTACGTCGAATCCCTTTCGGCGTACGCCCGCCAGTTCCTGCAGCTGATGGAGAAGCCCGAGGTCGACCTGATCGAGGGCCTGTCGCCCGCGATCGCCATCGAGCAGAAGGCGGGCAGCCACAACCCGCGCTCGACCGTCGGCACCGTGACCGAGATCCACGACTACCTGCGCCTGCTCTTCGCCCGCGTCGGCACGCCGTACTGTCCCGAGCACGGCGTCGCGCTCGCCGCGCAGACCGTCTCGCAGATGGTCGACCAGCTGGTGGCCCTGCCCGAGGACACGCGCCTGATGGTGCTCGCCCCGGTCGTCGCGGCGCGCAAGGGCGAGCAGGCCGAGCTGCTCGAAGAGCTGCGCGCGCAGGGCTTCAACCGCGTGCGCATCGACGGCAAGGTGCACGAGCTGGACGTGGCGCCGCAGCTGAAAAAAAACATGAAGCACACCGTAGAGGTGGTCGTCGACCGGCTGCGCTCCCGCATCGACGGCAGCCAGCGCCTCGCCGAGTCGCTCGAGACCGCGCTGCGTCACGCCGACGGCCGCGCCGTGGTGGTGGAGACCGACTCGGGCAAGGAGCACCTCTTCTCCGCGCGCTACGCCTGCCCGGTGGCCGCGTGCGACTACGCGCTGCCCGAACTCGAGCCGCGCCTCTTTTCCTTCAACAACCCGATGGGCGCCTGCCCGCGCTGCGACGGCCTGGGCGCGATCGACTTCTTCGACCCGAAGCGCATCGTCGCGCACCCGAATCTTTCGCTTGCGAGCGGCGCGATCCGCGGCTGGGACCGGCGCAACCATTTCTATTTCTCGATGCTGCAGTCGCTCGCGCGCCACTACAAGTTCGACCTGGAGCAGCCCTGGGAGATGCTCGACGAGCGGCTGCAGCGCATGATCCTGTACGGCTCGGGCCGGGAGAAGATCGCCTTCTCCTACCCGGCCGAGCGCGGCCGCACCGCGGTGAAGGAGCATGCATTCGAGGGCGTGGTGCCGAGCCTCGAGCGGCGCCATCGCGAGACCGACTCGGCGGCGGTGCGCGAGGAGCTCGGCAAGCTCGTCAACCGCCAGCCCTGCCCCGAGTGCGGCGGCGCGCGGCTGCGTTGCGAGGCGCGCCACGTGCGGCTCGCCGACCAGACCCTCTACGACATCTCGCGCTGGCCGCTATCCCAGTCTCTGGTGTTTTTCAGAGGGCTCACGCTGGAGGGTTCGAAAGGCCAGATCGGCGAGCGCATCGTGCGCGAGATCGCCGAGCGCCTGGAGTTCCTGGTCAACGTCGGCCTCGACTACCTCGCGCTCGAGCGCTCGGCCGAGACGCTCTCGGGCGGGGAGGCACAGCGGATACGACTGGCGAGCCAGATCGGCTCGGGCCTCACCGGCGTGATGTACGTGCTGGACGAGCCCTCGATCGGCCTGCACCAGCGCGACAACGTGCGGCTGATCAGCACGCTGAAGCGCCTGCGCGACCTCGGCAACTCGGTGATCGTGGTCGAGCACGACGAAGAGGCGATCCGCGCCGCCGACCATGTGCTCGACATGGGTCCCGGCGCGGGCGAGGCCGGAGGGCGCGTGGTCGCCGAGGGCAGCGTGGAGGACATCCTCGCCAGCCCCGACTCGCTCACCGGGCAGTATCTGTCCCGAAAGCAGGTGATTCCCGTGCCGGTGCGGCGCGGCCGCTCGACGAGAAAAATTCTCCTGAAGGGCGCGCGGGGCAACAACCTGAAGGATGTCGAGGTCGGGGTGCCGCTCGGGCTGATGGTGTGCGTCACCGGCGTTTCCGGCTCGGGCAAATCGACCTTGATCAACGACACGCTCTATGCCGCGGCGGCGCGACACCTCTACGGCGCGCTCGCCGAGCCGGCGCCGCACGATTGCGTCGAGGGCCTCGAGCAGCTCGACAAGGTGGTGAGCGTCGATCAGGGGCCGATCGGCCGCACGCCGCGCTCGAACCCGGCGACCTATACGGCGCTCTTCACGCCTATCCGGGAGCTGTTCGCCGGCGTGCCGGAAGCGCGCCAGCGCGGCTACGACGCCGGCCGCTTCTCGTTCAACGTCAAGGGTGGGCGCTGCGAGGCCTGCCAGGGCGACGGCGTGACACGGGTCGAGATGCACTTCCTGCCCGACATTTATGTCGCCTGCGACGTTTGCCACGGCAAGCGCTACAACCGCGAGACGCTCGAGGTCCGCTACAAGGGGCGCAACATCCACGAGGTGCTCGAGATGACCGCGGCGGAAGCCGCGCAGTTCTTCTCCGCCGTGCCGGCGATCGCGCGCAAGCTGCAGACGCTGATCGACGTCGGCCTCGGCTACGTGCGCCTCGGCCAGTCGGCGACCACGCTCTCGGGCGGCGAGGCGCAGCGCGTCAAGCTCGCCCTCGAGCTTTCCAAGCGCGACACCGGGCGCACGCTCTACATCCTGGACGAGCCGACCACCGGCCTGCATTTCCACGACATCAAGCTGCTGCTGGCGGTGCTCGCGCGCCTGCGCGATGCCGGCAACAGCGTGGTGGTGATCGAGCACAACCTCGACGTCATCAAGACCGCCGACTGGGTGATCGACCTCGGACCCGAGGGCGGCGACGGCGGCGGCCGCCTCGTCGCCGAGGGCACCCCCGAGCAGGTCTCCCGGAACGAGGCGAGCCATACCGGCCGCTACCTGCGCCAGGTGCTGGATCGGCCGCCGGTTGACAAAACCGAACGTTCGTACTATTCTGCGGCGCGTGGATAGGCCGACCCGCAGCGCCACCAAGGGCGAGCAGACCCGCGCCGCGATCCTCGACGAGGCGCTCAGCATCGCGAGCCGCCTCGGGCTGGAAGGCCTGACGATCGGCAGCCTGGCCGAAGCGACCGGGATGTCGAAGTCGGGCCTGTTCGCCCACTTCGGCTCGCGCGAGGACCTGCAGCTCGCGGTGCTCGAGCATGCCGCGCAGCGCTACGGCGAGAGGGTGTTCGCGCCGGTGCTGAAGATCGAGCGCGGCCTGCCGCGGCTGCGCGCGCTGTTCGAGCGCTGGCTCGAGTGGACGCATTCCTCCGGCCTGCCGGGCGGCTGCATCATGATCTCGGCGGCCAACGAATACGACGACCGGCCCGGGCCGATCCGCGACGCGGTGATCGCCAACCAGCACCGCGGCATCGCGATCACCGAGAAGGCCGTGCGCCTCGCCGTCCAGGAAGGGCACCTGCGATCCGACACCGACCCGAAGCAGATCGGCTTCGAGATGCTCGGCATCGTGCTCGCCAGCCACAACCATCGCCGGCTCCTCGGCGACAAGGAAGCGCGCAAGCGCTCCATGACCGCGTTCGAGGAGCTGATTGCGCGCCACGCCGCACCCCGTAAAGCCTTGAAAGCCGTTTCCCGCTGAAGGAGTAATCACCATGCCCGCCAGCCTCTTGCTCCCCAGAATTAGCACGAACGTTCGATTCGCTGCCTCGGCGCTGCTCTTCCCCGAGCTCGCCGACAGCCTCGCCGAGCGCCTGTTCCTCACGCCGCCGCGCCAACCCGACGCCGCGGCGGCGGCGCTGGACCTGATCGACGCGCGCGCGAGCTTCTTCGAGCACAAAGGCCGCCAGATCGCCACCTGGCGCTGGGGCGGCCGCGACGATCCCGCGGTGGTGCTCGCGCACGGCTGGGGCGGGCACGCGGCCCAGATGCGCGGCTTCGTCTTCCCGCTGCTCTGCGCCGGCTATCGCGTCATCGCCTACGACCAGCCCGCGCACGGCGTCTCCGAGGGCCGCCTCACCGGCCTGCCCGACTTCGCGAGCGTGCTCTCGGCGCTGGTCGCGGTACACGGCAACGTCAAGGCGATCGTCGGCCACTCGCTCGGCGCCGCCGCGGCCGCGTTCGCGCTGGCCGCGAAGAGAATCCATGTCGACAAGGTCGTGCTCGTCAGCCCGCCCTCGGATCTCGTCGGCTACTCGCGCCGCTTCGCGCGCTGGTACTGGATGCCCGAGCCGGTGCGCCGGGCGATGCAGGCATCGATCGAGGAGCGCTACGGGGTGCAGTGGGAGGATTTGGAGCTCGCGCGGCTCGCGCCGCGGCTCTCGGCGCAGGCGCTGGTGATCCACGACCGCGACGACAAGGCCGTGCCCTGGACGCAAGGGGCGCACGTGGCACACGCCTGGCCCGGGGCGCGGCTGCTTTCCACCGACGGCCTCGGCCACGGCCGCATCCTGCGCGAGGAGTCCGTCAACCGCGCCGCGGCGGACTTCATCGCCGGGCGTTCCGGCGTCGCCAACGTCGCCGCCGAGCTCCGGCCGGCGCCGCTTTACTGATGCGCTCGGTCACGGTCGAGTGGAGCGACCCGGCGGCGCTTGCCGCCGCGGGCCGCTCGATGAGCGGCATCGAATTCCTGCGCGCGATCCGCGACGGCCGCCTGCCGCCGCCGCCGATCGCGCAGCTCCTCGGCTTCCGCCTGGCCGAGGTCGAGCCCGGCCGCGCGGTGTTCGAGTGTACGCCGGACGAGCGCCACTACAACCCGATCGGCGTGGTGCACGGCGGGCTGGCGATGACGCTGCTCGACTCCGCGATGGGCGTCTGCGTGCACGCCAGCCTGCCGGCCGGCTCGGCCTACACCACCCTGGAGGCGAAGACCAACCTGGTGCGCGCGATCACCAAGGACAGCGGACTGCTGCGCGCAATCGGCAAAGTGGTGCACGTCGGCGGCCGCATCGCAACGGCCGAAGGGCGGCTGGAGGACGCCGCCGGCAAGCTCTTCGCGCACGCCTCCACGACCTGCATCGTCATGTCAGGTTGAATGAGCCGGAGCCAGTGCCTCGCCCCGCCACACCAGCTGGCGGCTGTGGTGTGATTTCAGGCTGGCGCGGTGCGCGATCGACACCAGCGTCGTGCCCGGCAGCCGCTCTTCGAGCAGCCGGTACAGCGCATCCTGCGCGTCTTCCGGCAATGACGCGGTTGCCTCGTCGAGGAACAGCCAGTCGGGCTTGTTGAGCAGCACGCGTGCGAACGCGAGCCGCTGCTGCTCGCCGCCCGAGAGCACCTGGCCCCAGTTCTCGCTGCGCTCGAGATCGGCGGCGAGCTGCCCGAGCCCGACCGCCTGCAGCGCTTCGGCGCTCTGCGCATCGGAGAATTGCGCCGTGTCGGCCGGATAGCTCAGCGCGGTCTTCAGCGTGCCGATCGGCAGATAGGGCTTCTGCGGCAGGAAAAGGAGCCGCGCGCCCTGCGGCACGCGCACGCGCCCCTTCCAGTAAGGCCAGATCCCGGCGAGCGCCCGGAACAGCGTCGACTTGCCCGAGCCGGAGGCGCCGGTGATGAGCACGTCTTCCCCGGGCTTGAGCTGCAACGTCGCCCCCTCGAGCAGGGTGCGTCCCTGCGGCAGATCGAGACGCAGGTTTTCCAGCGAAAAGGCCCGCCCCGCCTGGTCGACGCGCTCGCCCGCGGCCCTCTGCGCGCGCACCTCCTCGAGCGACTCGGTGAAGCCGACCAGGCGATCCACGGTCGCCTTCCAGTTGGCGAAGCTGGTGTAGGCGTTGAGGAACCAGGAAAGCGCGCCCTGCACCTGGCCGAATGCCGAGGCGATCTGGAAGATCCCGCCGAGCGGCATGGCGCCGGAGAAAAAGCGCGGCGAGGCAACGAGGAAAGGAAAGATGATCGCCACCTGGCTGTAGAACGACTGGAACCAGCCCAGCTGCTTCTGCTTCAGCATCTTCGTCCACCAGATGCTGATCACGTCGCGAAACTTCGCGCGGAAATTCTGCAGCTCGCTCGCCTCGCCACGATACAGCGCCACGCCTTCGCTGTTCTCGCGCAGACGCACCAGCGAGTAGCGGAAGTTGGCCTCGTAGCGCTGCTGGTCGAAGCCGATCCTGATCAGCGGCCGCCCGATGAGGTGCGCAAGCCAGGTACCGGCGATGGCGTAGACCAGCGCGACCCAGACCATGTAGCCCGGGACGTTGATGCCGAAAACGCTCAGCGCGCCCGAGATTCCCCACAGGATGCCGACGAACGACACCAGGGTCACCACCGCCGAGAGCAGGCCGAGCGACAGCGTCAGGGTCAGGTCGACGAAGATGTTGAGGTCGTCGGCGATGCGCTGGTCCGGGTTGTCCGTGCCCTTGTCCAGGAGCTGCAGGCGGTAATAAGCGCGGTCCTGCAGCCACGCCGAGAGGAAGCGCTGGGTCATCCACGAGCGCCACTCGATCATCAGCATCTGCTCGAAGTACTGGCGATACACGCCGTTGATGATGTAGATGACGGCGAGCAGCGTGAAGGTGCCGAGCTGGCGAAAGAACTCGGCCTGGTCCCTCGATTCGAAGGTGTTGTAGAAGTCGCGATTCCAGGTGTTGAACTGGACCTCGAGCCACACACCCATCAAGGCCAGGCCGATCACGGTCGCGAGCAGGATCACGCCGAGGCGTTGCTCCCCCGAGGTCCAGTACGGTTTCGCGAGCGCCCAGAAAGCCTTTAGAAATCCAGTCTTTTTCATGACTCACCTGAGAAAAAACGCGAATCAGTTTACAGAACGGTCACTCGCGCGTAACAATGGCCTCGCATGTCCTCCGGCCGGGTCTTTCGCTTCGCCCCCGCTCAAGACCAGCAAAGCAAGCACCTGTTCGTATTCCTGCACGGCTGCGGCGCCACCGCGCAGTCGATGATCCCGATCGCCTTCAAGTTCCAGGCGCGCTTCCCGAGCGCGGCGCTGGTGGTGCCGAGCGGATTCGATCCCGACGCGCGCGGCGGCGCAGCGCAGGACTGGTACCCGACGCGCGGCCTGAACTGCGACAACCACCGCGAGCGCGTCGCCGCGGTGCTGCCCGATTTCGAGGACCTGGTGCGCCGGGAGCAGACCCACTTCGGCGTGCCGGCGAGCCGCACCGTGCTGATCGGCTTCTCGCAGGGCGGCACCGTCGCGCTCGAGGCGGTGAAGAGCGCCGGCATCGCCGGCGCCGTGGTCGCGTTCTCCTCGCGCTATGCGCGCCTGCCCGCGTGCGGCGCGCGCATCGGCTCGCGCATCCACCTCGTGCACGGCGAGTTCGACTCGGTGGTCTCGCGCGTCTACGCCGAGCGCGCCGCGCGCGTGCTCTCGGGCCTGCACGTCCCCGTCACGCTCGACATCGTCGAGGACCTCGGCCACGCGCTGTCGCACCGCGCCATCAGCCTCGGCTCGCTGCGCCTGCTGCAGGGTATCTACGAGGGACGGCGCGCGACCGTTCATTGAAGAAGCGCGAAGGGATCGTCCTGTTCGCGCACGGCTCGCGCGAGCGCGAGTGGGCGCGGCCCTTCGAGCAGCTCGCGGCGGCGGTTGAAAAAAAGACCGCGCTCCCGGTGAAGCTCGCGTTCCTCGAGCAGATGCAGCCCTCGCTCGAAGAGGCGATCTCCGCTTTCGCGGGAAATGGGATCGAGGCTATCCGCGTGGTGCCGGTGTTCCTCGCAGAAGGCGGCCATGTGCGCGAAGACCTGCCCAGGCTCGTCGACGCGATCGGCCGCGACCATCCCGGGCTAGAGCTCAGGCTCGAGCGACCGATCGGCGAGCGCGCCGAGGTGATCGAGGCGATTGCCGCCTCGATCAGCCGGCGCTGAGGCCTCATCGCCGCAGGAAGTCCTTCACCACCTTGATCTGATCGGCGCTCATCAGCGCCGGCGCGTGGCCAACGCCGGGAAATTCGGCCACCTCGAGGTCCGGCTTGCGGCTCTTCATCTCGGCGAGCGTTGCCGGCAGCAAGACCTCCGACTCGGCGCCGCGGATGACGAGCGTCGGGCATTCGAGCTTGCTCCACACGCTCCAGAGGTCGATGCCGCGCAGGAGGTCGGGGCCGATCGGGAACTCCGGATCGATGTGGCCGTGCAAGCCCTCGCCGATCGCCGGATCGTACGTGAGGCGCCAGGTGCCATTGCCGTCGCGCCGGGCCCCGAAGCGCGCCATGTGGCGCCATTGCTCATCGGTGAGGGCACCGAACGGCGCGCACACCCGGCGCAGGTATTCCTCGACCTCGGTCTCGCTGGAAAAGCTGCGCCCGCGCGTGATGTAGCCCTTCATGCGGAACAGCGCGCTCCAGGGAATCAGGGCGCCGACATCGTTCAGCACCAGGCGGCGAATCGGCGAATTCTTCTTCGCGGCGAGGAACAACCCGATCAGCCCGCCCATCGACGTTCCAACCCAGTCCAGTTTCGCCTTTCTGGACAAGATCCCTCGCAGGAATCCCGCGGCGGGCGGCGCGCTCGCGCGCGCGAGCATCGCCGCCGCGTCGTTCTGGTAGGTCGAGAAGGTGTAGTCGTTCTTGTTGTCGAGCCAGTCGCTCTCGCCCCGGCCCGCGACGTCCATGCAGACGACGCGGCATTCGGGGGCGAGCGCCGCCGCCAGGTAGTCGAAGTCGCGACTGTTACGTGCCAGGCCGTGCACGCACACGATCACGTGCGGGTTGGCCGGCCTGCCCCAGTCGGTGTAGGCAATACGATGGAACGCGCCATTGCCCAGGGCGCTGAAGTATTCCTGACGCATGCGTCGATGGTAGATCGTGCGCTGCAATAAGAGTTTCGGAAAACTCACGCGACGCTTAGGCGGGAGTAAAGTAGCGGCAGAGGAGGACCGTCATGCCGCAACGCCCAGTTCGCAGCATCATCGGCAGGCAGGCACCCGTGACGGCGTCGGGCGACATGACCGTCGCCGAAGCCGCGCGGCTGATGAAGGAGCAGCGCGTCGGCGCGCTGCTCGTCCTCGACCACGATCGGCTCACCGGCATCTTCACCGAGCGCGACGCCCTCTTCCGCGTGCTCGCCGAAGGCCGCGACCCGGGCGCGACGCGGCTGCGCGAGGTGATGACGCTCAACCCGCGCACCCTCGGGCCCGACCGGCCCTTCGGCCACGCGCTGCACCTGATGCACGAGGGCGGCTTCCGCCATGTGCCGGTGGTCGACGGCGGGCGTCCGGTCGGCGTGGTGTCGGCGCGCGATGCGCTCGGCCCGGAGCTCGAGGCGTTCGTCGCCGAGCTCGACGACCGTTCGCACATCGCCGAGATCCTCGGCTAGCCTGCCAGCTCGGCGACGTTCCTGAAGTAGTCGAGCGCCTCGGGGTTGGCGAGCGCGTCGGAGTTCGCCACCGGCATGCCGTGCAGCACCGCCTTGACCGCCAGCTCGACCACCTTGCCGTTCTTGGTGCGCGGGATGTCGGGCACCTGCACGATGCGCGCCGGCACGTGGCGCGGGCTCGCCTGGCGCTTGATGTCGGCGCGGATGCGCGCCTCGAGATGCTCGTCGAGCGCGTACCCCTCGCGCAGCTTGACGAACAGCACCACGCGCGTGTCGGTCGGCTGCTCGGGCGGCCAGAGCTGGCCGACCGCGACCGATTCCTCCACTTCGTCGACGCGCTCGACCACGCGGTAGATCTCGGCCGTGCCGATGCGCACGCCGCCGGGGTTGAGCGTCGCGTCGGAGCGCCCGTAGACGATCATCGTGCCGCGCTCGGTGAGCTCCGACCAGTCGCCGTGGCACCAGACATTCGGGTAGCGCGCGAAGTAGGCCGCGTGATAGCGCTCGCCCCCGCGGTCGTTCCAGAACCCGAGCGGCATCGAGGGGAAGGGCCTGGTGCAGACCAGCTCGCCTTTCTTGTTCACGACCGCGTTGCCGTCCTCATCGAACACCTCCACCGCCATGCCAAGCGAGCGACACTGCATCTCGCCGCGGTACACGGGCAGCACCGGGCTCGCGTCGGCGAAGGCGCCCATGATGTCGGTGCCGCCCGATATCGAAGCGAGGCAGACGTCTTTCTTCCAGTCGGCGTACACGTAGTCGTAGCTTTCCGCGACCAGCGGCGAGCCGGTCGAGACCACCATGCGCAGGCTGCCGAGGTCGTGGGTCTGCGCTGGCCTCAGCGCGCGCTTGGAGCACGCGTCGATGAACTTGGCCGAGGTGCCGAAGTGGGTGAAGCGCTCCTTCTCGGCGTAGTCGAACAGGATGCGGCCGTTTTTCGCGAACGGCGAGCCGTCGTAGAGCATGAGGCTCGCTTCGGCGGCGAGCCCCATGAAGAGCACATTCCACACCACCCAGTTGGTGGTGCAGAAATAGAAGTAGCGGTCGCCGGGCCTCGCGTCGAAGTGCAGCTTGAAGGTCTTGAGCGACTGCAGCAGCGTGCCGCCCGCGCCGTGCACGATGCACTTCGGCTTGCCGGTGGTGCCCGAGGTGAAGAGGATGAACACCGGGTGCTCGAAGGGCAGCTGCACGAACTCGATGTCCGCGGGCTGGAAGCGGCGCAGCCATTCGCCCAGCGTGACCGCCTTGGGGACGTCGCCGACGTCGACGCGCGGATCGAGGTGCGGCACGACCACGACTTTCCGCAGCGTCGGCAGCTGCTCGGCAATGGCGCGCACGCGCTCGAGCGATTCGTGCGTCTCGCCGTTGTAGCGGTAGCCGTCGGCGCAGAACAGCACCTTGGGCTCGATCTGCCCGAAGCGCTCGAGCACCCCCTCGACGCCGAAGTCCGGCGAGCACGACGACCAGAC
>Ga0075434_100000550_pt1 | contig 28669 bp, 34 predicted proteins | sample RhiMethybrSRZTD3_FD_75298 | JGI IMG/M metagenome (GOLD analysis project Ga0075434, IMG submission 75298) | Populus rhizosphere microbial communities from Tennessee, USA - Rhizosphere MetaG P. TD hybrid SRZTD3 | ecosystem: Host-associated > Plants > Roots > Rhizosphere > Soil | place: USA... | reverse complement strand
GCCGCCGACCCAGCGGGCCTCACCGATGCGGTCAACCACGCCGCCGGGCAGGGCTAGCGGGCGGCGGTCAGTAGCTCGCTACGCGCAACGCGCGCACAGCCCGACCAGGTCCACGCGGTGGCGCTGGGTGTGGAACCCGGTCGAGCGGGCGATCTGGGTGGCCGCCGTGTGCACGGACTGCTCGAGCCCGGCGGACGCGGGCACGTCCTCGACCAGCCCGCAGTTGGCACAGATGAGATGGTGATGGTGCTCGGTGAGGTCCTCGGCCAGCTCGAAGCGGGCGAACTCGCCGTCGGTGACGATGCGATGGACGAGCCCGGCCTGCTCGAGCACCACGAGGTTCCGGTAGACCGAGCTCTGCGCCAGGCCCCGGCCCGCGGGCGAATCGAGGAGCTCCGGGATCGTCATCGGGCGCGGCGAGGACGACAGCGCGTCGACGATCGCCTTGCGGTTGGCCGTCACGCGCTGGTTCACGCCCCGAAGTCGGGTCGACACGGTGTCTCGCAGATCTTCCGGCAGCGCGGCGCGCTTGCTACCCGCCATACGCGCAGTGTACGGAGGAACGTGGACGCGACCGAGCGCTTCACCCAGCTCGTGCGTCGTCCGCCGGACGAGGTCCCGCTCGACGAGACCGCCCTCCTCATCGCCGAGCACGCCCATCCCGACCTCGACCTGGCGGGGCCGCTCGCCGAGCTCGATCAGCTCGCCGACACCGTGCCCGGGGCCACCGCCGACGACGTCGCCGGCGCGCTGTTCGGCGAGGGCGGGCTCGCCGGCAACACCGTCGACTACGCCGATCCCCGCAACTCCTATCTCGACGACGTCCTCGCCCGGCGCCTGGGCATCCCGATCTCGCTGTCGGTCGTGATGATCGAGGTCGGCCGCCGGTGTGGCGTGCCCATCTACGGCGTCGGCATGCCCGGACATTTCCTCGTCCAGCAGGCCGGCGAGCCCGACGTCTGGTTCGACCCGTTCCACGGAGGGCGGCGGCTCGACGAGGCGGGCTGTCGCGAGCTGTACGAGCAGATGCAGCTCGACCCGCCGTTCACCGTCGACCTGCTGCGCGCCGTCGACACGCGGAGGATCCTCAGCCGGATGCTCGCGAACCTCCAGCAGACGTTCATGCGACGCGACCCGGCGTCGCTGGCGTGGGCGGTGCGCCTGCGGCTGCGCATCCCCGAGCTTCTCCCGGGTGAGCGCCGGCAGCTCGCGGGGTTGCTCGGGGGCGTCGGCCGATTCCTCGAAGCGGCGGACGAGCTCGAGGCGGTGGCGACGGAGCTCGCGGGGGACGACGCCGAGCAGGTGACGCGCGATGCCACTGCCCTGCGGTCACGCGCAAATTGAGCGGCTCTGCGGCGGTACGGTGCCCTCGTGCGAGGCGGCCGCGCGCTTCCCATGTTCCCCCTCGGCAACGTGCTGTTCCCGCACGCGCAGCTGCCGCTGCACGTGTTCGAGCCGCGTTACCGCGCCCTCGCCGAGACGTGCCTCGCCGGCGATGGCGAGTTCGGCGTCGTGCTCATCGAGCGCGGGAGCGAGGTCGGTGGCGGCGACACCCGCTTCTCGATCGGCACGGTGGCCCGCATCGTCGCGGCCGGGCGGCTGCCCGACGGCCGGTATCTCCTCGCCACCGAGGGCACCCGCCGCCTGCGCGTGCGCGAGTGGCTGCCCGACGATCCGTTCCCGCGCGCCGAGGTCGAGCTGCTCGACGAGCCGGGGCCGCCCGGCGATGCGCGGGTCGCCCGCGACGACGTCGAGCGTTTGTTGAAGCGGGTGCTGGCGATGTCGGCCGAGGTGGGGGACGCGCCGACGTCTATCGACGTCGTGCTCGACGACGATCCCGCCCAGGCCGCCTTCGAGGCGGCGGCGGCGGCGCCGCTCGGGCCACTCGACGCCCAACGCCTGCTCGAGCTCGACGACCCGGGCGAGCGCCTCACCCAGCTGCGCACCCTCCTCGCCGACCAGGCCGAGCTGCTCGAGCTGCGACTCTCGGGGACCTAGCGAGGGCAGGATTAGCCTCGCGGGGCAGCTTGCGACGGCGACCAGGAGGGGCTGTGAGCGTCGATCCCGAACAAGCGCGCAAGCGCGTGATGGACGAGAAAGCCCGCGTCGAAGGGCTGATCCACAACCTCAAGGACGGGCTCGGCGACGGGCCCGAGAGCGACGAGCTCTCCGAACTGTCGGACTACGACCAACACCCTGCCGACACCGCGACCGAGACGTTCGAGCGCGAGAAGGACGTCTCGATCCTCGAGCAGCTCGAAGAGGAGCTTGCCGAGCTGCAGGCGGCGCTCGAGCGCATCGACAAGGGCACGTACGGGGTCGACGAGGTGACGGGCAAGCCGATCAAGCCGGAACGGCTCGAGGCGCGGCCGACCGCTCGCACGAACGTCGACACCGAGGGCCAACGCGAAGCTGACAGTAGGCTGCCGCGCGGCGGTGCCGGAGACCCGGAGGAGTACTGATGCAGTTCGCCATCGACAAGGTCGGGCAGTGGTCCGACGAGCAGGACTTCAAGGTCGAGGCGGAGCGGATGAAGCAGTACGCCGCCGCCACCAACGACCCGATCCCGGCGCACGCGAACGGTGAGCTCGCCCCGCCGGTGTTCTCCGTCGTGCCGGTGTGGGATGCGATGGGCGCCGCCGTCGCCGAGGTGACGCCCGCTGACGCGTTTCCCTTCGTCGTCCACGGTGAGCAGGACATGTACTTCCACAAGCCGATCGTCCCCGGCGCGGTGCTGCGGTCGCGCGCGGCGCCGATCGGCATCCACGTGAAGCAGTCGGGAACGACCGTCGTCAGCCGCATGGAGACGCGCGACGAATCGGGCGAGCTCGTCAACGAGCAGTACTCGGTGACGTTCTTCCGTGGCGTGACCGGAGGCGAGGGCAAGGGCGAGAGTGCGCCCGAGCATCGCTTCCCGGAGGAGCTTCGGAGCGCCGACCCCGCCGCGGTGGCGGAGCAGACCTTCGACCTCGACCAGACGTACCGGTACTCGGCGGCGTCCGGCGACAAGGTCCCGATCCACCTCGACGAGGAGTTCGCCAAGTCGGTCGGCCTCCCCGGCATCATCATCCACGGCCTCTGCACGATGGCGTTCACGAGCTGGGCCGCCATCGGCGAGCTCGCGGCCGGTGAGCCGAAGCTGCTCAAGCGGCTGGCCGTGCGCTTCTCGAAGCCGGTGCTTCCGGGCGAGACGATGACCACCCGGTTCTGGCCCGCCGGCGAGCGCGACGGCAAGACCGCCTACGCCTTCGAGAGCACCAACCCGGCCGGTGACGCCGTCATCAAGGACGGCGTGGCGGAGATCACGATCTGACCGTCCGGCTGCGGCTGTTCGCGCAGGCGCGTGAAGCGGCGGGCCGCGCCGACGACACCTTCGACGCCGCCACGCTCGGCGAGCTGATGGCGGCGGCGGGATCGGTCTACGGCGCCCCGTTCCGGACCGTGCTCGCGTCGGCGCGCGTGTGGGTCAACGGCGACGAGCCCGAGCACGGTGACGAGACGCCTCTTCGCGACGGCGACGAGGTCGCCGTCATCCCTCCGGTGAGCGGTGGCTGAGACGGCGGTCGACCCGGCCGAGCTGGAACGGCTCGGTCTGTACGACCCCGACGCGCCCGACGCCGCTGATCGGCTCGAGCTGATCCGCTATCTCTTCCAGCTCGGCGCCACGGTCGAGGACCTCGAAGCGGCGGAGGGGGAGCTCCCGGGGGTCGCGTCGATGCTCGCGTTGCGCGGAAGGCCCTCGCTCACGATGTCGGAGGTGGCAGCCCGCGCCGGTCTCCCGACGGAGCTCGCCGAACGCTTCTACCGGGCGGCCGGTTTCCCCGACCCTGGCTCGCAGAATGTCACCGGCACGGAAGAAGATGTGGAAGCGCTGCGCACCCTTCGTGCGGGCATCGAGCTGCTTGGTCTCGAGGAGATGATGCAACTCGTTCGTGTGCTCGGTTCGTCACTCGCCCGGATCGCCGATGCCATGGTGTCGACGTTCATCGTGAACGTCGGTGCACCGTCGCTCGACGAAGACCCGAGCGGGCTCGCTCTCGCTCGTGCGAACGCCGAGGGCGGCGCAGTTCTCCGAGCCGGAGGCACGGCGATCGATTACCTCCTCCGTCGCCACATCGAGGTCGCCCAGCGTCCTCTCGTGCTCGGCGTGGAGGAGACGCAGCCCCTCACGGTGGGCTTCGTCGACCTCGTCGGGTCGACTGCGCTTGCCCAGCAAATGCCGATCGGCGAGCTCGGTGCAATGCTCGCCGCCTTCGACCAGCTGACGTCGGACCTGATCGTCGACGGCGGCGGCCGACTGGTGAAGCTGATCGGTGACGAGGTGATGTTCGTCGCCGCAGACCCATCGGCCGCGTGCGAGATCGCGTTGGCCCTCGCCGAGCAGCTGGCCGCACATGGGCAGCTCCCTCCTGCTCGCGGCGCACTGGCGACGGGCGAGATCCTCACCCGCGACGGTGACTACTTCGGGCCCCCCGTCAACCTCGCCGCCCGAGCAGTGAAGCTTGCCGAGCCCAGCACGGTCCTTGCCTCGGATCACACCGCCCGCGCCGCGCCCAGCGGCTACACGTTCACGCCCGTCGGCGCGCAGCGGCTGAAGGGCTTCGACGAGCCGGTCGAGTTGTTCCGGCTCGATCGCGCCCCGTAGCGACTACAGCAGCTTCAGGCCCTGAGCGTTGTCGAAGCGGGTCGTGACGTCGGACCAGTTCACGATGTTCCAGAACGCGTCGACCCAGTCCGCCTTCACGTTCTTGTATTGCAGGTAGTACGCGTGCTCCCACATGTCGAGCACGAGGAGCGGCGGCGCGCCCTGGCCGACGTTGCTCTGGTGGTCGTAGACCTGCTCGACGATGAGCCGCTGCGCGACGGGCTCCCACGTCAGCGCGCCCCAGCCCGATCCCTGGACGTTGAGCGACGCCTCGGTGAGCTGGTTCCGGAAGCCCTCGAACGTCCCGAACGACTCGTCGATGGCGGCCGCGAGCTCGCCGTCGGGCTTGTCGCCGCCGTGCGGGCTCATGTTCTTCCAGAACAGCGAGTGCAGGACGTGGCCCGACAGGTTGAAGGCCAGGTTCTTCTGAAGCTGGTTGATCGTTCCGAACTCTTCGCTCTCACGCGCGGTTGCGAGCTTGTCGAGCGCCGTGTTGGCGCCCTTGACGTACGTAGCGTGGTGCTTGTCGTGGTGCAGTTCGAGGATCTGAGCGGAATAGTGCGGCTCGAGCGCCGCGTAGTCGTAGGGCAGGTCGGGCAGCGTGTATTCGGGCATCGGTCCTCCTCGGGGGCACGGGCGCGAACGAACTCGTCCGGTCATTGTCGTCGCGCGGACCTGCAAACGTCCTTCCCGGGCCAGGGATTCCGAAACCTCCTGGTCACTGGGAGGCCATTGCGGGCGTCGTGAGGGGCTGACTAGCGTCCGCCTCCGATGCGAGTGGGTCAAGGGTGGGCGGTTTGCCGCGTTCTCTTCGCGGTCGCCGTCGGCGCGGGCGCAGCCATCCCGCTCGGGGCACTCCCGGCCGACGCGGCTCCCGCTCCCGACCCTCTCTCCGAGGCAAAGCAGCGCGCCGACGAGGCCCGGCGCCAGGCCAACGATGCTGCCGCCAGGTACACCAACGCCCAGTCCTCCTTCGAGGGCCTCGGCAACCAGATCGCAGAGCTCGAGCAGAAGATCGCGACGGGCGAGGCGCGCCGAGAGGAGCTTCGAGGCATCGCCGAGCGCCGCGCGGTCGTGGCCTACAAGACCCAGGGCAGCGACCGCGCCGCGATCCTCAATGCCCAGAACCCGAGCGACGGCATGCGTTCGTCGGCGCTGCTCGACCGGGCCAACCAGGCCGACAACGCCGCAGTCGCGGACCTGGCGGCCGTGAACGCCGGCCTCGCCGCGCTGCGCGATCAGCTCACCGAAGAGCACAAGGACTTCAACTCGTGGCATGCCCGCCTCGCGGACGAGAAGAGGCTCCTGGATGCCAAGGTGGCGGAGGCCGACCGGACGCTGCGCGACCTCCAGACGAAGGCGGCGGCCCAGGGGCGGGGTCTCGACGCCCCCGTCATCGACGGGATGGTCTGCCCGGTGCCCGGCGCCGCGTTCAGCAGCGACTTCGGTCAGCCGCGCACTGGGCACACCCATCAGGGCAACGACATGTTCGCGCCCATGGGGACCCCCAACCTCGCCGTCGTCAGCGGCAACATCACCTACGGCGACGGCGGCTCGGGCGGCATGGGCGCGTATCTCGACGGCGACAACGGCGTGACCTACGTCTACTACCACCTGTCCCAGTACGTGGGCGGTCCACGGCACGTGGCGCAGGGCGAGGTGGTCGCCAAGCTCGGCATGACCGGCAACGCGGGCGCGCCGCACACGCACTTCGAGATCCGCCCGGGTGGCCGCACCGCTCCCGCGATCAACCCGTATCCAACGCTTGTAAAGATCTGCTAGAAGCGCGCTGGTACCGTTGCGGCCATGGGCGAGCACCGACGTCGCATCGACAAGGTGCTCGATCCGGAGTTCCTCGCTGATCTTCCCGACTGGCCGCTCGACGAGCTGCGCCGCCGGCAGGCCGAGTGCCTCGAGATCGAGACCGAGGTGTCGTACGTCCGTCGCATGACGCAGGCGCGCATCGACATCCTCGAAGCCGAGCTGGACCGCCGCGCATCGGGCGGGTCCGTCGGGGACCTCATCGCCGCGCTCCCGGAGATCCTCGCCGACGAGGGGCCACGTGCTCCGGTCGAGAAGAGTCGTCTGACCCGCCGGCTTGCGCCGTCGATGGACATCGAGTGGCGGCGCGGCCGCGAGCGCCTCATCACCGACGGCACGCTCGCGAAGCTGCCGAACCTCGATGACGACGAGCTGCGGTCCACGATCCGCGAGCTCGGCGAGCTGGAGCAAGAGGTGTCGCAGCAGCGACGCCAGCTGCACCAGGTCATCGACCGCATGGAGGCCGACTTGGCCGCCCGGCACAAGGTCGGCCAAGCGTGATCGCTGCCCTCGAATGACCCCCGACCTCGACTCGAGGCTGCACGACCTCGGTGAGTTCATCCGCGATCAGCGGCGCACGGCGCGACTGTCACTGCGGAAGCTCAGCGAGCTGGCCGGGATCTCCAATCCCTACCTGAGCCAGATCGAGCGCGGCCTGCGCAAGCCGAGCGCCGAGATCCTGCAGGCGATCGCCCGCGCGCTGCGGATCTCGTCGGAGACGCTCTACGTGCGCGCCGGAATCCTCGAGGAGCGCGACACGGAGGCGGACCTCGTCGGCGACATCCTGCGCGACCGAACGATCACCGAGGGACAGAAGCAGGCGCTGGTCGAGATCTACCGCTCGTTCCAGCGCGAGCAGACCGAGGAGGACGGGACGCCGCACGCCGACTCCGGGCTGAGCGGCGCGTAATCCCCTCGCCGGTAGGCTCTTCCTTCGATGTCGGTTCAACGCGTCGCCATGCTCAGCGTCCACACGTCGCCGCTCGCGCAGCCCGGGGCGGGCGACGGTGGCGGCATGAACGTCTACGTGCGCTCCCTGGCTTCGAACCTCGCGCGCGCTGGTGTTGCCTGCGACGTGCTCACCCGCGCCGACCATGCCGAGCAGGCGCCCGTCGCCGACGTCGAGCCGGGCTTCCGGGTCGTGCACCTGGCCGCCGGGCCGATCGCGCCGGTTCCGAGGAGCGCGCTGCCCGATCTGGTCGATCCCTTCGTCGACGCCGCGCTCGACTTCCTCGCCGCCGAGCACGAGCCACCCGACGTGCTGCACGCGAACTACTGGATCTCGGGTGCCGTCGGGCACCGGCTCAAGCACGAGCTCGACCTGCCGCTCGTCGCCACGTTCCACACTCTCGATCGCGTGAAGGCGGAGGCGGGGGTGGGCGAGGATCCCGAGACCCGTGCCCGGGTCGAGGGTGAGATCGTCCGCTGCGCCGACCTGATGATCGCCGCCACCGACGACGAGCGCCGGCAGCTCGTCACGTTGTACGGCGCCCAGGAGGATCGGATCGAGGTCGTGCCACCGGGCGTCGACCACCGGGTGTTCGTTCCGGGTGACCGGGCCGCGGCGCGCCGCACCCTCGGGCTCGACCCGGAGGCGCGGGTGCTCCTCTACGTCGGGCGCATCCAGCCCCTCAAAGGGGCGGACCTGGCGGTTCGGGCGCTGACCGAGCTCGAGGACGACGTGTCGCTGCTCGTCGTGGGGGGCCCGAGCGGGACCAACGGCGCCGCGCACGAGGTCGCTCTCCGGAAGCTGGTCGCCGACCTGGGCCTCGAGCACCGGGTGCGGTTCGTCCCACCCCAGCCGCACGCCCAGCTCGTCGCGTACTACCAAGCGGCCGACGTGTGCCTCGTCCCGTCGCGCACGGAGTCGTTCGGCCTCGTCGCGCTGGAGGCCGCCGCGTGTGGGACACCGGTGGTCGCCGCCGACGTCGGGGGCCTGGGATCCGTCGTCGACGACGGCCACACGGGCTTCCTCGTCGAGGGCCGTACCGCCGCCGACTACGCCGCGCCGGTCGACGTGCTCCTCTCGCATCCCGAGCTCGCGTCGGCGATGGGCGCGAGCGCACTCGTGCGTTCGAGCCGATACATGTGGAGCATCGCGGCAGCCCGGTTGCGGCGCCTGTACGGCGACCTCGCGACCCGCGCGCCGGTCGAGTGCTCGTAGGCCCTTGTGACCCGCGACGAGGCCCATGAGCTGATCGCGCACCACCTCGAGGGGCCGGTGGCGGCGGCGGAGTACGTCCAGCACGTCGAGTACGACCCCGAGCTCCGCCGGTGGTACGTCCGGTTCGGGTGCGACGGACGGGACGCCACGACCATCTACTTCGACCTGCACCAGCGGACGCTGCGCTACGAGGTGTACTTCCTCCCCGACCCGCCCGCGAACCACCTCGAGCTCTATCGCTACCTACTGCGCCGCAACCACACGATCTACGGCGCACGCTTCTCGATCGGGCCCGACGGCGACCTCTATCTCGTCGGTAGGGTGGCGCTCGAGCACTTGAGCGTCACCGAGCTGGACCGCATCATCGGCGTGATCTACGAGACGGTCGAGACCTGGTTCCAGCCCGTCGTGGGGATCGCCTTCGGGCGGCGCCCAGCTCCTCAATCTCAGACTGTCTGAGGTTTTCACATCTTGCGCCAGATGGCGTAAGGCGGTACGGTACCGACGTCCGGGCCCGAGGTGCGGGACGGCCGGCCTCGTTCGGGGAAGTGCGAGGCGGGCCTGAAGGTTCCTCGGGCCTGGTCGCGCCACCGTTACCCTCGCACGCAGGGGCGGCGGCTTTGCCGACCGTCCCTGCAAAGCCGGAGCTTGCGACGGCGACAGGAGAGCGCATTGTTGCAACTCGCGCTGTTGGGCGGCGGTCGCATGGGCGAGGCGTTGCTGTCCGGCATGCTCGACGCGGGCTGGGATGCCGACGCCCTCGCGGTCGCCGAGGTCGACCCGGAGCGCCGTCGCCTGGTCGAGGAGCGGTTCCGGGGTGTGCGCGTCGTGCCGAGCCCGGCCTGGGCCGTAGCCGAGAGCGACGTCGTCGTGCTGGCCGTGAAGCCGAGCGACGTCGGCGCCGCGCTCGAGCAGTGCCTCCCGTCGTTGAAGACCGACGCCTTGGTGTTGTCGATCGCGGCGGGCGTCACCCTGGCCACCCTCGAGGAGGCGGTTCCCGACCGGCCCGTGGTGCGGGCGATGCCCAACACGGCCGCGCTCGTGCGCAAGGGTGCCGCCGCGATCGCCGGTGGTCGTCACGCCACCGAGGCGCACCTCGACGAGGCGGAGCGCATCCTCGGCTCGGTCGGCGTCGTGGTGCGCGTCCCCGAGGAGCTGCTCGACGCCGTCACCGGTCTGTCCGGCTCGGGCCCGGCGTACGTGTTCCTGGTCGCGGAGGCGATGGTCGAGGCGGGTGTCCTCGTCGGGCTGCCGCGCGAGACGGCGGCGACGCTCGTGCACCAGACGCTCGTCGGCGCCGCCGCCCTGCTCGTCGACGGCACCGAGGGGCCGGAGGCCCTGCGCGCCGCGGTGACCTCGCCGGGCGGGACGACGGCCGCCGGGCTGGCCCGCCTCGAGGCCCACGGCGTCCGGGCCGCCTTCCTCGAAGCGGTGGAGGCCGCGACCCGCCGCTCCGGGGAGATCGGTCGGCCCGACCGCTGACGGCCTCCGGGCCCCCTGCCCCCACAGTGCTCGACAGCGGCGCGCTCGGCTCACGCTAGACAACAGGGGCACCGCCCACCTACGCTCAGAACCCCAGCGGGCTGGAGCCAAGGGGTGTTGACCGTGGCGGAGTCGTTCGCCAAAGCGCGCTTCCTGACAGTGCAGGAAGTCGCCAAGCTGATGAGGGTGTCCTCCATGACGGTCTACCGCCTGATCAAGGCGGGAGACCTGCCGGCGGTGCGCGTCGGGCGCTCGTTCCGAGTGCGCGACGTCGACGTCGACGCCTATCTGGAGTCGCGGTACACGCAGGCCGGATAGGCGCGACTGGGACAGGGTGACCCTCACCCGGCGGTTCGTCTCGTTCCTGTCCGACTACGGCCACTCCGACGAGTTCGTCGGGGTGTGCAAGTCGGTCATGCTGAGCCTCGCCCCCGACCTCCAGATCATCGACATCACCCACGACCTACCCGTCCACGACGTGCGCGCCGGCGCCCTCACCCTGGTGCGGGCGGCGCAATACCTGCCCGACGGAGGCATCGTCCTCGCGGTGGTCGATCCCGGCGTCGGCACCGACCGCAGACTGGTGGCGGTCGAGGTCGAGCACGGCATCCTCCTCGGACCCGACAACGGCCTGCTCGCGCCGGCCGTCGCCATCCTCGGCGGCGCGCAGCGGGTGGTCTCGCTCTCGAACACGGAGCATCACCTGCCCGCGCCGGGCCCGACGTTCGCGGGGCGCGACGTCCTCGCTCCCGCCGCCGCCCACCTCGCCGCCGGCGTCGACACGTCTGAGCTGGGCGACGAGGTCGACGCGGCCGGGCTCGTCCCCGGGCTCGTGTCGCTGCCCCAACACGACGAGGGCGGCGCGATCCACGGCGAGGTGTGGTGGATCGATCGGTTCGGCAACTGTCAGCTCAACATCGACCCCGACGAGCTGCGCGCACACGGCGCCGAGCCGGGCGGTGCGCTCGAGGTCCGGTTCGGCGAGCAGGCCCGTTCTGTGCGTTGGGTGCACACGTACGCCGACGCGAAGCCGTCGGAGCTCGTGCTCCTCGTCGACTCGTACGGCTTGGCGGCGCTCGCCCTCGACCGCGGCTCGGCTGCCGCCGAATGCGCGCTCGAACCCGCGTCGGCCGTCACGGTCGTGCCACCCGGAGCGACGGTGTCCGGGCGCGACCAGGAGCCGTCGTAGCGATGCGGCCGGGTACGACGATCGCCATCGCGGTCCTGCTCTTCATCATCCTCGCGGCGGCGTTCGCCCAGTTCGTTCTGCGACTCGGCCCGTGACGTCCGGCGGCCCGGCCGCCCGTGCCCTTTCAGTTGCCCGATCTCGGCCTCGCGAGCGATTTCGTTCCGGCGTGTGCGCCGACTCACGCTGCGTGGTACACAATCACTCAAGGCGCGAGGAGGCCCGGTCGATGCCTCGCGCGATTCGGGGTTCCGGTCCGTGGGTGTGGGGGCCGCGGGCGCCGCGCTGTCATGGGGCGGCGCTCGTGGAACAGCCTCCCAGCCCGCCCCAAGCACCACACCCACGGCCGGGGCCCCCGATCCCTGTTTGCCTGGTGTTGCGAGCGCGCGCCGAGGGCGCGGCGGTACCTTCCGGCTGTGCGTGTCCCCGAGCGTGAGGCCGGTGTGCTGGCCGACGCCGACGTGATCGTGGCCGGCGGTGGACCCGCCGGTCTCGGCGCGGCGGTCGCGGCCGCACGCGCCGGGGCCAGCGTCGTCCTCTGCGAGCGGTACGGCTTTCTCGGCGGGAACCTCACGGTGGCCAAGGTCGGGACGATCTGCGGCTTGTACGTGGGCGGCGACGAAGCGGGCGAGTTCGACTTCGTCGTGGGCGGGATCGCCCGCGAGGTCGCCGAGGCTCTCGCCCGCGCCGGCGCCGGCATCGGACCGGTGCCGTTCAAGGAGACCGCCGTCTTCCTGTACGTGCCGTGGGCGGTCAAACGTCTCGCCGACCATCTGGTCATGGAGGAGGAGACGCTCGAGGTGCTGCTCCACTCCCTCGTCGCCGACGTGGTCGTCGACGACGGCGCGTTGCGGGCGCTGGTGCTTGCGACCAAGCGCGGCCCGCGCGCGGTGACGGGAAAAGTCTTCGTCGACTGCACCGGCGACGCCGACGTCGCCACCTTCGCCGGCGTCCCCAGCGAGCTCGGCCCGCCCGGCGCGCGCCAGTTCGGGTCGATGCAGTTCGTCATGCAGCATGTCGACGCGCCGGCCGCGATGGCGGCGGTGCCCAGACTCGGCGACCTCATCGACGAGTACGGTGCGCACCTGTCACGCGACGGGGGAGCCATCATCCCGACGTTCCGCCCCGGTGAGTTCGTCGGCGCGATGACGCGCGTCCGCAACCGCGACGGCACGCCCGTCGACGTGACCGACGTGCGCCAGGCCACCTGGGGTGAGCTCGAAGGGCGGCGGCTGGCCGAGGAGGCGGCCGCCTTCCTCCGGGAGCACGTTCCCGGTTTCGCCGACGCCTTCCTCGACGACACCGCGACCGCGCTCGGCGTACGGGAGACGCGAAGGGTCGTCGGCGACTACGTCCTCACCGGCGACGACGTCAAGCGTGGTGCGACCTTCGACGACGGTGTCGCCCGCGGAGCATGGCCGTGCGAGTACCACGTGCGCGGGCGGACGACCGAGTACGAGTTCCTGCCCGCGGGGGTCAGCTACCAGGTGCCGTTCGGGAGCCTTCGACCCCGGGGCGTCCCGAACCTTCTCGTGGCGGGGCGCTGCCTCTCGGCCGATCACGACGCCCTCGCGTCGATCCGGGTCATGGGCCCGAGCCTGGCCCTCGGACAGGCGGCCGGGACCGCCGCCGCCATCGCCGCACGCGACGGTGTGCCCGTCGCCGAAGTCGCGGTGGACGAGCTCCAGGCGTCGTTGTCGAAGCAGGGGGCGATCCTGTGACGAACCTCGCCGAGGTGCTGCTGGCGCCGGCACAACGGACGCCCGACGCGATCGCGCTGCGAGCGGGGTCCGACACCATGACGTACCGCGAGCTCGAATCGCGCGCGGCGCGTGTCGCGGGCGCGCTCCGAGCGGAGGGGGTCGAGCCAGGGGACCGGGTGACGATCGAAGGTCACAACACGATCGCGTTCGTCGCGTCGTACCTGGGGGCGTTGCGGGTCGGTGCGGTCGCAGTACCGCTGAACCCGCAGGCACCCGACCCCGAGCTCGACCGCGAGCTCGCGACGGTCGAGCCCGCCGTCGTGCTCGGTCCGCCCCTCGACGGCGCCGGCGACGCCGAGCCGGCCGCCAGCGTGGCGCGTGACGACTCGGACGTCGCAGTGCTGCTGTTCACCGCGGGCACCGCGGGCGCGCCGAAGGCGGCGATGCTCACGCACGGCAACCTGGCATCCAACATCCGCCAGGTCCTCGACCATCCGGGCCTCGCGTTGAACGCCGGCGACGTGAGCCTCGGCGTGCTGCCGCTCTTCCACGTGTTCGGGCTCAACGCGGTGCTGGGCATCGGCCTCGCGGCCGGCGCGTGCACCGTCCTGCTCGACCACTTCGAGGGCGCCGCCACCGTGCGCGAGATCCGCGAACACCAGATCTCTGTCGTCGCCGGCGTCCCCGCCATGTACCACGCGTTCCTCGAGCTCGACGACGCCACCGCGCCGGCCGAGGCGTTCGAATCCGTCCGTCTGGCGGTGTCGGGCGCCGCCCCGCTCGACGGCGAGCTGTTCGACGGGATGCGCAAGCGCTTCAGCGTCGTCGTGCACGAGGGATATGGCCTCACCGAGGCAGCCCCGATCGTGACCACCTCGGCGATCGGGCGAGGCGAGCCGGCCGCGGGCTCCATCGGTCCACCGCTCCCCGGCGTCGACGTGCGCCTCGTCGACGCCGACGGTGGGGACGTGCTCCCGGGGGACCCGGGTGAGATCTGGGTCCACGGTCCCAACGTGTTCCCGGGCTACTGGCACGACCCCGACGCCACCGCCCGTGCACTCACCGGCGACGGTTGGCTCCGCACCGGCGACATCGCCGTCTCCGACGACGACGGCGAGCTGAGCCTCGTCGACCGGGCCAAGGACCTGGTGATCGTGTCCGGTTTCAACGTGTATCCGGCCGAGGTCGAGGAAGCGCTGCTCGAGCACCCCGACATCGCCGAGGTCGCGGTCGTCGGCGAGCCCGACCCGCGTACCGGCGAGGCCATCGTGGCCTTCGTCGTGCCCGAGCCCGGCAGACGACCCGACGCCGAGACGCTGCTCGCCCACTGCACCCGGTCCTTGGCCCGGTACAAGTGCCCGACCCGAGTGCAGATCGTCGACGCGCTGCCGCGGTCGTTCGCCGGGAAGGTCCTCCGGCGCGAGCTGCGTCCCTGAGCGACGCCGCCGACCCACTCGGGACTTTGAGAACAATTGCACAAGCGCGGGGTATCCTCGGTGAACGGCCCCGGGGACGGCCCGGGCCGCGTCCACCAGCAGGGAAGCAAACGCAGTGCCCTCCGCCCGACGAATCCCCGAGGCGACGGTCGCCCGCCTGCCCCTCTACTACCGGGCCCTGCTCGAGACCGCCGACCAGCACGTCGGCACCGTCTCGTCCGAGCGCCTCGCCGCCCTGGCCGGCGTCAACGCGGCGAAGGTGCGCAAGGACCTCTCGTACCTCGGCTCCTACGGGACCCGGGGCGTGGGCTACGACGTCGAGTTCCTCCTCCACCAGATCTCCCGCGAGCTCGGCCTGACCCACGACTGGCCCGTCGTGATCGTCGGCATCGGCAACCTCGGCCACGCCCTCGCCAACTATCGGGGGTTCGGCGCCCGCGGCTTCCAGATCGTGGCCCTGGTCGACGCCGACCCGGCCAAGGTCGGTACGCGGATCGGCGACCTCTCGGTCGCCGCCCTCGACGACCTCCCCCGCGTCGTGGCCGACTGCGGCATCGCCATCGGGATCATCGCCACCCCGGCGGGGGCGGCGCAGGAGGTCGCCGACCGCCTCGTCGACGCCGGTGTGACGTCGATCCTCAACTTCGCGCCCGCCGTCGTCAGCGTGCCGTCCGGCGTGTCGCTCCGGAAGGTCGACCTCGCGATCGAGCTCCAGATTCTCTCCTTCTACCAGCAGCGCAAGGTGCCGGCCGTCGACGGGCAGCACGGTGAGGCACCGCGGGCCGCGGAGCGCGTGCGGTGACCACCACGCGGCGCTCGCTGCTCGGGTACCCGGTGAACCTGGTCGTGGCCGGTCGCCGTTGCGTCGTCGTGGGCGCGGGGCGGATCGCGGCGCGCAAGGTCGACGGCCTGCTCGCCGCCGACGCCGACGTGCACGTTGTCGCGCCGGGTCTCGGTGACCGGGTGCGGGCGTTGCGCGACGAGGGTCGCATCACGGCCGCCGAGCGCGCCTTCGAGCCCGACGACTTGGACGGCGCGTGGCTGGCGACGGCGGCCACCGACGACCGTGCCGTGAACCATGCCGTCTTCGAGGCGGGCGAGGCCCGCGGCGTGTGGGTCAACTCGGCCGACGACCCGGACAACTGCTCCTTCACCCTCATGTCGGTCATCCGGCGGGGCGACCTCGTCGTGACCGTCGGCACGAGTGGGCGCAGCCCGGCGCTGGCGACGTGGCTGAAGGAGCGCATCACCGCCGAGATCGGTCCCGAGTACGAGACCCTGGTGGAGCTGCTCTCGGACGCCCGGGAAGCGATGCAAGCCGACGGGCGTTCGACCGAGGACGCCGATTGGAAACGGGCTCTCGATTCCGGCATGCTCGATCTCATTCGCGCCGGCCGGGTGGATGACGCCAAGGAGCTGCTGCGGTCGTGTCTCTCGTCGTCATTGGCCTGAACCACCGCACGACGCCGGTCGAGCTCCTCGAGCGGATGGCCGTGCCGTCGCCCGAGCTGCCCAAGGCGCTGCACACGCTGGAGCGCAGCGAGAACCTCGCCGAGGTCGCGGTCCTCTCGACGTGCAACCGCACCGAGGTCTACGCGCGCTGCACGCGCTTCCACCCCGCGGTGGAAGACGTCCGCAACTTCCTCACCGACCAGTCGTCGCTCGATCCCGACACGATCAGCGACCACCTGTACACGTACCACGACGATGCCGCCGTGGCCCACCTGTTCGGCGTGGCGGCCGGCGTCGACTCGATGATCGTCGGTGAGGGCGAGATCCTCGGGCAGGTACGGGAGGCGTGGCGGGTCGCCGAGCGCGAGTCGATGATCGGACCGCTCGTGTCGCGCGTCTTCCGCCAGGCGGTCGAGGTCGGCAAGCGCGCCCGGACGGAGACCGCCATCGGCCGTCACGCCGTATCGGTGCCGTCGGCGGCCGTCACCGTGGCCGGCGAGCGGCTGGGCGGTCTCGAAGGCCGACGGGTGCTCGTCATCGGCGCCGGCGACGTCGGCTCTGCGATGGCGGTCGCGCTCAACGGTGCCGGTGTGAGCGACATCACGGTCGCCAACCGGTCGCCTGAACGGGGCGCCGAGCTCGCGGCGCGCGTCGGAGGCCGAGCGATCGGGCTCGACGGCGTGATCGACAACGTGGTCGAGACGGACGTGCTCCTGGCGTCGACGGGCGCGTCCGACGTGCTCCTCGAGCGCGGCGAGATCGAAGCCGCCATGTCCCGGCGCGGTGATCGTGCCCTCCTGATCGTCGACATCGCCGTGCCTCGCAACGTCGACCCCGGCGTCGGTCAGGTCTTCGGCGTGACGCTCCTCGACATCGATGACCTCAAGGCATTCGCGGAGCACTCTCTCGAGCAGCGCCGGCAGGAGCTCGGCAAGGTGCGGGCCATCATCACCGAGGAGCTCGACCGCTTCCGGCTCGAGCGCTCGGCCCGTGAGGTCGCGCCGCTGGTGTCGTCGCTGCGCGCCCGGGCCGAGGAGCTGCGCGCCGCGGAGCTGGCCCGGTTCCGTTCCCGCCTGAGCGCACTCGATCCCGCCGCGCAAGAAGCCGTCGAGGCGATGACGCGCGGGCTCGTCAACAAGCTGCTGCACGACCCGACGGTGCGCGTGAAGGAAGCCGCCGGCACCGCGCAAGGCGACATGTACGCAGACGCGCTGGCGGGCCTGTTCGGTCTCGACGACGCCTCCGAACCTGCCGATCTGCCCACCGACGGTCCCGCGGACGCGGGCGGGTCTGCCGACCGCGGGAGCGGGAGCCCAAGCTCGCGAGGGCGACAGGCCAGGTCGTAGATGCCGCCGCTGCGGGTGGCGACGCGCGGCAGCGCGCTGGCCCGCTGGCAAGCCGAGCGGGTGGTCGAGCTGCTCGGCGTCGAGGCGGAGTACGTGATCGTGTCCACCCGAGGTGACGAACGCCGGGATGTCCCGATCCACACCATGGGCGGAACCGGTGTGTTCGTGAAGGAGGTCGAGCAGGCCGTACTCGACGGCCGGGCCGAGATGGCCGTGCACTCGGCGAAGGACCTCCCGTCGGAGACGGAGCCCGAGCTCGTGCTCGCCGCCTTGCCCGAGCGCGGAGACGCCCGCGACGCGCTCGTGGGGCGGCCGCTCGACGAGATCCCGACGGGCGGGCGCGTCGGCACCGGGTCGGTGCGGCGGCGGGCGCAGCTCGCAGCCCGACGGCCCGACCTCGGCTTCGGCGAGCTGCGCGGCAACATCCCGACCCGGCTCGAGAAGGCGGGTGGTTTCGACGCCGTCGTGCTGGCGGCGGCGGCGCTCGACCGGCTCGGGCTCGCCGACCGGATCGCCGAGCGCGTGGATCCATCGGTGGTGCTGCCCCAGGTCGCGCAAGGCGCACTCGCGGTCGAGTGCCGCGCCGAGGACGACGGGACCCGCGCGCTCCTCGCCGGCGTCGACGACGCCGGGGTGCGCGCCGCCGTCACCGCCGAACGTGCCTACCTCGCCGAGCTCGGCGGCGGCTGCAACCTCCCGTGCGGCGCGCTGGCCGAGACGGGCGGCGACGGCTGGGTGCGCCTCGAGGCGCTACTGGGGTCGCTCGACGGACGGATCTCGTTGCGGGCGCGCGTCGACGGCCACGATCCTGTCGCGGTCGGCGTCGAGGCGGCGCGCCGTCTCGTCGACGAGGAAGGCGGGCGACTCGTGCTCGACGACGAGCTCGTCGGGCGACAATAGACACATGACCGTGTACCTCGTGGGCGCCGGGCCCGGCGATCCGGGTCTGGTCACCGTGCGCGGCGCCGAGCTGCTCGCAGGGGCGGATGTCGTCGTGTACGACCGGCTCGTGCACCCGTCGCTCGTCGACCTGGCGCCGTCCGACGCCGAGCGCCTCTACGTCGGGAAGGCGCCCGGCCGCGCCGAGATCGAACAGGCCGACATCAACGCGCTCCTCGTCGAGCGCGGGCGCGAATGCGCTGTCGTCCGGCTCAAGGGCGGCGACCCGTTCGTGTTCGGGCGCGGAGGTGAAGAAGCCGAGGCGCTCGCGGCCGCGGGCGTGCCGTTCGAGGTCGTGCCCGGCATCACCAGCGCGATCGGCGCACCCGCGTACGCGGGCATCCCCGTCACGCACCGGGGCACGTCGACGCACTTCACGGTCGTGACCGGCCACGAGGACCCCGCCAAGGAGAGCGCCGACGTCGACTGGGACGCGCTGGCGAAGGCCGGCGGCACGCTCGTGATCCTCATGGGCGCCGGGCGCGTCGGCGACATCGCGGCGCGACTCGTCGCCGGCGGCCGCCCGCCCGACACCCCGGTGGCGGCGGTGCGCAACGGCACCCGCGCCGACCAACGCACCGTGCGCGCGACGCTCGCCACCGTCGCGGACGCAGACGTCCGGGCGCCGGCGGCGATCGTCGTGGGGGAGGTCGCCGGCCTCGACCTGGCGTGGTTCGAGACACGGCCGCTCTTCGGTCGCTCGGTCGTCGTGACGCGTGCCCGCGAGCAGGCGAGCGAGCTGCGCCACCGTCTCGAGGGGCTGGGCGCCGAGGTCATCGAGCTTCCCGCGATCGCGATCGAGCCCGTCCCCTTCGACCTGCCCGACCTCGACCGTTATCGCTGGCTCGTCTTCACCTCCGCGAACGGCGTGGCTGCGTTCTTCGATCGCGGCCTCGCCCCCGCGGGCCTCGACGCCCGCGCCCTCGCGGGTCTTCGCCTCGCCGCGATCGGTCCGGGCACGTCCGCTGCACTCGCCGGGCACGGGCTGCGCACCGATCTGCTGCCCGAGCGGTTCGTGGCCGAGTCGCTGCTGGAAGCGTTCCCCCCGCCGGTGATCGGCGACGAACGGGTGCTGCTCGCCCGGGCCGAGAAAGCGCGTGACGTGCTTCCCGCCGGCCTGTCGGAGCGCGGCTACGCAGTCGACGTGCTGGCGGTCTACCGGACCGTGACCGCTACGCCGACTCCCGAGGTGCTCGAGCGGGTACGCGGGGGCGACGTGGACGTGCTGACGTTCACGTCGTCGTCGACGGTGACGAACCTGTGCGATCTGCTCGGCGTCGTTCCCTCGCCGCAGCCGCTCGTCGCGTCGATCGGGCCGGTGACCTCCAAGACGGCATTGGAACGCGGCCTGCGCGTCGACGTCGAGGCGGCCGAGCACACGATCGACGGGCTGGTCGACGTGCTCCTACGCGCACTTTCGAACGGCGGCGCCTAACCCGTTGCCCGGTGCGGCCGGGGCACACGGCGGCGGCGCAGGCGGCGTCGGGCGCGGGGTGGTGCCGACGAGCATTCCAAAGAGCTGGTTCGCGAGCCACGCCGCGCCGTCGCCGTCGTAATGGAAGCCGTCGAGGGCGCGCGGCCGGATGCCTGGCGCTACTTCCTCCGGGCACTTGTCGGCGGTCGGGCACTGCAGGATCGTCGGGAGGTCGATGAGGTCGACCTTGTCCGCGTGCTGACGTGCGTACGTCCGCAGCAGCTTCGCCAACTCGACGAGGCGGGCGTCGCCGGCTGGGTTGGCGAGGCCCCGCACGCTCGGGTACGCGCGAGGCGGGGCAGGCAGGAACACGACCCGGGCACCGCCGGCCGTGAGGCGGGTCACTGCGGCGTCGATGTGGGCGAGGATCACCTTGTTGCCGGGAATCGTTCCGAAGTGGACGAGCTGGCCGTCGAGGACGCGGTTGGGCCACGCCTCCCACTCACTCGACCAAACGACGAGATCGGGGTGTTGTGCCGCCAGGAGCCGGTTCTGCTGCGACGCCGAAATGGCGGCGCACTGGCTGGTGTCGCCGTAGATGTCGATGTACGGCCGTCCGTCGTCGAGCTTCGGGTCGCCGTCGATCACGCTGCACCCGATGCGTGCCGCCGACTCGACGTCGACACCGTGCGGGGCGGCCGCGTCCCGGAGGAACGGATAGAGCGTCTCCGCCGTCGAATCGCCCACGAGCAGGATGCGCTGCGGTGGCGGGGCGGTCTGCGACGCCGTGGCTGCGAATGCCGCGTGCGCCTGTGCGACGACGAGCGTCACGCACGACAGCAACAGCCCGAAGCGGACGACCATCAGGCGGGAGCGTAGGCCCCGTCGGGAGCAGAACGGCGCGCGCCGGGCAGTACCCTTGCTGCGTGGCGTTTCCCGAGCATCGACCGCGGCGGCTGCGTCGAACTCCCGCGTTGCGCCGCCTCGTCGGCGAGGCACGCGTCGGCGTCGACGATCTGGTCGCACCGCTCTTCGTGAAGGAGGGGATCGACGCGCCCGAACCAGTGGCGTCGATGCCGGGCGTGCTCCAGCACACGCAGGAGAGCCTCCGCAAGGAGGTGCGGGCCCTCGCCGACCTCGGGATCCCCGCGGTGGTGCTCTTCGGCGTGCCGGCGGCCAAGGATGCCATCGGGTCGGGTGCCGACGCCCGCGACGGCGTGGTGCAGGTCGCATTGCGATCCCTCCGCGACGAAGTCGGCGACGACCTCGTCCTGATCGCCGACAACTGCCTCGACGAGTACACAGACCACGGTCATTGCGGTCTCCTCAACGCCGACGGCGAGATCGACAACGACGCCACCATCGAGCGGTACGCCGAGATCGCCGTCTCCCAGGCCGACGCCGGCGCCGACGTCGTGGCGCCGTCCGGGATGATGGACGGGCAGGTCGGCGCGATCCGCGCCGCGCTCGATGCCGCCTCGCACGGCGGCACGGCGATCCTCGCCTACTCGGCGAAGTACGCCTCGGCGTTGTACGGCCCCTTCCGCGACGCCGCCGAGTGCTCGCCGCAGTTCGGTGACCGCCGCGGCTACCAGATGGACCCGCGCAACGCCCGGGAGGCCGTCGACGAGACCGCGCTCGACGTCGCCGAGGGCGCCGACATGGTCATGGTGAAGCCCGCGCTCGCCTACCTCGATGTGATCAGCGCCGTGCGCGACTCGTTCGACGTTCCCGTCGCCGGGTTCCACGTGAGCGGTGAGTACGCCATGGTGAAGGCGGCCGCGCAGCTCGGTTGGCTCGACGGCGACGCGGTCGCGTTCGAACACCTGGTCGCGATCAAGCGGGCCGGCGCCGACTTCGTGCTGACGTACCTGGCGCGCGAGGCCGCCGAACGGCTCCACAGCGTGGCAGGCGCGTGAAACGGGCACATGCGGCAGGGGCCGGGGTTTCCCCGGCCCCGGATCGAGACGATGGTTTGCTGGAGCACGTGCGCAAGCACGTGCGACCAGAGAGCTAGTGGCTGAGTCGCTCTTCGACCGGGCGCTGGCGCGCATCCCGGGAGGCGTGAATTCCCCGGTGCGCGCGTTCGGGGCTGTCGGCGGGGAGCCGTTCTTCGTCGCCCGCGGTGAGGGCGCCTACCTCGTGGACACCGAGGGGCGACGGTACGTCGACTACGTGCAGTCCTGGGGGGCGTCAATCCTCGGGCACGCACATCCGAAGGTCGTCGAAGCCGTCCAGCGCGCCGCTGCCGACGGGACGTCGTACGGCACACCGACCGCCCGCGAGGTCGAGCTGGCCGAGACGATCTGCGCGCGTGTGCCGTCGGTCGACAAGCTTCGCCTCGTCTCGTCGGGGACCGAAGCAGCCATGACCGCCGTTCGGCTGGCGCGTGGCGTCACGGGCCGGGCGAAGATCGTCAAGTTTGCCGGGTGCTACCACGGTCACGTCGACGCCCTGCTCGTCGCGGCCGGAAGCGGCGTCGCGACGTTCGGGCTGCCCGGGAGCGCCGGGGTCACCGAAGGCACCGTCGCCGACACGGTGGTCGCGCCGTACAACGACGCCGCCGCGGTCGACGAGGTGTTCGCCCGGCAGGGCGACGAGGTGGCGGCGGTGCTCGTCGAGCCGGTGGCGGCGAACATGGGCCTCGTTCCCGCCGACGAGGGGTTCCTCACCGGGCTTCGTCGGCGCTGCGACGAGCACGGCGCGCTCCTCGTACTCGACGAGGTGATCACCGGGTTCCGGATCGGTCCCGCCGGCGCGCAGGGCGAGCTCGGCGTGTCGCCCGATCTATCGCTGTTCGGCAAGGTCGTGGGAGGCGGGCTCCCACTTGCCGCCGTCGGCGGACGATCCGACCTGATGGACGAGCTCGCGCCGGTCGGTCCCGTGTACCAGGCCGGCACCCTGTCCGGGAATCCGCTCGCCACCGCCGCCGGCCTCGCCGCGCTGTCGCTGCTCGACGACGACGCCTACGCACGCCTCGAAGGGATCGCGACCCGCGTCGCCGACGGACTGAGCGCCGCGTTCGACTCCGCCGGCGTCACCGCCCAGGTCCCGAGAGCCCGCACCCTCGTCGGCTTGTTCTTCGCCGACCGTCCAGTGCGCGACTACGACGATGCCCGCGCCGCGAACCACAAGGCGTACGCGTCGTTCTTCCACGGGCTTCTCGACCGCGGTGTCTACGTCGCGCCGAGCGGATACGAGGCGATGTTCCCGAGCCTCGCCCACGGCGACGCCGAGATCGCCCAGACGCTGGCGGCCGCGTCCGAAGCGGCGAACGCGCTGGGAAGCGCTTCGACGGCCGGCTGACGAACTCGCGTCGCGGCGTTCGGGGTGATCTGAGCGGTTTCAGGCGGTAGACGGGTGCGCAGCCTTGGCCCATGATCCCCGCAGGGCAGCCCGCGACGGATCGAGGCGGATGTGGACGGCGGGGCGCGCGTCTTGATCGTCGACGACCACGTCATGCTGCGCGAATCGATGCGCGTCGCATTGGAGCTCGCGGGCAACGACGTGGTCGGCGAGGCCGGCGATGGGGACGAGGCCATCCGCCTCGTCGAGGAGCTCCATCCGTCCGTGGTCCTCATGGACGTGTCGCTTCCCGGCCCGGACGGCATCGAGGTGACGCGCCGGCTCTGCACGCGCGACCCCGAGCTGCGCGTCGTCATGGTGACGATGCACAGCAACCCGGCCCTGGTCGCGCGGGCGGTGCGCGCCGGCGCCAGCGCCTATCTGACCAAGGACTTCTCGATGCAAGAGGTCGTCTTGGCCGTCGAGAAGGTCGCGGCCGGCGAGGTCGTGCTGTCACCGAACCTCGCGGGCTCGATGCTCCGAGAGCTGACGGCCCCCGCCGACGTGAGGCACGACCTGATCACGAGACGCGAGGCCGACGCCCTCCAGCTCGTCGCCGACGGGTACTCGACGCGCGAGGTGGCGTCACGCCTCCTCGTGAACGACCGCACCGTCTACCGCGACCTGTCGTCGGCCTACGGGAAGCTGGATGCCCGCCACCGCACGGAAGCGATGCTCGACAGCGTGCACTGGGGAATCATCGCCCGCGAGGTCTCGTCGACTGCGGGGCAACAGAGCTAACGCTGCTGTTCCTGCTCTTCCTGGCGGCGACGGCGAACGCGGTCCATGGCGAACAGGACGGCGAACGTCAGACCGACGAGAGCGGCGAACAGCACGAAGGCGAGCGCGCCGCCTCCGTTCTCCTTCCCGGCGTCGACGAGCTGCTGCGCGCCGGCGGGAGAGGCCACGAGGACGACGAGCGCGACGGTCGACGAGACGGCCAGCACCACGAGATCGCGGACACGACGGGTCATGGTGATCCTCCTCAGGTCCGCGCCGGAACCGGCGCCGGAGCGCCCGTCTCCTGTTGCCGCGCCCGCTCGGCTTCGTCGCGCTCGCGCCAGTGGAGGCCGAGCAGGCCCAGGCCGAAGAGCACCCCCGAGCTGATGAAAGCGAGGATGGGCGGGAGCCGCAGCTGACCGAGGTCCTTGGTCAGCACCACGAAGCCGTTCTTGTCGGAGGTCGGGTCGCACACGGGCTTCGGGGGCGGCACGCCGAACGGAGTGTTCACCGGCTGCACCGCGCACACCTCGACCACCGCGACGAGCGGCTTGTGGGTGAACTGGAAGTCCAGGAACTCCGGCTTGCTGCCGCCGATCTCGTACGTGTTGACCGTCTGGTAGTCGGTCACCTTGTCGAACTTGGCGAACTTGTTCTGCTCGGGGGTGGGCTTCAGGATGGCCGTCGGCTGAATGGTGACGAGGCGCGCGTCGACGGCGGCCTTCACGTTCGCCGCCTCGATCGTGTCGACCTTCTCGTTCTTCGTGAGCTTCTTCGCTTGGGGGTACTTGATGGCGTCGGCCTTGCTGACGAACTGCTGCACGTTCCACGCGGGGATACGGCCCTTCAGCGTGTTGAGCGGCGACGACGTCGTGATCCACAGCGTGCTGAGGATCACCAGGAAGCCGGCGAGACCCGTGAAGGCGACGAGGAATCCGAGCCGGGCACCGAGGTTGGTTCCGAGCAGCAGGTAGATCGAGCCGCAGAACAGCCCGATGCCCGCCACGACCACGAGGATCCCGAGGATCGTCGGGTACCAGAGGTCCTTCGGGATCTGCTCGGTCGGCTGGGCCTGCGCGAGGAGGGACGTGATCACGGCTTCCGGCTCCCGTGCATCACAGGCCCCGCTCGTAGTTGACGATGGCCTGGATCTGCTCCTTGGTCAGGGTGTTGCCGAAGTGGGGCATGCGGCCGGACGAGATCCCGCGCGTGCCGTACGCCTCGTTGGCGGGCTTGCCCGAGGTGACCCAGTCGATGTGGTCCTGGACCCCCGTCGGACCCGCGAACTGGCGCACCGTGTCGCCGCCGGTGAGGTTCGGTCCGAACGCGCCACCGCCCTGCGGACCGGGGAGCGGCCCGGGCCCGGGATTCGCCGGGTCGTAGAAGGACCAGTTCTTCGTGTGGCATCGCGCGCACTGCAGCTGGAAGAGCAGCTCCCCGTCGCTCTTGCCCGGGTTCGTCGCCCGGGCGTCGACGAGCTGCTTCGTAAACCGCTCCTTCGCCTTGGCGGAAGAGATCTGGATGCTCTCGACGTAGTTGACGACGTCGTCGATGCCCTGCTGGTTGAGCACGCCCTTCCCGCTCGCGACCCCCCACGGAGGCATGGGCGTCCCCGGTCTGCCGTAGGTGACGATGTCTTTCACCTCGCTCTTGTCGTACCGCAGCATCTCGACGTCCAGCGGCGGCGCCTGCCACGTGACCTGGATCGGCAGGCAATAGCTCGGCGTGTCGGCGGTGACCGGGGCCGTCGGGTCGCAGCGCGAGTCGTCCGACTTGATCGTGTAGTTCGTGCTGCCGCCCGAACCGTCGACGCCGTGGCAGTTCGCGCACAGCAGCGACCGCGTCGGGTCGTACGCCTTGCTCTGGTCGTTCGCGAAGAGGATCGCTCCCCGCTGGATCGATTGATCCTTGAACTGCTTCTCCGCATTCGCCTCTCGGGATGGCTCGAAGACGTAGTACGCGAAAAGCGTGAGCGCGATGAGCGCGGTCGTGAGGAGCGCGATCCCGAGTACCCGCTCGAGCTTGCGGCCCTCGAGCTCCTCGTCGGGCAGGAACGGGGTGAGGTTCTGCGGCGGGCGCGGTTCGGGGTTCCGGCGCAGGCTGACGACCCGCCACAGGAGGATGATCCCGATGGTCGCGAACGCCGCCAGGTTGACGAGGATGATGACGAGTCGGAGGTTCACCGCGAGTGGACCTCACACACAGGGCGCCCCCTCGGCCGTCTGCCCTGTGGTGTCCGTGCCGATCGGCGGGCCCTGGACGAGCGAAGCCGTGGCGGTGTCGACGGTGATCTGGCCGCCCGATACCTCGAGCACGAAACGGTCGAGACCGCGCGGTGCGGGCCCGCCCTTCTTCTCGCCGACGCGGTTGTACTTCGAGCCGTGGCACGGGCACTCGAACCACTGCGACGACTCGCACCACGGCACTCTGCAGCCGAGGTGCACGCACTTCTGGTACAGCGCGACGTACCCCTTCTCCATGCCCGCGACGATGCGCGGGTCGTACACCTTCCTCGCCTTGGCGATGTCGTCCTTCGGGTACGGCTGGATGTACGTGCGGGCGGCGGCGTTGTAGAAGGGCAGCTTCTTGTCGAACTGCTGCTTTGCGTCGTCCTCGGACCCGACGACGATCTTGGCGCCGAAGCCGCCGGCGCTGCCCGGCCAGAGGAATCCGAGCATCGCCGCGCCCATCCCGGCGGCGAAGATCCCGAGTCCGGTGAGGATCCCGCGATTGAAGAACTGACGGCGCGTGAGCCCGAGCTCCTCCTCCTCGACGGGGACGTACTCGACCGGAGCACGCGCGCCCGCGGGCTCGAGCGCCTGGCGCGACTCCTGCGCCCGGGCACGCGCCTCGTCGTCGAGCTCGGCCAGCTCGGTGCCGGCGGGCTCGGGCGCCGGCGCCTCGGCCGCCGGCATCGAGCGATCGCTCTTGCGCGTCTCGCGGCTGAGCCGGCCGGTGGTCGACCGGCGACGGCCCTCGGCCAGGATCGCGACCGCCGCCAGGATCAGCAGCGCCGGAATGGCGATGATCAGAACGGTTGAAGAGTCCACAGACTACGAACGCCCTAGAGGTCGAAGAAGATCCCGTTGTTCCACGGGAACACGAAGTTGAACCCCGGGCCGCGGAAGAACGAACCGATGATGACGAGCACGGCCCAGAGCATCAGGAACAGGGTGAAGATCGAGATCGCGAACTTGCGGTCGGTGGGCGCGTGTGAGGGGTTCTTGTCGATGAAGGGAGCCACCCCGAGCAGGAACAACCCCATGCCGGGGATCGTCACTCCTGCGACCATCGGGTGGAACATCGTCAGCAGCTCCTGGAGGCCGAGGAAGTACCAAGGAGCCTTCGACGGGTTCGGCGTCTTGTTGAAGTCGGCCAGCCCGAGCAAGGGCGCGCGCACGAGCGCCGAGAACACCAGCAGCCCCGCCGTCACGACCAGCACCGCCGCGAACTCGATGACCAGCAGGTGCGGCCACACATGGACCTTGTCCTGCGCCTCGGCGCGCGTCTGCTGGATCGAGCCCGACTTGACGACCGTGAGCAGCCGCTGCGTGTGCCCCCCGGGTCCGGTGGCCGTCGGGGTCGGCTTGGGCGCGGTTGCCGTGGCGGTCGCGCCACCGCCGGTGGTCGCAGCTGCGGCGGCCGCCGGCGCCGCCGCGCCGCCATCCCCGCCGTCTCCGGCGAGCGCGGCCCGGCGCCGCTTCGACCGCTCGAGCAGGTGGGCGGGAACGCCACTCGCCGCCGCGGCGGCGGCGGTGTCCTCGCCTTCGGCAGCAGCCGGCGCGTCAGTGGCCGCAGCCGCCGGCGCCTCGGCCGGTTCCTCGCCGGCCGCGGGGGCTTCCGCCGGCGCGGCTTCCTCGCCGCCTTCTTCGCCGGGCACGGGCAGGCCCAGCGCCTTGCGGCGCTCCCGGCTGCGGCGGAGCAGGTGCTCGGGGACTTCGGTCATCGGTCGCTTCTCACCTTTAGAGCGGCCCGGAGAGGCCGCCGTCCTTGCGGACGCGCCAGAAGTGGACGGCCATGAAGATCACGATCACGAACGGCAGGAGTAAGACGTGCAACGTGTACCAACGCAAGAGGGTGTCGTTGGATATCTCGGACGAACCCAGCAGGACGAACTTGACCTGCGAGCCAAAGACCGGCGTGTAGCCCATCATGTTGGTGCCGACGGTCACGGCCCACAGCGCCAGCTGGTCCCACGGCAGCAGGTAGCCCGTGAACGAGAGCAGCAGGGTCAGCGTGAGCAGGATCACGCCGATGACCCAGTTGAACTCGCGTGGCGACTTGTACGCCCCGTGGTAGAAGACCCGGCTCATGTGCAGGAACACGGTCAGCACCATGAGGTGCGCCGCCCATCGGTGCATGTTCCGCACGATCGACCCGAACGTGACCGCAGTCTCGAGGGTCTGCACCGTGTCCCATGCCGACGCCGCCGTCGGTCTGTAGAAGAACATCAGGAAGATGCCGGTGATGGTCAGCAGGATGAACAGGAAGAACGAGATGCCGCCGAGGCACAGCGTGTAAGAGACCTTCACCGCGTGCCGCTTCACCTTCACCGGGTGAAGGTGGTACAGCACGTTGTTCATGATCACGTAGGAACGGTTCCGGGGACTGTCCGTGTAGCCGCGACGGAACACCGACCCCGGGCGGAAGATGGACGTCCACGCCTGCGAGCCGCGGACCTTCTGGTCCGCGGTCTCGAGAACCTTGGTGAGCCGCCGGTCCCCGTTCGCTCCGTTGCCTCGCTTGGCCACGAACCCGTCTCCTAAGTAAGCGAGCTTCGCTTCGCTTCGCCGTCGGCTTGTCCCTGCTTCGATGCCGCGCCGAGCGCCGGACCAGGGCAGAGAGCCTCGCTTCGCTCCGCCGTCTGCATGCTCATCAGAACCTCACTCCGTAGCTGTAGCCGTGGCGGTCGGTGCGGGTGTGGGGGTCGCCTTCGGCGATCTGTTGGGAGATCTTGCCGAGGATGATCACGCCGGTGGGGCAGCGGTCGACGCACAGGGCACAGCGGGTGCAGAC
>Ga0075434_100000549_pt1 | contig 28671 bp, 29 predicted proteins | sample RhiMethybrSRZTD3_FD_75298 | JGI IMG/M metagenome (GOLD analysis project Ga0075434, IMG submission 75298) | Populus rhizosphere microbial communities from Tennessee, USA - Rhizosphere MetaG P. TD hybrid SRZTD3 | ecosystem: Host-associated > Plants > Roots > Rhizosphere > Soil | place: USA... | reverse complement strand
TCGCGTTCCCCCAGCGCATTCGCCTCCTCGAGCCGCACGCACGCTAGTGTACACTCCGCCAAAATGCTAGATGCCTCGCGCATCATGCAGCGGTGCGATGCCCTCGCGCGGCATTCCGAGCTGCCCGGTGGATTGACGCGAGTGTTTCTCTCACCCGAAGGCCGCGCCGCTGGCGAAGCGGTGCTCGGCTGGATGCGCGAAGCGGGCATGCGGGCGGCGCTCGACCCGATGGGCAACGCGGTTGGCCGCTACGAAGGCGTGCGCACGGGGCTTCCCTGCCTCATGCTCGGTTCGCATCTCGACACGGTGCGCGACGCTGGACGATACGACGGCATGCTCGGCGTGATCAGCGCCATCGAATGCATAGATGTCTTGCACAAGAAGAAGGAGAAACTGCCCTTCGCGATCGAGGTGATCGGCTTCGGCGACGAGGAAGGCGTGCGCTTCGGCACCACGCTCCTCGGCAGCCGCGCGATCGCCGGGACGCTCGATCCTGAAGTTCTCCAAGCCAAGGATTCCGGCGGAACTTCGATCGCGCAGGCTTTGCTCCAATTCGGCCTAAATCCGCAACATCTTTCCAGGGTGAGACGGAAGAAAAGCGATGTTCTTGCCTACGCCGAATTGCACATCGAGCAAGGCCCGGTGCTCGAAGCCGAGGGCTTGCCCGTGGGCGTGGTCACCGCGATCAACGGGTTCTCCCGGCTTCGCGTCACGCTGCGCGGCGAAGCCGGGCACGCCGGGACCGTGCCGATGTCGCTGCGCCGCGATGCGCTCGCCGCCGCCGCAGAATGCATTCTGATGGTGGAAAGGGCGGCAAAGGAGCTTCCGGACCTCGTCGCCACCGTCGGCCGCATCGAAGCGAAGCCGGGAGCGATCAACGTGATTCCGGGCGAAGTGCAATTCACCGTGGACCTGCGTGCGCCAGAGGATTCCGCTAGAGAGGATGCCGTGGCCGAGGTCAAACGCGAAATCGCGCGCACCGCGGCGCAGAGAAAATTAGAGGCGCGGATCGAATCGCTGCAGGACTTCGGCTCGAGCGCCTGCGCGCCCTGGCTCATGCGCCAGCTCGAGCGCGCGGTCGAGGCGCGCGGCGTGCGCGTGCGCCGGCTGCCAAGCGGGGCCGGCCACGACGGCATGGCGATCAAGGCGATCGCCGACATCGCGATGCTCTTCGTGCGCTGCAAGGGCGGCGTGAGCCACAATCCTGCCGAGTCGATCACCGAGGGCGATGCGGCGACCGGCGCCGCCGTGCTTTTCGACTTCATTCATGACTTCAAACCCCTATCCGCGTGACCTGATCGGCTATGGGGGGAAGCCGCCCAAGGCGAAGTGGCCGGGCAGCGCGCGCCTCGCCCTGCAGTTCGTGCTCAACTATGAGGAGGGCGGCGAGAGCTCCGTTTTGCACGGCGACAAGGCTGCCGAAGCCTTCCTTTCCGAGATCGTCGGCGCGGCGCCGCTCGAAGGCGTGCGCCACATGTCGATGGAGTCGATCTACGAGTACGGCTCGCGCGTGGGCGTCTGGCGCATCCTCGAGCTCTTCTCGCGCTACGACGTGCCGTTCACCGTGTACGGCGTCGCCATGGCGATGGAGCGCAACCCCGCCGCGGTCGGGGCGCTACTCAAGGCGGGGCACGAGATCGCGAGCCACGGCTGGCGCTGGATCAATTACCAATACGTGCCTGAAGCGCTCGAGCGCGAGCACATGCAGCGCGCGATCGAGATTCACCGCAAGCTCACCGGCGAGCGCCCGCTCGGCTGGTACACCGGCCGCACCAGCCCGAATACGCGCAAGCTCGTGGCGGAGGACGGCGGCTTCGTCTACGACGCCGACGACTACAGCGACGACCTGCCGTGGTACGACACGCGGTACCGGGACAAGAGCGGCAAGCCGCAGCTCGTCGTCCCGTATACGCTGGACGCGAACGACATGCGCTTCGCCACGGCCCAGGGGTTCAACTCGGGCGATCAGTTCTTCGCCTATCTCAAGGACGCCTTCGACGTCCTCTACGAGGAAGGCAACCGCACGCCGCGCATGATGTCGGTCGGCCTGCACTGCCGGCTCGTCGGCCGCCCCGGGCGGCTTGCTTCGCTCGAACGCTTTCTCAAGTACGTGCGCGGCAAGAAGGTCTGGGTCACGCGGCGCATCGACATCGCTCGCCACTGGCTGAAGCACCATCCTCATGAATAAGGATGTAATGCACGACATCAATCCCGCGCCGCGGCTGCTGATGGGTCCCGGGCCGATCAACGCCGATCCGCGCGTGCTGCGCGCGATGAGCGCCCAGCTCCTCGGGCAGTTCGACCCGCAGTTTCGCCAGTACATGAAGGAGGTTTCGGAGCTCTATCGCGGCGTGTTCAAGACCGAGAACCGCTGGACGCTGCTCATCGACGGCACCGCGCGCTCCGCCATCGAGGCGGCGCTCGCCTCGCTGATCGAGCCGGGCGACCGCGTGCTAGTGCCGGTATTCGGGCGCTTCGGCCACCTGAAGGTAGAGATCGCCAAGCGCTTCGGCGCCGAGGTTTTCCCCGTTGAAACGGAGTGGGGCACGGTTTTCACGGATGACAAGCTGGAAAAGGAAATCAAGGCGAGAAAGCCCAAAATCGTCGCGGTCTCCCACGGCGACACGTCGACGACTATGGCGCAGCCGCTCGCGGAGCTCGGCAAGCTCTGCCGCGCGCACGACGCCCTGCTTTATGTCGACGCCACCGCCACGCTTGGCGGGATGGACGTGGCCACCGATGCGTGGCAGCTCGACGTGGTCAGCGCCGGCCTGCAGAAGTGCCTGGGCGGACCCTCGGGCAGCGCGCCGCTCACGCTGAACGAGCGCGCCGAAAAGCTCATCGTGAGAAGGCGTCACATCGAGGAGGGACTGAAGAAGAAGGACCAAAAGGACGAACAGGACGGCGAAGGTCCGATCATCCGCAGCAACTACTTCGACCTCGCGATGATCATGGACTACTGGTCCGACAAGGCGCTGAACCACCACACGGAGGCGACCACGATGCTCTATGCCGGGCGCGAATGCGCGCGCATCCTGCTCGGGGAAGGCCTCGAGCGGGCCTTCGCGCGCCATGCGCGGGCCTCGCGGGCACTCACCGCGGGCCTCCAGGCGATGGGGCTCAGGCTTTTCGGCGACCAGCGCCATAAGATGGCGAACGTGACCGGCGTGCATATCCCGCCCGGCGTCGATGGCGAGAAGGTGCGCCGGGCGCTCCTCGATGACTTCAACATCGAGATCGGCACCTCCTTCGGCCCGCTGCACGGCCGCATCTGGCGCATCGGCACCATGGGATACAACGCCCGCGCGGACGCAGTCCTCAACACCCTGGGAGCGCTGGAGGCGATTCTTTCCCAGGAAAAACACAAGCTGTCGCGGGGCGCAGGAGTGGATGCGGCTCTGGCGGCGTACCGCGGGGGCTGAGCGTGCCCGTCCCGGATTCGCTCCTCGTCGCGATAGGCGGTAACGCCACCCATCCGGAGAACATCCGCGGCACCACCGAGGAGCAGGAAGTGGTCGCCGACGCCGCGGCCAGGGCGCTCGTCCCCCTGATCCGGTCGAAGAACCGGCTGCTGATTACCCATGGAAACGGCCCGGTGGTCGGCAAGATCCTGCTCCGCATGATGCTGACCAAGGAGCAAGTGCCGCCAATGCGGCTCGACGTTTGCGTCGCCCACAGCCAGGGAGGTATCGGGTACCTGCTCATGCAGTCGCTGGAGAACGCCTTGCGCCGTGCCCGGCTCGAACGGCAGGCGGCCTGCGTGGTGACGCAGGTCGAGGTCGACCCGGACGACCCGGCGATGCGCTCCCCGTCCAAGCCCATCGGCCCCTTTTTCTCGGCCGAGGAAGCGAAGGCACTGGAGGCGAAGGGCTGGCGCATGACGGAGGACGCCGGACGCGGCTGGCGCCATTGCGTCGCCTCCCCCGAGCCGCGCGCGATCATCAACCTCCGCGTCATCGAGGCCCTGCTCCAGGCGGGTACCGTCGTCATCGCCGGCGGCGGCGGCGGCATTCCGGTGGTGCGGGGGGCGAACGGCGACTGGCAGGGAGTCCAGGCGGTGGTGGACAAGGACCTCACCTCGGCGCTGCTCGCCCGCTCGCTCGGCATCCCGGACCTCCTCATCCTGACGGCGGTCGAGCGCGTCGCCGTCGACTTCAACACCCCGCGGCAGCGCTTCCTCGATACGGTGAGCCTAGCCCAACTCAAGGCCTACCACGCCGCCGGCCACTTCGGGCGCGGCAGCATGGGGCCGAAGGTCGAGGCGGCGATCCGCCACCTCGAGGGGGGAGGACGCCGCGCCATCATCGGAGCCCTGGAGCACGCCCTTCCGGCGCTCGAGGGCGAGAGCGGGACCCATGTCGTTCGAGGCTGAGAGCGCGGGACGCTTCGCCCGGGAGGCATTGCAGGGAGGCGAAGGCGAGGTTTGCGCCCTCTTCCGCCGCAGCTTCTACTTGCGCTGCCCGGGCGAGCGCTACGCCTGCGTCGGCGCCCCGTCGGTCGGCAACGGGCCGCTCAATGTACTGGTGCCGGACCTGGCCCTGCCACGGCTCGGCGACCGGGTCGGAGTCTCCTTTTCGCGCGCAAAGCCTTGGCAGCCGCCCCCTCCGGTCGCCGACCAGCCCCGGCTGGACGATCTCACGGCAGCGGCCGGTCACCGTATTCCGGCCGAGGGATTCGGCTGCCTCGTCATCGGCAAGCACAACGCGTTGAGCGGCCATGCTCAGCCCGCGCTCGACGCGCTCGAACGGTGGCTCGTCGGCAACGCCATCGCTGGCGAAGCGGCGCAGCTCATCGGCCTGGGCCCGGGGCTCACGCCTTCCGGCGACGACTATCTGGGCGGCATGCTGGTAGCGCTGCGCCGCACCAGGAACACGATGCAGGCCGAAGGGTTGTGGCGCTGGCTCCAGCCGCTGCTCAAGGAGCGAACCAGCGCCATCAGCGCCGCGCACCTTGCGGCCGCCGCGGCTGGCGAGGGGCACGAGGCGCTGCACGCCGTCCTCAATGGCGACTTCGACTTCGACGCCCTGGACGCCGTCGGCCATACCTCCGGCTGGGACGCCCTGGCGGGCGCCGCGGCCGTCCTCCGAACCTACTAAAACAAAACTAGTACCAAAGCCCTATTGCGACCGGTTTGCCCCGGGAGCAGATTGCCAATGGGGGAATGCGGGGGGGAAGCAGGATGCGCAGCTACTATTGGGCAATGGGCTGGTTCCGCGAGCAGCGGCTTCAGCTCAAGGATTGGCTTTACTGGCGTCGCGTAGCGAAGGCGCCTGAATCCGTCGGAGCGCGCAGGCGATGAGCTCCGAAAAACAGGAAGTCCGGATGGTGTTCGACGCGCCGCCGGGCCGCGACATGCCGACGCTCGTCGAGATCGAGGATCAGAGCGGCCGCGCGATCGACATCGGCGAATGGCGCGCGCGCCCGGACGGCTATTGGGAACTCGTCATTCCCATCAGGCAAGGATAGGAGCCAAAAGCCTTACTGCGGTTTTACTGCGGCGCTTCGATCTTCGCAACGCGCGCGAGCTCTCGCCAGCGCATGAGATCGGCGGCGATGGCGTTCGACACCGTTTCTGCTTCGTCCCACACCGGTTCCGTTCCCATGTCGCTCAGGCGCGCGCGGAACGTCTGATCGTTCATCACCTGCTTCAAGCCCGAGCGGACGGCCTGCGCCGGCGCATCGGGCGTCTTCGCCGGCGCGAGCACGCCGTACCAGTTGAATACCAGCAGGCCCGGAAACCCCTGCTCCACGAGCGGCTTCACGCCGGGAAGGAGCGGCGAAGGAAGCGGACCGGTCACGCCGAGCGCCTTCAGCTTCCCGGCGCGCACCTGCGGGACGCCCTGCGGGATCGGCCCGAACATCATGCTCACTTCGCCCGCCATCGCCGCGCTCATCGCCGGCGCTGCGCCCTTGTAGGGAACATGGATCATGTCGACGCCCGCGATCGCCTTGAAAAGCTCGCCCGCAAAATGCGCCGGCGCGGCGACGCCCGCGGATGAGAAGCTGAGCTTTCCCGGTTGCTTCTTCGCAAGCTCGACCAGCTCCTTGGTCGTCGAAACGCCGAGCGAGGGATTGACGAACAGGCCGTTGTCGCTGCGCGCCACGGCCGCGATGGGGCGAAAGTCGGTGCGCGGGTTGTACGGAACCTGCTTCGCCACCGCGGGATACATGGTGAGCGGGATGTCGACCGTCACGAGCAGCGTGTACCCGTCGGCCGGGGCGCGCGCCACCGCCGCGGCGCCGATCGAGCCCGAGCCGCCGGCCTGGTTCTCGACCACCACCGGCTTGCCCCACTGCTCCGCGAGCTTCTGCGCCATGAGGCGCGCCATCACATCGAGCGGGCCGCCGGCGGTGAACGGCACGACGAATTTGACCGGACGAGACGGATACGCTTCCTGCGCAATCACCGGAATGGACATGCACAGAACAACTACGGCGAGGATCCGCGCCACGCTTCCTCTCTTCTAGGAAATCATCGAAGCCGCCAGCTCCGCGGCGAGCGCGTTCGACGCGGCGACCGCGACGCCACCTTCGCGCAGCAATGCGACCTGGCGCGACCACACCTGCGGATCCTGCTCCGTGCCCGTGACCGAGGCGATTACCGGCTTGCCAGCCTTCACCGCCTTGAGAAGAACACCGGCCGGATTCTCGTGAGCGCCGTAGCCGAGGACCACATCGACCAGGACCAGGCCGACCTCGGGATTCGCCATCGCCCTCGCCACATGATCGTTGCGGATCTCCGGCTCGATCATCGGATGCGGCCTGCCGCGCGTGTATTCGTCGTCGCCGAGGTCGACGAACCTGTGGCCGGAGAGTCCTTTGCGGCGGAAGATGAGCTCCGCTTCGGCGCACAGCGTACCGCCGCAGTACAAGCCCTCGACTCGCGCGCCTTTGACCTTCTTCATCTCCCTCGAAGGGAAAGGCGAGAGCTTCTTGCCCATGGCGCGTTCGGCGGCCTCGGTCAGGGTCGTGGCAAACATCGGGCTCTGATCGCGCTCCATGCCGAGGAAGCAGACCACGCACGGCTTGGACGTTCCCTTGATCCGCTCGAGCACGCGCAGCGCGACTTCGGGCGCGGGCGGCTTGGAGATGAGCACGATCTTCGCGGTCGCCGGATCTGCGGCGAGCGCGTCGATCGCCGCCAGCGTGCCGAGTGCGCCGATGCGGGCGTCGAGGTCGCGGCCGCCGACGCCGATGCCGTGCGAGATGCCGCCGCCCATGCGCGCGACGAGCGCGGCGACTTCCTGCAGCCCGGTGCCGGAGGCCGACACGATGCCGATGTCGCCGCGGGGAAGCACGTTGGCGAAGGCGAGCGGCGTGCCGGCAATGATTGCCGTGCCGCAGTCGGGTCCCATCATGAGAAGACCGCGCTCGCTGGCCAGGCGCTTCAGCGCCGCCTCGTCCTCGAGCGGCACGTTGTCTGAGAAGAGCAGCACGTGAAGCCCGCGCTCGAGGGCGCGGCGGGCCTCGTGCGGCGCGAACTCGCCCGGCACCGAGATCAGCGCCAGGTTCGCCTGCGGCATCAGCCCCAGGCCGCCGCCGAGGCCGCGCGCGCGCGGCAGCGACTCGCCCGTCGCGGCCACCCGTGTTTCGGACAGCAGCGCGTCGGCCTGCCGCATGGCGTCCGCGCCGGAACGCTCGTCATGCGCGAGGATCGCAATGATCAGATCGTTCGGCGTAGCCGCTTCGCCTTCTCTCGCGAGCAGTCCGGCGCCGCGCAGCAGCTCGCGGTTCGAAGGGCTGCCGATCATCACCGCCGCGCTTTTCACGCCGGCGAGCGCCTCGAGCTTGCGCGACACACGCATCAGCGCCACCGAATCGAGGTAGCGCCCGCGCTCGACCCGGTTAACGAGCATCGTCGGCGAGCGCGAGCAGCGCTTTTTCGAAGCACGCGAGCGGCGCGCGCGCCACGCCCGCACCCACCTGTCCCACGCCCGGCATGCGGTGCGCGATGCCGGTATTGATCGCGGGCGCGATGCCGGTCTCTACCACCCGCCGCACGTCGATCCCCGTCGGGGTGCCGGCGAACTCCAGCGCCGGGATGGCCCATTTCGGGTTGCGCGCCGCCGAGATCTCGCTCATCGCGCGCGTGTACCCCACGGCATCGGCAAACCCGCCGGCACCGACGAAGCCGGCGACCGCCGGCGCCGCCGCCATGGCGAAGCCGCCGAGCCCCACCGCCTCGAGGATGGCCGAATCGCCGATGTCGCGGTTCGCGTCGGCGGCGCTGAAGCCGGAGAAGTACAGGCCCTGCGGCATCTCGACCGGCGCGGTGAACCACGCGTCGCCCAGCGCGGCGACGCGGATGCCGAAGTCGGTGCCGTTGCGCGACATCGTCGTGACGATGGTCGAGCCCCCGATGCCGCGCGCCGGATCGAGCATGCTCTTCCCCATGGCCATCGCCACGTTGAGGAAGAACTGGTCGTTGCTCCCCATGAACTCGAAGGCCTTCGCAAGGCTCGCCGAATCGCTCGCGCTGCGCGCAATCGACGGAGCTAGCGCTCGCAGGAGCAGCGACGAGCACGCGACATTGCGCTGATGCATCTCGTCGCCCATGGACAGCCCGCGGGCAATGAGAGGATTGAGCGCGATGCCACCCGAATTCCGGATTGCCTTTCCCAATAACAAGCCAAAGTCGTCCCGCAGCCACGCAAGGCGCGCCAGCACCTCGGCGTCATTGCCGCCGAAGCGCATCACCTTGCCGAGGCCCTCGTTGAGCGCGCAGACGGCGCGGTTGCCGAACGCGCGGTTCTCGACCACGAGGAGCGGCATGCTCCGCGTGGTGATGCCCGTCATCGGCCCGACCGCGCCGAAGTGGTGGTTGGGCGCGAATTCGACGCCGCCGCCCGCGGCGAGCTTCTCCGCCGCGGCGAGGTCGCCCGCCCAGCCCTCGAACACGATCGCGCCGCAGATCGCGCCTTTCAGCGGGCCGCACATCCGAGGCCACTCGATCGGCGGACCGGCGTGGAGCAGCAGGCGCCGGCTGTCGAGCTCCGGAATGAGCTCGCCGGCGCGGCGTACGTCCGCGAGCACCGGCTCGGCGGCGAGGATCTTCTGCATCGCGACCCGGTTCGCTTCGTCAACGGAAGAACCTAGTTTTGCAAGTGCAGCGAGCAGGCGCGGGTCGCCGCCCGCGGGCGGGGTCCAGTCCACCTGAACCACGGCTGCGCCGTTCGCGGCAAGGTCGCGCGCGAACCCGGCGAGCCCGACGTTGACGACGCGAACCGGGCCGTGCAGCAGGCTAGGGATGGAATTGGACATGGCGCCAGGAAGCGCCGAGTTTACCAATGCGGCCGGCAGTGGGCCGCGGCTTAGCGGCGCGCGCGCCAGCGAAGGCGCGGATAGCGCTCGCGCGGACCCGTATGGCGCAGGTAGGCCGGCGCCGCGGCTTCGAGCGCCTGGGGCCGGATGCCGAACGGAAAATCGCCGGCGCACACGTTCGGCACCTGCATCGAGCGCACGTTGTCGCGGGTGATGAGCTTGCCGGGCAGCTTCTCCATGACGAACGCCTGCCAATACGAAAGGCGGTCCGAGAGGCCGAGGACCGCGCGGCGATGCCCCGTCATCTTGCACACCAGCTCGACCAGCTCCTTCAGCGTGTACTGGCGCGGGCCGCAGAGCTCGTAGACCTTGCCGTGCGTCGACAGGTCGTCGAGCGCGCGGCTCATGGCGTGCGCGACGTCTGCGACGTAGACCGGCTGGAAGCGCGCCTGCGGGCACGCGATCGGCAGGACCGGGAACAGGCGTGCGAGCTCGGCGAAGGTGTTGAGGAAGGCGTCCTCGGGGCCGAAGATGACGGAGGGCCGGAACGCGGTAACGGCGAGGCCCGCGGCCCCAAGCGCGGCCTGCTCGCCCATCGCCTTGGTGCGCAGGTATTCCGACGGCGCGTTCGCAGACGCCCCGAGCGCGCTCATATGCAATAGCCTCCCTACGCCGCGCGCGCGGCACGCGGCGACTACCGCGCGGGGAAACTCCGCATGCACCCGCTCGAAATCTCCGTGCAGGATGCCCACGAGGTTGATCACGGCCTGCCTGGTTCGGGTCAACGCTTCGAGCGCCCCCGGCGCCATGATGTCGGTTTCAATGACCTCTACGGTCGGGAGGGGCAGCAGGTGCTTGGCGCGCTCACGGTGCCGCGTCGGCACCGCAACCCTGACGCCATCGGCGGCCAGGGCCGCCACCAGGTGGCGCCCGACGAACCCGGAGCCCCCCAGCACCAGAACGTTGTCCAGCTTCACGGATTGCCGGCTGCCGTCTCCGGGTCGTCTTCCTCGACCGGCTCGCCGGCCGCACGCGCCGGGACGGTGCCCAGGCGCGCTTTGATCGGCGTGGCCGACTTGGTCAGCACCGCCGAATAGAAGACCGAGTTCGCCATCACCTTCTTCACGTAGTCGCGCGTCTCGCCGAAAGGAATCGTTTCCGCGTAGATCGCACCCTCGAGCGGCTTCGCGTCGCGCCAGCGGCGCGCGCGCGACGGGCCGGCGTTGTAGGCGGCGGAGGCGAGCACCTGGTGGCCGAGCTGGTCGAGCACCATCCTCATGTAGCCGGCGCCGAGGTTGACGTTGGTCTTGACCTCGATGACGTCCTTCGGCCGGAAATTGCGCATGCCGACCTTCTTCGCCACGAGCTTCGCGGTTTTCGGCATCACCTGCATCAAGCCGGCGGCGCCGACGCCCGAGCGCGCGTCGGTGACGAAGCGGCTTTCCTGGCGCGCGAGCCCGAGGACCCAGGCCTCGTCGAGGTTGTACGCCTTTGCGTATTCGCGGAACACCTCGTAGTACGGCACCGGATAGCGCAGGTCGAAGTTGTGCGTGCGCACGGTGCGGTCGGCGGTGTGGATGGCGCGGTCGTTGACCCCTTCGCGCCGCGCGAGCTCGGCCGCCCCGAGCAGCCGCTTGTCGTCGAAGTGGCGGATGGTGAAGAGCCATTCGCGCACGCCCTCGGTGCGCATTCCCAGCCGGATCAGCTCGAGCGCGCGTGCGAGGCCGGGAGTTGCGCGCGCCTTCGCGACGTCGTCATCGGTCGGGGTATAGCCCGCGACCGGGACCGTGCCGACGTAGCCGAGCTCCTCGTTGGCGAGGAGGCCGTAGAAATCGGTCTGGCCGGCGATGCGCAGATAGTAGGCGCGGGCGCCGGTGGTCTCGCCCTGCGCCGCAAGCGCCCGGCCGTACCAGTACGTCCAGGCGGCCTCGCGGCGCTGTTCAGGCGACATGCGGTCGATTGCGTCACGGACCGTCTGCCATGCGCCGCGGCGCAGCGCCGCGCGCGCCTTCCACGCCAGCTGCTGGTCGTCGAGCCGCGCGTCGTCGGCCCGCGCGAACCACCTGAGCGCGTTCTCGTGATGGACGCGTGCGCCTTCCAGGGCGACGCGGCCCCACAGGTAGCGCACATCCTCTTCGGGCAGGTCCTTCGCCAGCTCGCCTTCGAGCATCCCCGCGACCTGCTCGGGGTCGTTGCGCGCCTGGCGGAGAGCGGCCAGCACCACCACCTCTTTGGTCGCGCGCTTGTCCATCGTTCGCGGCAGCTTCGCGAGCAAGCGCTTCGGCTGGCGCGCGGCCTCGGCGAGCATGCGCTCGTCGGGGGCTTCGTCCTTGGGCAGATAGCCGAGCGCGGTCTTGGACGCGGTGATCTGGCCCTCCTCGAAAAGCTCGCGCACGCGCAGCCACACGTCCGGAACCTGGATGCGGCCACGCTCCCACATCAGCGTCGCGAGCTTCTCGCAGCCCTCGGGCAGCTCTACCGGGTAGACCCACATCTCCTGCGCCTCGGCGAGCGCCGACTCGTCGCCGCGCGAAATACGCGAGAGCCAGGCATAGCAGCGGACCTCGATGTCGTCGCGGGCGTAGTCGGCCGCCTCGCGATCGAACTCCTTCCAGTCGCCGCGCTTGCCAAGGACCTTCAGCCAGTCGCCGCGCATGCGCTCGCCGACGTAGGTATTCCCGTACGAGCCAAAGAACGCCTTGACCTCGGCGTTCTGGGCGTCTTCCAGCTTGAGCGAAAGGCGCATGTACTCGATCCAGGGCGTGAGGACGTGGCCCTCCAGCTTCTGGGCATGGCTCGCCAGCTTGATCGGGTTGCCCATGCGGTACGCGTCGAACACCCCCATGATGTGGAAGTCCGCGTCCTTCTGGCTGAGGGCCGCAAAGGCCCCTGCCGGCAGGAGCATCGCCAGCAACAATCCAGGGAGTAAACTAAGTGAGCCCAACTTCTTGAAAATCATGGGTTAAGCCGAGCATAGCACAGCGATGGAAGGCGACACGTTAAAAAGCTGGCGAAAGGCCCAGCGCGAGCGGCTCATCCGCGAGCGCTCGGCGCTCGACCACGAGACCCTGGAGCGGTGGCGGCATCGCATCGATGGCTTCCTGGAGCGTTCCTTTCCCGGCCTGGCGGGCCGCCGGGTGGCGTTTTGCTGGCCGATCCGCGCCGAATACGACGCGCGGCACCTCGCAAAAACGCTTCGCGAGCGAGGCTCGTTGACCGCGCTGCCGGTGGTCGTCGCGCCCAGGCAGCCGCTCGTCTTCCGCGAATGGCATCCCGGCGTGGAGCTCGCCAAGGGAGCGCTCGACATTCCGTACCCGGTCGGCTCGCAGGAACTCGTGCCCGAGGCGGTATTGCTGCCGATGAACGGCTGGGACGCGCAGGGCTATCGCCTCGGCTACGGCGCCGGCTTCTTCGACCGGACCCTGGCGAGCCTCGCCAAGCGGCCGGTCGTCATCGGCATCTCCTACGAGCTGGCGCGCCTCGACACCATCCACCCGCAGTCCTGGGACGTGCCGGTCGACTACGTCGTCACGGAACGCGGCGTCTATCGCCGCGACCCGGAAGGCCTCGCCTACCTCGGAGAGCCCCAGTCCGGGGATGAGCCGAGCGTGCTCTCTTCGCCGGTCTGCTACGCCGGCGAAGTAAAACGAGGCTAGAAATCCGGAAAAAAATCGGGGTCAGAGCCCTGTTCTTTTTCTTCTTACAACAGAAAGAGCTTGTAAGCGGGATTGCCCGTCTCGTCGGCGTACGGGTAGCCGAGCTTCCTGAGGAAACTCCGGAACTGGCCAAGCTCGGCCCGCGGCACCTGCATGCCGACGAGCACGCGGCCGTAGTCGGCGCCCTGGTTGCGGTAGTGGAAGAGACTGATGTTCCAGTCGCTGCGCATGCTTTCGAGAAAGCGCAGCAGCGCGCCCGGCCGCTCCGGGAACTCGAAACGATACAAAAGCTCGTTCCTTGCAAAGGGCGCTCGTCCTCCGACCATGTGCCGCAGGTGCGTCTTCGCCATCTCGTTGTCGGAAAGGTCGAACGTGCGCAATCCTTGGCGGCGCAGGCTGCGCACGATGCGCGCGGTGTCCTCGCGCGCGCGCACTTCGATGCCCACGAAAACGTGCGCGTCGTTCGAATCGGCGATGCGGTAGTTGAACTCCGTGACGTTGCGCCCGCCGAGCGCGGCGCAGAACTTGCGGAAGCTTCCCGGGCGCTCTGGAATGGTGACCGCCAGGATCGCTTCGCGGTGCTCGCCTAGCTCGGCCTCCTCGGCGATGAAGCGCAAGCGATCGAAGTTCGTGTTGGCGCCGGAAGCAACCGCAACGAGCGTCCGGTCGCGCGCGCCGCTGCGACCGACCCAGGCCTTCGCGCCGGCGACGGCGAGCGCCCCCGCCGGCTCGAGCACCACGCGCGTATCCTCGAACACGTCCTTGATCGCCGCGCACATCTCGTCGGTGTCGACCAGCACCATGTCGTCGACAAATCGGCGGCACAGGCGGAACGTCTCCTTTCCCACTTCCTTGACCGCGACGCCGTCGGCGAAGAGCCCGACTTGTTCGAGGCGCACGCGCCGGCCTTTCTTCAGCGAGCGCGTCATCGCGTCCGCGTCCACCGGCTCAACCCCGATTACCTTTACCGAAGGCCGCACGCGCTTCACGTAGGCCGCGATGCCGGAGATGAGGCCGCCGCCGCCCACCGGAACGAAGATCGCGTCGGGGTTGGGCTGCTGACGCAGGATCTCCATGCCGATCGTGCCCTGCCCGGCGATCACCTCCGGATCGTCGTACGGATGGACGAACACGAGGCCACGCTTCTTCTTGAGCTCGACGGCCTTGGTGTACGCGTCGGCGTAGGAGTCGCCGTGCAGCACCACCTGCGCGCCGCGCGCGGCGACCGCTTCAACCTTGATGCGCGGCGTCGTCACCGGCATCACGATGATCGCTCGGCAGCCCAAGCGTTTCGCCGCGAGGGCGACGCCCTGCGCGTGATTTCCGGCGCTTGCCGCGATCACGCCCCGCTGCAGGCGCTTGCGCGGCAGCCCGGCCATCTTGTTGTAGGCGCCGCGCAGCTTGAACGAGAATACCGGCTGCAGGTCCTCGCGCTTGATGAACAGGCGGTTGCCCAGGCGCTTGGAGAGCGACGCCGCGAGCTCGAGCGGCGACTCGATCGCCACGTCGTAGACGCGCGCCTTGAGCACCCGCTCCAGATAATCGTTCTTCACCATCGCCCCCGGGAGGCGGCGAATTTAGCATGACGGAACTCCTCGGCCTCGCCGCGGCCTGCTTCCTCGCCGCGACCCTGCTGCCCTTTCCCTCCGAAGGCGCGCTCCTCGCCTACCTGCACCTGCGGCCCGGCCACACCGCGCTCGCCCTCGCCGTCGCCACCGTCGCGAACACCGCCGGCGGCATGACCTCCTACCTCATCGGCCGCCTGATCCCGCAACGCGCCCCCGATGCCCGCGCCCTCGCCTGGGTGCGCCGGCACGGCGCGCCCATCACCTTCCTCGCCTTCCTTCCGTTCATCGGCGATGCCCTGGTCCTCGCCGCCGGATGGCTTCGCATCCACTGGCTCGGCACCCTCGCCTTCAGCGCCGCCGGCCGCCTCACGCGCTATGCGGTAATCGCGCTGCTCATCTAACAGCTGTGGCTCGCGCATGTGCGTCAAGCGCCGCCTAACCTATCATTCAGACAGACCGCCTCCGGCGGCCCCCGAATTCAGACGTTAGGCATCACCAATGACGCGACACCGCATAGAGGTAATCGCATACACAGTAGGCGGCGTGGTGCTTGGCCTGTTTTATTACCAGCTGAAGGGATCCATGCCGGGCCCTGTGTTCTTGGGGTTGGTGATTGCATATCTCATCGGGGTCCGCCTGGTCGGTTACTTCATCGCAAAACGATTGGCTAAGGCAAGCCGAGGTAGTGAGGTAGGCGGTGATGCCTGACAGCGCGTTGTTGACCGAAACCTCTTCATCGCCTCGCGCGCAGCGCGGCGCGGCAAGATGCGGACGTTAGACGCTACTGTGCGACTGCTGCGCTACTTTCGGCCGATCGTGTACGTGACGCTACAGCCAAACATGCTTTCCGTCCGCGACGTCGAGTCGGGCCGCACTGTCGCTGAGCCGCCACTTGCCGCAATCTCACGCGAACCAAAGAAGCGCTTGCTCGGTGTTGGCGAGGCAGCAAGGGTTGCTGCAGCAACGCAGCCAGCGGATCTTGTTAATCCGTTCACACATCCCCGCTCATTGCTCTCTGACTTTACCGTCGCCGAGGTAGTGATTAAAGGATTCATGAAGAAGCTTTTCGACGGCCGACTGTTCACTGGAGCCCCAATCGTGGTGCTTCATCCGCGCGTCAATCCGGAGGGCGGATTCACGCAAATTGAAATTCGTGCGCTTCGCGAACTGGCGATCGGTGCGGGCGCATCTAAGGGAATTGTGTGGCACGGACGGGACCTTACTAAGGACGAGTTGCGAAGTCTGAAATTTGGATCGGGCGGCGAGGTCTTGAATTGAGGCGACGTCCAACAGCACAGCCGAGGCCGACGCGCGCGGCTCGCCGTGGACGTTAGGTCGTGCTGAGCGCGGACGTCGCATATCCCTGGAGTTGGCGCACTGCTGCCGCTTTGGCGGTCGCGACCGCGACCTATTGGTTGCTCCGGCTCGTCGTGAAGCGGTACCGGCCAGCCCTATATCAATCTCTGCAAACGGAAGCTCTGATGTTGGGTCGCCGCAAGAACTATCCGTGGGACTGTTGGTACTTTGTCGTCGCAGAGCCAATTTACTTTGCAGGCTCATGATCCGGTCTCCGACATAACGCGATCACATGGCCGTCACCTACCTCGAGCCAACCCAAGAGTCAGGCCGCGCGCTTTTCGCTCGCGGCATATCCGGTAGCGTTGTGATGCTCAACCTGCTGAGATTCCGCCCGATTGCGGACTACTCGGCGACTCCCGAACTCGCACCGAGCACGGCAATTACCGGCGAGGAGGCTTATAGGTTGTATGTGGCGCACACGCTCCCGCACCTCAGAGAGTCAGGAGGTGAGCTGCTTTTCTTTGGAAGAGGCGGCGAGTTCTTGATTGGCCCGAGCGAGGAGCGCTGGGACGCCGTCATGCTCGTTCGCCAAACGAGTCTCGCTTCGTTCATGGCGTTCGCTTCGAATCAAGCCTATCTCTCTGGGATCGGGCACCGTATTGCCGCATTGGAGGATTCGCGTCTGCTGCCGATTGTTGAAGGACAGCCCTAAAGCCTCTAGCCTTGTCTGGAACGACCCACTAAGGCCCAAGAGCGCATGCGTTACGTCGTGATCTTCGAAGAGAGTCCCGATATGGTTCAAGTGCGACGGACTAGAGAACCGGCGCATCTCGAGTTCCTCGAAAAGCATCGCGACGAGATTCCCATGGCGGGTGGACTGCGCGACGAGCATGGCGGTCCCTATGTCGGTGGCCTTTGGGTGTTCGACGTGAAGAGCCGTTCGCGAGCTGTCGAGCTTATCGAATCTGATCCGTACTATGTTGCCTGCCCGCGAAAGTACAGACTTCTCGCGTGGGGCAAAGCTTTGCCGCATCTGCAGGTGCTCATGTGAGCGGCCAGCTAAACTAGACAAACCACCGAATACACCACTGGAGGAGGAGAACATGAACGCTGCTCACGTTGGCGCAACCCTCGCATTCCTTCTGGCCGTCGCGCCGGCCAGCGCACAGAACGTCAAGATCACTCCGATCGGCTCGCACCCGGGCGAGCTGTGCGCGAACGATCGCGCGATCGTGTTCGAGGATCCGACCGGCGTGCGCTTCCTCTACGATCCGGCGCACAACGTGACCGGCGGCGATGATCCGCGGCTGGGCACGATCCATCTCGTGCTGCTCAGCCACATGCACGGCGATCACGTCGGCGACCTGAAGCTCAAGGCGCCGGGCGCCGGGACATGCGCGAACTCGGAGCGGGTGCCGGCGCCGAATTCCACGACCGCCGAGGTCGCCGCGGCAAAGAATGCGGCGCTCGTGATGACGCGCGCCATAAGCGGATTCGTGGCCACCAAGATCCAGGGCATGCGCCCGGGCAAGCCGATCGGCTTCTGCCCGCAGAAGGACGGCGCCACCGTCGTGCCGGTCGAGACAGTATGCAGCTCGCAGACCGATCTCGGCGGGGTCTTCGTCGCGAAGACCGCCAAGGCGTCGCAGGGCGTTGAGATCACGATCGTCTACGCCTCGCACGTGAACAACGCGCCGCCCGCGCTGCTCTCGCAGCCGCAGCAGGAAGCCGCGAAAGCGGACGGCGCGGTGTTCGAATACGGCCCGGCCACGGGCTTCGTCGTCAAGTTCACGAACGGCCTGACCGCCTATCTCACGGGCGACACCGGCATCCACTCCGAGATGAGGGCGGTCGTGCACGACTTCCACCACGCGAACCTCGCCGTGCTGAATCTCGGCAACAACCCGGGAATCTTCCAGTCCGGCGCGCATGCGATGAACGACCTGGTGCAGCCCGCGTCGGTGATCCTCAGCCACCCGAACGAGCCGGTCACCGAAGGCGGGAAGCTCCTGCCGGCTTCGCGCACGGCGGCGTTGATCAAGCAGCTCAAAGCGCCTCACTATCTTGCGCTCAGCGGGCGCACCATGGAGTTCGACGGCAAGGGGAAATGCGTCGCGGGATGCTGACTCTCGCTATTCGCCTTAGGATGGCGTGCTGTTGAGCTATAGCCCACACGTCTCTTAAAAGCCGCCATCGACATGAAGACTGAATCCCCGCTTCGCGTACACGACATCCTCGCCAACGCTTTCGCACAGGAGGGAGTGCAAACCTGCTTCGCGCTGCTCGGCGACGCGAACATGAACTGGGCTGCGTCGCTGGCCGCGCAGGGATGCCGGATGATCTACGTTCGGCACGAGCACTGCGCGCTCGCTGCCGCGATGGCTTATGCGCGAAAGAACCGGGACGTCGGCGTGGCTACGGTGACCTGCGGGCCCGGCGTGACGCAGTTGATCACGGCGCTTCCCGCGGCCGTGCGCGCCCATCTGCCGCTGGTCGTGTTCGCCGGGGAAGCGCCGCTGAAAAGCGGCTGGTACAACCAGGAGCTCGATCAGGCGCCGCTCATCACCGCAACGGGTGCCGCCTATCGCACCCTGCACATGCCGGAGCGCATGCCCGTGGCGGTACGCGATGCGTTCCTGCAGGCGCGCCGCGAGCGCCGACCGGTGGTGATCGGCATTCCGTTCGATCTGCAGGCCCGGCCCTGGAACGGATCGGCGGACCTGCCGAAGCCCTCGCGCGAGCTGTTGCCGCGCTCCTCGCCGATGCCGCCGCATCCCGACGACGTGGCTGGCGCTGCGAAACTTGTTGCCGGCGCCGAGCGCGTCGTCGTCCTTGCCGGCCTGGGTGCGGCCGAAGCTGGAGCCGGCGCCGCCTGCAAGGCGTTGGCCGCCAAGACGGGCGGTTTGCTGTCGACGACGCTTCCTGCGCGGGGGCTGTTCCACGACGATCCTTTTTGCATCGGCATCTCGGGCAGCTTCACGCCCGAGGTCGGCATTGAGTACCTGAAGGAGGCTGACTTCGTCGTCGCGGTCGGCTGCTCGCTCGCCTACCACGCGGGTGGCGGCGGCCAGCTCTGGCCGAAGGCAAAGATGTTGCAGATCGATATCGATCCCGTCGGGGTCAATCAAGGCCAGGAAGTGGCGCGGCATCACTTGCGGGCCGACGCGCGCCTCGGCGTCGAGGCATTGACGGCCGCGCTGCCGACGCGTGACCGGGGCTGGCGAACCGAGGCGATGGCGGCGCGCATCCGCAATTCGAAGCCCGACAGCCATGAGTTCGAGGTCGAGGCCGGGCTACTCGACCCGCGCCGCGTGGTCGAGGCGCTGGAAGACGCCTTGCCGCAGGACTGGGAGATGGTGAACTCGGGTGGCCATTGCTCCTGGTTCTTCGCGCAGATGCCCTCGCGTCCGCAGGAGAAATTCCTCACCATCCGCGAGTTCGGCGCGATCGGCAACGGCGTCTCGTTCGCCATGGGCGTGGCCGCCGCGCGTCCCGATAAAACCGTCGTGCTGTTCGACGGCGACGGCAGCCTCATGATGCACGTGCAGGAGCTCGAAACCATCAAGCGTCACCGCCTGAACATCCTGATCGTGGTGATGAACGACGCCGCGTACGGCTCCGAGCTGCACAAGCTGCGCTCGGAAGGGGTGTCCGAGGACGGCTCGGTGTTCGGCTACTGCGACTTCGCGGGCATTGCGCGCGGATTCGGGCTTGCGGGAAGGACCTTCAAGAGCCTGGACGGCCTGCCGAAAGCGGTGGCAGAGTTCGCCGCGAGCGGCGGCCCCGCGGTCTGGGACTTTCATGTCTCGGCCAAGGTCGTCTCGCCGACCATGCGCCGCGCCCACGCACAACCTGCCAAGAAATAACCGAGGGACCGGGAATGTATGCTTTCGCACCACGCAAGGGAGGGGCGGGTCATGCGATCGTCGTTGTCATCGCCGCGCTGCTGATGTCGCCCGTCACGGCGTCGGCGCAGCTGAAGGTCATGATCTCGGGCGGGTTCTCAGGGCCGTACGAGAAGCTGTTGCCGGAGTTCGAGCGCACGACGGGGATCAAGGTCGCGACCGGCTCGGGCTCGTCGCAAGGAACCGGGCCGCAGACCATCGCGTCGCAGCTCGCTCGCGGCGTGCCGACCGACGTGGTCATCCTCTCCCGGGAGGGGCTCACCGAGTTGATCGCCGCGAAGAGGATCGCGGCCGGAACGGACGTGGATCTCGCGCGAACGCCGATCGGCGTGGCGGTGCGTGCGGGCGCTCCGAAGCCCGACGTCCGCACCGTCGAAGCCTTCAGGCAAGTGGCCTTGAAGGCGAAGGCCGTGGCGGTCCCGAGCAGCACGAGCGGCATCTTCCTCGTGGAGAACGTCTTTCCGCGGCTGGGGATCGCGGGGAGGGTCAACGTCAAGATGACGCCGCGCGGCGCGGGCGCGGCGGAGATGGCGGCGAAGGGAGAGGCAGACATTGCGCTGCTGCCGGTGAGCGAAATCGTCCACGCGCCCGGGGTCGAGCTCGCCGGCGTGATCGCGGAGGAGATCCAGCTCAACCAGATCTTCGCCGCCGCGGTCGTGGCGGGATCGAAGGAGGCCGAAGCCGGGAAGCGACTGATCGCATTCCTCACTTCCGAGCGCGCAGCGGGGGCGATCAGGAGCGGCGGGATGGAGCCGCTCGGCAAGCGCCGCTCCGACTGACCCGTCCGGTGCGAAAGCTCGTCTCTTCCGGATCGCCGTTCGAGCCGCGCATCGGCTTTTCCCGCGCGGTGCGCGTGGGATCCATCGTGGCGGTCTCGGGAACCGCGCCGATTGCTCCCGACGGCTCGGTCGCGGCGCCGGGCGACGTGTATGGGCAGACGCGGCGCTGTCTGGACATCATCGCTCGCGCGGTAGGCGAAGCCGGGCTCGGCTTGCACAGTGTCATCCGCACGCGGGTCATGCTCACCGACATCTCGCGCTGGGAAGAAGCGGCACGCGCGCACGGCGAGGTCTTTTCCGCCGTGAAGCCCGCGTGCACGTTCGTGGAGGTGAAGCGTCTGATCGACCCCGGCTGGCTCGTGGAAATCGAGGCTGACTGTGTCGACGAATCTGGTGCCCGTTGAGACTGCGAGCGAGCGCGAGGCAGCCCGTGTGCTGCTCGTCGAGTATCTCCGCTGGGTCGGCGAGATCGCGCGCGCCAGTTATGGACTGTCCTTCGACATCGAGGCGATGGCGCGCTCCGACATCGAAGACCGTGCGAAGTTCTTTCCGCCCACCGGCCGCTTTTATCTCGTCCGGCACGACGGCCGCGACATCGGCGTAGGCTGCCTCAAGCGCCTGGCGCCGAACGTGGGAGAGATCCAGAGGATGTACATCCAGCCGCACGTGCGCGGCGTCGGTGCCGGCCGGGCGCTGGTCGAGCGGCTGCTGCAGGACGCAAGGGACCTTGGTTACGCCAAGGTGCGGCTCGAGAGCCTGCGCGCGCTCGCGCCCGCGCACGGCTTGTATCGCTCGGTCGGCTTCGTGGAGGTCGAGCCGTACGCCGACAACAGCATGGACGCCTACCAGGACCCGGCCACGCTCGAGGCCTACCGCAAGAGCGCCATCTTCATGGAGCTATCGCTCTGATCTCGGTTGCGGTGGCGCAAGGCGTGTATTACGTTGTTTCGGGCGCCTGGCCGTTGGTCCACATCGATTCGTTCCAGAAGGTCACTGGACGGAACACCGATCTGTGGCTGGTCCACACCGTGGGCCTGCTGGTTCTGATCGAGCTGGTCTATGTCCTGAAGCGGGTCATTTCGCCCAGCTATCTGGCCGACGCGGTGGTCGAGCTGGGCTTCATTGGCTGGTGGGTCGCATCCCTTGCGTGACTGCGGGTACCATTGCGGCCGTGCGGATTAGCCCATGATCGCCATCGAGATCCAGGTGAACGGACAGCTCGTCGCCACCTGCGGCGCCGACGCGGTGCGGCAACTCGTCGCGATGGTGGCCGCCCGGGGACTGGCTGACTCGATGAGCTTCGACAGCGGTGTGACGGCGAGGATCGGGATCTCGCAGCCGAGCAGCGACGAGATCCTGAAGTGGGTCAGCAACCGGATCGCCATCGGCGACGAAGTGACCCTCAGGTTCCTGGAAGGCACGCGCGCAAGCGGCGCCTGAGCTGGCGCAAATGACGCCACAGTTCGAGATCGAGCTGTTCCTCGCGGTCGCGGCGGTGCTGCTGCTCGGCCGCGACCTGCGGCGTGCGTGGCGCGACGAGCTCAGGCGCCCGATCTCGCTGCTCGTGGCGACGCTCGTTGCCGCCTTGCTGATCGGCACGCTCGTCGGCCATCCTGATCCGAGCCCGTGGTGGCTGCTACTGCCCGTAAGCGTTCTCGCCTGGGAAGTTGAGCGCGGCTGGCGCCGGACTCCGCGCTGCCATTTGTGGGAAGCCGGCGTTGCGGCATTCGGCGCCAGCCTGCTGTTTGCCGCGGTGGCCCTCGCCGTGAATGAAAAAGCTGTCACGACCACGCTGCTCGCGGTTGCCGCGATGGGCGCGATCTTGGGGCTCGGGCTGCTAAGGCGTTCTCGCCGGAGCGAGCCGCGACCGTGGCGGATCGGGGATCCGGATCATTACGAGCGCCGCGGGGTGCAACGCAAACGCGGGTAGGATTCCGCATGGCATCAGCGACCCGGCGCCCCGAATTCCACGAGTGGCGGCCGCACCCCTGGCACGGCCTCGAGCCGGGACGCAACCTGCCGCTCTCGGTGAACGCCTACATCGAGATCACGCCGTTCGACCTCATCAAGTACGAAGTCGACAAGGCGAGCGGCTACGTGAAGGTCGACCGCCCGCAGCGCACTTCTTCGCAGCCGCCGTCGCTCTATGGCTTCATCCCGAAGACCTATTGCGGCGCACGGCTCGCGACGCTCTGCCCGGGCGCAGAGCGCGGCGACGGCGATCCGCTCGACATCTGCGTGCTCTCCGAGCGGCCGATCACCCGCGCCGAGATCATCGTCCCGGCGCGCGTCGTGGGCGGCCTGCAGCTCCTCGACCGCGGCGAGGCGGACGACAAGATCATCGCGGTGGTCGAAGGCGACCTGGTGTGGAGCGCGGCGACCGATCTCGCCAACCTGCCGTCGATCCTGATCGAGCGCCTGCAGCACTACTTCGAGACGTACAAGCTCGTGCCGGGCGAGAAGGCGCAGATCGCCGTGCAGAACGCCTACGGCGTGAGGCACGCGGCCAAGGTCATCGAGGCGGCGCTCGCCGATTACCAGACCCTGGTCGCGCGGGGCTGAGAGCGCATGGCGGCGGAGAATCCCTACGCCGCGCCGAAAACGAGCGTCTCCGACGCCGCGCCGCGGCTCGGAATCGGCGCCCGCGCGGCGCGGGCGCTCGCGTTCCTCGGCAATGTCTTCCTGCTGCTTCTGCCGCTCTTCTTCCTCATGTCGAACCGCCGCACGGACACGGGCTTCCTCGTCATGGCCGGATACTGCGCGATGGTGGCGGTGGCCAGCGCGATGGCGCTCGCGTTCCGCGATCGCTTCTCGTTCTGGGCCGGAGTCTGCGTCAACGCGCTCGGCCTGCTGCTCGTCGCGGTGCTGGTCGCCTACCTCGTCGCGAGCGGCGACTCCGACTGGGTGGCGCTCTTCTTCCTCGCCGTGCCGGCCGCACTGAATCTCCTCGCCATCCTGCTGGTGCGCCGCGGGCGCGGCCCGTCGGACGACACGTTCGCGATGCGAAGATGAAGAATCAGCCTAGGCGGCCTGGAGCTTAGCCATCGCCAGTGCGAGCATCTTCAGGCCGTGGTTGCGGAAATTGACCTGGACCCGCACGTCCGATCCCTGACCTTCCAGGTCGACGATGACCCCGGCGCCGAATTTCGGGTGGGTGACGTTCTGGCCGATGCGAAACCCGTCGACCTCGCGCGCCTGCGGCTTCCTCGGGAAGGGCGACTGCGTCTGGCGTGAGAAATCGGGCTGGAACGCCTTCTGCTTCGACAGCCGCGGCGTCAGCCACTTCACCAGCTGCTGCGGGATCTCCTCGAGAAACCGCGAAGGAATGTTGTAGCGCGTCTGGCCGTGGAGCATGCGGGTCTGCGCGTGCGAGAGGTACAGACGGTTGCGCGCCCGCGTGATCGCGACGTAGGCGAGGCGCCGCTCTTCCTCCAGCCCGTCGCGCTCCACGACGCTCTGCTCGTGCGGAAAGAGACCCTCCTCGAGGCCGGTCAGGAACACGACGTCGAATTCCAGGCCCTTCGCGGAGTGCACCGTCATCATCTGCAGTGCGTCCTGGCCTTCGCCCGCCTGATGCTCTCCCGCCTCGAGCGCCGCATGAGTGAGGAACGCGGTGAGCGGGTCGACCGCCTCGCCCGACTCGGTCTCGCGCTCTTCCTGGGAAAAGGCAGCGGCCGCGGTGACCAGCTCCTCCAGGTTCTCGATACGGTCAGCGCCCTCGCGCTTGGCCTTGTAATGCTCGATCAGGCCGCTGCGGTTGATCGTGACCTCCACCGCCTCGGCGAGCGGCAGCCCCTGCACTTCGGCGCGCAGGTCGTCGATCAGTTTCTTGAACACGGCGACCTTAGTACCCTCCGCCGCTTTCATAAGAGAGCTGTTCTGCTGTTTGGCCGCATCCTGGAGCTGTTCCAGCGTGCGCTCGCCGATGCTGCGCGCGGGGAAGTTGACCACCCGCAGAAAGGCGTTGTCGTCGTCGGGTGCCGCGACGAGCCTCAGGTACGCGAGCGCGTCCTTGATCTCGGCGCGCTCGAAGAAGCGCAATCCCCCGTAGACCCGGTACGGGATGCCGCGCGAGAAGAGCGCGTGCTCGACCACGCGCGACTGGGCGTTCGAGCGATACAGCACCCCGACCTGCGAAAGACGCGTGCCGTCGCGGGCGAGCGCCTCCACTTCCCCCACCAGCCAGCGCGCCTCGTCGTTGTCCGACTCCCCCTCGAACACGCGCAGCGGCTCGCCCTTGCCGGCCGAGGTCCACAGGTTCTTGCCCAGGCGGTTGCGGTTGTTGGAGATGAGGGCGTTGGCGGCGTCGAGGATGTTGCCGTGCGAGCGGTAGTTCTGCTCGAGCCGGACCACGTTCCTCACCTTGAAGTCGCGCTCGAAGTCGGCCATGTTGCCGACGTTGGCGCCGCGGAAGGTATAGATCGACTGGTCGTCGTCGCCCACGGCGAAGACGAGCGACCCGCCGGCCTGCGGCGGCCTCGGGTGGCCGGACAGGAGCTTGAGCCACCGGTACTGGAGCCGGTTGGTGTCCTGGAATTCGTCCACCAGGATGTAACGGAAGCGCTGCGAGTAGTGCTCCCTCAGAATTTCGTTTCTCGCAAGCAGCTCATAGCACCGTAAGAGGAGCTCGGCGAAGTCCACCACGCCTTCGCGCTGGCACTGCTCGTCGTACGCGGCGTAGAGGCCGGCGTAGCCCTTAGTGGTCTCGTCGGTGACGCGCACCTCGCGCGGCCGGGTGCCCTCCTCCTTCTGGCCATTGATGAAGTACATGAGCTCGCGCGGCGGGAAGCGCTCCTCGTCCACGTTCATGCCCTTGCTCATCCGCTTGATCGCGGCGAGCTGGTCCTGCGAATCGAGGATGGTGAAGGCCTGCGGCAGTCCGGCCTCGGCGTGATGCATGCGCAGCATCCGGTTGGCGAGGCCATGGAAGGTGCCGATCCACATGCCGCGCGGCAGAGAGGAAGGAGATGCGGCGGTCAGCATCGCGGTCACCCGCGTGAGCATCTCGCGCGCCGCCTTGTTGGTAAAGGTAACCGCCAGGATGTTGGCCGGGGCGGCGCGGGCGCCCTTGATCAGCCAGGCGATGCGCGTGGTGAGGACCCGCGTCTTGCCGCTGCCCGCGCCGGCGAGGATGAGCGCGTGCTCGTCGGGTGCCGTGACGGCCGCCAGCTGCTCGGGGTTGAGGTGCTCGAGGTGAAGCGACAAGGCGCGCCCATTATAATCCGCGGCTTCTCGAGCACCGTGCCCTGATGCAAGACGCTTACGATCCGGCGGCAGTCGAGCGCGACGCCCAGCAGTTCTGGGCGAGCCGCGGCTCGTTTCAGTCGGTCGAGGATCCGGCGAAGCGCAAGTTCTACTGCCTTTCCATGTTCCCCTACCCCTCGGGGAAGCTGCACATGGGGCACGTGCGCAACTACACCATCGGCGACGTGCTCACACGCTACTACCGGATGCGCGGCTTCAACGTGCTGCAGCCGATGGGGTGGGACGCCTTCGGCCTGCCCGCGGAGAACGCGGCGATGGCGAACAGGGTCCCGCCCGCGAAGTGGACGCGCGACAACATCGCCTACATGAAGAAGCAGCTGCAGAGCCTGGGCTTCGCCCTCGACTGGCGGCGCGAGCTCGCCACGTGCGACACGAGCTACTACAAGTGGAACCAGTGGCTGTTTACCCGCCTGTTCAAGAAGGGGCTGGCGTACAAGAAGACCGGGGTGGTGAACTGGGACCCGGTCGACCAGACCGTGCTTGCGAACGAGCAGGTGATCGAGGGGCGCGGCTGGCGCACCGGCGCGCTGGTGGAGAAGCGCGAGATCCCGATGTACTTCCTGCGCATCACGGCGTACGCGGACGAGCTCCTCGCCGCGCTCGACGACCTGCCCGGCTGGCCCGAGCAGGTCAAGCTGATGCAGAAGAACTGGATCGGCAAATCCGAAGGGGTGCGCATAGGGTTCCCGTACCAGTTAGAGAAGCAAGACCATGTGCTCTGGGTGTTTACCACGCGCGCCGACACCCTCATGGGCGCCACCTTCATGGCGGTCGCCGCCGAACACCCGATCGCCGCCTTCGCTGCTCAAAAAGACTCGAAAATCCGGTCCTTCGTCGAGGAATGCAAGAAGGGCGCAGTGATGGAGGCCGATCTCGCCCAGATCGAAAAGAAGGGTATGCCGACCGGCCTCCACGTTTTTCATCCAATAACCAATGAAAAAATCCCGGTCTGGGTGGGCAATTACGTTCTCATGGGCTACGGCGAAGGCGCGGTAATGGGTGTGCCGGCGCACGACGAACGCGACTACGCCTTCGCGCTCAAGTACCAGCTGCCGATCAAGCCGGTGATCCGCCATCCGCTCGGCGACACCGTGCCCGCGCCGTGGAAGCCCGAGTACGCCGAGTACGGCGCGTTGGTCAATTCCGGCAAGTACGACGGCTTGAATTACCAGCAGGCGGTGGACGCCGTTGCCGCGGATCTCAAGGCAAAAAGCCTGGGCGAGAAACAGGTGCAGTGGCGCCTGCGCGACTGGGGTATCTCGCGCCAGCGCTATTGGGGCACGCCGATTCCGATCGTGCATTGCCCTTCCTGCGGCGACGTGCCGGTGCCCGACGACCAGCTCCCCGTTCGCCTGCCCGAGGACTTGGTGCCCGACGGCACCGGCAATCCGCTCAACAGGCTCGCCAAGTACACCAACACCACGTGCCCGGCGTGCGGCAAGCCCGCGAAGCGCGAGACCGATACGATGGACACCTTCGTCGATTCGTCGTGGTACTTTGCGCGCTTCGCCTGTCCGGGGCAGGACAAGTCGATGCTCGACGAGCGCGCGAGCTACTGGATGGCAGTCGACCAGTACATCGGCGGCATCGAGCACGCCATCCTGCACCTGCTCTACTCGCGTTTCTTCCAGCGGGCGATGGTCGAGGAGACGGGGCTGATGCAGGGCGTGAAAGAACCGTTCGCCAACCTGCTCACCCAGGGCATGGTCCTGGCCGAGTCGTACTACACCGACGCGAGCGGCCGGCGCGAATGGGTGAACCCGGCCGATGTCGACGTCGTGCGCGACGCCAAGGGAAAGATCGTCTCCGCAAGAACCAAGGATGGAAGAGCGGTCGTTTACGACGGCATCGGTACGATGTCGAAGTCGAAGAACAACGGCGTCGACCCGCAAGAACTCATCGATCGCTACGGCGCCGATACCGCCCGCTTCTACACGATGTTCGCCTCGCCGCCGACCAACACGCTCGAATGGAGCGACGAGAGCGTCGAGGGCTCGTACCGCTTCCTGCGTAAGGTGTGGGACTTCTCGGTCCGGTTTTCCCGGGCCAAGCGCAGCCCCGATGCGGACCGCAAGATCCGCTTCCAGATCCACTCCGAGCTCAGGAAGGCGAACGACGACATCGAGCGCCAGAAGTTCAACACCGTCGCCTCGGCGTGCATGAAGATCCTGAACGCCGTGGAGGAGATCGAGGACTGGAACGCGACCACCGAAGAGGGGCTTTCCGTCCTGCTGAGACTGCTCTCGCCGATCGCTCCACACATCACCCACCACCTGTGGCGCGAGCTCCAGTTCGGCGAGGACATCATGACCGCTCCATGGCCCGACCCGGACCCGGCGGCGCTCGAGCAGGACGAGATCGAGCTGGTGGTGCAGGTGAACGGTGTCAAGCGCGGCACGGTGCGCGTGCCCAAATCCGCGGACCAGCGTGCCATCGAAGCTATCGTCTTGGCCCTCGATTTTGTGAAGAAGCAGCTCGGCCACAAGGCGGTGAAGCGGGTCGTCGTCGTCCCGGGTCGGCTCGTCAACGTCGTCGTTTGAAAAAGCTCCTCATCCTCGCATTCGCGACCGGGCTTGCAGCCTGCGGGTTCCACCTGCGCGGCACCGCGGACATGCCGTTCGCCACGGTGTACGTGCCGAATGCGACGAGCGGAATCGCGCTCGACCTGTCGCGCAACCTCCGCGCCGGCAGCAACGTCAAGGTCGTCGACGATCCGAAACAGGCCGAGGCCATCCTGGAGTTCTCGGGGGAAACGCGCGCGAAGGAAATTCTCTCGCTCACCGGCGCCGGTCGCGTGCGCGAATTTCGCCTGCGCTACCGTGTCGGCTTCCGGGTACACGACGGCAAGGGCAACGACTACGTGCCGCAGAGCACGCTCGATCTCACCCGCGACGTGACCTACAGCGACGCCGACGTGCTCGCGAAGGAGTCGGAGGAG